>Ga0194131_10000293_pt1 | contig 82686 bp, 78 predicted proteins | sample TA2KigO120mmetaG_FD_148631 | JGI IMG/M metagenome (GOLD analysis project Ga0194131, IMG submission 148631) | Freshwater microbial communities from Lake Tanganyika, Tanzania - TA2015053 Kigoma Offshore 120m | ecosystem: Environmental > Aquatic > Freshwater > Lake | place: Tanzania: Lake... | reverse complement strand
GTGCCTCGCTCCGCTCGCGCGCGCCCGCCCGCTCCCCAGCCTCGCTCCGCTCGCACGCGCCCGCCCGCTCCCGTGCCTCGCTGCGGTCGACAGCGCGCGCCAGCGCGCGGCGTGCGAGCACGCCGGCGAGGTGGCGGCGATACGCGCCCGACACGAACGCGTCGGATTGCGGATTCAGGCCGTCGCGGGCGAGCGTCGCCACGCGCGCCAGCCGCTCGGGCGTCGGCTCGTGCCCTACGAGCGCCTCTTCGGCGGCGGCGGCGCGCACCGGCGTCGGCGCGACGCCGCCGAACGCGAGCCGCGCGCGCGTCACGCGGCCCTGGCGATCGAGCCCGACGAGCGCGGTGACCGCGACGAGCGCGAAGTCTCCCGCCCGCCGCGCGATCTCCTCGATCGCCCACCCCGTCGCGGGCGGCGCTTCGACGTCGATCTCGGTGAGGAGCTCGTCCGGCCGCATGACCGTCGTCAGTGGCCCGACGAAGAAGTCACGCGCGGCGACGGTACGCATCCCGCCGGTCGAGGCGAGCGTGAAGCGGCCGTCGAGCGCCAGCGTCACCATCGGCAGCTCGGCGGCGGCGTCCGCGTGCGCGAGACTCCCGCCGATCGTGCCGAGCGCCCGGACGCGTACGTTGCCGATCAACGCCGCCGCCTCGCGCAGCACGGGACACCGCCGCGCGATCGCGTCGGACTCTTCGAGCTGGTGGTGCCGGACGAGCGCGCCGAGCCTCAGCCGGCCGTTGTCTTCGGCAATGCGCGCGAGCGGCAGGTCGTTGATGTCGACGACGACGCGCGGATCGGCGAGCCGATAGTGCAGCAGCGGAACGAGACTCTGGCCTCCCGCCAGCACCTTCGCGTCGTCCCCATGCTGACGGATCCGCGCGAGCGCCTCATCGAGCGTCCCTACCGCGACGTACTCGAACGCAGGACTCACTCGACGTGCTTTCTGAGCTGCTCCCAGACACTGCGCACGCCGAGCCGATCGGCCCACTCCTCGAGATACGGCAGGTCCAACTCTGATCCCGAGAGCCGCAGAATGCCGACGATATCCCGCAGATGCATGCTCGACTCGACCTGACGGTGATAGAGGAGCTTGTAGAGGATCACGTCTTCCGGTCGTGCGAAGTAGGCCGAGACGCCTTCGACAAGAGGTAACCGCTGACGCCGCGCCGGGCGCGTCCAATCGTAGGGCGTGTCGGGGTTGATGTAGACGTCGATCTTCAAGCCCGATGCGGCATGGATGATGGTGAACTGCGCGCGCGCTTCGATCGCTTCGGCCGCCGTGTCCGCGTCGACGTAGAACGTATCGGCCGGGACATGGTGCAGGAACTCGGCCAGCCGGTCTCGGCCGAGCGCAACGATCACATCGACGTCGCGTGTCACGCGCGGCTCGCCATAGTACATGGACGCATGCGAGCCGCCGATCATGTAGTCGACGGTCATGGCTTCGAGGACGTCAACGAGATGGCGAAGGAGCTCGGCTTGCGTCATGGAGCAGGCGCTGCGCCACCGCCTTCTGGATCCGCTCGCGGGTCCACTCCGGATGCCGAGCGGCGAAGTAGGCGGCGAGTCGATCTCGTGTGAGCTCCCACATCTCATGGGCGGGGCGAAGGCGCTCCATGCCGGAAAGCCGCCGGAGCGCGCGTACGACCTCCGGATGCAGGTCCTCGACGCGCACCATCACTGGGCGCCTACTCGACCTCGCGCAGGCGCACGACCTCGGCGCGGCCGTCCATGAACTCGCCCATCTTGCGGCCGAGCGTCTTGAAGTAGTCGGCCGCGCGATGCGCCTCGACCGCCGCCTGGTCGACGTATCGCTCCATGAACACGTAGGTGTGCGGCTGCTCGCCGTGATGAAGGGCGTAGAGCTTGCACCCGGGTTCGTTCGCGTTGACCTTCGCCACCAGCTCCTTGGCGACGGCCTCGAACTCCTTTTCCATCCCCGGCTTCACCTTGATGGTCGCAATGGTTCCGAGCATTGGTGGCTCCTTTACACGTCCCAGCCGCCGTCGACCGTGATCGACTGGCCGGTGATGTTCTTCGAGAGGTCGGACGCGAGAAAGCAGACGGTGTCGGCGACGTCCTGCGATGAGGTCACCCGGCGCAGCGCCATCTCGTTGACGTATTCCTGATACACCTGCTCCGGCGTCCAGCCGCGCTTCTTCGCCTTCTCGCGACAGAGCCGCTGCATCCGCGGGCCGTCGACGATGCCCGGGTGCACCGCATTGACGTTGATGTTGTAGCCGCCCGCGTCGAGCGCCACCGTGCGCGTCAGGCCGCGCAGCGCCCACTTCGAGGACGAGTACGCGGCGCGGTTCTTGTACCCGCGCAACCCCGACGTGCCGCTGATGTTGACGATCTTGCCGTAGCGCTGCGCGATCATCGTCGGGAGCACGTGCTTGATCGGCAGGAACGTCCCGCGCACGTTCACCGTCAGCACCTCGTCCCACGCGTCCGCGGCGATCTCCCAGACCGGCGTCTCCACCGGACCCGTGATGCCGGCGCAGTTCACGAGGATGTCGATGCGGCCGCCGAACGTCGCGAGCGTGCGGTCGACGAGCGTCTTCACCGCCGCCTCGTCGGTGACGTCGGTGAGCTGGACGAGCGCGCGCCGGCCGAGCTTCTCGATCTCGCCGGCGACCTCCTTCAGCGGCGCCTCGTCGCGCGCGGCGAGCGCGACGTGCGCGCCCTCCTGCGCGAGCGTGAGAGAGATCTCGCGCCCCATGCCCTTCGCGGCGCCGGTGACGAGCGCGATCCGATCCTCGACACGGCGCATCACACGTACCCCTCTCGCCGGTCACGCTCACGGGCCTCCGCGGGTCGTCCCGCCGGCGGGCCGAAGCCGCCGCCGCCGCAGGTCTCGATCACCACGAGATCGCCGTGCCGCAGCGTCACCGTTTCCTTGCCGCGAATCTCCCGCGCGGCGGCGCCGGGATTCAGCGTGATCCGGAACGGCGCGGCCTCGGCACCACCCGCGATGCCGTACGGCGGCACGACCCGGCGGTCGAGCATCGTCGTCAGCGTGACTTCGGGCGCCAGCACGCGATACGCGCGCCGGATGCCGAGCCCGCCGCGATGCGTGCCGTCGCCGCCCGAGCCGGGTCTGAGGCCGTGCTCCTCGACGCGGAACGGATACTCGATCTCGATGACCTCGGACGGCGTGTTCATCACGTTCGACATGTGCACGCGCGTCGCGGACGCGCCGTCCTTCGTCGCCGTGGCGCCTTCCCCGCCGCCGTGGACTTCATAGAGGATGGACCACCGGCCTTCGGGCGTACGCGCGCCGAAGATCATCACGCCCGACGTCGCGGGTCCACCTGCCGCCACGCGCTCGGGAATCGCCGCCGCGAGCGCCTTGATGATCGCGTCGACCACGCGCTGCGACGTCTCGTGGTTGCCGCCGACCACCGGGCGGTCGGGCGCCGGGCGCAGCATGGTGCCCTCGGGCACGTGGACGTGCAGCGGGCGATAGCAGCCGTCGTTCGGCGGAACCTCCGGCGCGGCGAGCGCCTTCATGGCGTAGTACACGGCGGAGCACGCGATGTAGTACGTGGTGTTCACCGGGCCGCGCGCTTCCGGCGCCGTCCCGGAGAAGTCGAAGTGCGCCTCGTCGCCGCGGATCTCGACACGCGCGTGGACCCGCAGCGGTGCCACGTCGACGCCGTCGTCGTCGACCCAGTCCTCGCCCTCGAACACGCCGTCCGGCAGCCCGCGGATCGCCGCGCGCATCTGCGCCTCGGACTCGTCGTGCAGGCGCCTGAAGCACGCGCGGAGCGTCTCGGCGCCGTAGCGGTCGACGAGCTCGGCGAAGCGCCGCGCGGCCACGTCGTTCGCGGCGCACTGGGCGAAGATGTCGCCCTCGCGCTCCTCGCGGCCGCGCACGTTCGACAGCAGGAAGTCGAGCTTCTCGCGGTCGACGCCGCTCGCCGAGACGAGGCGCAGCGGCGAGATGCGCACACCTTCCTGATGCGCCTCGGTGGCGTACGGCACGTAGCTGCCGGGCACGGCGCCGCCGATGTCGGCCCAGTGCGCGAGGTTGATCGCGAACGCGAGCAGCTTGCCCCTGGCGAACACGGGACGGATCGCCTTCACGTCCGGCAGGTGGTTGCCGCCGACCTCGGGCAGGTTGAGGAACCACACGTCGCCCTCACGGAGGCTCGCCGCGGGCACGCGCTTGAGGAACTCCTTCACCGTGAACGCCATCACGCCCATGTGGATCGGGATGTCACGGCCCTGCGCGATCAGCCGCCCCTCGGCGTCGGTCAACGCGGACGAGAGATCGCCGGCTTCCTTCAGCAACGGCGAGCGCGCCGAGCGCATCACGATGACGCTCATCTCCTCGGCGATCGCGTAGAGCGCGCTGCGCACCACTTCGAGCGTGACGGGATGCACCTTCGCGCGGGTGCGCGATTTCATGAGCCCGCCTCGATCACGAGGTTGCCGAATCGGTCGGCGGCCACACGCTGGCCGGGACCGACGAGGGTCGTCGACCATTCATCTTCGATGAGCGCCGGCCCTCGGAGGGCGCGACCGGGCACGAGGCGCCCGCGATGGAAACGGCGAAGCACGACCTCGCCCGTTTCCGGGAAGTACGCGCGCTGCTCGCCCGCGCGCGCGTCACGATCGGTGGCCCGTCCACCGCCCGCTCTGGGGACCGGCGTCAGCGTCGTCGCCTGGTCGTCGACACGCGCCACCACGCGGAGATTGACGCACTCCACGCTCTCGCCCGTCGCATAGCCGTAGAGCTGACGGTGTCGCGCCTCGAACGCCCGGCGAAGTCCCGCGACGGGGGCGAAAGGAATCTCGATCTCGTAGTTCTGGCCGGTATACCGCAGGTCGACGCCGCGCAGGAGCATGATCCGGCTCGGCTTGATCCCTTCGTCGAGCAACGGAGCGAGGCACCGCTCCTCGAGATCACGGAAGCGCTCGTCCACGAGCTTCGCGTCCCACGTGGAAAGCCGCGCCCGATACGTCTGCACGGCGTCGTAGCGCAACGGCGAGACGAGACAGCCGAGCGCCGAGAACGCGCCCGAGTGAACAGGCACCACCACGCGCCGGATTCCCGCCTGCCGCGCGAGCGCCGACGCGTGCATCGGCCCCGCGCCGCCGTAGGCGATGAGCGTGAAGTCGCGCAGGTCGTACCCGCGCTGCACGGACACGAGGCGGAGCGCGCGCAGCATGTTCGCGTTCGCGACTTCGAAGATCCCGTGCGCCGTCTCGAGCCGCGAGAGCCCGAGGCGCTTGCCGGGCGCGGTGAGCGCGGTCTCCGCGCGGCCGCGGTCGAGGCGGATGACGCCGCCGTAGACGCGCTCCGCGTTCAGGTAGCCGAGGACGAGGTTCGCGTCGGTGACTGCGGCCTCGGTCCCATGGCCGTAACACGCCGGTCCCGGCTGAGCACCGGCGCTCCGCGGCCCGACCTTCAGCGCGCCCGCGCCGTCGACGAACGCGATCGATCCTCCGCCCGCGCCGATCGACTCGACGGCGACCATCGGCAGGCGCACCGGATAGCCGCCGAGCTTCCGCTGCGACGACGTCTCGGCCACGCCGTCGGTGATGAGACAGACGTCGGTGGTCGTGCCGCCCATGTCGAACGCCAGCGCGCGCGGCACCCGCAGCGTGCGCGCGAGATGCGCCGCGGCGGCGACACCGGCGGCCGGGCCCGACGCCGCCATCGCGAGGGGCTTCGCCTTCGCCGCTTCGACCGACATCATCCCGCCCGCCGAGTGGAGGAGGTGCAGCGCGAGGCCGCCGCCGAGTGCCTTCTCCAGCGCTTCGATGTACCGCGTGGCGAGCGGCATGACCGCGGCGTTGAGGACGGTCGTCGACGTGCGCTCGTACTCGCGGAACTCGGCGTTGATCGCGCTCGAGATCGACACGTGCGCGAAGCGCGCGCGCAGCGCATCCGCGACCGCGCGCTCGTGCCCCGGATTGGCGTACGCATGGAGCAGGCTGACCGCGACGCTCGCGACCCCTTCGCGCGCGAAGGCGTCCACGATCGGTGCGAGCTCCGCGAGATCGATCGGCGTGAGCGTCGCGCCGTCCGGCCCGATCCGCTCCGTGATCTCGAGCCGCAGCCGGCGCGGGACGACGGGCTCGGGCTTGGCGGGGGCCTGGAGATCGTAGAGGTGCGTGCGGCTCATCCGCGCGATCTCGAGGACGTCCCGGAAGCCGCGCGTGGTGATCAAGCCGACGACCGCCCCGCGCCCCTCGACGATCGCGTTGGTGACCATCGTGGTGCCGTGCGCGAGCGCCGCCGCGGGCCCCGCCACCGGTTCTAGTGCCCGCAGCCCATGCAGGACACCCGTGGCCGGATGCGCGGGCGTCGTCGGCACCTTGCAGGAGTGGAGGCGGCCGGACGGCTCGCGCGCGACGACGTCCGTGAACGTGCCGCCGACGTCGATCCCGACCAATGTCTTGGGGGGTGCGAGACGCACCCCCCAAGCCCCCCTCGCTCCGGGCCCGGAGTGAATCCGGGCCCTCCGCGCACTCAACGGAGCGCATCGCGCAGCGACGCCGCGATGTGCGAGACCGCGCGGTTGCCGGTCTGGATCAGGCGGCCCATCGGCACGAAGCCGTGGATCATCCCGCCGTAGCAGATGGAGTCGACGCGGACCCCGGCGGTCCGGAGCGCGCGTGCGTATGCTTCGCCCTCGTCACGCAGCGGATCGAACCCGGCCGTCACGATCAGCGCCGGCGGAAGCCCGGCGTGCGACGCGGCGCGCAGCGGCGAGACCCGCCAGTCGCCGGCATCGGCAGGCGACTTCAGATAGTGGTCGAAGAACCAGCGCATGCTCTCGAGCGTCAGCAGATAGCCGTCGCCGCACTCGCGGTACGACGCCGTCTCGGTGCTGACGTCGGTCACGGGATAGAGCAGAACTTGGAGTCCGATCGCCGGCCCGCCCGCGTCGCGGGCGAACAACGCGACGACCGCAGCGAGATTGCCGCCCGCGCTGTCGCCGCCGACGGCGATACGCGCCGGATCGATCCCGAGCTTGCCGGCGTTCGCGACGACCCACGTCGTCGCCGCCCACGCGTCGTCGACCGCCGCGGGGAACTTGTACTCCGGTGCGAGGCGGTAATCGACCGAGACCACCTCGATGCCCGCCTCCGCGGTGAGCTGCCGGCACAGCACGTCGTGCGTCTCGATGTCCCCGATGACCCATCCGCCCCCGTGGAAGAACACGAGCGCCGGCAGCGCCGCATCCGCGGCCGCGCCCACCGGGCGATAGAGGCGCAAGGGGATCGCGCCGTGCGGGCCCTCGGCGACCAGGTTGTTGACGGCGCCGATCTCCGGCGGTGTCGGCGTCGAGGCCGGGCGCGTGTCGCGAAAGAGCTGGCGCGCGTCCTTCGGCGGCAGCGTGTGATACGCGGGGCGGCCCGACGCGAGGACCAGGTCGATCACGGCACGGCACTGCGGATCAAGGGCCATGGCACTCTCCTGCGCGGTCGGCATCTGCGCGCCGCCCATTATATTGGCCGCGCGTCCCCGTGCACGGGCCGGCGCGCGGCCGTGATAGTCTCGGGCCGCCGATTCCGCGGCGCACCCGCAGCCCACCGAAAGGTATCCAGCATGGCGTTCATGAAGAGCAAGCAGCGCGTCGCGAATCTGACCCGCGCCCACGCGGTCAGCGACGAGACGCTCAAGAAGCTCGGGATCGATCGCGCGCGCCTGCAGGAGATCACCGCGCAGTTCCAGGGCACGCTCGTCTTCCCCGGCGATCCGAACTACGACCAGGACCGGCAGGAGTCGAACCCCGCCTTCCAGGAATATCCGCAAGTCATCGCGTACTGCCAGGTGTGGGACGACGTCGCCTACTGCCTTTCGTGGGCGCACCAGAGCCAGCTCTGGGTCACGTGCCGATCGGGCGGCCACAGCACCGCCGGGTACTCGGTGAACAGCGGCATGGTGATCGACGTGAGCCGGTTCAGCTACGTCAACGTCGATCCGGCTACGCAGACCGCCCGGGTCGGCGCGGGCACCAATTTCGGCACGCTCAACGCGGCGCTCGACCCGTACGGGCTGCACGTGCCCGGCGGCGGCTGCGGCAGCGTGTGCGTCGCCGGCTACATGCAGGGCGGCGGGTTCGGGTTCACCTCGCGCGAGTTCGGGATGAAGTGCGACAACGTGATCAGCGTGACGGTGATGCTCGCGGACGGCAGCATCGTCGAGGCGGCCCAGAACACGAACTACGCGCTCTACTGGGCGGTGCGCGGCGGCACCGGCGACAACTTCGGCGTGCTGCTCGAGGTCGTGTACCAGCTCCACCCGCTCGGGAACCTCTGGGGCTTCGGCATCCTGTGGAACGACATGAACGACGCGCCCGCGGCGCTGAAGATGATGCAGGACCAGTTCACGACGTCGGGCGCGCCGTCGACGCTCGGCTACATGACGATCATCACCGGCCAGCCGCCGGCAGCGGGCAACCCGCCGGTCCTCATGATGCGCGGCATGTTCGACGGGCCGCGTGACCAAGGGCTGGCGCTCATCCAGCCGCTCCTGAACATCGCCAGCGCGCAGCTCCAGATCGACATGGTCGGCAGCTACAGCACGCTCAACGCGTACCTCCTCGAGAAGCCGTACGACATCCCGGTGCTCCCCGACGGCGCGAAAGAAGACAAGCAGGCCGGCTACGTCGCGCAGCGGATGACGCTCGCGCAGTAGCAGCAGGTGATCGCGTACTACATGACGACGGCGCACTCGCACAACACGATCGTCATCGAGCCGTACGGCGGCGCCATCAACGCGTATCCCGTCAACGACAGCGCGTTCATCCACCGCGACGTGCTGTTCGACTTCTTCGTCGACGTGTTCTGGGTGCAGGACAGCGACAAGCCGCAGGCCGTCGACTGGCTCGACAATTTCATGACGCTGATGCAGCCGTGGTTCAATGGGCACGTCTATCAGAACTATCCGCGGCGGACGCTGACCGACTACCGATGGATGTACTGGGGCGACGCGTTCAACTCGCTGCTGTACGTCAAGAAGCTCTACGACCCCCACGACTTCTTCACGTTCCAGCAGTCCATCCGGGCATACACGCCGTCCGACGGCCCCGGGGTCCGGCGCGACACGTCGACGCCGCGGTTCTCTGGACCGCAGATCGTGCGCTCGCCGCACTGGCGCCCGACGCGCCGTGAGCTGACGCCACGACCACGCCCCTGAAGCTCGACGCGCTCGCGCGCGCCGCCGCCCGGGTCTCGGGCGCGGCGGATGCGCTCATCTTCCGGATCGCCGACGGCGGCGCGCGGCTCGTGGCGCGTCACGGGGCCACCACCGACCGCGGCATCGGCGACCTCGTGGTCCGCGCGGCGCGATCGCGCCGGGACGTGCACGCCACGACGGGCCGCGGATCGAAGCGTCTCGTCGCCTGCGCTGTACCGGACAGCCGCGCGCGCGCCGTCGGCGCGGTGATCGCGCTCCGGCGTGCCGGCGGGCGGCGTTTCTCCGCGCCGCAGGTGACCGAGCTGCGCGCGCTCGCGGCCCACGCGGCCCTCGCCCTCGATCACGCGCGGCTCGCGGCCGAGCTCGCGCAGGAGCGGGACCGGCAAGCCGCAACGAGCGAGATCATCACGCTCGTCAGCCGCGTGCGCGACGATCCCCAGCCGGTGCTCGACGCGGTCGTGGCGAGCGCGCTGCGGCTGTGCGACGCCGTCTTCGCCGACGTCTTCATCGCCGACGGGGGACGCGTGCACCTGGTGGCGCACAACTTCACCTCGGCGGACCCGCGCGCGAGGGAAGCGGTGGCGCGCGGGGTCGGGTCGTACCCGCGCCCGCTCGACACGAACAGTCTCCCCGGGCGCGTCATCCTCGACACGACGGTCATCCACTTCCGCGACGCCGATACCGACCCGAACGCCAATCCCCTCGCGCGCGAGTTCGCCCGCGCCATCGGCTATCGCAGCGGCGTGGTCGTGCCGCTGCTCGTCGAGGGCAAGGGCATCGGCGCGATCGGCGTGGCACGTGCCGCGCGCGGCGGGTTCACGCCGGCCGAGATCGGCGTCCTCGAGACGTTCGCCCACCAGGCGGCGATCGCGATCGGAGCGTGCGCGTGCTGCAGGAGCTCGCGCAGAAGAGTCGCGAGCTCGAGGTCGCGAGCCGCCACAAGTCCGAGTTCCTCGCCAACATGTCGCACGAGCTCCGGACGCCGCTCAACGCGATCATCGGCTACAGCGAGATGCTGCAGGAGGACGCGACCGAGCTGGGCGCGACGCAGCTCGTCGACGACCTCGGCAAGGTCCAGGCCGCCGGCCGCCACCTCCTCGAGCTGATCAACACGGTGCTCGACCTCTCGAAGATCGAAGCGGGCAAGATGGAGCTCGACGTCCAGGACGTCGATCTCCGCGCGCTCGTGCGCGACGTCATCGCGGTCATCCGGCCGCTCGCCGAGAAAACGGAGACCCGGCTCGAGCTCGCCGGCGACGACACGATCGGCACGATGCGGACGGACGCGACCAAGCTGCGGCAGAGCATCTACAACCTGCTCTCGAACGCCTGCAAGTTCACGGACCACGGCACGGTGTCGGTGATCCTCGCGCGGGAGATCGACGAGCGCGGCGAGTGGGCGACCTTCGCGGTCCGCGACACGGGCATCGGCATGACGCCGGAGCAGATGAGCCGGCTGTTCGAGCAGTTCACTCAGGCGGAGACGTCGACCGCGCGCAGGTACGGCGGCACCGGCCTCGGCCTCGCGCTGAGCCGCCGGCTCTGCCGCATGATGGGCGGCGACATCGCCGTCGTCAGCGAGCCGGGGCGCGGCAGCACGTTCACGATCAGGTTGCCGACGTCGCCACGCGACGCTGCAGACCCCACAGGACCGCGCCCTGGATGAGGAGCGCGGCGGCGATGGCGAGGGCGAAGCCCGTCGCGGTGCCGAGCACGACGATCGTCACGCTCAGCACGAAGCAAAACGCCGCGAACGCCCACATCCCGGGCAGGAACCCTCGCAGGAAGCTGATCGCCGCCGCCGACCCTTCCTGGGCATGACTGAAGCCGAGCAGGATGGAGATGGCGGCGGGGAACGGCGTCAGCGCGCCGCTCAACGTGGGCCCGAGTCGTTGCGCGAGCCCGGTGACGGAGAGGACGAGCAGCATCGAGGCGAGCGCGCGGACGGGAAGATCCCACGCCGGGCGCGGCCTCGTGGCGCGCGCGCCCGAGCGCGGCAGCACGAGCTGCCCGAGCGCGATGCTGGCCAGCGCGACGGCGAGCGCGAGGACGGTCGTCCACGCCACCCGTTGCACCAGCAGCACGCTCGAGAAGAACGCCGTCCAGCTCACCGGCAGGCTGATCCACCACGGAGTGCGCAGCGCCGCCCACGCGTACGCGACGACGGCGGCGGCGACGCCGACGAGGGAGACGAGCACCGCGCGCGAGGCCTCGGCCGTGAACGCGGCGCCCTGCTCGACGGCGAAGAAGAAGAGGGCCGGCCCGCTGACGATCGGCAAGCCGGTGAGCAGGCCACCGATCCGAGCGCCCCATCGTCGTGTCGCGAGGCTCGCGGACAGCACGAGCAGCGGCACGAGCGTGAGCTTCAGCAGGAGCAGCGAGCGCTCACCCGGTCAAACGGTCTGGAGCACCGCCGTCGCCGCCGTGTCGGGCGCGAGCAGCGTGCGCCAGTCCGCGTCGCGCGACACCACGCCTTCCGCCGCCGACAGCGTGTAATAGCTCGGCGCGATCCCGCGCGGCGTGCCGCCGTCGCGCACCGTGCGCACGGCTTCGAGCAGCAGGCGGCGCGCCTGGATCACGGCCTTGTCGGCGGGGCCGAGATGCTCTCGGCTGCGATCGACGATCGCGCCCATGCTCTCCTGCACCGCGCGGTCCTGCAGGTTGATGCCGTCGATGCCGGTGAACGTCTCGGTCTTCTGGACCTGGCGATCGAGCAGGTAGTTGTTGCGGCGATTCAGGCGCGAGCGGAACGTCGTCTGGTCGACGGTGTCCGGACCGTTGCCGAGCCGGCGCTCGAGACGCTCCTCGTCCGGCAGCGGCTCGTCGCGCGCCGTCATCACCCAGTTGTAGACCATGGTGTGCTCGTCATCCATCGGCACCCAGATGTGGCCTGCGATCAGCGGCAGCCCGCGCTCGTCACGCGACGGCCGGATCTGGTGGAACGGCAGGATGAACTGGTAGGCACGGACGTGCACCTCGGTCCCGTCGAGCGGACGGAGGCCGGCGTAGCGATAGCCGTAGTCGGTGAGATCGACGACGAGCGACGGCGCCTTGCCGCGGACGAACGGGTCCTTCGGCTTGAAGCCCGGGCGCTTCGAGTCGGCCTGCAGCACGCGATGGAGGATCGGCGCGTGCGACGTGTCGATCCCGCCTTCGAGGCCTTGCAGCCAGTTGCTCTCCTGGACGACCTTCGATACGTGACGCCGGCTCGCGGGCGTCTGCGTCCACGCGAAGCGCGGCGGTGGCGGCGCCGACGGTGCTGCGCCCATGTACGCCCAGACGAGGCCGCCGAGCTCCATCACGGGATACGACGTCGTGCGGATCTTCGTCTTGAACGTGCCCTCCTCGGGCTCGTTCATCATGTCGACGCAGCGGCCGGAGACGTCGAACTTCCAGCCGTGATAGACGCACCTGAGCCCGCACTCCTCGTTGCGGCCGAGGAAGAGCGACGCGCGGCGGTGCGGGCAGAACTCGTCGAGGAGGCCGATGCGGCCTTCGCTGTCGCGGAACGCGACGAGGTCTTCGCCGAGCAGCTTCACGCGCACGGGAGGACAATCCGGCTCGGACAGCTCGCGCGCCATCAGCGCGGGCACCCAGTACCTGCGCATCGTGTCGCCCATCGGCGTGCCCGCGCCCACCCGGGTCAGGAGCTCGTTGTCCTCGCGTGACAGCATGGGCGGCCTCCTTGAACCCTCTCGCTTACGCGGGATTATACTTGCGCCCATCGCCGCACCCCATCACGGAGGCGCCCATGTACGACCAGAAGCAGCTCTTCAGCGCGAGTCTCGCCAAGGATGCCGTCTGGAAGTCCGGTCTGCGGAGCTTCATGGAGTATCGCGACCTCGGCGTCGAGAAGGCGACCCACGGCGACTTCCGCGCGCACGTCATCCGCATCACGAAGGACGGGCCCGGCGCGCACGATCTGCACACGACCGGCCTGCACGCGCACCAGTGCGACTTCCAGATGTTCTTCATCCTCAAGGGCTGGATGCGCTTCGTCTACGAGGGCCAGGGCGAGCACACGTTCCACGCGGGCGACTGCGTCGTGCAGCCCGCCTCGATCGTGCACAACGAGCTCGAGTGCTCCGATGACGTCGAGGTCCTCGAGATCTACTCGCCGGCGGTCCATCAGACGGTGAAGGTCGACCGCATGCCGGAGACCGCGGCGGCGCGCTAGACGATCGACGCGGCCTTCGCCCCGCGGCGCGGGTGCTTGAAGAAGCTCCCGGAAGACCGCGTGGTACAATCCGCTCACTCACACCGCGCAGGAGATTGCTGATGGGCGCCGTACTCGGCTCGGAGATCCTCGCGCAGTCCCTCAAGTCGCAGGGCGTCGACACGATGTTCTACATCATGGGCGGCCCCATGCTCGAAACGGAGGCCACGTGCATCAAGCTCGGCATCCGCGCGATCGACACGCGGCACGAGCAGGCCGCGGCGCTCTCGGCGGAAGCGTGGGGCCGGGTGATGCGCAAGCCGGGCGTGTGCATGGGCGCGTCGGGTCCCGGCGCGACGAACCTGCTCACCGGCGTCGCCGACGCATTCGCCAACGCGTCACCGCTCGTCGCCATCGGCGGCTCGAGCCCGCGCGTGTCCTACGGCATGGAAGCGTTCCAGGAGATCGACCAGCTCGCAGTGTTCAAGCCGATCACCAAGTGGGCGGACCGCATCTACGACGCGCGCCGCATTCCGGAGATCGTGGCGACGGCGTTCCGTCAGGCCACGACCGGCCGCGTCGGGCCCGTGTACCTCGACCTGCCCGGTGACGTGCTCGGCGACAAGGTCGACGAATCGCGCGTCGTGTATCCGCCCGCGTGGAAGCCGCTGCCGCGGCCGCGCGGCGACGAGGGCGCGGTGAAGGAAGCGATCGCGCTCCTGCAGAAGGCCTCGCGGCCGCTCGTGCTCGGCGGCAGCGGAGTGTGGTGGTCCGACGCCTCGAAGGCGTTCCAGGACTTCGTCGAGACGAGCGGGATCCCGTTCTACACGACGCCGCTCTCGCGCGGCAGCGCGCCGGACGATCATGCCTTGTCGTTCCTCAACGCCCGCAGCACGGCCTTCCGCGAGGCCGACGTGATCGTCGCGGTCGGCGTGCGCTTCAACTGGGTCGTGCAGTTCGGCGCGCCGCCGCGGTTCGCGCAGGATCTGAAGGTCGTCCACATCGACATCAACGGCGCGCAGCTCGGCTGGAACCGCGACGTCGAGGTGCCGATCATGGGCGACGCGCGCGCGGTGCTCGAGCAGCTCATCGAAGAAGCCAGGGGGAAGATCGACCCGAAGAAGTACGCGGCGTGGGTCGGCAAGCTGCGCGTGGTCGACGGTGAGAAGAACTCGGACTCCGAGAAGGCGATGTCGACCGACAACGTGCCGATCCACCCGCTGCGGCTCTGCAAGGAAGTGCGCGACTTCGTCAAGCGCGACGCGATCCTCGTCGTCGACGGTCAGGAGATCCTGAACTTCGGCCGGCAGTCGATTCCGACCTACTACCCCGGCCATCGGCTGAACTCCGGCGCGTTCGGGACCATGGGCACGGGCCTGCCGTTCGGCAACGGCGCGAAGGTGGCGAAGCCGGACAAGCAGGTGCTCGTGCTGCACGGCGACGGCTCGTTCGGGATCAACGCGATGGAGATCGACACGGCCGTGCGCCACCGCATCAACACCGTGGTGGTGGTCTCGAACAACGGCGGGTGGACGGCGAACGCGCCGTGGCAGCTCCCTTTGCCGAAGCCCGGGCGCACGCTCGGCTTCACGCGCTACGACCGGATGGCCATGGAGCTCGGCGCGCACGGCGAGTTCGTCGAGAAGCCGACCGACATCCGTCCGGCGCTCGAGCGCGCGTTCGCCGCCGGCCGGCCCGCGGTCGTCAACGTGGTCACCGACGACTCGGCGCGCGCGCAGACGGTCCGCTTCTCCGCGTATCAGACCTGAACGAGGATGCCGGGGAACCCCGTGCGTCTCTCCGATTCGCCGACCGACATCGTCCGCGCGCCGCTGCTCGGCGCGCACAACGCGGAGATCTACAGCACGCTCCTCGGTCTCAGCGAGGCCGAGGTCGCGACGCTCAAGCGCGACGGCGTGATCCGAGCGGCGGTCGCGTGGCCGTATCTGAATCGACACATTGAACATGGCGCGTTCCGACGATAGGTTGTGAGCGTGGCTCAGAAACAGAACGGCCGGGGGTCCGATCCGGGCGCTCGCGCGATCCTTGCCGAGCTCCGTGACCTGCGCGTCGAAATGCGCGCGGACCGCCGTCAGGCCGAGGAAGAGCGCCGGGAGGAGCGGCGGAGGTCGGATGCCCGCTTCGAGCAGTTGCTGGCGGCCTCAGCGCGCCGCGAAGTCGCCATGCGCCGGGTCTTCGGAGACGTCCGAACGGTTGGCGTCGCGATCGTTCGGGCAGTGACGCGCCAGACCCGAGTCCTCCAGGATCACGGGCGGATCCTCCGACATCACGGCGAGATCCTCGAGCATCACACGCGAATCCTCGAACGGATCGACCGCAACCTCGGCGCGCGCAGGCACGGACCGCCACGCCAGGACAACGGCCGCCGCGGCTGACGTTGGCGCGTCCTTGACAGCGCCGGGGCGACCTGCGAGGATCGGCGCCGTGCAGCACGGGGCTCGGAACGACAGGCAACAGTGGTGGTGGTCGCTCCCCTGAGGGGCGGCCCCGCAGAGACACGCATTGACGAGGAGCCGCCGGACAGGCGGCTCCTTTTTTATTGGGAGTCGCCGGTGCGGGTCGGCTCCTCTATAAAGAGGAGTGGCCATGAGCACGGATAGCTACCTCACACGCGGGGGCATCCGGGTCCACCGGACGGTCGACGCGATCCCCGTCGACGGCGCCATCGAGCCCATCATCGCGGCGCTCGACGAGCACCGCGGCGTCCTCCTCGCCTCGAGCTACGAGTATCCGGGGCGATACACGCGGTGGGACATGGGCTTCGCCGACCCGCCCATCGTCGTCACGGGGCGCGGTCGCGCGCTGCGGATCGACGCCCTCAACGCGCGTGGCCGCCGCCTCTTGCCCGCGATCCACCCGGCACTGTCGGGGCTCGACGCCATCGAGCGCGCCGAGCTCGAGTCCGAGACCGTCGTCGTGACGGTCCGGACGCCGGCCGGCCGGTTTGCCGAAGAGGAGCGGAGCCGCCAGCCGTCGGTGTTCTCCGTGCTCCGCGCGCTGATCGAGCTCTTCCACCACCCGGACGAGCAGCACCTCGGTCTCTACGGCGCCTTCGGGTACGACCTCGCGTTCCAGTTCGAGCCCATCCGGCTGCGGCTCGAGCGCTCACCCGAGCAGCGCGATCTCGTCCTGTACATCCCGGACGAGCTGGTGATCGTCGACCATCGCCGCGGGACGGCGCAGCGGCGGCGCTACGACTTCGAAGTGGGAGGTCGCTCCACCGTCGGTGTCCCGCGCACGGGGTCGGCCGAGCCGTACGTCGCCGCCGCGCGCGTGGCGCGGACGTGCGATCACGAGCCCGGCGAGTACGCGAACATCGTGCACGTCGCGCGCGAGGCGTTCAAGCGTGGCGACCTCTTCGAAGTCGTTCCCGGCCAGATGTTCTTCGAGCCGTGTCCGTCGCCGCCGTCGGAGCTGTTCCTCAGGCTGCGCGAGCGGAATCCGTCCCCGTACGGCTTCCTCATGAACCTCGGCGAGCGCGAGTACCTGGTCGGCGCGTCCCCCGAGATGTACGTGCGGGTCGACGACGACCGCGTGGAGACGTGCCCGATCTCCGGCACGATCGCGCGCGGCCGCGATCCGATCGGCGACGCCGCGCAGATCGTCGCGCTGCTGACGTCCGCCAAGGACGAGTCCGAGCTGACGATGTGCACGGACGTGGACCGCAACGACAAGTCGCGCATCTGCGTTCCCGGCAGCGTCAAGGTGATCGGCCGGCGGCAGATCGAGATGTACGCGCGGCTGATCCACACCGTCGACCACGTCGAGGGGCACCTGCGCCCGGGCTTCGACGCGCTCGACGCGTTCCTCGCGCACGCGTGGGCGGTGACGGTGACCGGCGCGCCGAAGACGTGGGCGGTGCAGTTCATCGAGGATCACGAGCGCTCGGCGCGCGCGTGGTACGGCGGCGCGGTCGGGCTCATCGGCTTCGACGGCAACCTCAACACGGGGCTCACGCTCCGTACCATTCGCGTGCAGGACGGCGTCGCCGAGGTCCGCGTCGGCGCCACCCTGCTCTACGACTCCGAGCCGGAGGCGGAAGAGGAGGAGACGCGTCTGAAGGCCGCGGCCTTCCTCGACGCCATCCGTCGTCCGCGCGGGACGGAGGCGAGCCCGAGTGTGGAAGCGCCGCGGCCGGGCACCGGCAAGCGCGTGCTCCTGGTCGACCACCAGGACTCGTTCGTGCACACGCTGGCGAACTATCTCCGCCAGACCGGCGCCGAGGTGGTCACGCTGCGCGCCGGCTTCGACGAGGGGCTGCTCGATCAGCTCGCGCCGCACCTCGTCGTGCTCTCGCCCGGGCCGGGCACGCCGAAAGACTTCAACCTCTCGAGCACCCTCACGGCGGTGATGCGCCGCTCGATCCCGACGTTCGGCGTGTGCCTCGGACTCCAGGGCATCGTCGAGCACTTCGGCGGCACGCTCGGCGTGCTCGACTACCCGATGCACGGCAAGGCGTCGCCGATCAAGGTGGTCGGCGGGCGACTCTTCGCCGCGCTGCCCGCGACGTTCACGGCAGGCCGCTATCACTCGCTGTACGCGATTCGAGACACCTTGCCGCGGACGCTCGCGACGACGGCGGAGAGCGAGGACGGTGTCGTGATGGCCGTCGAACACACGGAGCTCCCGATCGCCGCGGTGCAGTTCCATCCGGAATCCATCATGTCGCTCGGCGACGACATCGGGCTCAGGCTCTTGCAGAACGTGATGGCGACCCTCGCACGGAGAGACGCATGAAGATCGCGATCATCGGCCAGCAGGACTTCGGCAAAGCCGTCCTCGAAGCGTTCCTCACCCGCGGCGACGACGTGGCGGCGGTGTTCTGCGCGCCGGAACGGGAAGGCGCCAGACCGGACGCGCTGCGCGCGGCGGCCGAGGCCAAGGGCCTGAAGGTGCATCGGTTCAAGTCGCTCCGGGATCCCGAAGCGATCCAGGCGATGACGGACGCGCGCGCGGACATCGGGATCATGGCCTTCGTGCTGCAGTTCGCGCCGCAGGCGTTCGTCACCATTCCGAAGCACGGGACGATCCAATATCACCCGTCGCTGCTGCCGAAGTACCGCGGGCCGAGCTCGATCAACTGGCCGATCATCAAGGGCGACACGGAGACCGGGCTCACGATCTTCCGTCCCACCGACGGGCTCGACGAAGGCGCGGTCATCCTCCAGAAGCGCACGCCGATCAGCCCCGACGACACGCTGGGCTCCATCTACTTCGACCGGCTCTTCCCGATGGGCGTGCAGGCGATGCTCGAGGCGGCCGACCTCGTCGTCGCGGGCAAGCACCGCGAGACCACGCAGGACGAGTCACAGGCGAGCTACGAGGGCTGGTGCCGCACCGCCGAGGCGAAGATCGACTGGGCGAAGCCGATCGATCACGTCTACAACCTCATCCGCGGCTGCAACCCCGCGCCGGGCGCGTGGACGACGCTCGACGGCAAGAAGCTCGAGATCTTCGACGCACGCAAGCTCGTCTTCCGCCGCTTCGCCGACGTGCCGGGCAAGATCGGCGGCGTGACCGACGTCACCGCGCAGAGCTTCAAGGTCACCGCGCAGGGCGGTCAGGTCGAAGTGCTGAAGGCACGCTTCGCGGACGGTAAGAAGGTCAGCGGCGGCGAGGCCGCGCAGGCCGCCGGCTTCGCGGCCGAGACGATCCTGGGCGGCTAGGGCTCCGGCGAGCTAGGTCTCCAGCCCATCGCCTTCCGGAAGGCGTCGCGAATCTCGGCCGGCTGACCGGCCTGGAAGACGAAGCCCTCGGGCAGCACCGGGCCCGGCGTCTTCTGGATCTCGCTGCTGAACATCTTCGAGCGCGGGAAGCCCTTCACCCACCGCTCGCGGTCGATGATCGGCAGCGTGATGCAGCGGTTCTGCGCGGGATCGCGGACGACACCCATCGGCTCACCGCCGCGCGCGACGACGTCCATCTGCTCGGTGAGCCTCCGCCGCATCATCGCGACACCGCGGTCGCTTTCGCCGAGATGCTCCTGCGTGCGATCGGCGATCGCCCCCTGCCCCACCCACGCGACGAAGTCCTGGTTCATCACGTGCGAGGTGATCCAGCGGCCCGTCGTCTCGTCCTTGATCGGGCCGTACCAGTACGGGATGCGGGCCTGCGCGAACGGCTCCATCTCGTTCGGCACGCGGTCGAAGAACCACCCGACGCTCAGCATGTTCCCGTCGTCGATGGGCACGCGCCACTCGAAGTGCGCGCCGGTGAACAGGCAGTTCGGCCACAGGCACGTGCGGCCGACGGTCCACAGCTCGCTGTCCTCGGCCTGGCCCTCCATCATGCGGCGATAGGCGAAGCCGTACTCGAACTCGTCGAACGCGATCTTCAGATGCGTGGGCGAGCGCCCCACGATCCCGCGCATCGCGCGCGACCAGTTGCCGTGCAGCCACTCGAAGTGCACGGGGTCGATCGAGTTCTCCTGCGCCTGGAGCCAGTTGCACGGGATCTCCGAGAACACGATCTGGACGAAGCCGTTCGTCCACGTGAACGGCTCCCACGTCGGCACGAGCGGCGCGGGCGCGGGACCGAGGTACGCCCACAGGAGCCCGGCCTTCGCCTCGACGGGATAGGCCTTGAGCGTGATCCGATCCTTGTACCGCGCGTCCGGGTGCGCGATCTCCTCGAACGGCTGCGCGAGGCAGCGGCCGCGCTCGTCGTACTGCCACCCGTGATAGTTGCAGCGGAGCCCGCAGTCCTCGACGAACGCGTACGAGAGATCGGCGCGACGGTGCGCGCAGTGGCGGTCGAGCAGGCCGTACGTGCCGCGCTTGTCCTTGTAGAGGACGAGGTCTTCGCCGAGCAGCCGCACCGGCTTCGTCGGCGCGTCGTCGAGCTCGGCGACGGCCGCGATCGGCATCCAGTAGCGGCGCAGCAGCGCGCCCATCCTGGTGCCCGGCCCGACTTCCGTCAGCGCCTTGTTCTGCTCCGCGCTCAGCATCCGAACAGCTCCATCCGCCACGCGCGATGCGCCTCGGGATCGGCCTTGAGGAACCGGAAGCCCGCGGCCACGGCGTAGCGCTCGTCCGTCTCCGTGTCGCCGATGTGATAGTACGCCGCCGCCGCGAAGCGCGCGCGCACGTCCTCGAGGCGATGCTTCAGCACGGTGAAGTCGGGCGCGATGCTGAGCTGCGCCCACATGTCTTCCTGGTAGCTGATCGGCCGATCGGAGCAGCTGCCGATCAGGTAGCCGAGCTCCTTCGCCACCCGCACGAGCGCGACGGGCACGACACCGGGCGGATCGCCGATCTCCAGGGTGCCGTCGATGTCGAAGCTGACGAGCGACACGCGCATCAGCAGCAGCCGCCGCCGGCGGACGGCGCGAGCACGCGATCCGGCTCCCAGCCCCACGGGCGCGGGCCCCACTCCGGCGTGAAGACCTTGCCGCGCTTCACCGTGAGGAACGGCACCACGGCCCTGGTCACGCGCATCACCGCGCCGACGACGTCGTTCACCGTCCACTCCCCGTCGCGGAGCTCGAGTACCGAGATGTCCGCCTGGCGCCCGACGGCGAGACTGCCGAGCCGTCCTTCCTCGCCGAGCGCGCGCGCAGGGTTCGCCGTCGACATCGTCACGACGTCGGGCAGCGAGAAGCCGAGCCCGAGGAAGCGCGTCATGATCTCCACCATCGAGTGCACGGTGTTCGCGCGCCCCGGCACCGTGAGATCGGTGCTGATGCAGTGCGGGAGCAGGCCCTGGTCGATGCAGCGCCGTCCGACGTCGAAGCTGAAGTTCATCCGGCCGTGCGCGGTGTCGAGCCACACGCCGCGGTCCGCGGCCTCGCGCGCCTCCGGGACGAGCTTGCCGTTCGCGTCGAGCACGCCGCCCGGGTTCGCCGTGAAGTAGTGCGTGAGGATGTCGCCTTGGTCGAGCATCGGGAGGAGCTTGCGGATCACGTTCGGGTCGTAGCGCTTCGCCGTGTCGCCGATGTGGACCATCAGCTTGGTCCCGCTCTCGCGCGCCGCGCGCTTCGCGAGCTCCGGCATCCGCATGCCCATGATCTCGAGCGCCGGCGACACCATGCGCGCCTTGATCCCGCGGATCAGGCCCTTGTGCTCGCGCATGACATCCAATGTCTCGTCGAGGTCGATGCTCGACTCCGCGATGATGTCGGGATTGGTCGCGAGGCCGGTGCGACAGATGTGGAGGAACGGGACGACCTCGGTGTGCGAGTTCGGGATCACGTAGCGCGGAAACGCGCCGAAGGTGGCGGCACCCGCGCTCCCGGCGTCCACGACGGTGGTCACGCCGGCGAGCACGCCCGCGAGATCGGGATGGACGCCGGTGCGATTGACGCCCTCGTAGACGTGCGCGTGGAGGTCGATGAGCCCGGGCGTGACGACGCGACCGCTCACGTCGATCGTTTGCTTCGCGTCCTTGCTCGCGATGTCCGGCGCGATGCGCGCGATCGTGCCCGCTTCCACCGCCACGTCCTGCTTGCCGTCGAGCTTCGACGAGGGATCGAGCACTCTTCCGCCCTTGAGCACCAGGTCGTACATGGAGGCCCTCCGTGGGCCGGATAGTACCGCGCCTCGGTAGTAGACTGGCCCCGTCATGGCCGACTCCCCCGACGACTCCGAAGACTTCGCCGCGCTGTTCGCCCGTCACGAAACCGCCGGCCCTGCGTTACAGGTGGGGCGAGCTGTGAAGGGCCGGATCTTCCACATCACGTCCGAGAGCGTCTTCGTGGACGTCGGCGGCAAGGGCGAGGCGTGGATCGACGCCAGCGAGCTCACCGACGACGAGGGCAAGCTGCGCGTGAAGATCGGTGACGAGATCGAGGCCACCGTCGTCCGGACCGGCGACGAAACCCGGCTCTCCTACAAGCTCCAGCGCGGCGCGCAGGCGCGCCAGGCGCTGGCGATGGCGCAGGAGAGCGGGATGCCGGTCGAAGGCAAGGTCGCCGCGGTCATCAAGGGCGGCTACGAGGTGACCGTCGGAGGGATGCGCGCGTTCTGCCCGTTCTCCCAGATGGATCTCCGGCGCGTGGAGACGGCGGAAGACTTCGTGGGACGCGTGCTCGAGTTCCGCGTGACGAAGTACGGCGAGAACGGCCGCAACATCGTGCTCTCGCGCCGCCAGCTCCTCGAGGCGCAGGCGGCGAAGGACGCGGAGGAGACGCGCAAGAAGCTCGCGGTGGGCGCGGTGCTCCCGGGCACCGTCGCGGCGCTCGCGGAGTTCGGCGCGTTCGTCGACCTCGGCGGCGTGCAGGGCCTCGTCCCGGTGTCGGAGATCTCGCACGCGCGCGTCGGCCGGCCCGCCGACAAGCTGCGGATCGGCGATCAGGTCACGGTCAAGGTGCTCCGCATCGACGACGAGAAGGGCAAGATCACGCTGAGCCTGAAGGCGCTCGAGGGCGACCCGTGGGTCGCCGTCCCCGGTCAGCTCCGCGAGCGGCAGGCCGTGCGCGGCCGCGCCGCGCGCGCGACGGACTTCGGGCTCTTCGTCGAGCTGCTCCCGGGCGTCGACGGCCTCCTGCACGTCAGCGAGATCCCGCGCAGCAAGCAGACCGCGCTGCGCGAAGCCGCGGCCGCGGGCGCCGAGGTCACCGTGATGATCGTCGGCATCGACATGGAGAAGCGGCGGATCGCGCTCGCGCTCGCCCCGGACGATGCCGCGCCGGGCGCCGACGTCGCGTCGCAGGTCGCCGTCGGCGCCGTGCTCGTGGGCACGATCGAACGCCTCGAGTCGTTCGGGGTCTTCGTCCGCCTCGGGCCGGGCCAGACCGGGCTCGTCCCGAACGCGGAGCTCGCGCTCGCGCGCGGCGCGGATCCGCGCAAGAGCTATCCGATCGGCGGCGAGCTCAAGGTGATGGTGCTGGCGATCGAGGAGAACGGGCGGCGCATCCGGCTCTCCCAGACGAAGGCGATCGAGCAGGAAGAGCGCAACGAGAGCCAGTCCTACATCCAGGACGCGGCGAAGAAGTCGGGCGGCTTCGGCATGACGCTCGGCGAGCGCGTGCAGAAGCGAAAGGGCCGGCTCTAACTCGCACGGGGCTTCGCCCGACTTCCGACCCTCGTCGCGCGCCCTCGCTGCTTCCTCGAAAGCACCCGAGGTCGCCCGCGTGGTGTATCCACTGGTACACGCGCGAATCGGGCCTACACGGCCCGGATCTTCAAGGGCGCGAACCCCGGCGACTTGCCGGTGCAGCAGCCGTCTCAGCCCAAGCTCCTCCTGAATCTCAAGACGGCCAAGGCCCTCAGCCTGACGATACCGCCCTCGCTGTTGCTGCGAGCGGATCAGATGATTGAATAGCGGCTTGGATCTCGCTCGATGACGGCCAGGACTGGCTACCTCGGTGGCAGGCCAAGAGAGTGGCGTCGAACGAGCCGCTGCAGCGGACCGATGGCTCGCGTTGCTCGACCATCGGCCGCTGAGCGCCGGCGTTATGCGACTCCGGCACGCTTCCGACGGGTTTGGAGAACGAGCTTCGTACGGATGCCGAGCTTGGCCAACATGTCGATGAGCGTCTCGACGTTGAAGAGATCGATTCGGCCACGCATCAGGTCACTGACGCGAGGCTGCGTAACGCCAAGAAGCTCCGCTGTCTCGGCCTGCTTCAACCCGCCCGCCGTGATGACCTTCTGCACCCTCGCCATGAGTTCTGAACGGATTCTCAGGTGGTCGGCCTCGTCTGACGAGAATCCGAGATCCCGAAAGACGGTCCCGCTGGGTCGCGACCGCTGTGCTTGTTTCATAGTGTCCGCCCTATCCTTTGGCACGTGCCCGCTGGTTGATCAGCGAGCGAAAGCGCTGCTTCGCGAGGTCGAGATCCTTGGGGGCCGTTCGCCGGGTTCGCTTTTCAAACGCGTGCAGGACATAGACCGCTTCAGTGAACTTCGCGACGTACAGCACTCGATGCTCGACGTCGGTGTGAATGCGAATCTCCTGGACACCGAGCCCCACGCTCGGCATCGGCTTCCAATCGTTGGGCTCCAGTCCACGCTGGACACGCCAGAGCTGAAAGCCGGCCACCTGCCGGACGTTCTCCGGAAATGCCGTAATGGTCTCCCGAGAGTCCCCGAGCCAGACCACCGGCTTCTCGTTCATGGCCCAACATACAAGAACTTGGATGCGTCAGGCAAGCGATCGCATAACTTCCGCTTGCAGCCGTCCGCGGCTCGCTTCGCTCGCTGCGGCCGCTCACCGCGACCGTTATACGCCTTGACGAGAGACGGGACCGCGCTACAGTGCCGCGATGGCCCTGCGCTTCTCATGGGACGCACGAAAAGCAGCCGCAAACGCCCGAAAGCATCGCGTCACTTTCACCGAGGCGACGACGGTCTTCGACGACCCGCTGTCGGTGACAATTCCCGATCCCGACCACTCGCTCGGCGAACAACGGTTTTTGCTTCTGGGAATGTCGAATCGCGGGGGCCTGCTCGTTGTCGCGCATGCCGAACGCGACGACACCATACGTATCATCACCACGTATCATCACCGCCAGGCGGGCCGACCGCCAAGAGAGACAGAGATATGAAGGAGAAGACTAAGCGTCCCGTGTCGACAGAACGCGATACGATGCGCGCCTCATACGACTTCCGGGGCGGCGTCCGAGGTAAGTACGTTTCACGCTACCGGGCCGGAACGAACGTCGTGGTGCTGGATCCGGACGTTGCTGAGGTGTTCCCGAATGCTGCCTTGGTAAATCGGGCGCTTCGCTCACTCCTGAATGCCGTACCACCGCGCCCTGCGAAGCGACGGAGCGCATAACTACGCAGTAGACCTGACCGCGGCTCGCTTCGCTCGCTGCGGCCGGTCAACGTGAGCGTTGGGCGGCGGATCAAGTGAGGGGGGCGTGATTGCGCTTCGAATGGGATCCAGGCAAGGCGGCGGAGAACGTTGCCACACCTGGTGTCTCGTTCGAAGAAGCGGCAACGGTGTTCCGCGACGTACTGTCGGCAACTGGCGCAGATCCTGACCATTCAATCGACGAAGAGCGATTCGTCACCTTCGGTATCTCGACCGGAGGCCGCCTTCTGGCCATCTCTCACACCGACCGTGACGATACAATCAGGATCATCAGCGCCCGGCCAGCGACACGAAGTGAAAGGAAGATCTATGAAGAAGGCTAGCCGAAGAACGACTGAGGATCTGCGGCCCGAATACAAGCGCTCCGACTTTGGGACGCTGGTTCGCGGCAAGTACGCACAGCGGGTCATTGAAGCCACGAATGTGGTCGTCCTCGATCCGAAGGTCGCCAAGGCGTTTCCGAATGATCGCGCCGTCAACAAGGCACTGCGCGGGCTCCTTCGCGATCGCAAGTCCTCCGCTCGCCCAACGACCCGTTCAACACGGACGCGCCGCGAGCGGCGCGCCGGTTAACGGTGCGTTCGGCGCACGAGCGGTCGACGTGCGGGAGGCGGGCGGGGCCTTTATAAAAGGCAGACAGTGGGTCGAGGGAGGCGTCCAGGCACGTTGAGTGGACGGAGGACCGCTGGTGGACTGTTCCCGCTGCCGGGCTGAGAACCGCCCGGGCCGTCGGTTCTGCGCACGCTGTGGAGCACCACTGGCAGCGGTGTGTCCCTCGTGCGGCTTCGCCAACGACTCGGACGAGGTGTTCTGTGGAGGCTGTGGGCGGAGCCTCGATGCCTCGCGTGGCGATGAGCCGGGGCGTGCCGCAGCGGGGGCGCGATGGGCCGCCGAGGCCGAACGCCGCCAGTTGACCGTCATGTTCTGCGATCTCGTCGGATCCACCGCGTTGGCGAAACGGCTCGGTCCCGAGGAGCTCCGCGAAGTGGTCCGAGCGTACCAGGAAGCCGCCGCCCGCGTCGTCGGTCGCTTCGACGGTTACATCGCCCAGTATCTCGGCGACGGATTGCTGATCTACTTCGGGTACCCCCAAGCCCACGAGGATGATGCCTCGCGGGCCGTGCGCACGGGATTGGGAATCGTCGAAGCGATGGCGGAGCTCAATGGCCGCCTGCATCGTGAGAAGGTGGCGCGGCTGGCCGTCCGGCTGGGGATCCATACGGGACTGGTGGTCGTGGGTGAGATGGGCGGCGGTGTCAGGCACGAGCAGCTTGCTCTGGGCGAGACACCAAATCTGGCGGCGCGACTCCAGGAGCAAGCCGAGCCCGACACGGTTCTGATCAGCGACACGACCCACCGGTTGGTCCGGGGCCTGTTCGCCTGCCGCGAGCTGGGCCCCCGGGACGTCAAGGGCAGCCTCACTCCGCTCGTGCTGCACCAAGTACTCGGCGAGAGTGCCGCTCTGAGCCGGCTGGACGTAGTCGGCCGGGCCAATCTCACGCCGCTGATCGGCCGCGAACGGGAACTCGGGATGCTGCTGGAGCGCTGGGAGGAGGCGAAAGACGGACTGGGACAGGTGGTGCTGCTGAGTGGAGAAGCGGGCATCGGGAAGTCGCGTCTGCTGGACGCGCTGAAGGAGCGGCTCGTGAGCGAGTCGCACACCCGCTGGGAGTGCCGCTGTTCGCCCTATGACCAGCAGAGCGCCCTCTATCCAGTCGTTGAATTCCTTCAGCGGGCCCTCCGGTTCCAGCGCCACGAGCCCGCCGAGGAGAGGTTGCGAAAGATCGAGGCGGGGCTCGAGCGGTATGGCCTGGGCGACGCGGCGGCGGCGGCGCTGTGGGCCGGGTTGCTCTCCGTGCCGTTGCCCGATCGATACGCACCAATCACGCTCACTGCCGAGCGGCAGAAGCAGAAGACCCTGGAAGCCGTGTTGGCGCTCCTCCTGGCCCAGGCCGCTGAGCGGCCCGTCCTGATGATCATGGAGGATCTGCACTGGGTCGATCCTTCCACGCTGGAGTTGCTCGCCCTGATTCTGGGTCAGGTGCCGACGACCTCGGTCTTGACGATTTTGACTTTCCGCCCAGATTTTCGTCCGCCCTGGGTGGTAGCCGTCGCTGTCGTTCTCGGGGAGCATCTTCCAGTTGGCCGCGCAGCGGTGCTTCACCCACCCCGCCGTCAGCTCGATCTTGCCCTCGGGCGACAGGTCGCAGGAGCGATCGATGAGCGTGACGGCCCCGCCGAGGTGCTCGTCGAGCGCGATCCCGTCGGCGCTGAGGCTCGCGAACACGAAGCCGCGGCAGCTCGCGACGCGCGGCGCGCGCGTCAGGCCGCGCGCGCTCTTGTCGAACGCCGCGTCGTACCCGCCCGGGTACGGCACGCCGAGCAGCGCGCCGCCGAGATCGTAGGTCCAGCCGTGATAGGGACACGTGAACGCCGCGTCGTCCCGTGCTCGACGGCACAGATCATCGTGCCGCGATGCATACAGCGGTTGAGCAGCACGGCGATCTCGCCGTCCTGGCCGCGCACCATGATCGCCGGCTGGGTGCCGATGGGACGCGTCACGAAGTCGCCGGGGCGCGGCACCTCGCTCGCGTGGCCGACGAAGACCCAGCCGCGGTGGAAGATGCGCTCCATCTCGTCGGCGAAGATTCGCGGATCGGTGTAGAGCGAGGCGTGAATGCGATCGTCGCGGCCGAGATCCTCGTAGCGCACCGCCCCGGCGCTGATTTAGATCACCTTCTCCGCGCGGAGCTGCGCGATCTCCTCCGCGCCCATGCCGAGGATCTCCGAGAGGATCCCGTCGGTGTGGCGTCCCATCGCGGCCCCCGCGTGCGTCACGCGGCCCGGCGTCTTCGAGAGCTTGGGAATCACGCCGGGTTGCGGCAGCGTGCCGAGCCCGTCCGCCGGCACGTCGAGGATCATGTCGCGCGCGCGATAGTGCGGATCCTCGAAGATGTCCGCCATGCTCATGATCGGCGAGTGCGGGATGTCGGCGGCCTTCAGCTCGGCGAGCGCCTTGTCGAACGGCCGCGCCTTGAACCACTCGGTCATCATGTCGATGATCGTCGGGATGTGCTTCGGCCGCTCCGCCGCGCTCGCGAAGCGTGGATCCTTCGGCAGATCGCGGTGGCCGATCATCGCGCACAGGCGCTCGAAGAGATGCTGCGCCGGCGCGGTGAAGACGATCCACTTGCCGTCCATCGTCTCGAACGCGCCGCCGGGCCAGCCGGAGTGCTGGACGCCGCCGCGCTCGCGGACGACCTTCGTCCGCCCGTACTGCGTGGTGGTGTACTCCATCACCCGGAACGCCGACTCGTAGAGCGCGGCGTCGATCCACTGCCCTTCGCCCGTCGCGTCGCGATGCCGCAGTGCCGCGAGCACGCCGAACGCGGTGAAGAGTCCGGTCATGTAGTCGGGATACACCGGCGTCGGCCGTGCCGGTGGCCGATCCGCGTGACCGTTCACGTACCACGTCCCGCCGAACGCCGAGCCGATCGCCGCGTAGCCCGGGCCGTCCTTGAGCGGCCCGTCCTGGCCGAACGCGGTGATGCGCGCCATCACCATCCGCGGGTTGATTGCGTGAAGCGCATCCCACCCGAGACCCCACTTCTCGAGCACGCCCGGGCGAAAGTTCTCGAGGACGACGTCCGAGCGCGCGACGAGGCGCCGCACGATCTCCTGGCCCTTCGGCAGGTGGAGGTCGAGCGTCATCAGCTTCTTGTTCCGGTTGTCGACGGCGAACCAGTACGACGTGCCGTCTTCGGACGGGCCGAGCCGGCGCAGGTCGTCGCCTCGCCCCGGCATCTCGGTCTTGATCACCTCGGCGCCGAACTCGGCCATCAGCGTGCCGCAGAACGGGCCGGCGACGACCTGGGCGAGCTCGAGCACGCGAATGCCTTCGAGCGGACGTGCGGCTATCATGGCGCCCCGGAGTCTAGCACCGAGAGGAGTGTCGATCGGCCGAACTACCGGCAGGCGGCTACGGTAAGCGCTCCAGCACGGCCTGGATCATGACGATGCGCCGCTCGGCGCGGTTGCGCTGCTGCGCGGCGACGATCGCGTCGAGCGCATCGCCCATGATCAGGCGGGGCGCGGAGGCCTGGGTCATGGCCGGACCCGGCACCTCCGTGAGGTCGTCCCACACCTGCACGCGAAAGCCCGAGCGCTCCATCACCGTGCGCATCTCATCGGGCGAACGGAGGAAGCTCGCGGTGGCGTCGCGCGCCCACATGACCGGATAGACGATCGGCTGCACGGGCCCGGCCATCGGCTCCTGCGTGACGAGCCGGCCGCCGGGCCGGAGCGCGCGGGCGAAGCCGGCGTAGAGCCGTTCCTTGTTCGCGATGTTCATCCCGCTGTTCTGCGTCCACACCGCGTCGAAGCTGCCGGGCGGCACGTCGAGCGCGAGGGCGTCGCCCACCCGATGCGTGACGCGATCGGAGAGCTCGAGCCGCTCGGTCAGCGCCCGACCGGTACGAACGTACGACTCGGTGAGATCGACGACCGTGACGTGACAGCCATGCTCCACCGCGAGCGTGCGCGCCGGCCCGCCGAGCCCGCCGCCGACATCGAGTACCCGTGTTCCCGGGCTGAACGCGGCCCGGCGCGCAAGCCGATCGGTCGCCGGCTTGCCGCCCCCGTGGAAGTGGTCGGCCTCGGCGAGATCCTCCACCGTCAGAGCATCCACGTTCTTGCCCGCGGCCGCGAGCGCCGCGAGGATTCTCTCGAGCAGCCCTTCACGCTCCCAGTAACCCGTCATGCCGGGCTAGACTCTAGCCCATGGGAGCGCGGAGCGGACAGGCGTACGTCGAATCGCTGAAGAAGAACACGCCGCGCGTCTACCTCGGCGGCCGGCTCGTCACCGACGTCACGGCGGAGCCGATCTTCCAGGAGCCGATCCGCGCGATCGCCGAGCAGTACGACATGCAGCTCGACCCCGCGTACCGTGACGTGATGACGTATCCGTCGCCGACGACGGGCGCGCCGGTCTCGACGTCGTTCCTCGTCCCCTACTCGCGCGGGGACCTGGTCAAGAAGCGCAAGCACTTCAAGCTCCGCGCCGACCACAACTTCGGCTTCATGGGCCGCGCGCCCGACTTCATGAACCAGTTCGTCACGGGCTGGCACCTGATCGCGGGCCGGTTCGCGCGCGCCGGCGCCCGCTTCGGCGAGAACGCCACGCGCTACTACGAGTACGTGCGCGAGCACGACCTGTTCCTCACGCACATGCTCATCAACCCGCAGATCGACCGCTCGAAGACGTCCGCGCAGCAGGAGGATCCGTTCCTCCACCTGGGCCGCGTGCGCGAGACGGCGGACGGCATCATCGCGCGGGGCGCGAAGATGCTCGGCACGATGGCGCCGATCACCGAGGAGGTGGCGGTGATCCCGTTCGGCGGCGTGCCGCCGGGCGACGACGCGTACGGCCTCGTCTTCTCGATCCCGAGCAACGCGCCGGGGCTCACGTTCATCTGCCGCGAGACCGTGTCGCCGCTGCCGCGCTCGCGCTTCGACCACCCGCTGTCGAGCCGCTTCGAGGAGATGGACTGCATCGCGGTGTTCGAGGACGTGCTCGTGCCGTGGGACCGGGTGCTCGTCGACGGCAGGCCGGGCAGCGGCGAGCTGATCAACACGCTCGGCTCGGACTTCGGCGCGCTGACGAACATGCAGACCGCGGCGCGCATGCTGAGCCAGATGGAGTTTTTCTGCGGGCTCGCGATGCGGGTCGCCGACGCGATCGGCATCACCGGCTTCCTGCACGTCCAGGAGAAGCTCGGCGAGATGCTGAGCCACATGGAGGTCGCGCGCGCCGTGTTCTACGGCGCGGAGGCGATGGGCTATCCGGGCCCCGGCGGCGTGTGGCTGCCCGGCGGTCAGGGGCTGCGGGCGTTCCACCTGCAGACGGGAAAGATCTACAGCCGCTTCGTCGAGATCGTGCAGACGCTCGCGGCGGGCGGCTTCTTCTACGCGCCGACCGAGGCGGATCTCGCGAGCCCCGAGGTGCGGCCGATGATCGACAAGTTCGTGCGCGGGCGCGCGGGGATCTCGGCGGAAGAGCGGATCGCGCTGTTCAAGCTCGCGTGGGACGTGACGGGCGAGAGCTTCGCTCAGCGGATGCAGCAGTACGTACGCTTCTTCTCCGGCGATCCGATCCGGCTCACCGCCGGCTTCTGGGCCCAGTACGACAAGGAGCCGCTGCTCGAGATCGTGGAGCGCGCGCTCGGCCGCCGCGAGGGCCAGCCGATCCCGATCTCACCGGATCACGCCGTCGGCGCGGTCCCGTATCAGCCGGGCAACCGCACGATGGCCGGCCAGTACGCGGCCAGCTCGATGCCCGAGAAGCGCGACGAGCGTCGCTGAGCGTCAAGCCATCGCGACGTAGAGCTCGCCCTTCTCCTCCTTCAGCGGGAAGCCCTTCAGGCCCTCCTGCGCGTCGCCCATCGGCGCGCCCGTCTTCACGTCGAACTGCCACATGTGCTCGAGGCACGTCAGCACTGAGCCGTCACATACGCCCTCGGCGAGCGGGATCGCCTCGTGGGGGCACATCGCCTCGTACGCGACGAAGCCGCGGCCCGTGTTGATGACGACGACCCGGGTGCCGTTCGCCGCCACTTCCTTGATGCCGTTCACCGCGATGTCGGCGGCCGCGCCGACGCGATGCCACACCGGGCCCGCGGCCTTCTCGGCCTGCGGCGTCTTCACCTCGACCTCGATCTTGTTCGCGCCGGGCTTGCCCGGGTTGTAGCGCAGCCGCTCGACCGGCATGCCGCCGATGATGTGCGAGTCGAGGATCTCCTTCAGGTCCGACTCCTGCACGCCGTGGTACCAGACGTCCTCCGGGTAGACGACGAGCATCGGGCCGTGGCCGCACTGCGAGAAGCAGCCCGCCTTGTTGACCCGGACGTCTTGCTGGCGGCCGGCGGCGCGGGCGCCGTCGCGGAGGATCTTCACGAACTTCTCCACGTCACCCTGCGTCGGGCACGTCTCGCCGCTCGTACACACGAACACGTGACGATCGTACTGACCCATGCTCGGAGCCCCTCCTTAGGAGAACTTGTCGTACCGGATATCGGCGGGCGGCAGGCGCGCCTCGCGCAGCAAGAGCCGCAGGCTCGCGTCGACCATCGGCGGCGGCCCCGCCACGTACGCGCGGACGCCGGCGAAGCGGTCCTTCATGCGCTCGCCGGCCACCGCGTGGACGAAGCCGCGCGCGAAGGCGAAGCCCGGATACTTCGCGACCAGCGAATCCGGGACGTCCTCGTCGGACAGCGCGATGGTGATCGAGAGCCGGGCCGGAAAGCACGCGCGGAACTCGTCGAGCTCGTCGAAGAAGAACGCGTCGCGCGCGCCCCGCACGCCGAAGAAGACGTGCCCGTCCCACTGCGCGAAGTGCTGCGCCTGGCACGCGTGCGCGAGGACTGACATCATCCCGGCGATCCCGCTGCCGCCCGCGATGCACAGCACGTGCTTCGCGGTGCCCGGCTGCCAGATCGCGTGACCGACGGGCCCGAAGATCTCGAGCCGCGTCCCCTCGACGCCGCCGCCGAAGAGCCACTCGCTCACGCCGCCGCCCGGCTTCTTCTTGACGACGAAGGAGAGCCGCCGCGCGCCGCGCTCGAAGTTCACCATCGAGTACGCCCGGGCGCCGGCGATCCCGGGCACGGTCAGCAGCGCGAACTGGCCGGCGTCGAAGTCCATCGGTGTGTCGAGATCGACCTCGAACGCGACCACGTCGTGCGTGAGGGGCCGGACGTCGCGCAGCACGCCCGCGCATGCGCGCGGCGTCGCCGTGGCCTCGCGCGCCTTGAGCGCGAAGACCTCCAGCGCGGAGTCCTCGTGTGCCACGCTCTGGCACGTGAGGATGTCGGCCTCGGTCTTCAGATATTTCTTGCCCGGCGCGTCGGGCCATTGACTGTCGGTGCGTCCGCTCACGAGCTTCGCCTTGCACGTGCCGCACGTGCCGGTCGCGCACTCGTACGGCAGCTCGACTCCGTGCCGCAGCGCCGCGTGAAGGATCTTCTCGCCGGGATCGCACTCGAAGTCCGCCGCGCCGGTCTTCCCGGTGACGACGATCTTCACGAGGTGACGCGGGCCGCCGCGTAGCGCGGCATCACTTCGGTGGTGAAGAGCTCGATCGAGCGCATCGCCTGCGCGTGGGTGAGGTCACCCCACTGGAACGAGCAGACGAAGTAGTTCGCGCCGGTCTCGAGGTACTCGTCCATGTACTCGCGTACGGCCACCGGCGTGCCGGCGAGCGCGACACCGCCGAGCCGGTTCGGATGCGAGCCGCGCTTCACCTGGTCGAAGCGCTCGAGCTCGGCGTCGATGTCGCGCCGGAGCTCGCGCGTCGGCAGGCCCCGCGGGCGCTCGCCCACGAACCCGAACGAGCCGTCCTTGGTCGACATGAACTGCGTGAGGTTGCGCTTCTCGGCTTCGAGCCGGCGGGGCGCCGCGAGGTTCCAGCGGTACTTCTCCCACGCCGGCTGCGCGATCTTCAGCGCCTCCTCGTCGGTGTCCGCGACGACGAGATGGACCACGAGCCCGATCATCGGGTCCTGGCCCTGCACCGTCTTCGTGCCCTTGCCCTGGTGCTCTTCCCACGCGGCGCGATAGCGCGGCACCGCGACCCCGAGCCCGTCGATCGAGCCGACGATGATGGTGTGCATCCCTTCCATCGCCGCCGTCACCGGATTGCGCATGTACCAGAGCGGCGGGTACGGCTGTTGCAGCGGCCGCAGGTACATCGGCAGCTCCTCGAAGCTGTGGAAGCGGCCGGCGTACGTCAGCTTCTCGTGGCTCAGCCCTTCACGGAGGATCGCGAGCGTCTCGACGTAGCGCGCGTAGTTGACCTCCGGATCGGCTTCCTGACCCCAGAAGAACGCTTCCATCACGCCGCCGCGCCCGACGCCGATCTCCAGCCGCCCGCCGCTCACGTTGTCGAGCATGCTGATCTCTTCGATCAGCCGCAGCGGATGGTGCAGCGGCAGCACGTAGACGCAGGGCCCGAAGCGCATCGTCGACGTCCGCTGCGCGACCGCGCCGAGGAACACGTTCTGCGAGGGCGCGAGGCTGTGAATGGCCGGCGTGTGGTGCTCGGCCAGGTGGTAGGCGTAGAACCCGCTGCGATCGAGCTTCTCGATCTGCACGAGCCGCTCGCGATAGATCTGGTCGAGCCGCTGCCCGGGCACGGGCTCGATGTGGTCGAAGACCCCGAAACGCAGGCTCATGCGCCCCCCTCCGGAGCGCATGATACCGGATTCGCGCACACGGGATTCACACGCTACGCTGGGACCGTGCGCCGCTTCGTCGCCGTCCTGACCACCCTCCTCCTCGCGGGCTACCTCTACCTGGCGTGGCGCCTGACGTCGGGCGCGGAGGCGCGGATCGCGCTCGCCGTGCCGTTCGCCCTGGTCTTGATCGTCCCGATGATCTACTGGATCGGCGGCCGAGCACGCGTGAGTCCGGCGGATGACGTCGTCCACGGCCTGGGCTACGTCTCCCTGGCCTGGCTCAACTTTCTCGCCCTCGTCTCCCTGGCGCGCGACGCGCTCCTGCTCGTGACCACCACGTCGCCGGCGTTCGGTGGGCTGCAGGCGATCCTGAACGACGGCGGAACAGCGGGCGTCGTGATCGCGTCGGTGGCGGTGGTGGCGACCGGGTCAGCGATCGTCTTCCGCGGCCCCCGCGTTCGCCACGTCGACATCCCGGTGACCAACCTGCCGACGGATCTCGAGGGATTCCGTATCGTCCAGATCAGCGACCTGCACGTCGGCCCGACGATGCGCGGCGCGTACGTCCGCCGCGTCGTCGACATGACGAAGGCGCTGGCGCCGGACCTGATCGCGCTCACGGGCGACATCGGCGACGGCCCGGTGCACCGCCTGGCCTCGCACGTCGCACCGCTCGGAGCGCTGGCGGTCGGCGGACGCGCCTTCCTGGTGCTCGGCAACCACGAGTACTACGCCGGAGGCGCGGCGTGGAGCGCGTGCTTCGAGTCCCTCGGCCTCCGTGTGTTGCGGAACGAGCACGTGACCATCGAGCGCGGGGCCGCACGACTGATCGTCGGCGGTGTCCTCGACCCCGCCGTGCGGATCGTCGATCCCGAAGCCGAACCGCGGCCCGACCTCGCCGCCGCTCCCGAGGCCGGCGACGCCTGCCGCGTCCTGCTCGCCCACAACCCGTCCATCGCGCCGCGCGCCGAGGCGGCGGGCTTCGACCTCCAGCTCTCCGGCCACACGCATGCCGGGCAGTTCTTTCCGTGGACGTACGTCATCCATCTCGTGCACGGGCCGCACGCCGCCGGGCTGTCGCGGCGCGGGCGCATGTGGGTCTACACCAGCGCGGGGACGGGCACGTGGGGTCCGCCGGTGCGTCTGGGCACCGAGCCCGAGCTCACGGTGCTCCGCCTGGTCCGCGCGGCTTCAGCTTCAGCAGCTTCGCGGCGTTGAGGCCGAGGATCTTCGCCTTGTCGGCGTCCTTCAGGAACGCGCACCCGTCGACGAAGCCGCGCGGGTCGTACCAGCCCATGTCGTACGGATAGTCGGTGCCGACGACGATGTGATCGACGCCCCAGAGATTGATCAGGTGGCGGAGCTGCTCGCGGTCGAACACGATCGTGTCGAAGTAGAGCTTCGCCAGCGACTGCCGCGGCTTCTTCTTCACGACCGTGCGCGCGTCCTCGCGCGCGTTCCAGACGTGATCCATCCGCGCGGGGTAGTGCGAGACGTACCCGCCGCCGTGCGCGACCACGATCTTGAGCTTCGGGAAGCGCTCCAGCACGCCGTCGAACACCAGGTAGCCGACGGCCACCGTCGAGTCGAGGGGGTTGCCGATCGCGTTGATGAAGTAGTGGTCGGCCAGCCGCTCGCCGCCGGTGAAGCCGTTCGGATGCATGAAGACCATGACGTCGAGCGCCTGGACCTTCGCCCAGAAGCGATCGCGCCCGCGCGAGATCTCCTGCCCCGCGATGTTCGTCCCGATCTCCACGCCGCGGAACCCGAGCCGCTTCACGCAGTACTCGAGCTCCTCCACGGCGGCATCCGGCGCCTGCAGCGGCACGTTCGCGAGCGCGACGAACCGGTCCGGATGCTTCTGCACGATCTCCGCGAGGTTCTCGTTGGTCATCCGCGCGGTCGTGCGGCCGTGCTCGGCGGGCAGCGCGTACATGAACTGGAAGGGCGAGACGGAGATCGCCTGGATCTCGACGCCCATCGTGTCCATGTCGCGCAGCCGCTGCTCGACGGACGTGAGGCAGACGCGCACGTTCTCCATCTGCTTCCTGTTCGTCAGGCGTGAGACCTCGCTCGAGAACCGCGCGTTCGGCTCGAGCTCCGGCCGGTGACTCCCCTTCACCAGCTCGTCCGCCGGCGGAAAGTGGACGTGGCAGTGCACGTCGACGCAGCGGTGCCGCTTGCCTCGGGCGCCCTTGGCGGCCGAGCGCGCGCCGCCGCGCGCGACGTCTCCGGGACAGGTGAAGAGCATGGGCTAGAGCTCCTTCAGGCGCGGGAGGACTTCGCGCGAGAACATCTTGTCGAGGATGTCGGGCGTCTCGCGGTCGCTGACCTTGATCCCGAGCGCGTCCACGAGCACGAGCCGCTCGACGCGATGACTGCACGTCACCGCGATCTCGGAGGCCAGCCACCCGCCGAACGACAATCCCATCAACGTCACGCGCTCGTAGGGCAGCCGATCGAGCAACGCGAGGTAGAGATGGACGAGGTCGTAGACGGTGTCGAAGTCGGCCGGACGCGTCGAGTGACCGAAGCCCGGGTGCGTCGGCGCGGAGACCTCGGCGTCCTGCGCGAGGTCATCGAGGAACGGCGCGTCGGGCTCGACGGGCGCGAACCCGTGCAGCAGCACGAGCGGCGGGCCCTCGCCGCGCCGGAGAATCTCCAGGTCGACGCCGCTCACCGACAACTGCTCGACCGTGCGATCCGCGATGGCTCCCTCCCCTGCCGCGCGGGGCCGATTCTACTCCTCAGGTCGTGTCGTCCGGCGGTACCGTGCGCAGGAGCCGCTTCACCGGCGGCAGCAGCAGCGGCAGCAGCGCCACGAGCAGCGCGGCGACGATGAAGGCGAGCGCGATCGGCCGCGTGAGCAGGATCGCGAAGCTTCCGCCCGACATCAGCAGCGACTGGCGGATCGATTCCTCCGTCATGCGGCCGAGCACGAAGGCGAGCACCAGCGGCGCCGGGTCGAAGCCGAAGCGCTTCATGAGCAGGCCGATCGCCCCGAACGCGAGCATCACGATGATGTCCCAGACGTTGCCGTGCTCGCTGTACACGCCGATCAGACAGAACAGCAGGATGAGCGGGAACAGGATGCCGTACGGGACGCGCAGGACCTGCACCCAGAGACCGATCAGCGGCAAGTTGAGCACGAGCAGCATCGCGTTGCCGACGTACATGCTCGCGATGACGCCCCAGAAGATCTCCGGATGCTCCTTGATGAGCAGCGGACCCGGCTGCACGCCGTGGATCAGGAACGCTCCGAGCAGCACCGCCATGGCCACGTTCGGCGCGAAGCCGAGCGTGAGCAGCGGGATCATCGAGCCGCCGGTCGCCGCGTTGTTCGCCGCCTCGGGGCCGGCGACGCCCTCGATCGCGCCCTTGCCGAACCGGTCGGGCTCGCGCGCGAGGCGCTTCTCGAGCGCGTACGACATGAATGTCGGGATGATCGCGCCCATGCCGGGCAGGATGCCGAGCAGGAAGCCGAGCACGGTGCCCCGGGCGAGCGGCGCCGAGGACCGCCTCCAGTCGTCGCGGCTCGGGAGCAGCCCTTTGATGCGTGTCTCGAAGACGTCCTGTTTCACGCCCGCGCCGATGTTCAGCAGCACCTCGCTGATGCCGAAGAGGCCCATGATGATCGGGACGAGCCCGAGCCCGTCGCCGAGCGTGACGCTGCCGTACGTGAAGCGCGGCGAGGCGGAGATCGGATCGAGGCCGATCGTGCCGAGCAGCATGCCGAGCAGCGCCATCGCGACGGCCTTCAGCTTCGAGCCGGCCGTGAGGTAGGTCACCATCGTGAAGCCGAGGAGCAGCAGACCGAAGATCTCGGGCGGACCGAAGCGCAGCGCGACCGACGTGAGCGGCGGCGCCAGGAGCATGATGCAGACCACGCTGAACGTGCCCGCGATGAACGAGGCGATCGCCGAGATGCCGAGCGCCGGGCCCGCGCGCCCCTGGCGCGCCATCTGGTGGCCGTCGATGCACGTCACGACCGACGCCGCCTCGCCGGGGATGTTCACGAGGACCGACGTGGTCGACCCGCCGTACATGGCGCCGTAGTAGATCCCGGCCATCATGATGATCGACGCGGTCGGCGACATCGTGAACGTGATGGGGAGCAGCAGCGACATCGTCGCGGTGGGGCCGACCCCGGGCAGCACGCCGATGAGCGTGCCGACGAACACGCCGACGAAGCACGCGAGGAGGTTGGCGGGCTGCAGGGTGACGCCGAGCCCGTAGCCGAGGCCGTGGAGCACGTCCACCGCTTGCTATCCGCTCCAGGGGCCCGCGGGCAGCTGCACGTTGAGCCAGACCTTGAACACGACGTAGGTGACGAACGCGGTGGCGAGCGATCCCGCGAGCGCGGGCAGCCAGCGCTGCCCCTCCAGCACCTTGAAGAAGAACAGCAGCAGCCCGAACGTCGCGATCACGAAGCCTGCGCGCTCGAGCACGGAGGCGTAGGCGAAGAGCGCGACGATCGTCGCCGCGATCTTCCACCACGCCAGCCCCGCGACGTCGCCGCCCCCGTCACGCGCGCGCCACGCGACGATGAGGAGTGCCGCACAGACGACGGTGAGCGCCGCCGCGAGGACGACCGGGAAGAAGCCCGGACCCGGCTTCGCGACGGCGCCGAATCTGAGCTTGCGCGCCTCCTCGAGGGCCAGCAGGCCGAAGACGAGGAGGACGGCGGCGGCGGCGCGGTCGCGTCCCCTCACTGCTTGCCGAGGTTGAGCTTCTTCGCGAGGCGGAGCACGACCTCGTTCTCGCGTTCCACGAGCTTGAGCGTCCCCGCCGGATCGTGGTGCTCGACCGTCATGCCGGCCTTTTCGATGGCCGCGACCGCCGCCGGATCCTTCATCGTCTTCTCGAGCGCGGCCGACAGGCGATCGACGATGGGCTTCGGCGTCTTCCCGGGCGCGTAGAGCTCCATCCACGTGCTCAGCGACGCGTCGGGATGCCCCTTCTCCGTCATGGTCGGCACGTTCGGCGCCACCGCGAGGCGCTTGGTGGCGCTGGTGGCGAGCGGCAGGATGTCGCCCGAGCGCACCACCGAGAGGACCGCGCTCAGCGAGGCCGCGCCGACGACCACGTGACCGCCGAGCACCGCGTTCTTCACGGGACCGGAGCCGCCGAACGGCACGTGCGCGAGCGTGACGCCGTACGCCTGCTGCAAGAGCTCCATGTTGAAGTAGCTGTTGGTGCCGAGCCCGGCCGAGCCGTACGTCACCTTCCCCGGGTTCTTCTTCATGTGGTCGACGAGCTCTTCGAGCGTCTTCCACGGCGCGCCGCTCTTCACGAGGATCACGCCGGAGTCGAACGCGAAGGCGCCGACGGCGGCGAAGTCGGCGAGCTTGTATGTCACGTCCGGCTGCGTCGCCGGCAGGATCGTCACCGTCGATCGGACGGTCGCGGCGAGCGTGTAGCCGTCGGGTTTCGCCTTCGCGACGAGGTCCATGCCCACGGCCCCGCCGCCGCCCGCCTTGTTGATGAGCACGATCGGCTGACCGAGGCTCGCGGCGAGCTGAGGCTGGATGATCCGGAACGCGGTGTCGGTCGGGCCGCCCGTGGCGAACGGGATGATCAGCTCGACGGGACGGGTCGGATACTGCTGCGCGGCGACGGGCAGCGCGATCGTGAGCGCGACGAGCGTGACGATGACGGCGAGCAAGCGTCGCATCAGTCCTCCTTGGCGATGGGAAACGACCACGGGCTGATCTGTTCGGCGGTGCGCGCGAGCGGGTCCCACTCCTGCACGCGCCGCCACACGGTTTCTCCGGCGTCCTGTGCCTGACGGCGCAGTGCCGCGACGTCGACGCCGGGGATCACGCGGTCGCGCATCCGCACGACGCCGTCGACGATCACGGTGACCACGTCATCGCCGATGCCGCACTCGACGAGCGCCTTGATCGGATCGCGCACGGGGCCGAAGCGCAGCGCGTCGCGCGTGGCGAGGTCCACCACGATGAGGTCGGCCTTCGCGCCCGGCGCCAGCCGGCCGAGATCGTCGCGGCCGAGCGCACGGGCGCCGCCGAGCGTGGCGGCCTCGAACACCTCGGCGGCAGAGGCCGCGAAGAGGTTGTGGCTCATCACCTTGCCGAAGTACGACGCGATCCGCATCTGCATGATGAGGTCGCGCGGATAGGTGTCGCTGCCGAGGGCCAGGTTCACGCCGGCGGCGCGATACGTCTGCCACGAGTCGAGGTAGCGCGCGCGGCGCGCGATGTTCACGGGGCAGTGAGAGACGGTGACGCCGTGGCGCCCCATCAGCTCGAGCTCCCGGCCGCCGGAGTAGTTCAGCAGCGCGTTGTCGGCGATGAGGTTCCCGTGCCCGATCGTCAGGTCGGGGCCGAGCAGCCCGAGGCTCTCCATCAGCTCGACGGGCGTCATGCGGTGCTCGCGCAGGATCTCGTAGAACTCGATGATGTTGTACGCGGCGTGCGTCACGATGGGCATCCGCAGCTCGTCCGCCGCCCGGCGCGTCGCGCGCAGCAGGTCGAGCGTGCACGTCTCGACCTCGCGCGGCGCGAGCAGGCCGCGCACGCGCCCGTTCACGGTGCCATCCACGCGGCGAATGAAGGCGAGCGCGCTCTCGAACTCCTTCTCGCCCGCGGCCTCGTCGACCACGCGCTTGAGCCGTCCCTTCTCGTCTCCCACCCAGCGGCCGGAGTCGTAGCCCGCGCCGAGGTAGCCGCGGATGCCGAGGCGCTCGACTTCCACGAGCAGCGCCTCCTGGACGCGGAGCTGGCTGCCGAACTCCATGAACGTGGTGATGCCGTTGCGCAGCATCTCGGCGACGGTGAACGTCGCGAGCAGCCGGTTGCCCGCCTCGGCGTCGGCGTCCGTCGGCCGCGCGTAGCGCGGATCGCCGCCGACGCGCGCGCCCTCGCGCGGCACCGTGATCTCGAGGAACGGCTGCCCGTAGAAGTCGGGCCGCCCCGTGTCGGTGATGAGCCGGTGCGAGGCGCGGTGCCCCGAGTGGACGTGCGTGTCGATGAAGCCGGGACACACGAGCATCCCGCGCGCGTCGATCTCCGCGTCGGCGCGGCCGTCGAAGCGGCGCCCCACGTGCACGATCCGGTCGTCCTCGTACACGACGACGCCGTCGGGGACGAGCGCGTGGCCGGCGCCGGCGAAGCCGACGACCCAGCCGCCGCGGACCAGCGTTCTCACGCGAGCTTCGGGTAGCCCGCGGCGCGCGCGGCGCGGTCGCGCTCGAGGAAGACCTCGAAGTCGGCCGGCGTCACCCGGTCGAAGCACGCGAGCAGCACGTCGGCGAGCAGCGGCGCCGCATCGGCCGAGCGATGCGCGGTCGTCAATGCCGCGACGAGGCGCTCACGCGCGGCGGCGGGCAACGCCGGCGACGCGACGAGCGGCGGGCTCGGCGCCGGCGCGGTGGTCTCGACGACGCGCACCTTCGCCGCCGCCGCGGGATCGTGACGGCGCAGGAGATCGAGCGCGTAGCCGTCGATCGCCGCCACGTCGGCCTCGCCCTTCGCGACGAGATCGATCAACGGGCGCTGGCGCCCGTAGGGGCCGATGACCGCGCGATAGAGCGACGGACGCTCGCGCGAGACGTGCGCCAACAGATGGTGGCGGGGCGCGTTGTAGCCGGAGTGGGAGTGCTCGCCCGAGTACGCGATCACGCCGCCGAACGTGTCGTCGAGCGTGCGATACGGGCCGTCCGCGCGGACGACGAAGTCCGTGACGTAGACGGGCCGATTGCCGTAGCGCGGCGGCGACGGCACCGGCGAGGCGAGCAGCGCCGGCCGGTCCTGGCGCAGCGCCCACGGATAGCCGCACATGAACACGCAGCCCATGTCCTCGCGCTTCCACAGGTCGTCGAGCGGCGTGGGATCGGACTGGTCCAGCACGGTCAGATCGACCTCGGCCGTCTTCGCGACCCAGCCGAGCAGACGCTCCCAGGCGGCTGCCGACGACGACGACCACGAATACATCCGCGCGGATGCGATCATTCGGAGGCGGAGTGTAGCCCAACTCCGGTCGGCTCGTACGCGCGGAGCGAGGCCTCGTCCCCGTCCGTGATCGGTGCGTGATCGCCCACAAATTTCGTGCGGTCGTGCGCATCCGCGTGCCTTGGAATTCCGCTCGCGAGGCATGGGGGACGTATGATGCGCCGACTTTGGGTGCTGATTCCGATGGTGCTCGGTGTCGCCACCGCCGCGGCGGCCCGCCGATCTGCCGATCAAGATGCCCCTCGGCCTCCAGGCGCAGGCGGCGTTCGTCCCGGCCGACAACCCGCTCACGCCGGAGAAGATCGCGCTCGGCAAGCAGCTCTTCTGGGACAAGCGGTGGTCGCGCAACGGCACGATCGCGTGCGTGTCGTGCCACGATCCCGCGCACGGCTGGGCCGACGCGCGCACGGTGTCTCTGCGCTTCGACGGCACGCCGACGCCTCGCCACTCACCAACGCTCGTCAACCGGCTCTTCAGCGACACGCAGCAGTGGGCCGGTACCCGGACGTCGCTCGAGGACCAGGCGATGAAGGCGTCGGACCAGACGCCGGAGCTGCTGGTCAAGAACCTCGGGCCGATCGAAGGCTATCGGGTCCAGTTCCAGAAGGTCTTCGGCACCGGCGTGACACCCGAGGGCGTCGCGAAGGCGATGGCCGCGTACGAGCGGACGATCCTCTCCGGCAACTCGCCGTACGACCGCTTTCGCGCGGGCGACGAGAAGGCGCTGTCGCCGGCCGCGCGCCGGGGCCTCACGCTCTTCGAGGGCAAGGCCAGGTGCGTCACCTGCCACGCGGGGTTCAATTTCACGGACGAGACCTACCACAACATCGGCGTCGGGATGAACCGCGAGAAGCCGGACCTCGGCCGCTTCACGGTGACGAAGCGCGACGAGCACAAGGGCGCGTTCAAGACCCCGACCCTGCGCGACGTCGCGAAGCGGCCGCCGTTCATGCACGACGGCAGCATGACGTCGCTCGCGCAGGTGATCGCGTTCTACAACGAGGGCGGCGTCAAGAACGAGTGGCTGTCGGGCGACGTGAAGCCGCTCGGCCTGAACGCGACCGAGATGGCGGACCTGGTGGTCTTCCTGGAATCGCTGACCGGCGAGGTCGCGCGGGAGGTGACGTCGCCGCCCGAGTTCCCGAAGTAGCTCACTCGATGATCTGATCCGCCCGTGGCGGCAGCGACGGCGGAATCGCGAGGCCGTAGTCGCGGCGTGCGGCCTCGGCCGAGACGTACCCTTCTCGGACATCGCGGCGGACGGCCTCGGAGTCGCGCTCCGACGGCGGGCCCCAGCCACCGCCGCCGCCCGTCATCAACCTGACGACCTCGCCCGCGGCGATCGGGTGCTGCGTGGCCTTGCGCACGTGGCGCACGGAGCCGTCGGGCGACGTGATCTCGACCCCGTTGACGGCCCCTTCCTTGCCGCCCCACAGCCCCCACGGCGGCGTCGCCTTGCGCTCGAGGCTGAACGTGATGAACGCCGGGCTCAGCAGCTCGTAGACGCGCTCGACGCCGAGCCCGCCCCGGAACGTGCCCGCGCCGCCGGAGTCCTGGCGCAGGCCGTACTTCAAGACACGCATCGTCGGGATGCGCGACTCGACGACCTCGACCGGATTGTTCCGCGCCGTCGAGCCGCCGAGGATGATCATCGCGGACTCGCCGTCGAACGCCGGCCGCCCGCCGGTCCCACCGGCGTTGAGATCGCCCTGGATGAAGAGCGTGCCGGTCTCGGGATGCGTGCCGAACGCGATCGTCGGCATCTGGTCGCCGTACGCGGCCGCGGGGATGCGGTCCTTCATCGCGGGCGCGAGCGCCTTCAGGCCGAGCTCGATCAGCAGGTTGATCGGCACGTAGTAGCGCGCGGTGGGCGCCGGCTCTTCGACCGCGAGCACGGAGCGCTTCGGGATGATCACGTCGAGCGGCCGAAAGCAGCCTTCGTCCACCGGATCGTGCGGGGTCGTCAGGCACTTGATGAGCAGGCGGCACGCGCTCACCGTGATCGCGTCGCCGCAGTTGAACGGCCCCACCACCTGCGCGTCGGTGCCGGTGAAGTCCACGGTCATGCCGCCGTCGCGCACGGTGATCGCCATCTCGATGCGGACCGGCTGGTCGAGCGTGATGCCGTCGTTGTCGAAGTGGCCGGCGGCGCGGTAGACGCCGGCGGGAATCGCGGCCAGCGCCGCGCGCGTGCGCTTCTCGGATTGCTCCATGTAGAGGCGCGTGGCGTCGAGGACGGCCGCGCGGCCGTACTTCGCGAGGATCTCCTTGAAGTACGCTTCGCCCGCCCGGCACACGGCGACCATCGCCTGCGCATCCTTGAGCGTGCCGCTCTCGGTGCGGATGTTCCCGCGGATGATCCGCATCACCTCTTCGTTGAGCTCGCCGCGGTCGTAGAGCCGCACGGAGATGAAGCGGAGCCCTTCCTGCCGGAACTCGCGCGAGCCGATCTGCATGCTGCTCGGCACGGGCCCGCCGACGTCGCTCCAGTGCGCCTTCACCGCCACGAAGCCCGTGAGCGTGCCGTCGAAGAACACCGGCATGGTCATCGCGATGTCGTTCAGGTGGTTGCCGTTGCCGGTGTACGGGTCGTTGTGGATGAAGATGTCGCCCTCGCGGAACGCGCCGATGCCGCGGTCCTTGATGGCGGCTTCGATGGGAAAGCCGAGGTGCCCCTGGAACATCGGCAGCCCGATGCCCTGGGCGATCATCTGCACGTCGGGGTCGAAGATCGCGCAGCCGAAGTCGAGGCTCTCGTTGATGATGTGGTTGTAGGCGGTCTTGATCATGGTGATGCGCATGCGGTCTGCTGCCGCGTTGAATGCGGCACGTATCACCTCCACGCCGATCGCGTCGAGCGCTTTAGTCGGCATGCGATTGACTAACGTCGGGGGGAGCGATGCTCGCTCCCCCCGACACCCCCCATCGCTCCGAAGGCGTCGACCTGGATGATCAGGCAGCCGTGGTCCTCGATCGAAAGGTTGTCGCGGGTGTCCACAATCGTCGTCGTCCCAGGCTCCTCCACGGCAAGCGGCCCATCGAGGACGTCTCCGGGGCGCAAGTCATCGCGCTGGAAGACGCGGAACTCGACCGTCTGCTGCAGACGCGATGAATAGACGTTGCGCGTCGTGAACGCGGGCGTGCCCGACGTGCGCGGCTCCCCGCGCGCGAGCCGCGGGCGCTCGATCGGATAGACGACGGTCAAGCGAAGGTTGATGAGCTGCACGTCCACATCGGGCGCCGCGTAGCGGTACGCGCGTTCGTGCGCGGCGTCGAACTCGCCGCGCAGCGTCGCCCAGTCGCTCAGCTTGCCGACGGCGACCGTGACCGCGTGCTCCTGCCCGAGGTACCGCAGGTCCGCCGCGCGATGCATGACGGGCGCGCCGAGACCGGGAAGGATCGCTTCGATCTCGCGCTGCATCTCGGCGTAGCGCGCGTCCGCCCAGTCGGCGTCGGTCCGGTCGAGCGGTTCCAGCACCGTGCGCACGAGGTCGTGGCGCAGATCCGTCGCGAGCATCCCCCACGCGGAGAACGTCGACGGCGCGGGCGGAATGACGACGCGCGGGATGCCGAGCTCGCGCGCGATCGCCACCGCGTGGAGCGGACCGCCGCCGCCGTAGGCGACGAGCGCGTAGTCGCGCGGGTCGAGGCCGCGCTCGGTGCTGATGCTCCGCACCGCGAGCGCCATCTTCACGTCGGCGAGGCGCACCACGCCGGCCGCCGCGGCGTCGCGGCCGAGACCGAGCGGACGTGCGACCGCGTCGTCGATCGTGCGTGTCGCGCCGGCGGCGTCCAGCGGCATCGTGCCGCCGAGGAACCGCGCGCCGTCGATGCGGCCGAGCACGACGTTCGCGTCGGTCACCGTCGGCGCCGTCCCGCCGAGCCCATAGCAGACGGGCCCGGGCTCGGCGCCCGCACTCTGCGGGCCGAGCGCGAGCGCGCCGCCCGCGTCGATCCACGCGATCGTCCCGCCGCCGGCGCTGACTTCCTTGATGTCGATGACCGGGATGCGGAGCGGCCGGCCCTCGACGTGGTACTCGTCGGTGGTCTGGACCATTCCACGCTCGACGATCGCGCACTTCGCGGTCGTCCCGCCCATGTCGAACGAGATCAGCCGGTCGAGGCCGAGGATCTGCGAGAGGCTCACGCACCCGACCGCGCCGGCCGCCGGGCCCGATTCGATCGTGTGGACGGGCTTCGCGCGCGCGGCTTCGAGCGCGAACGCGCCACCGTTCGACTGCGTGATGAGGACCTGCCCGCGGAAGCCGCGGCCCGCCAGTCCTGCGCCGAACCGGCCGAGATAGCGATCGACGATCGGCTGCACGTACGCGTTCACCACCGTCGTGCTCGTGCGCTCGTACTCCCGCCACTCCTGGGTCAGGCGATGCGAGACCGAGATCGCGACGCCGGGCAGCTCCTCGGCGAGGATCTCCGCCGCGCGCTGCTCGTGCGCGTCGTTGCGATACGAGAAGAGGAAGACGACGGCGACCGCCTCGACGCCTTCATCCCGCAACCGCCGCGCGGCCGCGCGCACCGCCGCCTCGTCGAGCGGCACCAGCACCTCGCCGCGCGCGCCGAGACGCTCGGGAATCGAGCCGCCGCCCGCGCGGCACGAGCGGCGTCGGGCGGCGATACAGCACGTCGTACATGCGAAGGAAGTTGCCGCGGCCGATCTCGAGCACGTCGCGGAACCCCTCGGTCGTGACGAGGCCCGTCCTGGCGCCCTTCTCCTCGATGAGCGCGTTGATCCCGATGGTCGTGCCGTGGATCACGAGGCGGCAGTCGGCGAGCTCGACGCGCGCCTGGTCGACGCAGTGAAGCACCCCGTCGAGGAGCGCGCGCGGGGTGCTGAGGGCTTTCTCGTTGAGGACGGCGCCGGTGCGCTCGTCGAGGGCGACGAGATCCGTGAACGTGCCGCCGATGTCGACGCCGATCCGCAGGCCCACGGACTTAAGGTAACCGAGTCGGGCGTCTCGCATCCCCGATCTGGTTGATCCGCTCAGACGCGGGCCACGTCCGGGCGGCCGAACAGGCCGTGCGGCCGCGCGAACAGCATCGCGATCAACACGACGTACGAGGCGACGTTGCTGAAGCCGGCGCCGACCACCGGGTCCAGATAGCCGGCGGCCAGCGTCTCGAGCAGCCCGACGAGCACGGCCGCCACGATCGTCCCCGGAATGCTGTCGAGCCCGCCGATCACCACGACGGGAAAGACCTTGAGACCGACGAGGACCAGACTCAGCCCGCCGCCGACCGCGGCGGTCCACAAGGTCCCGGCGATCACGGCGATGACGCCGGCCGCGGCCCACGCGAGCGCGAGGTGCGTCGGCAGGTCGATGCCCATCGACATCGCGATCTGCTGGTCGTCCGCGATCGCGCGCAGCGCGATCCCGGTGCGGCTCCACCGGAAGAACGCGGCGATCAGCGCGACGGCGACGACGGCGACGGCGCCCGCGGCAAGCTTCTCGGGCGCCACGAAGATGTCGTACGCGGCCAGCGTCTCGCCCGACAGCGGCAGCGTGATCCGGCCCGGAATGCCGCGCAGCGTGAGGAACGCGGCGCCGCGCAAGAGCGCCGCGAGCCCGAGCGTGACCATGATGAGCGCGATCACCGGACGGCCGACGAGCGGCCGGACGACGACGCGGTTGAAGATCAGCGCGAGCAGGATCATCCCCGCGCAGGCGGCGGCGACGGCGCCGGCGAGACCGAGGGAGAACGCGTGCAGGCCGGCGGCGACGAGTCCGGCCGAGACCATGATCCACTCGCCGAGTGCGAAGTTGATCATGCGCGAGGCCTTGTAGACGACCACGAAGGCGAGGCCCATCAGCGCGTAGACGGCGCCGGCCAGCGCGCCGTCGGCGACGAGGGTCAGGAAGAAGCTCAGGCCGGCTCTATCTCGACGGCGTTGCTGTTGTACGTCGACGCGCCGGACGGCGCGGCGCGGGCGGCGGTCAGCACGTTGCAGCAGCCCTGCGTGTCGGCGCCCTCGGCGTCCGGCGTGTACCAGGCGCCGTCCTTGATCGAGACCACGCCCTGCAGGATGCGATCGGTGACGCGCGCCGGGAGGATGGTCGCGCCGCGGTCGTTGAAGACGCGCACCTTCTGGCCGTCGACGATCCCGCGCGCGGCGGCGTCCGCCGTGTTGATCCACACGTCGTCGCGGTCCGCGCGCTCGAGGATCGGCTGGTTGCCGTGGATCGAGTGCGTGCGCGCCCGCGACTTCGGCGAGCAGAGCTGCAGCGGGTACGCCGGATCCGGCGTGTCCGGAATCCACGTGGGGATCGGCGGAATCGGGCCGAGGCCGCACAGGTCGTCGTTCTCCGCGAGGCGCGTCGCGTAGATCTCGATCTTCCCGGACGGCGTGGTGAACGGATGCTTCACCGGATCGCGGATCTCGCGCGCGAACGCCACGGCGTCCTCGGGCGCGGGCAGCCGCGCGAGCCCGTTGGCACGGAAGGCATCGAAATCATCAATCGCGTCAGCCGAGAGGTGACGCAGCCACTCCTCTTCGGTCTTGTCGCTGAAGTCCGTGATGCCGAGCCGCCGCGCGAGGTCGGCGCAGATGTCGAGATCGTTCCGGCACTCCCCCGCCGGATCGACCGCCTTGTTCATGAAGATTGCGTAGTGGCCGCCGCCCGCCCACGGCGTGTGCATGTCGTTGCGCTCCCAGAACGTCGTCGACGGGAGCACGATGTCGGCGTAGCGCGCGGTCGGCGTGATGAAATGCTCGTGCACGACCATGAACTCGAGCCGCCGCGCGGCGTCGGCGATCTTCGCGACGTTCGGCGTCTGGTTGAAAAGGTCGCCGAAGGCCGAATAGATCATCTTGATGTCGGCGGGATAGCCGCCGGCTTTCCCGCGCTCGAGGACGTCCGCGAGCAGCGACGACGCGACGCGCGCGCCGGCCGGGTTCGCGCCCGGCGGCAGCATCTTGATGCCGCTGCGCCCGGTGGCGCCGTTGCTCACGCCGGAGTTGCCGCCGCTCTTGCCGACGTTGCCGGTCATCGCGGCGAGCGCGTACGCCGCGCGGTGGAACTGCTCGCCGTGGATCGTGCGCCCCGGCGCGTAGCCGCAATGGAGCGCGGCGGGCTTCGTGGTCGCGTATTCGACCGCGAGGCGGCGGATGACATCCGCGGGCATGCCGGTGATCGCGGCCGCCCACTCCGGCGTCTTCCTCACGCCGTCCGCGAGACCGAGGAGATACGAGCGGTACGACGCGCCCGCGGGCGCGCCCTTCGGCAGCGTCGCCTCGTCGAAGCCCTGCACGTACCGGTCGAGGAACGCCGAATCTTGAAGCCCTTCGGTCACGATGACGTACGCCATCGCGAGCAGCGCGGCGGTGTCGGTCGACGGCCGGATGAAGAAGTGCTCCTCGGCGAAGTCATGGCTCGTCTTCGTCCGCCGGGGATCGACCGCGACGATGCGCACGCCCTGCTGCTTCGCGAGCTTCAGGTAGAGCCGCGTGTTGGTGCCGAAGTGCCCGTCGCCCGGGCTCCAGCCCCACATGATGATGAGGCGCGAGTTCACGTAGTCGATCGGCTCGCGGCCGGAGCTCTTGTAGTCGGCCTTCTGGCCGAACGTCTCGCGCACCGCGAACACCTCGGCTTCGGCGGACAGATTCGACCAGAGGTCGGTGCAGCCGCCGAACTTGTAGAGCAGGCGCTGCACGATGGCGCGGTTGTGGAGCATCGCGGTGTTGCCGGAGCGCGAGCAGTCGAGGATCGCCGCCGGCCCGTACGCGTCGCGCACGCGGCGCAGCTGGCGCGCCACCTCGTCGAGCGCCTCGTCCCACGTGATCCGTTCGAACGCACCGGAGCCGCGCGGTCCCGTCCGCCGCAAGGGATACTTCAGGCGGTCCGGATGATTCATCCGCTCGACCTGCCCGAAGCCGCGCACGCACGCGTGCAGCGGCGGCATCTCGGGCGTCCACTTGCGCGGGTCGGTGGTGATCTTCACGATCGTGTTGTCGACGACGTGCGCGTTGACCACGCAGCGGCCGCCGCAGTTGTGTCCGCACGTGCTGGTGACGACTTTTTCGTTCGGTCTCGACGGCGCGACGCGCGGCGCCTCGTAGATCGTGCGCGGAGTCATGACGGGAGCATAGCATCGCGGCTCCGCCGCGCGGGAGCCGGGGCCGCGGGGCGTGCCGCGAACCAGGCCGCGACGGCGGAGCCGACGAGAGCGAGCGCCGCGGCGGCGAACGCCGCCATGTAGTTCCCGGTGACGTCGAAGAGCCAGCCGCCGAGGTACGGGCCGATCGCGCCGCCGACGCCGCCGCCCGCCTGCACCACGCCGAGGATCGTGCCGAGACGGGGCCCGGCGAACACGTCGGCCGGAATCGCGGAGAGCTGCGCGATCCGCATGCCGAGGCCGAACGCCGACGCCGTGTAGAGGACGAGCAACCACCAGTCGTCCGGCCCTCGCGTCGCCGCGAAGGCGCCGATCCCGAGGACGGCGACGATCGATCCGAGCGCGAAGGCGGATCCGCGGCCGAGCTGGTCCGAGAGCCAGCCGCCGAGCAGGTTGCCGGCCATCATGCAGCCGGCGCCGAGCGCGAAGAGCCACACGACCGACGCCTGCGCGAAGCCGCGATCCACCGCGTGGGCGACTTGATGCGTCGCCATGATCTGGAATCCCGTCGTCCCCAGCATCATCATGAGGACGGCGGCCCACAGCCGGGAGCTCGCGAGCGCGCGGCGCAGCGTCCACGGCGCGGCGGGCGAGCCCGGGCCGGCCCGCGGCGTCGCCTCGCCGGCCGGCGGATCGCGGTAGCACAGCGCGAGCCCGACCACCGCGGTCGCCACGATCGCGCCGAAGACGACGAGTGCCTCGCGCCACCCGAGCATCGCGATGAGCCAGGCGTTGATCGGATAGAAGGCGATCGCGCTGCCCGCGTTCCCCGCGCTGAGGATCCCCATCGCCGTGCCGCGCGACCGGACGAACCAGCGCGTGACGATCGTGGTCGCGGGCACGAAGATGCACGCGATCCCCGCCGCGCCCAGCAGGCCGAACGACAGGTAGTACTGCGGGAGCGACGTCACCCGGCTCGTCGCCGCCAGCGCCGCGCCGAGCAGCAGCCCGCCGAGCGTGACCACGGGACGGGTGCCCCAGCGATCGGAGAGCCATCCCGCGGCCGGCGCGAAGACCACGAAGCCGAGCCAGCTCAGCGAGTACCCGAGCGCCGTGGGCCCGCGGCCCCACGCGAGCTCGCCGAGCATCGCGACGTAGAAGAGCGCGAAGGTCGAGCGCACGCTCCAGGCCAGCGCGTTGACCGCGGTCGAGACGCCGACGACGACCCACCGGGCGGAGGGGCCCATGGGCATCGACATATCACGGTTGACTGATGGGTGCAACCACGTATCATGTATGGATGATGGATGTCGGCGCGCGCGTCCTCGCGCTCACCCGGGCGATCGCCGATCCCCTGCGGCTCGCGGTGCTCCAGCACCTGATGGGCGGCCCCGCCTCGGTGTCGGAGCTCATGGCGGCGGTGGGCGTCGAGCAGTCGCGGCTCTCGAATCACCTCGCGAAGCTCCGCGCGCACGATCTCGTCCGCCCCGTGCGGCAGGGACGGCAGATGATCTACGAGCTGCACGATCCGGCGGTCGCGCGCCTCATCGAATCGCTCGCGCAGATCGGCGGCGCGCCGGCGCGCACGGTGCGGTCGGTGCCGATCGCCCGCGCGCGGACGTGCTACGACCACCTCGCGGGACGCGCGGGGGTTGCGATCTTCAACGCGCTGGTGACGCGGAAGGCCGTGCAGGCGCCGGACGCGGCGCCGGGGGACATCGCGCTCGGACCGCGGGCCGGCGCGGTCTTCGGCACGCTCGGCGTGGACCTCGCCGCGGCGCGGAGCGAGCGCCGCCGCTTCGCGACCGCGTGCCTCGACTGGACGGAGCGCCGGCCGCACCTGGGCGGCGCGCTCGGCGCGGCCCTCTGGGCGGAGCTCACCGCCCGCCGGTGGATCATGCGACGGCCCGGCACGCGCGCGGTGATCGTGACGCGCCCGGGAGCCCGAGCGTTGAAACGTGCGCTCGGCGTCGTGCTCGACTAGATCCTGGGCGGCGACTCCTTCACGCACTCGACGAGCACGGCGAGGCGTCGCGCGCGCTCGGCGAGATCGACGGTGCCCGGCGCGCGCCCCGCGGGCGCCGGCTCCAGCTCGACCTGCTGACCTTCGAGGAACGAACGCACCCGGGTGGTCTGCACCGCGAGGTTCACGTTCTGGACGGGCACGCCGCCGCTCCGCGCCAGCGGGGACGCGCTCGCCACCCGCAGCAGCGCGAGGTCGTTGGCCTTGTCCACGGCGACGAGCCGTGCGGCCTGCGGCGCGTCGTGCACGGTGTTGCGCGCCCGCACCTTCACGCAGCCGTCGAGGATCTGCGCGCCCGCCACGATGAACCCCGTGCGGTCGACGAAGAAGCCCGTGCCGGCGCCGCCGACTTCGAGGCCGGTCGCCTTGACGATCGGGGTCAGCGAGCGCTCGCGCGGCGGCGTCCAGGCGCGCGCGAGCTGCTGCGCCTCGACGATCTGCGGGTGCACGCGTCCGCCGAGGCCGCAGTCGGTCGATGCGATCACGCGCTCGCGCCCGACGAGGTTCGCGAAGCGGGTGATGCGCTCGGCGACGAGCTCGGGATGCTCGACCACGTTCGTCGCGTGGCTCACGACGCCGGGCAGGATCGCCTTCCCTTCGGGGAGCTTCACGGTCTCCCACACGCGCCACTCGTGCTCGTGGCGGACGTTGCCGGCCTCGAACGAGTACGCGCCCGCGTGCACCGCGAGCATGACGCCGACGATGTCGCGCATCGGGATGTCGGTCGTGTGCGGCCCGTGCCAGCTGCCCCAGCAGAGATGGAAGCGGATCCGATCCTGCGGCAGCCCGCGCAGCGCGTGGTTGAGGGCCTCGACGCGGACCATGGAGAACGTCTGATAATCCGCCACGGAGGGCTCCGGGTTCACCATGTCCCAGTTCTCGGCGACGGCGGGGTCGTCGAGCTGGAGGATCAGGCCCGCGTCGACGATCGCCTTGTACTCCTCGCGCATCGCCTCGGCGCACGCGTAGAGGAGCTCCTCGTCGGTCTTGTAGTGGCGGTTCTCGATGCGCGAGGCGCTGCCGGGCGCGATCGAGGTCATGAAGCCTTCCTCGATGCCGTTCGCCGCGAGCGCGCGCTTGAGGCGCGCGATGTCCGCCTGGATCGCCGCCTGCCCCGTGTACGTGAGCGGCCCGACGCAGACGGGCCACAGCGCGGCACGCGGCCCTGTCGACACGCCGGAGTCGGGATCCCGATACGCCTCGCCGAACTTCAGCCGATCGCGCCGATCGGCGAAGCTCGTCAGCACGATCTCGCCCGGGCCTGACCGTCGCGCCGGAATGTCGTAGAGACCGGTGGTGCCGAGCTCGAGGCCGCCGAGGCGGTTGAAGCAGTAGCTCCACCACGCGCGATAGTTCACGCGGTGCCCCATCGACTTGCCGTACTCGCCGTCGCCGGGCACGTCGATGCCGACCGCGCGCTGCCGGCGCACGACGTTCGCGACGGCGTCGCGCAACGTCGCCTGGAACGCGGCCTCGTCGGCGGCGCCGCCGCCCTCGCGCTCCTGGTTCGCGGCGATCAGATGATCGGGGCGCGGCAGGCTGCCGGCGTGGCTGGTCAGGATGCGGTCCCGGCTGGCTCTCATCGCGCGCACTGTATCAAGGTGGTGTACCCTCCGCACACCATGCGCTACGGCTCAGACCTCGTCGTCGACCTCCTCCGGGCGATGGGCATCGAGCACGTCGCCCTCAACCCCGGCGCGACCTTCCGCGGCCTGCACGACTCGCTGGTCAACTACGGCGGCAACCAGCCCGAGCACATCCTCACCACCCATGAGGAGATCGCCGTCGCGCTCGCGCACGGCTACGCGAAGGCGAAGGGCCGCCCGATGGCCGCGATCGTCCACGACATCGTCGGGCTCCAGCACGCGAGCATGGCGATCTTCAACGCGTTCTGCGACCGCGCGCCGATCCTCGTGCTCGGCGGCGGCGGGCCGATGGACGCGACGAAGCGCCGGCCGTGGATCGACTGGATCCACACGGCGCTCGTGCAGGGCAACCAGGTGCGTGACTACGTGAAGCTCGACGATCAGCCGGCGAGCGTGAACGCGATCCCGGAAGGACTTCTCCGGGCGTGGCGTGTCGCGCGCACCGAGCCACAGGGTCCCGTGTACGTCTGCCTCGACGCGGCGCTGCAGGAGCAGAGCCTCGACGCGCCGATCCGTGTGCCCGACGCCGCGCGCTTCGAGCCGCCGTCGCCGCCGCACGCGCACGCGCGCGCGCTCGACGAGGCGGCGCGATGGCTCGTCGAGGCGCGTTCTCCGATCATCGTCACGGAATCCCTGGGCCGTCGTCCCGAAGCGAGCGCGACGCTCTGCCGTCTCGCCGAGCGGCTCGCCGCGCCGATGATCGACATCGCCGCCGACTCGGCGGGACGGCCGAGCGTGCCCAGTCTCCATCCGCTCGACATGACGGGCGCGCGCGACGAGTTCGTCCGCGAGGCGGACGTGGTGTTGGCACTCGACGTCACGAGCTTCCTCGCCGCGCTCGGCCAGACCGACCGCGCCACGCGCGAGGTCCGATTGCTGAACGAGGGCGCGCGCATCATCGCGATCTCCCTCGACGACTACGCGTTCCGGAGCTGGGCGCACACGTTCCAGTCGCTGGCGCCGGTGGATCTGCCGATCGCCGCGGATGCCGGCCTCGCGCTGCCGTCGCTGCTCGAGCTCGTCGAGGATCGGCTCAAGCGGGACACGCGGGCGCAGGAACGCCAGCAGCGCGCGCAGCGCGTCGGCTCGCGGCACGCCGCGCTCCGCGCGGAGTGGGCGAACGCGGTGAAGCTCGAGCGCGCGTCGAAGCCGCTCGCGCCGGCCGTGCTCGCCGCCGAGATCTGGGACGTCATCAAGGACGAGGACTGGGTCGTCGCCAACGGGACCGGCAAGGGCTGGGCGCGCCGTCTTTGGGACTGGCAGCCCGGGCGCAGCTACGGCGGCAGCGGCGGCGCCGGGCTCGGCTATGGGCTGCCCGCCGCGCTCGGCGTGGCCCTCGCGCATCGAGGCTCGGGCAAGGTGTGCGTGAATCTCCAGTCCGACGGCGACCTCTTGTATGTCGTCAGCGGCTTCTACACCGCCGCGCACCACCGCCTGCCGCTGCTGACGGTGACGTTCAACAACCGCACCTACGGCAACGACGAAGAGCACCAGGACGCGGTGGCGAAGGCGCGGGGACGCCCCGTCGAGAACAAGGTCATCGGCATCCGCATCGACGATCCGCCGCCCGACTTCGCGAAGATCGCGGCCGGTTTCGGCATCCACACCGAGGGACCGATCGACAGCGCGGACGCGGTCGGCCCCGCGCTCCGCCGCGCGCTCCGCGTGGTGAAGGACGGGCGACCGGCATTGGTCGACGTGCTGACGAGGCTCTAGGGGGAATTCCATGGCGCGCCAGGGGTATCGGATCTTCGACGCCGACACGCACATCATCGAGCCCGCCGAGCCGATCGAGGAGCACCTGGCGGCCGCCGACCGCGCGAAGCTCGCCGCGCTCGGCCCGGTGATCGGTCGCGCGCCGGCGAAGGCGGGGATGACGCGCTACCGCATCGGCAAGGTGCCGAAGCTCAACCGGCGCCTCGGCTCGCGCGAGCGCGTCGATCCGCCGTCCGCCGTCGCGAAGGGCAAGCTCGACGGCGGGACGCCGTGGGACGTGCGCTGGCAAGGCCCGCCGTTCCCGGACGATCGCGTGAGCGTCGATCCGCACGCGCGCGTGAAGGACCTCGACATCGAGGGCGTCGACGTCAACATGATCCTCCCGTCCGGCAGCCTCCCCGGCTTCTGCGCGATCGACGACGTCGCGCTCGAGCAGGCGATGTACCAGGCGTATCACCGCTTCCTCTCCGGGTACTGCGGCGCGTACCCCGGTCGTCTCTTCAGCCTCGTGCTCGTGTCGGCGCGCGACGCGACGGCGTCGGTCGCGGAGATGCGCCGCTGCGGCAAGGACGGCTGGCCCGTCGGCATCTTTCCGATCTGTCCGCCCGCGCTCTCGCTCGACGATCCCGCGTGGGAGCCGATCTGGGCGGAAGCGCAGGAGCAGGACCTCACGGTCGTCATCCACTCGTTCACGATGACGGTTCCCTACCCGCCGGGCGTGTGGGACACGTGGGACAACGTCTTCATCCAGCGCGCGGCCGGCCACGTGTGGAACGCACAGCGCAACATCGCGGCGATCATCGGCGGCGGCGTGCTCGATCGGCATCCGCAGCTCCGGCTCACGGCGCTCGAATGCGGGCACGGCTGGCTGCCGTTCTGGGCGTCGCGGCTGGACGAGCTCGCGGAGATGGCGCGACGCGCGCTGCCGCCGCTCAAGCAGAAGCCGAGCGAGTACATCCGCGGACCGCAGTACTTCCAGAGCATCCAGCTCCACGAGGGCGAGCTCTCGCTCAAGCAGGCCATCGAAGCCCTCGGCGAGGACACGCTGATGTTCGCGACGGACTACCCGCACTCGGAGAGCTGGTTCCCGAAGTCGGTCGACAACGTCCTCGGCTGGACGTCGATCGGCGAGTCGGCGCGCCGCAAGCTCCTCTGGGAAAACGCCGGGCGCTGCTACCGCCGCGCCGGCGCTCGCGTGCCGGCGGAGGCGCGCGTCACCTAGTCATAGAGAGCCTGGGTCGCGGGGTTTTGAGCGAGGCGAAGCACGTTGCGGCGCTGTACGGGTACGTCGATCCGAAGGCGTGGCGATCTTTCCCGTATTCGATCAGGCCCAACTCCGGTGGCACTACCGGAGCCGTGACGAGCGCCTGATTACCTTCTCGAACCACTACTTCTATCGTGAGAGGCCGCTCATCACGTTTCCCTCGGCGTCGACGACTACCGAGGATCGCGGCGTTCGGCGGGTTTACGTGGCGGATAGCGTCTGGGACCGCGGCGGCAGCCGAACCAATCGTGTGGAGGCTCGGAGGATCGTTGAGCTCATCGTGGACCACGCCGAGCAACGGCCGGACCGATCGCTCGGTGTAGTGGCCATGAACGTGGCACAGCGGGAGGCAATCGAGGAACTGCTCGATGAGCGTTTCCTGGAACGACCGGACCTTCGAGAGCGCCTCTTGGCGAACGCGGAGGAGCCGTTCTTCATCAAGGCCCTGGAGAACGTGCAGGGAGACGAGCGCGACACAATCATCATCAGCATTGCCTACGGGAAGACCGCGAGCGGCGCACTGAGCTATAACTTCGGTCCGCTCAATCAGGACGGCGGCTGGAGGCGCCTCAACGTGCTCGTACCCCCGCGCGCTGGCAAACCATCCTTGTGACCAGCATGCGCACGGCCGACCTCTCGGGGATCAACCCGAACAACCGCGGTGCTGTCGCGCTCCGGAACTTCATCGAATATGCAGAGCGGGACTGCATGCTCCCAGTCGAGGCTGCGGTTCTTACCGAAGAGGAGACCAACGACTTCGAGGACGCTGTCGCCGAGGCATTGCGCGGCCGCGGCTATGCCGTCGACCAGCAGGTTGGCGCGAGCGGGTACCGCATTGATCTCGCAGTCCGCGATCCAGGCGATCCGGCTCGCTATCTCCTCGGTATCGAGTGTGATGGCGCGACCTACCACAGCGCGAAGACGGCGCGCGATCGCGATCTACTCCGTGAGCACGTCCTCAAGGACTTAGGCTGGCGTCTCCACCGGATTTGGTCGACTGAATGGTTCAGAGATCGCGAGCGCGCCATCGACACCGCAGTCGGCGCTGTAGAGAAGGCGCGGCACGCGCCGGCCGATCACTCGGTCTTCGCCCCTCCGGTCCGGGTTCCCGAAGAAGATCCAGAACGGCGACCAGCGCCAGTACAGACGGTTGCCCGCCGCTATCCCTCGGGCACGGCGTGTCAGAAATACACCGGCTCAGGTGAGCGGCAGCTTCTCCTCGAAGCTGGCAGGCGGCGCGATCTCGCAGTCCAAGTCGTCAGAATCGTCACGGTCGAAGGACCGATTCACCAAAACCTACTCACGGAGCGGCTCAAGGAGGTCAATGGCGTCGGGAGAGTCGGGGACAGGGTGGCTGCGAACATCCAGCATGCCGTGCAGATCGCTCTCGGACGGCAGGAGCTCGAACGGCTAGGCACGGATTTCCTCAGACGGCCGGGCCGCACCCTGTCGACCTTCCGGACGTCGGGTGACGGTGTCCAACGCCCAGCCGCATGGATTCCAATCGACGAGATCCAACTCGCGGTGCTTCACATCGTAGAGGACCAGTTCGGCTGCCAGCGCGGCGCGTTGCCGAGAGCCGTAGGAGAACTCTTCGGTTTCGATCGCACACCCGGCGGTCTTGCGGAACTGGTAGCCACAGCCGTAGACATTCTCATCGACGAAACGCGGCTCCAGACGAGTGGCCCGAACGTGTACGTGCCGTGATTGCACGAACGAGGCTTTACATCGATACGTCGACCCTCGGGGCCACCGCAGATCAAGGCCCGGAAGACCGCTTCACGGCAACCCGCCGACTTCTTGATGACGTCGCGGTAGGCAGGTAAGAGGCATTCATTCATTTCGACGGTCGTTCTCACCGAGGTTGACGCAGCCGCAGAATCAATCCGCAAGAAGATTGAGGACGAGTTGAGGCGAACATCGATGATCGTCCTGGAAGAGACTGCCGAGAGCGTGCAACTCGCGGGAAGATATGTGTCCAGTGGCGCAATGTCGGCGAACGCCGAGAACGACGCCCGGCACATCGCCATTGCTTCCGTCAACGACATCCGTGTCGTCGTGTCGTGGAACTTTCGGCACATGGTCAATATCGAGCGAAAGCGTAGGATCAACAGCGTAAACTTGGCAGAAGGTTTCGCAGTCATCGATATCGTCTCGCCATGGGAGGTGGGAGGTGACGAAGCGTGACAGTCAGCCTGAAAGGTGGGAAACGGAGTCCCTCGCATGGATTCACGCGATCAGACAGAAAGAGCAGGTGACCCGTAAGGGCGACCCGCCGTGTCCTCTGTCTCGGGAAAAGGCAGAAGAGCTCGCTGCTCGGTATGGCCTGAAGCTGGCGAAGGCAGTGTCTCCGAGATAGCTCCCCTGCTTGGTGACGGCCCACCCGACTGACGCGATCAAGGAGGGAAGACGGGTATGGCCGAACTGAAAGTGCTCTACGATCGTGAAGGTCGAACTCTCACCGTCTGGTTCAGCGATCGGCATCAGGAGCACATCTGCGAAGAAACTGGAGACGAAGTCGTTCTCATGCAGGATGCCGCCGGACGCGTCATCGGCTTTGAGAAACTCAATTTCTCGATTCCGGAAGCCGACCGACTTCGCGTCGCGCTCGAGACGACGCCCGCCTGAACCGCCCCCAGAGCGTCACCGCCACCAACCAGTGATCCGCGCGCGCTACCTCATGGTGCGCGGTGGGATCGTCCAGAGAGACAGCAGGTGCGCGCCCCCCGGCAGCGGGAGGCGCACGGTCTTGTCCGGCTCCCAGTCGCCCATGTCGTAGTCGTGCGACACGATCCGCGTGCCCGGCTTCAGCTCGGCGAGCAGCTTCGGACGGAGGCGCAGGTTCACCTCCGGCAGCAGATACCGCGTCACCACCGTCGCTTGGCGGAGATCCGCTTCGAAGATGTCGCCCTCGGCGAAACGAACACGCTTCGCCACGCCGGCGCTCCGCGCGTTGGCCCTCGCCTCCTCGATGCGCTCGGGATCGAGGTCGATGCCGAGCCCGCGCGTGCCGAACCGTTTTGCCGCCGCGATGGGAATGCGGCCGTCGCCGCAGCCCAGGTCGATCAGGAAGTCGTCCTTCGTCACCTTCGCCAGGTCGAGCATCGCCTTGACGATTCGCTCGTGCGTGGCGATGTAGGGGACGTCGAGCGGCCTGCTCGGTTGCCGGATGATCGGCTGCGCCGCCACGCGCCGCGGCGCCGCGCCGGACAGAACGGCGAGGAGCATGGCGCGAAGAACGCGCCGCCGGGTGAGCGCGCTACGCAGAGGCTGAGGCCGTCGATGCGGCGCGCACCTTCCTGCCCATCGGCGTGTCCTCGAGATGGAAGAACGTCAGCACGTTGCCCGCGGCGATCCGGTAGGCCTCGTCGGCCGGCACGCCCGCGAAGAGCCGCTCGGCGAACGGGCGCGTGTTCGGCCAGTCACACTCGATGTGCGGGAAGTCGGTGGCGAACATGACGTGCCCGACGCCCAGGTGATGGCGGAGCTCCATCGCCACGCGCTCGACGTGCTGGATGCTGAACGAGATGTGCTCCTGCACGTACTCGCTCGGGCGGCGCTTCGGCGGCGTGAAGCCGAGCAGCCGCTCCGCCCAGTGGCGGTGCCGCTCGAACCAGTAGTCGGCTTCCTCCATCCAGAACGGCACCCAGCCGAGCCGCGTCTCCGCGAAGAAGATCTTCAGATCGGGCAGGCGGTCGAACACGCCCGACATCGTGAGCTGCGCCAGGCTGATCGACGGCGGCACGCTGAGGAACGGCAGCGCGACCCACTCGACGATCTTGCGCGCACCGACCTTCTTGAGGATCTCGGGATCCGCGCCCGGGTACTCGAACGTCGGCTGCTGCGCGCGCGGGCCGAGGCGATCGAAGCCCACGTGCACGGTGAGCGGCATCTGCATGTCGATCGCGGCCGCCCAGAACCTGTCGTCCTCCGGCTTCGGGTACGACTTGCCGTTCGGGAACACGCCCAGGTTCACGCCCTTCAGCCCGAGCTTCTTGCAGTGATGCAATTCGGCGATCGCGTCGTCGAGGTTCGTCCACGGGATCACGCCGAGACCGATCAGCCGATCGCGCGAGACCGAGCAGTATTCGTCGCCGAGCCAGTCGTTGTAGGCGCGCACGGTCGCGCGATACACGTCTTCATCGGCGAGCGCGCGCCACAAGCGCGGGCCCACCTGCATGTTGGGGAACAGGACCTCGGCGTGGAGCTGGTCCATGTCCTGTTCTTTCAGTCGCTGCTCGGGCGGGCCCACGCCCGCGGTGTCGTCGACGGTGGCGCCGAACGGCAGCCACGTCTCGTTGGTCCGTCCCGCGCGCAAATCTAAGAATGGCGCCGGGTACGGCGGCTGTCCTTCGATGAGCAAGGCGTCGCCGCCGTCGGGCAGCTTGATCGTGCGCGGTCCTTTCTCGCGAAGCTCCGCCGGCATTCGCGGGGTCCAGCGCTCCGGACGCACTTCGAGATGACCGTCACTCGAGATCAGCGGTGGTAGCGTGGATGCCATATGCAGAACCCCCCGTCGGCGGTCGGATGGTAACACTCAAGGCCGTCATCTTCGATTACGGCGGCGTGCTGCGCGGCGACAGCCGCGAGGAGTGGGACACGGTCGACGCCGCGAACACCCCGCCGCGCGGCTCCCTGTGGAAGGCGTGGCACGACATCCCGGAGTATCGGCTCGCGCGCGAGGGCGCGATCGACGGACCCGCGTTCCGCACGGCGATCCACCGCGCGCTGAGCGCCGTCGCGGGCGACGCGGCGCGTGCCGAGGCCGCGATCGCAGCGCTCGAAAAGCACCTGGCGAGCCTTCCGCCCATCGACGCCGGGATGCGCGCGCTCGTCGATCACCTCCGGCGAAACGGACGCGTCAAGCTCGGCATGCCCTCCAACGCGAACCGCGGATGGACGGAGGAGTTTCGCGCGCGTGGCGTGGCCGACCTGTTCGACGACGTCGTCGTCTCGGGGGACGTCGGCGTGGCGAAGCCGGACCAGGCGATCTTCCGCCTCGCGGCGCAGCGCCTCGGCGTCGCGCCCGAGGCCTGTCTCATGATCGACGACCAGGCGCAGCACCTGCGGGGCGCCGCGGCCGCCGGCATGCGCACCTATCTCTATGCGCCGGAGGGCATCGCCCCGCTGATCGCCGAGTTGGAAGAGGCCGGCGTCCTGGAGTAGCCTTTTGCCGCGGAGGGCAAGTCCATGGCGGAGATTCTCGGCCTCGGCGTCACCCACTTTCCTCTCCTGGCCAGCAAGGACCAGAACATGACGCGCATCATCCGCCGCATCATGGCGGATCCGGGCCTGCCCGAGCGCCTGCGTCATCCCGAGAGCTGGCCCGAACCGATGCGCAAGGAGTGGGGCAGCGACGAGGGCGTCGCCGCCGCGCGCCGGCATCGCGAGGCCCTCGTCGCCGAGTTCCGCAAGGCGCGGCGCGTGCTCGACGACTTCGCGCCGGACGTCGTCATCGTCTGGGGCGACGATCAGTACGAGAACTTCCGCGAGGACGTGATCCCGCCGTTCTGCGTGCTCGCCTACGACGCGATCGAGCACCGGCCGTGGGAGCACTCCGCATCGAACTTCTGGGACGAACCGAAGGACACCGTGTTCACGTACAAGGGCCACCGGCAGGCGGCGAAGGCGCTCGTCTCCGACCTCCTCGACGAGGGCTTCGACCTCTCCTACGCGTACAAGCCGCTGCACCATCCGCTCGGCCACGCGTTCATGAACACGCTGCTCTTCCTCGACTACGACCGCCAGGGCCTCCCCTATCCCGTGATCCCGTTCCAGGTGAACTGCTACGGGCGCCGGGTGATCGCGCAGCACGGCAGCACGCGCGGCCTCGCCGCGTCGCCCACCGAGGAGCAGCTCGATCCGCCGTCGCCGGCCCCGTGGCGCTGCTTCGACCTCGGCCGCGCGACCGCGCGCGCGGCGGCCCGCAGCCCGTGGCGCGTGGCGCTAATCGCTTCGTCGAGCTGGTCGCACGCGTTCCTCACCTACAAGCACCACCTCCTCTATCCCGACGTTCCGGGCGATCGCGCGCTCTACGAGGCGCTGCGCGCCGGCGATTACCAGACGTGGCGGCAGACGCCGCTCGCGCAGATCGAGGACAGCGGCCAGCAGGAGATGCTGAACTGGATGTGCCTCGCGGGCGCGATGGCCGAGCTGCAGCGCACCCCGGCCGCGTGCACGTTCATCGAGAGCTGGATCTTCAACTCGAACAAGGTGTTCGCCACCTTCCCCGCATAGCCAGGAGCCACATATGGCGTTTCCGCTCGCCGCGTCGAAGCCGTCCGCGCTGGGTCTCAACGATCGCGCGCTCGACCGCCTGCAAGAGCTGATCGCGCGCCACATCGCGGAAGGCCGGTATCCCGGCGCGCAGATCGCGCTCGCGCGGCGCGGCCAGTTCGCGCTGACGGCCAGCTTCGGCGACGCGCGCACCGAGCCGAAGCGCGTCCCGGCGAGCGACGACACGCTGTGGCTCCTCTACTCGAACACGAAGGTCATCGTCGCCAGCGCCGTCTGGCTCCTGGCCGAGCAGGGCGCGCTGTCGTTCACCGACACGGTCGCCGCGCATCTCCCCGGCTTCGAGGCCAACGGCAAGGGCGAGATCACGATCCTTCAGGTCCTCACGCATCAGGGCGGGTTTCCGACGGCCGAGATGCCGGACGCCGCGTGGACCGATCACGAGCTGCTGCGGCGCACCGTCTGCGGCTTCACGCTCGAGTGGACGCCGGGCTCGCGCGTGCGCTATCACGGCCTCGCCGCGCACTGGGTCGCCGCCGCGCTGATCGAGGCGAAGACCAAGACCGACTACCGCGACTTCATCCGCCTGAACGTCACGGAGCCGCTCGGCCTCGCGAACGAGCTCTTCGTCGGACTGCCGGATGCGCAGCACGCGCGCGCCGTGGACATGCACGAGCCCGCTGCGGACACCGGCCGCCAGGTGCTCCGCGCCGAGAACAACACCGCGGAGTTCCGTCGCGCGGGCGTGCCCGGCGGCGGCGGATACGCGACGGCGCGCGCGATGGCCGCGTTCTATCAGATGCTCGCGCAGGGCGGCACGCTCAACGGCGTACGCCTGTTCTCGCCGCGCCTCGTGCAGTACGTCACCCGCAACTTCACGGACGACCGCGTCGACCTCTACATGGGCATGCCGATGCACCGCGGGATCGGACCCCACTCGCGCGGCACGACGCCGAACATCCGCGGCCTCGGCGCGCTCGCGCATCCGCGCACGTTCGGCCACGGCGGCGTCGGCTCGTCGTACTGCTGGGCGGATCCCGAGTCGAGCGTGTCGTTCGCATATCTCTCGAACAGCCGCGTGCCCGATCCGTGGCACAGCGAGCGCATGGATCGGATCTCGAACCTCGTGCATACGTCCATCGACTGAGCGCGCCGTCGCCGCAGCACCTTTACGTCGCCACCCAGGCGCTCCTCGCCGTACTGCTGGCGACGGTGCAGACCACGTACGGCCTGTACGCCGTCAAGACGGCGGGGCTCGGGGCGCTCGAGCTCGCGCTCGTCGGGACCGCGCTCGAGCTGTCCATCGCCGTCGCCGAAGTTCCCACCGGTGTCGTGGCCGACGTCTACAGCCGGCGTCTCTCCGTGATCATCGGGCTCGTCGTGATCGGCGTCGGCGTCGTCACGATGGGCGCGGTGCCGACGTTCCCCGGCATCGCCGGCGGCAGCGTCCTTATGGGCACGGGCTATACCTTCATCAGCGGCGCGCAAACGGGCCAGCTCGGGCGGCTTGCCGGCGTGCCCGTCGGTGTCGCGCTCGCCTCGATCAACCTCCACATGCCGATGCTCGTCGGCGGCGCCGCGTACTGGCTGCTCGCCGCCGTCCTCGTCGCCGTCATGACCGAGCGCGGGTACACGCCGACCGCGCGCGAGCGGCGGAGCGCGTGGGCGGCGATGCGCGCCACGCTCGCCGGCGGCATCGGCGCCGTGCGGGAGCGCCCGGGGCTCGCGGGGATCCTCGCCATCGTGCTCCTGTGCGACATGTCGGGTGAAGGCATCGGCCGGCTGGCGCCGCTGCACTTCCTCACGACGGTCGGGTTGCCCGAGCGGTTCAATGAGGCGACGTGGTTCGGCGTGCTCAGCGCGGGCTCGTACCTCGGAGCCGCGCTCGTCACGACCGTCGTCGGCCGCGTCGCGGAAGCGGACGCACGGCGGCTGATGCAGGTCCTGCTCGGCCTCACGATCCTGATGGCCGTCGCCACGTTCGTCTTCGCCGTGGCGCCGGGCTCCTGGCTCGCGCTGTTCGGGTTCTGGATCGCGCGATGGGTGCGCTTCGCGATGCACCCGCTGCTCACGGCGCACGTGAACCGGGGGCTCGCGCCCGGAACGCGCGCGACGGTGCTGTCGATCCTCGGCCAGGCCGGCGCGGTCGGTGAGGTCTGCGGCGGACCACGGGTCGGGCTCATCGGCACGCTGCGGAGCGTTCGCGTCGCGTTGATGACGTCGGCCGGCATCCTCGTGCCGGCGATCGCGCTCTACGCGCGCGAGCTCGGACGGCTCAGTCCCGCACCGCCCACGTCTGCGCCGCGTCGACCGTGAGCGTGACGGCGCTGCCGAGCGCGACGGTCTGATCGGGCGGCGCGTCGACGGTCACCCGGAGGGCGGCGAGGCCGCCGCCGTGCGCGCCCGTCTCGACCGTGTAGAGATTGCGCGCCCCGCGGAAGATCCGCTGGCGCGCGACACCGCGCCACGCGATCCCCGGACGTCCGCCGTTCCCGGCGCCCGCGGCGTCCGTGGCGATGCGAATGATCTCCGGTCGCACGACGACGGTCACGGCATCGCCCTCACACACGTCATCCGGCGCGGCGCCCCAGCCCTCCCAGCCCTCGCCGTCCACGCGCGCGAGCGCGCCGTCGCCCTCGCGGCGGACCTCGCGCACCTTGGCCGCGAGGAGGTTCGGCGCGCCGAAGAACGCGGCGACGGTGCGCGACGCCGGACGCGCGTAGACGGTCTGGGGATCGGCCCGCTGGAGCACGCGGCCCTCGTGCATCACCGCGATCTCGTCGGAGAGGACCATCGCCTCTTCCTGGTCGTGGGTGACGTAGACCGTCGTGATCCCCAGCCGCTGCTGCAGCGCGCGGATCTCGAGGCGCATCTGCTCGCGGAGCTGCGCGTCCAGGTTGGAGAGCGGCTCGTCCATGAGCAGCACGCGCGGCTGGAAGACGAGCGCGCGCGCGATGGCGACCCGCTGCTGCTGCCCGCCGGAAAGCATCGTCGCCTGGCGAGTCGCGAGGTGCTCCATCTGCATGAGGCGAAGCACCTCGCCCACGCGCTCGATGACCGCCGTGCGCGTGAGCCGTCGCACCTCGAGCGGATAGGCCACGTTGGCGAAGACCGTCATGTGCGGCCAGATCGCGTAGGACTGGAAGACCATGCCGATCTCGCGCCGCTCGGGCGCGACGAAGACACCGGCCGCGGCGTCGCTCACCACGCGATCCGCGATCACGATGCGGCCGGCGTCGTTGTGCTCGAGCCCCGCGATCATCCGGAGCGTCGTCGTCTTGCCGCAGCCCGACGGGCCGAGCAGCGTCAGGAGCCGCCCGTCCGCCACGTCGAGCGACACCCGGTCGACGGCGCGCACCGCGCCGAAGTGCTTGCTGACGCCGTCGACGGTGACGCCGGGCATCGCTACTTGTAGATCGCCTTCGCCAGCTTGAGCATGTCGTCCTGCAGCTTGGGGTCCGTCGTGCCGAGCAGCTTGACCTGCGCGATCGTCCGCGCTTCCGCGGCGATCCTGCCCTCGAGCCCGCCGACGACCGGGACGAAGCCGAGGTTCGCGTAGTGCAGCTGCGCCTCGTCGCTCAGCAGGAAGTCGAGGAACAGCTTCGCCGCGTTCGGGCGCGGCGCGCCCTTGAAGATCGCGCCGTCGAAGCGCACGTACGGCGAGCCTTCGGGCGGCATGATCGCCTTCACCGGCAGGCCCTTCAGGTCCAGGCTGTCCGGCAGCGTGAACGGGAAATAGACCGGGTACTCGCCGCGCGCCACGCGCGGATAGTTGCCGCGCAGCTCGCGGTTCATGTGCGGCTGCTGCTGGGCGAGCTTTTCGTGAAATTCCTTTCCATGTTTCTGTGTCATCACCATGAAGAACACCGCCCCGCCCCCCAGCGCTCTCATGTCGTCCGACAGCAGCTTCCCCTTCCACCGCGGGTTCAAGAGGTCCTGCCACGTCTTCGGCTCCTCGCCGGGCTTCACCATGTCCGTGTTGACGAGGATGCCGTACGTGATGACGTAGATCGGGACGCGGATGTCGTCGGTGGCGAACGGCGCCACCGGACGCTTGCCGTTCGGGGGCGTGCCGTGCGGCTGGAACGTGCCCTCGGCGAGCTGCAGCGCGGTGGTCGTGGACCCGTTGTGCGAGACGTCGCCGAGCACTTTGCCCGAGGCCTGCTCGGTGCGGATGCGCTCGCGCAGCTCGCTCGCCCGCGCCTCGAGCAGCTCGAAGCGCACGCCGTACTTCGCCTCGAACGCGGCGCCGACCTTCGGCAGCACCGGCGTCCCGACGGCGCCGTTGTAGACGACGACCTTGCCTTCCTTCTTCGCGGCGTCGACGACCTTCTTCCAGTCGGCGTCCTGCGCGGCGGCAGGGCGCGCGACCGCAAGCGGTGCGAGCGCAGCAAGTCGCAGGACGGATCGGCGTGTCAGCATTCGGGCCCTCCGAGCGCGGGCTTTGCCCGCGCAATCCTAGGGGGAGGCAGCGACGAACCGGCGTCAGCCGGTGAGGAGCGTCGGAAGGGGGACGAAGTCCCCCTCCGAGTGAAGCGTTGCTCCGCGAACCGGAACAGGAACACGAGCGCGAGCATGACGAGCGCGATCACGCTCACCTGCCCCGCCTTGCCTTCGGTCCACAACCGCATGATCACCACCGAGAGCACCTCGTTGCCGACGCTGTAGAGCAGGATCGACGCGGAGAGCTCGCGGAGGATGATGAAGAAGATCAGGATCCAGCCGACGGCGAACGCCGGCCACGCGAGCGCCAGCAGGATGCGCCGGAACGTCGTCCACCACGGAGCGCCGTGCACCCGCGAGCACTCCTCGAGGTCGTGCGCGAGCTGCGCGAACGCGCCCGCCATCGTGCGCACGGCCAGCGGCGTGCCGAGCGTGACGTACGCCACGCCGAGCGCCCACAGCGTGCCGTAGAGCTGCACCGGCCCGGGCATCAGCGCGTACGCCCACAGGAACCCGATGCCGAGCACCATGCCCGGCATCATCCACGGCAGCCACGCGAGCACCTCGAGCGCGCGCCGGATGCCGAAGCGGGTGCGCACGAGCACGTACGCGATCAGCCCGCCGAGCATCATCGTCGCGGTCGCGCCGAGCACCCCGAGCAGCAGCGTGTTGGCGAGGGCGCGCCACACGAGCCGGTTGTTCCACACGGTGAAGTAGTGGTCGGTCGTCACCATGCTCCAGCGGTAGAAGCCGAAGAACTTGAAGAACGAGCTCACGATGAGCTGGCCGACCGGCAGGACCACGGTGACGACGAAGAACAACACGCAGAACGCGAACGTCGCCCAGCGCCAGCGGCCGAGCCGCGCCACGCGCGGCGTGTAGCCCTTGCCCGTCACGGTGAAGAAGCTCCGCCCGCCGAGGAGGCGCCACTGCCACGCGACGAGCAGGAACATGAGCACCATGATCCCGAGCGCGAGCGCCGTCGCCTGCTGGTAGTCCGGCCGGTTCGTGTGGTGGATGAGGTGATAGATCTCGGTGGTGATCACCTCGATGCCCACGGGCGAGCCGAAGATCAGCGCGGACTCGAAGCTCTCCACGCCGCGGATGAACGACAGCAGGAACGCGCTCGTCGTCACCGGCAGCATGAGCCCGAGCGTGACGCGGCGGAACGTCGTGAAGGCGGTCGCGCCCGAGGTCCGGCTCGACTCCTCGAGCGCCGGGTCCATCGACTTGAACGCGCCGACCATGAGGAGGAACAGGAACGGCGTGGAGTACTGCATCATGTGCCACACCACGCCGCCGTAGGAGTAGATGTTGACGAGCGGCTCCCGGCTGCCCGTCAGCCCCGTCCACGCGAGGTTGATCACGCCGCCCTTCGGCGTCGCCAGCATGCCCCACGCCATCGCGGTGAGGATCGGCGGGATGTAGAACGGCAGCGTGACGAGCACCTCCAGCGTCTCGCGATACGGCGTGTCGGTGCGCGCGACGATCCACGCGAGGAACAGCGCGAGCACCATCGCGAGGCCGGTCTTCACGAGCGAGAGCCCGATGGTGTTGAGGAGCACCACGGCGTTGGTCCGCGTGAGCATCGCGCGGTAGCCGTCGAGGTTGAACGTGCCCGCCTCGCCCGGCGGCGTGGTGTGCAGGCTCCCGTAGACGAGCATCGCCAGCGGATACGCGGTCAGGAACAGGAGGAGCGCGACCAAGGCGCCCAGCGCGACGTTGCGCGCGAGCCGGCCGCTCGCGAGGCCGCGTGCCGTCTCGACCCGCGTGCCGACGGTGATCGAGCTCATGAGTCGAGCGTGGTGAGGAAGCGTGGCGTCCGGCGCGCCTGCGTCGCCTGCTCGAACGCGTGGGCGAAGCCGATCAGGCGCGGCTCGCTCCACGCGCGCCCCATGAACGTGATCCCGAGCGGCAGCCCGCGCACCTCACCCGCCGGCACGCTGATCAGCGGATACCCGGCGAGCGCGGCGCTCTTCGCGCTGCTGCCGCGGCTCGAGTCGCCGTTCACCAGGTCGATCGGCCACGGCGGCGTCGACGTCGGCGCCACCATCGCGTCGAGACGGTACTCCTCGAATGCCGCGTCGAACGGGTCGCGCCCGAGCCGGCGGCACGCCGCGAGCGCGTCGAGATATTCGAGCTCGGTCAGCGGGCCCTTCGCCTGCGCGCGCTCCAGCCACTGCTGGCCGAAGAACGGCAGGTTCTCGCTCGCGTGGCGCGTGTTGAACGCGATGACGTCCTGGAGCGTCTTCACGACGCCGCCGGGCGCGACGTCGGCGAGGTACGCGTTCACCCCCGCTTTGAGCTCGTAGCAGAAGACGATGCGCTCCGGCGCGGTGAGCGCCTCCCGATCGAAATGCGCGATCGTGACCGGATCGACGATCTCCGCGCCGAGCGAGTGCAAGATCGCGATCGCCGCGTCGGCCGCGGCATCGGCGCTCGCGCTGTAGCCGAAGTATCCGTGGCGCGGCACCCCGACGCGCGCGCCGCGGAGCGCGTCACGGTCGAGGAAGCGCGTGTAGTCGGCGTGCGCCTTGCCCGCGCTCGCCGCCGTCGCGGGATCGCGCGGGTCCACGCCGGTCATCGCGCCGAGGAGCGCCGCGGCGTCGGCGACGGTGCGGCCGAACGGGCCGATCGTGTCCTGCGTCGCCGAGATCGGGATGACGCCGGCACGGCTCGTCAGCCCGACGGTCGGCTTGATCCCGACGACACCGTTCGCGGCGGCGGGCGACATGATCGAGCCGTCGGTCTCGGTGCCCACCGACACCGTGACGAGGCCCGCCGCGACGGCGATCCCGGACCCGGAGCTCGAGCCGCCCGGCGTGCGATCGAGCACGTGCGGGTTGCGCGCCTGCCCGTTGCGCCCGCTCCACCCGCTCGAGCTCGGGTTCGACTTGAAGTTCGCCCACTCGCTCAGCGCGGCCTTGCCGAGGATGACGGCGCCGGCCTCGCGCAGGCGCTGGGCGACGAAGCTGTCGCGGCGGGGCCGCGCGCCGACGAGCGCGAGGGCGCCGGCCGTGGTCTCCATCCTGTCCGCCGTCGCGATGTTGTCCTTGAGCAGGACCGGGATGCCGTGAAGGTGGCCGCGCGGTCCCGTCGCGCGCCGCTCCTCGTCGAGCGCCCGCGCGATCGCGAGCGCGTCCGGATTCACCTCCTGCACCGACCGCAGCGCGGGACCGCTGCGGTCGATCGCCTGGATGCGCCGGACGTAGTGGTCGACGAGTGCCTCAGCGCTGAGGCGGCCCGCCTGCATCGCGGCCTGCAGCGTCGCGACGGTCGCGTCGTCGAGCGCAAACGGCGTGGCCATGGGTCGCGATCATACGCGGTATCCTTCCTCCATGTCCGCCGACCCCTTGCTGTTCCGCGACCTGAGCTTCGTGCTCGTCGCCGCGGTGCTCGGCGGGCTCGCGGCGCGGTTCGCGCGCCAGCCGCTCGTCGTCGGCTTCGTCGTCGGTGGCATAATCATCGGCCCCTTCACGCCGGGCCCGTCGATCTCGGACGTCCACGTCCTCGATCGGTTCGCCGAGGTCGGCGTCGTGCTCCTCATGTTCTCCATCGGGATCGAGTTCTCGCTGAAAGATCTGCTCCGGATGAAGGGGGTCGCGCTGATCGGCGGGCCGCTCGGCATCCTGCTCACCGTCGCGATGGGGATGGGTGTCGGCGCCGCGCTCGGGTGGCCGCCGCTCCAGGGGGCCGTCATCGGCATCGTCATCTCGGTCGCGAGCACGATGGTGCTCGTCCAGCTCCTGATGGATCGCGGCGAGCTCCACACGACGCACGGGCGCATCATGGTCGGCATCGCGTTGGTCGAAGACATCGCCGTCGTCGTGATGACGGTGCTGCTGCCTGCCCTCGGTGCCCTCGAGCCGGGACGGCTCGTCGCGGTCGGCCGGGCGTTGCTGACCGCCATGGCGATCCTCGTTCCGTTCTTCTATCTCGCGGCGAAGGTCGCCCCGCGCGCGATGGGACGGATCGCGGCCACGCAGCGCGACGAGCTGTTCCTGCTGGTCGCGCTCGTCATCGGCGCCGGCACGGCGGCCGTGACCCAGGCCGCAGGTCTGACGCCTGCGCTCGGCGCGTTCCTCGGCGGGCTCCTCATCAGTGGCTCCGACTACGCGCACGAGACGCTCGCGCGACTCCTGCCGTTTCGCGATGTGTTCGTCGCCCTCTTCTTCGTCACGGTCGGTGCGCTGATCGAGCCCGTCAGTGTCCTCGGCAACGTGCCGCTCCTGGCGCTCCTCGTGGCGCTCATCCTCGTCGGCAAGCTCGTGATCCGGACCGCGATCGTGTGGCTCTTCCAGTATCCGCTCCGCACCGCGCTGCTCGCGGGCCTCGGATTCACGCAGACCGGCGAGTTCTCCTTCGTGCTGGTCCACGTGGCACGCGAGGCCGGGCACGTCGGCCCCGACGTCTACCACGCCGTCCTCAGCGCTTCGCTCATCACGGTGCTCGTCAATGCGGCGCTCGTGCGCCTCGTCCCGGACTGGCTCGCCTCCGCCCGGCTCCGTCACGGCTTGACGCACGTGCCGCCGGAGACGCCGCCGCTGCGTGTGCTGGTGTGCGGCTTCGGCCGCGTCGGCAGCGCGATCGGCGAAGCGCTCGAAACGTTCGGCATCCCGTTCGTCGTGATCGAGCGCGATCCCGACCTCATCAGGGATCTGCGCGCGCGCCGCATCCCCGCCTTGTTCGGCGACGGCGGCAATCGGACCGTGCTGCAGCATGCCGGCGCGGCGACGGCCACGCTCGTCATCGTCGCGCTGCCGGAGATCCGGCCCGCGGAGCGCGCCGTGCGCTCGGTGCGCGCGATGAATCCGGACGTGCCGCTGCTGGCCCGCGCCCACCGCCGCCTCGAAGCCGAGAGCTTGCGCGAGCTCGGCGCCACGGAAGTCATTCAGCCCGAGGTCGAGGCGTCGGCCACGCTGATCCGCCACGCGCTCGCGATCCTCGGGCTGCCGAAGGAGCGGGCGATCGCGTACCTCGAACGTTTCCGCGGCGCGATGCTCACGGGTCGCGCCGATGACGTCGCCGGGCCCTCCCAGCTCCCGCACGTCGACGAGATCACGCTCGACGGCGACGCGCTCGCCGGTCAGTCGCTGCGCGACGCGAAGATCCGTGAACGGTTCGGCGTCACGGTGGTGGCCATCGCCCGTGAGAACCTCATCGTCTTCAATCCGGCGCCCGAGACGATCCTGCATACGGGCGACGTCGTGCGCGTCTTCGGCCTCAGCCCCCAGATCGCCGCGTTCGCCGTGAGCGCGCGGGGAGGACGCGATCGCGCGCGCCTTGACGGTGACTGGATGCACTCGTAAGGTGCGAGGCATGCACATCGTCGATTCGCAAGTGCACATCTGGGGCGCAGACACGCCGGATCGTCCGTGGCCGCCGGGCCGTACGAACCAGGCGCAGAAGCCCTATCCGATCGACAAGGAAGCGCTCCTCTTCCAGATGGATCTCGCGGGCGTGAGCCGTGTGGTGATCGTGCCGCCGTCGTGGGAGGGCGATCGCAACGACCTCGCGCTCGACGCCGCGCGCACGTTTCCCGATCGCTTCGCGGTGATGGGTCGGGTCCCGCTCGAGCGGCCGGAGAGCCGCGGGCTCGTCGCGGGGTGGAAGCGGCAGCCGGGCATGCTCGGCATGCGCTTCACGTTCCACACGGATCTCATGCGGCCGTGGCTCACCGACGGGACGGCGGACTGGCTCTGGACGGAAGCGGAGAAGCACGGCGTGCCGCTCATGGTGCTCGTCCCCGGCTCACTCGACGCGCTCGACAGGATCGCCGAGCGTCATCCGGGCGTACGTCTCACGATCGATCACGTCGGGCTGAATCGTCTGCAGAAAGGTCCGGACGTCTTCGAGGACTTGCCGAGGGTGTGCGCGCTCGCGAAGCGGCCGAACGTCGCGGTGAAGGCCTCGGGCATGCCGTCGCTCTCGAGCGAACCGTATCCGTTCCGTGACCTGCACGAGCCGATCAAGCGGCTCGTCGATGCCTACGGTCCCAAGCGCGTCTTCTGGGGCACGGACCTCACGCGGATGCCGTGCACGTACTACGAGTGCATCCACCTCTTCACGGATCACTTGCCCTGGCTGAAGGGCGAGGACCTCGAGTGGGTGATGGGCCGCGGCGTCTCGGACTGGCTCGGCTGGCCGTTGCCGAAGTAGCGTCCTGACGCGGCAGCTGGGCTACGAGCGGCGCGACTCGGAACGACGAAGCTCGTCCAGGCGGGACTCCATCACTCTGGTGAACTGTTCGCGGACGCCCGGCAGCGTCGTGTACAGGGCGGCGAAGTTGCCGGCGCTCATCTTGTACACGCGGACGGGCGTCACGGTACGGATTCTTCGGAGCAACCCGCGCATATCAGCCTGATTCGTCGTCGAAGCCGCTCCATCGTCAGCCGCGCGCCGGCGTCCTCGGGAAATCCCTCCGACATCACCATCGCTCGAGAGATCGCGGACGCCGTCACAAACCACTTGACGGCCGGTCCTTCCATATCAGCTAGCGCGTCGATGGCCCGAGCCTAATCGCCCCGCACAGATCTGTCAATGAAACGCGATCTCCGGCCATGGGGGTGGCCGCCGGGACACCCTCTTCCACGAGCCGCCGCGCGAGGATTTCGGGTCTCCGGGGCGGCGGCGCTCCTCCATCGTCACCTTGCCGATCGCGCAGCCCACGAAGAGCGTCGGTCCGACGGGCGGATGGGCGGCGGAAGCACCCGGGAGGACACGAGCCAGCCGGCGGCGGCGGCGAAGACGATCACGCCCGACCACAGGTGTGTGGACCACACGATGCCGTCGCTCGTCGCCGCCGCGAGGAAGTACGCCGCGGTCGGCAGCGTGGGCACGGCCACGGCGAAGATCCTGAACGCGCGCCGCCGCTCCGGCGACGGGCGGAGCGCGGCGCGCAGGACGTCGAGGCAACACGCTGCCGCGACGATCGCGGCCACGACTCTCCGCGGATATGCGCCGTGGTAGACGATGAAGCCCATCACGAACGCGTTGAACCCGACGAGGATCGTTCCCCCGCCGTGCGGTAAGCGTCCGTGGCGCAGGAGGAACAGGAGCGGCGCGGTCAGGATGACCGACGTCAGCAGAAAGCCGGTGATGCCGAGCTCGACCGTGACGCCCATGACCGCCTGCCGCGTCCCGAAGAGGTTCGCGATCGGATGCGCGATCTGCGTGAAGAACGTGAGGATCGACACCACGAACGTCAGCGAGAAAAGCATCGGCAGCTCGTTCCACCACCGCCGCGGCGGGCGCCCGAGCGCCGCGCGCAACGGCCCGGACGTCATGAGCGCGAAGCCGAGCGCGAGCAGCGCGTGCGCCGGGCTCATCAGCGCCTCGGTGTCGACCTCGAACCCGAACAAGGTGTGCCAGACCGCATCGAACAGCCCGCCGACGATCCAGCACGCGACGCCGACCAGACAGAGCCCGTAGCCGTTCGGCATCGCGCGGTGCCACGGCACGCCCTCGCGCCGGACCGTCCAGGCCGCGCGCCCCACGAGGAGCGCGGCGAGCGCGACGTAGCCGGAATAGAGGACGGCGTGCCAGGGGGTGAGGAAGGTCTCGTCGACCAAGCCGTGCGTGTGCGCCCATCCGTCGAGGTAGACGCCGCCGGTGAAGAGTGCCCCGAGCGCCGTGGCCGCCCAGTCGAAGGACGGCCCGCTGTCGTTGGACGAGGGCATGGTAAGGTCCCCCGTATGAAGCTCACAAAGGGTTTCCGCCAGATGGTCGACGAGGCGAAGGCCCGGATCACCACGCTCTCCCTCGAGGAGGCGCGCACGCGCCACGGCCGCGACGACGTCGTGTTCGTGGACCTGCGCGACGTGCGCGAGCTGGAGCGCGAGGGCGTGATCCCGGGCGCGTTCCACTGCCCGCGCGGGATGCTCGAGTTCTGGCTCGATCCCGAGAGCCCGTACCACAAGACGGTCTTCGCGGAGGACAAGGACTTCGTGTTCTTCTGCAACGGCGCATGGCGCTCCGCGCTCGCCGCCGACACCGCGCAGCAGATGGGCCTGCCGCGCGTGTTCGAGATGGACGGCGGGTTCACCGCGTGGAAGAACGCGGGCTATCCGACCGCCCCGCGCGAGAAGAAGAAGGGCTGACGCGATGGGCACGATCGTCTTCGCCGGCGCGATGTCGCACGTGCTCGACCCGGACTACTACGATCGCGCGTGCGGCGCGATCGGGCGGCGGATGATCACCGAGACGATGGCCGAGATCGCGCAGATGGGCGAGCGGCTGTCGGCGGCGAAGCCCGACGCGCTCATCGTCGTGGCCGACGATCATCTGAACGCGTTCTCGTTCAACTGCGTCCCGGCCATCTGCGTCAGGATCGGGCGCACGGTCCATCGCATGGTCCAGGACCACGCCGAGGCGTTCGACCAGGTCCTCGACCACATGCCGCCCGCGTATCCCCTGCACGAGAGGCTCGCCAACGCCGTGCTCGAGCAGGGGCTCGACGCCGGGTTCGACCTGGCGCTCTCGTGGGAAGCGCCCGTCGACCACGCGTTCCTCGCGCCCGTGAACACGATGCTCGGCACGCGGCCGATCCCGCCGCTCGTCCCGATCTTCGTGAACGCGTTCGTCGCGCCGCAGCCCACCGCGCGGCGGTGCTTCGCGTTCGGCCAGCACGTCGCGCGCGTGGTCGCGCAGAGCCCCTGGAACGTCGGGATCATCGCGACCGGCGGGCTCTCGCACTTCCCCGAGCTGTCGCTGCCGCGCGTCGGCGAGACGGACGTCGCCTTCGACCGGAAGCTGATCCGCTGCATGGAGACCGGCGAGCACGGCCCGCTGCAGGCGCTCACTGCCGAGGAGCTGCACAAGACCGGCGGCCACGAGTTCCTCAACTGGATGGTGCTGCTCGGCGCGGTCACGCCGGCGCGCGCGAGCCTGCGCTACTTCGGCGAGCTGCCGAGGATCAACCTCGCGGCCGTGGAGTGGCAGCTCGCATGAGCCGCTACGAGATCAACAGCCTGCTCTACCGGCTGAAGAAGGATCCGGACTTCCGCGCGCGGTTCCTCGCCGACGCGAACGCCGCGCTGGCCGGCGCTGATCTCACCGACACCGAGCGCGCGGCGTTCGTGGCGCACGACATGCGCAAGATCAACGAGCTCGGCGGCTACCTCCACCTCGTGATGTCCATTCCTGGGCTCGCAGCCCACTAGGAGCCCGTCCATGCGATTCAAGGACAAGGTCGCGCTCATCACCGCGGCGGCGAGCGGCATCGGCAAGGCGACGGCGGAGATCATCGGGTCGGAGGGCGGCGTCGTGGTCGGCGTCGACACCGACCAGGGGCGCCTCGACAAGGCGATGGCCGCGATCCGCGACGGCGGCGGCCGGGCGCAGGGGCACGTGGCCGACGCGCTCGACGCGGCCCAGGTGCAGCGCGTGGTCGACGCCGTCGTGCGCGAGCACGGCCGCATCGACATCCTCGTCAACGCCGTCGGCGGCAGTACCGTCATCGCGCGGCCCGCCGCCACGGTGGACGAGCTGAGCTTCCCCGAGTGGCAGAAGCTCCTCACGTTCAACCTCGACGGGACGTTCCTCTTCTCTCACGCCGTCGCGCCGGTGATGAAGCGGCAGGGCGGCGGCAAGATCGTCAATCTCGCGTCGGTGGCCGGCCGCGGCATCAGCGACTCGAGCAGCAGCGCGTACGCCACGGCGAAGGGCGGGATCATCGCGTTCACGAAGAAGCTCGGGCGCGAGCTCGGACCGTTCGGCATCACGGTGAACGCGATCGCGCCGAGCCTCACGCTGACCGAGCGCATCCGCCCGCACTGGGACAAGCGCACGCCGGAGCAGCAGAAGCAGGAGATCGATCGCACGCCGCTGCGCCGCGTGGCCGAGGCGCGCGATCAGGCGCGCGTGATCTGCTTCCTCGCGTCGTCCGACGCCGACTTCGTCACCGGCGTGACGATCGACGTCACGGGAGGAGTCTAGCTCCCCGCGATCCCCTGCGTGTTGACGTAAAGCGAGTACACCGACGTGCTCGCCACCATGAACAGGCGGTTGCGGTACGTGCCGCCGAAGCAGAGATTGGCGCACCGTTCGGGCAGGTCGATGCGTCCGATGAGCCGGCCCTCCGGGTTGAAGACGTGCACGCCGTCGAGCCCTGGCTGGCCCATGCCCCAGCCGCACCAGAGGTTGCCGTCGACGTCCACGCGGAAGCCGTCAGGCGTGCCCGGGCCGGCGTTGATCAGCGTCCGCTTCTTCGCGAGCTTCTTGCCGCCCACGACGTCGTAGGCGCTGATCGTGCGCGGGTTCGCGCGCGACTCGACGACGTAGAGGATCGATTCGTCGGGCGAGAACGCGAGGCCGTTCGGCCCGTTGACGTCGTCGGCCACGACCGACAGCTCACCGGTCGCGCCGTCAATGCGATAGACGCACGTGACCGGGCCTTCGGGCTCGGCCTTGTAGCCTTCGTAGTAGCCGAGGATGCCGAACACGGGATCGCTGAACCAGATCGAGCCGTCGGATTTCACGACGACGTCGTTCGGCGAGTTCAGGCGCTTGCCGTCGTAACGCTCGGCGAGCGTGGTGATGGTGCCGTCGTACTCGGTGCGGACGACGCTGCGTCCGCCGTGCAAGCACGTGATCAACCGGCCCTGCCGGTCGCGCGTGTTGCCGTTCGCGAAGTTCGACGGCTGGCGGAAGACCGTCGCGGCGCCGGTCGCTTCGTCCCAGCGCATGATGCGGTTGTTCGGGATGTCGCTCCAGAGCAGGCAGCGGACGTCGCCGAACCACACGGGCCCTTCGGCCCAGCGGAACCCGGTGCAGAGACGCTCGACCTTCGTCTGGTTCAGTCGATAGCGCGCGAAGCTGTCGTCGACGATGACGATGGAGGGGTCCGGATACCGCTGGCTCGGCTGCCACTCGCTCACGCGTGCCTCCTTTTGGGTTCGCGCATCATACCCTCTCGCGTCGAGGCCGCGCTATGCTCGGGTCATGCCGACACTCCTGATGCTGCCGCCGCAATCCGCGAAGACGCGCGAGTGGGCCGAGCGCCTGACGCAGGCCGTTCCGCAGCTCACGATCGTGGTCGCCGAGACCGAGACCGACGCCGCGCGCGCGATCGGCGACGCCGACGCGGCCTTCGGCACGATGCCGGACACGCTGCTCGCGAAGGCCGCGCGCCTGCGCTGGCTGCAGGCGCCACAGGCCGCGCCGCCGGCCGGGTACTACACGCCCGACCTCGTGCGCCACCCGGTCACCGTCACGAACTTCCGCGAGATCTACAACGACACGATCGGCGCGCACATCATGGCGTTCGTCCTCGCGTTCGCGCGCGGCTTCCACCTGTACTTCCCTCGCCAGCTCCGGCGCGAGTGGCGTCAGGAGTCCGGTGAAGAGAGCGGCGTCATCCACCTGCCCGAGGCGACGGCGCTGATCGTGGGCGTCGGGGGCATCGGCGCCGAGGCGGCGCGGCTGATGGAAGCGTTCGGGATGCACGTGACGGGCGTGGACGCGCGCCGGCGCGACGCGCCGCCCGGCGTCCGCAAGCTCGACGGTCCCGACGCGCTCGACGCGCTGCTGCCGCTCGCCGACTTCGTCGTGCTCACCGTGCCGCACACGCCGGCGACCGAGGGCTTCATGGACCGCGCGCGGTTCCGGCGCATGAAGCGGAGCGGGTTCTTCATCAACATCGGGCGCGGGCGGACGACACGGCTCGACGACCTCGTGGAGGCGCTCCGTGCGGGCGAGATCGCGGGCGCCGGCCTCGACGTGTTCGAGCAGGAGCCGCTGCCGGCCGATCACCCGCTGTGGACGACGCCGGGCGTGCTGCTGACCCCGCACGTCGCGGGCCACGGCCCGTATCTCGACGAGCGGCGGTTCGAGATCATCCTCGACAACGCGCGCCGGTTCCTCGGGAATCAGCCGCTGAGGAACGTGGTCGACAAGGCGAACTGGTTCTAGCGGTCGAAGTCAGGGAGCCGGACGCACGAACAGGAAGTCGCCGCCTCGATGCTCGGCCATCCGGAGGTCCGAATACTGCGGCTCATCGTTCGCCGAGACGCCCACGTAGAACGAGTCACCTCCGACCACGCTGCTCATCCCTTTCGCCACGAACTCACGAAACCCGGCCTGGGGATTCGCGTAGACCCACAGCGCCACCGTGAAGTCCCCGCTCGCAGGCGGCCCGCCCCCGACCGCGCCCGGGATTTCGACGAACGAGGTGCCACCGTCGAAGTGGAAGGCTTGTCCGAAGCGTCCGGGCGCAAAGGTCACGGCATTGAGCACCCCGTGACAGCCACCGACGCAGTCCTGGGCGCTACCGTTCGCCTTGTAGAGTGCGATGAGACCGCGGTCGAGCGGCTGCGCGACGGCGTGCGCGGCCAGCGTTGAGCCGAGCACCAGCGCCGCGACGGAGAAGCGACGGGAGAGCGGGCGCCTCAAGGCCCTGAAGATACTACGCGGCCGCCGACGACCGTCAGCTCCGAGACGATGTCGGCGATGCGCGCTTCGTCGACGGTGAACGGGTTGGCCGACAGCACCGCGAGATCCGCGAGCTTGCCCGGCTCGAGCGTCCCCTTCGCGTGCTCCTCGAAGGTGAGGTACGCGCCGGCGGTGCTGGCGGCGCGCAACGCTTCTTCGCGTGACAGCCGCTGCGACGGCGCGATCGGGCGTCCCGCGAAGCGGTCGAGGCGCGTGATCGTCTGCGCGATCGGGTTCCAGAGCGTGGTCGGGACGTTATCCGTCGCGAGAGCGACCGTCACGCCGGCGTCGCGCAGCTTCCTGAGGGGCACGATCGTGTCCTCGGCGCCGGGCCCGACGCGCGCGGCGAGGATCGCGCCCTGCTTCGCGATGTAGCTGTTCGTGTGCGTCGTCACCACGATGCCGAGGTCGCGGATGCGCCGGATGTCGTCGTCGCTCAGCACGTTGATGTGCTCGAGCACCCAGCGGCGATCGCGAATCGGCAGCACGCGGTCGACTTCTTCATACAGGTCGAGGAGCCCGGGCTGCGTCCCGCCCACGCGGATGTCGTGGCGCGCGGCCGCGACCAGGACCTCGCGCAGCTGCTCGCGCGGCAGCCCGGTGTCGTAGGCGAAGCCCGACCAGCCCGTGTACGGCCAGACGCGGGCGCGCACGGCGTTCTCAGCTTTCACCCCGGCCTCGGCGAAGAACCCTGAGAGGCGAAGCCAATCGTCGCCGCTCCCGCGCCCTCCGAGCGTGGACCCCCACGCCGCGACTTGCTCGACCGCCGGCTTGCCGCCCGCGGCCCACGCCGGGCTCATCGTGAGGTGCGCGCGCACGGTCATGTCGCCGGCGGCGGCGACATCGCGATAGACCGCGCGCACCTCGTCCGCGACCCCGTGGCCCTCGAACGTGCTCGTCGTCGCCGTCGAGTTGTAGATACGCATCGACGCGCGCAGCGCGTCCACGCGCTGCGCGTGCGTGAAGCGCGGGAGGCACGCCATCAGCGACAGCTCGACGACCGGCATGAAGGTCCACTCGATGAAGATGCCGTTCGGCTCGCCGGTCTCCCAGACCTTGTCGATCTGGATCCCGGCCCACGGCGGCAGCGTCTCGGCGGTGACCGCGGCCCGCCGCAGCGCTTCGCTGTTCGCGACGGAGACCAGGGGCAGCGTGTGGCGCCAGTAGCCCCAGAGCGGACGGATGAAGACGGGATGGCGCGGCGACACGCGATCGAGCTCCCACCGCGTCGGGAACCGACGCTCGCGGAGGTTGTTCGGGACGTCGCGATACTCGGGCGGCTCGCCGATCGGCATCGTCACGATCCACTCGCCCGGCGGCGTCTCGTGCGCGAGGGCTTCGATCCGCTGCAGCACGTCGTCGATCGAGGCGGCGCCGGCGAGCGAGGGGTAGATCGCTTTCAGGCCTTCGCGATCCATGTGGGCGTGCGCGTCGACGAGCCCGGGGATGACGGCGCGCCCGCGCAGGTCGATGCGCCGCGCGTCGGGTCGGGCGAGCGGGAGCATGTCGGCGTCACGCCCGATCGCGAGGATGCGGTCGCCGGCGACGGCGATCGCCTCGGCGATCGTCGAGCGCGCGTCGAGCGAGATGACGCGCCCCCCGTGGAGGACGAGGCTCGCGGAGTTCTGGCTCATGTCTTCGTTCGAATCCGGCACGCGCTCAAATCCTTGCCGCTGAAACTCCTGAATGCACTGCGATTCTCGGATCGCAGACGCCGTGGCGGCGGAACCCGTGTCAGGATATGGGCCACACTTCACGGTGCGTCCATCGGGGTGGCGGAGGATGATCGGCTTCGTCATGCAGCCCGCAAGCAGGCTCGCGAGCGCCAAACAACGACGAGTCTCATGCCGACTGCCTGAGTAGCGCGGGTGTGGCCGCAGCAATTGCGGGCTTCGGCATGGGCGGAGTATCGCACGGCGCTCTCGCATCGCCCGACGGTTCCGACCGTATGAGTCCGGATACAGTCGCAGCGCTCTGTCGCGCATGTGCGGGTCTCGCCCCACCGCATTTCGACGGTTCGCCGTCCACGGAACGGCCGCCGACATACGTAACAGCGTAGACCACGGACATGGGTGACACTCGGTCGCTGTTGCAGCGTCCTCATGGTGTGCGGGAATCCAAATTCACCAAACGCGGACTCGAACACCGAACGCGTCGGCGCGAAGAGAGGGCGCTTCAACGCCTGGCAGCGCAGGAGAAACCGGCTGAATCCATCCATGATGGTCAAGGGGTGACACCGCCTGTCGCCGACCGGAAAGTGGCCCTTAAAGTCCGCACACCAAATCGCATTCGGCGCCGCGTACTCGCGCAGTCGCTCAGCATACGGGGCACTGTAACGACGCCGGCATCGGGGACGCACAAGACCACGCCGCCGGAGGATCGTGCCCACGGTGGTAGCAACGGGCCACGGACGATCTGGCACGCGTCGCCGCAGGATGGCAAGTAACTTTCGCGGACCCCAGTGCGGATGCCGCCGACGCAGGGCTATCACGGCATCGACGACGGCGGCGGCTACGGCGTGGGGATGCGAGTGCGGTGCACGAGACCGATCAAAGAGTGAGCGCACG
>Ga0194131_10000290_pt1 | contig 82887 bp, 78 predicted proteins | sample TA2KigO120mmetaG_FD_148631 | JGI IMG/M metagenome (GOLD analysis project Ga0194131, IMG submission 148631) | Freshwater microbial communities from Lake Tanganyika, Tanzania - TA2015053 Kigoma Offshore 120m | ecosystem: Environmental > Aquatic > Freshwater > Lake | place: Tanzania: Lake... | reverse complement strand
TTTGAAGCGATGGTAGAGCCAGACCGCGTACTGGATGATGTCCGGTGGGAAACGGTGCCGCTTATAGGGGTTGGTGGATCGGTTCATGCCGGGAAGGTTGCCCAAGGCCGCTTAATTTGACAGTACTCAGTTCCTGCCGATGCTGCTGATCCCGCTCATCCTGCTGCTATGGCGGGACGGCAGCCTCACCGCGCGGGAGCTGTGGTTCGCCTTCGGCGCCTATGCGCTCGCGAAGCTGCTCAAGCACTTCGACGCCGCCGTCCTCGCGGCGACCGGCGGGCTGGTCGCCGGCCATGCGCTCAAGCATCTCGTGGCCGCAATCGCGGCGTGGTGGATCCTGCGCGCTTTTCAGGGCGCGCCGGCGAGAGCCTTGTAGAGCGCGGCGAGCGAAGTCGCGCGGCGCGTCTCGGACTGCACGTGCTGGTCCTCGAGGCTGGTCTGCTGGCGCTCGGCAACCAGCACCGCGAGGTAGTCACTCGCGCCGGTCTCCAATGGCGCCGGAAGGCCTGGCAGCGTTGCAGCAACAACCAAGTCGATCAGTGTTGATTCAGCGTCGCATCATTCGGTGCGTTGAGGACGCAGCGCAGGCCGCCTGCGGCCGAAAACTCGGCGACGCACTGATTGCAGTTGTTACATTTGGAGGACAAGGAATCGCCTTGCTCCAGCTTTCTGACGAAGTCGGGCTCCGCGATCAGCGGCCTGGCCATCTGCACAAAATCAAACCCTTCGCGCATGGCGGTCGCAACATTGTCCGCAGTTCTGACGCCGCCCAGCAATCCGAGCGGCAAGTCGAGAGCCTCGCGCATCTTGCGAGCGTGCTGCAGGAAGTAGAGTTCCTCAAACGGCATGTCGCGAAACGCGGTTTTCGCGCCGAGCCTGAGCAAGAACCGGTTCCAGCGGCTCTTTTCCGTAACGAGCATGGCCGGGACAGGCGAAGCGCCCCGAAAAAGGTACATTGGAGAGTAAGGCGAGAAGCCACCGGTCATCACAATGGCATTCAGGCCGACCGCGGCCAAAGCGCGCGCCGTGACTATCGAATCGGACACCTCCACGCCACCGCGGGCGCCATCACGGAGATTGAGTTTGGCAAGTATAGCCATCTTCGTGCCGACCGCTTTCATCACCTGCTCGGCGACGGCAACAGGAAATCGCGCACGATTTTCGGGACTGCCGCCGTATCGATCAGTGCGCCTGTTGGCCAGCGGACTCAGAAACTGGCTCAGCAGGTAGCCGTGCCCCATATGCAGTTCTATGGCGTCAAAGCCGGAAGACTGTGCCAGGCGGGCTGCTTCGACGAAGGCCGCTGTCGTGTTAGCAATGTCAGCCTCCGACATGGCGCGTGTTCGCAAGGCGCCGACCATCGCGCCGTACAGATTGACTGTCGTTGACGGACCGCCCGGCTTGCGGATTTCGCGGTTCTGTGTCCGAGTCATCGTCCCGCAGTGTCCGAGTTGCAGCGATACCTTGGCACCTGCGGCGTGAACAGCGTCGGTCAGTGCCCGGAAAGACTCCACATTGCGATCACAAATATAGGTTTCTTCCTCGAACGTGCGCCCGTCCGGATTAATCGAGGTATAGCCGAGTGTCGTCATGGCGGTGCCGCCCGCGGCGATGTCGACGTGATGACGCCTGAGTGCGGCCGTCGGCGCATTTTCGGCATTCATGCCCTCGAAGGTGCCAGCCTTCACGAATCGGTTTCTCAGCTGCACGGGTCCCAGCGTGATGGGTTTGAAAGCGCGCCGCAGATCATTGTTTCCCTGGGTCATGACGAAAGTGCCCCCTTCGACTGGCACGCGTAACGGAGGCCGCGCCCGCGTTGAATTATGGGCTTCGGGGGCTGGGAGTGCCAAGTCATATGCGTAAAACAAGGTGCGAAATTTACTGAAATAGATGATTTGAAAGAGCTTCAGTGCGATAATCGCGTAAATCAACGGTCCTTGAATCGCGCATGCCGGCATTGAGGGCGGTTGTTCAAGAACCTTTAGGGAGCGGTCGACATGGCGGTTTGGGCACTTGGTTATCTGCGCATCGGGGCAAAGAGTCTGGATGCCTGGCGGAAGTTTGCCATCGATACCGTTGGTTTCATGGGGCAGGCGTGCGCCGACGGATCGCTGCGGCTGCGGACGGACGATCGGCCGTTTCGCTTGCGTATCGAGTCCCATGATCGCGACGGTTTCCTGGCCGCGGGGTGGCAGCTCAAGGACGCAGCGTCATTGCAGGAATGCGTTCAGCGCCTGCGTCGCAGCGGTGCAATAGTCCGGCTGGGAGCCGCTGAAGAAGCGGCGTCGCGCTGTGTCAATGAGGTCGCATTTGCTAACGACCCTGCGGGAAACTCATTCGAGCTCTATTGGGGCAACGTGCGCAGCTACGAGCCGTTTGTGTCGCCGCAAGGCGTGTCGGGATTCATCGCCGGCGATCTGGGCTCGGGCCACGTTGTTTTGCCTGCACCAGATCTGGACAAGGTTCACGATTTTTATCGCGACGTGTTGGGTTTCGGCGATACCGACGAAATGCGTTTGGTCATGTCGCCGGATCCGAGTGTGCCACCACTTCGGCTCGCATTCATGCATGCGCAGTGCCGACGTCATCATAGTCTCGCACTCATTCCGATGCCGGCGCCTTCCGGGCTGGTGCACACCATGGTCGAGATGCGTACGGTGGATGATGTCGGGCGAGCGCTCGATCGTTGCATGAGCGCTGGTTATCACATTTCATCGACGCTTGGTCGGCACTCCAATGACGAGATGCTAGGCTTCTACGTGGCGACCCCCGGCGGTTTTGACCTTGAGATCGGCTGCATGGGTCTGACGCCGGATTGGGCATCGTGGGTGCCAACGCGCAGCTTGATTCCGTCGATTTGGGGGCACAAATGGTCGCCACCGGCGGGGTGAGCAAGCTGCTGACGGCGGCCGAAGTCGTCGGTGGGCTGCGCGATGGTATGACAGTCGGCATCGGAGGCTGGGCTACGCGCCGCAAACCGATGGCCTTGGTGCGTGCCATCGTCAGATCTGGCGTCAAGGACCTGACAATTGTTTCTTATGGTGGGCCCGATGTCGGCATGCTGGCAGCGGCAGGCAGGATACGCAAGCTCGTGTTCGGATTCGTGTCGCTCGACGTTCTGCCTCTCGATATGCACTATCGCAATGCGCGTCAGGCGGGGGCCTTCGAATTGATGGAGATCGATGAGGGGATGCTGCAACTCGGGTTGCGCGCTGCGGCATGGCGAGTGCCATTCCTGCCGACACGAGTCGGCCTTGGAACCGACATCTTGAATCACAACCCCGAGATCAAGACTGTGCGATCCCCGTATCCAGATGGCGCTGTCCTGGTGGCCATGCCGGCACTCAAACTGGATGTCGCGCTGCTGCACGTAACGGAGTCGGATGAGAGAGGCAACAGCGTGATACTAGGCCCCGATCCATACTTCGATGACTTGATGGCCCGTGCGGCAACCGAGGTCTTTGTTAGCTGCGACCGGCTTGCACCCACGGCGCGGATCTTTTCGCACGAACGCGCCAGACATCAGGCGTTTGAAAGGTCGCTGGTGACGGGAGTCGTGGAGTTGCCGTTCGGAGCGCATCCGACTTCGAGCGTGCCTGGCTATGGAATCGACGAGGCGCATCTTGCGGACTACAACGCAGCTGCGACTACCGATGGCTGGGCGAGCTTTAGGGCGCAGTACATCGATTTGGTGACGCACGATGAATACCTCGATGCGGTTGGCGGTCGAGGCCGGATTTCGTGTATCGCGCCGCCGGTCTATTGAGCGTCGCAGTGACGACAGGGCCTTCGTATACGCTGGCAGAATTGGTCGCGGTGCAGTGCGCGGAGGTCTGGCGCGGGCAGGGAGAGGTACTCGCGACGTCTTTTGGCATTCCGCCGAGAATCGGCGCGGGGCTTGCACGACTGACATTCAACCCGGACCTGCTGATGACCGATGGCGAAGCCTATCTGCTGGCTGAACCGGTGCCTCTGGGGCCTCGCGCCGCCAGTGACGCACGGGTCGAGGGATGGGTGCCGTTCAGCCGGATCTTCGATCTCCTTTGGCACGGTCGCCGGCACGCGTTGCTGGGTCCGGTGCAAGTCGATCGATACGCGCAGATGAACATCAGCGTTATCGGCGACTATGCGAGGCCGAAGGCGGCGATTCTCGGAGCTCGGGGTCTGCCGGGCAATTCGATCTCGCACATCAATAGTATGTACGTGCCAAATCATTCCACGCGCGTGTTCGTCGCGGGTGAAGTGGACATGGTGTGCAGCGCTGGCTTCAATCCCGATCGTTGGCCAGAGGGTCGCGTGCCGGATTCCCTGCGTATCGGCAAAGTCGTGACGGACCTGGCAGTCCTTGATTTTGGTGGTCTGAATCATGCGCCACGATTGCTGTCGGTACACCCGGGAGTTAACGCGGAACAGGTCCAGGCAGCCACGGGATTCAAGCTCGAACGCGGTGCCGATGTGCCAGTGACTCGGGCGCCGACTCAAGTCGAATTGTCAATCATTCGTGAGCGACTCGATCCGCACGATCTGCGCGCCACGGTCTTCAAGGGCAACCCGCCGGGTGATCGGCGCTGACACGGGGGGACTCTCGATGAGCGATACAGTCGAGCCGCGAACGGCCAACATCCAGTACGAGACGCAGGAACCCGTGCGCTATGAAGTGAGTGGTCCCGTCGCCTGGCTGACGATGGACCGGCCGGAATTTGCGAACTCACAGAACTCACAGATGACCTACGCGCTCGATGATTGCTTCCGCCGTGCCGTCGATGACGACAACGTCAAGGTCATCGTGCTAGCCGGGGCGGGCAAGCATTTTTCCGGTGGGCACGACATCGGCACACCGGGTCGTGACGTCGCGAAATCCTGGCCCGAACGCCGCACGATGTGGTACGACCATGTCAACAAGCCGGGTGCCGAGTACTTCTACACTCGGGAGCAGGAAGTCTATCTGGGTATGTGTCGACGTTGGCGCGACATACCTAAACCGACCATCGCGATGGTTCAGGGTGCGTGTATCGCGGGTGGCCTCATGTTGGCTTGGACTTGTGATCTCATTGTTGCGTCCGCCGACGCATATTTCGCGGACCCCGTGGTGCGCATGGGGATACCGGGTGTCGAGTACTTTGCGCATCCGTATGAGTTGAATCCGCGAATCGCCAAAGAGTTCCTGTTCACCGGTGCCCGTATGTCGGCGGATCGCGCCTATCAGATGGGTATGGTCAATCGAGTGGTGTCGCGCGATGAGCTTGCGACCGTCACCCAACAACTCGCGGAATCGATCGCCGCCATGCCACGGCTCGCCCTGGCGCTCACCAAACAGGCGATCAACCATGTCGAGGACCTGCAGGGTAAACGCGCGGCCATGGATGCGGTGTTTCACATGCATCACTTCGCGCATGCGCAGAACGACCTGACGTCGAGTGACAATTTGGGCGGGCAGAGTGCCAAGTCCATGGCCGCCGCAAACAAGGAAGCGGATCGAAGCGGGGAATCCTGATAGTGCATCCGGCGTTGCACACAGGGCTACAAGATTTGCTGGGCTGCCGCTATCCCATCGTGCAGACGGCTATGGGCTGGGTTGCACGTCCAGAACTGGTCGCCGCCTCCTGCAATGCAGGAGCATTTGGCTTTCTGGCGGCTGCGACTCTGTCAGCCGATGAAGTTGAACCTGCCATCGAGCGGACTCGCGCGCTGACGGATCGGCCGTTTGGTGTGAACTTCCACATGTTCCAACCCGGCGCGCGGAGAATCGTCGACACGCTGATCGGTTGTCGTGTACAAGCGGTCAGCTTCGGACGCGGCCCGGACAAAGCAATGATCAAGCGGTTTCGCGATGCGGGAATCGTTTGTATGCCGACCGTCGGGGCTGTGCGCCACGCACAGAAGATGGCGGAAATCGGTGTCGATGCAATCACAATCCAGGGCGGCGAGGGCGGCGGTCACACCGGCAGCGTGCCCACCACGATTCTGCTGCCGCAGGTGCTGGATGCGGTGAACGTGCCGGTCGTTGCCGCAGGTGGCTTTTTTGACGGGCGTGGGCTTGCGGCGGCGCTGGCGTATGGTGCCGTCGGCATCGCCATGGGCACGCGATTCTTGATGACGCGGGACTGTCCAATCCCAGAATTGAGCAAAGCCTGTTACACGAAGGCGGGACTGGACGACATCGTACTGACGAACCGGCTCGACGGCCTGCCGCACCGGCTGATTCGCAACGGTCTACTGACTGACCTCGAGTCCGCAGGGCCATTGCGTCTGCTGGCCCATGCGCTTGGCAACGCGTGGCGTTTGAAGTCGATTACTGGCGCACGCGTCGCCGACCTGCTGCACGCTGCGCGCGGCATGCAGCGCGAGGGCGGTTTGTCATTTGGTCAGGCATTGATGGCAGCCAACTCGCCGATACTCATTCAACGAACAATGATTGCGGGTCGGCCAGATCAAGGTGTGCTGCCAACGGGTACCGTGGCAGGGATCCTGAACGATCTGCCAAATTGCGCCGAACTCATCTCGCGCATCGTTACCCAGGCGGATCGGCGCCTAACGCAGATGACCGGAGGAGTATGAGCCATGCCAGTGCGCGTTGATATCCGGGACCAAGTGGCGGAAGTCGTCATCGCATATCCTCCTGTCAACGCTCTCGACAGCAATGGCTGGCAAGAGCTGGCTGCTGTCATCGAGAAGACCGGCCGCAATGCGGATGTGCGTTGTGTACTGATACGTGGCGAGGCGAAGGGGTTTTGTGCCGGTGTCGACATAAAGGAACTGCAGGCGCATCCCGAACGAATCGTAGATGTGAACCGCGGCAATTACCTCACCTTTCGCGCCGTGCGGGCCTGTGAGGTGCCGGTCGTCACGGCGGCGCACGGATTCATCATCGGTGGCGGCATTGGCATTTGCGGTGCCAGCGATGTCGTGATAGCGGCGGACGACGCATATTTTTCTTTGCCAGAAATCGATCGCGGTGCGATGGGTGGCGCATCCCATCTCGCGCGCATGTTGCCGCTCCACAAGGTTCGAGCGCTGTTCTTTACCGGCGGCCGTTGTCCTGCGGCGGAGGCTTATCGGCTCGGCGCGGTCGAAAAGATCGTGCCCGTGGACCGACTCCTCGACGAAGCTCGTGGGTTCTGCGCTGTTATTGCTAGCAAGAGTCGCCGGGCTCTCGTGTTGGCCAAGGAGTCGCTGAATGGCATCGAACCGCATGACGTCGATCGCTCGTATCGATTCGAGCAGGGGTTCACGCTCGAGATGTACATGAATCCCGAGTCACAGAAATCGCGTGATGCCTTCGTCGAGAAGAAGGGCACGGCGAAATTCTAGATAGCAATGGCGGTTGATCTCAAATACTCAGAGAACGAGCAAGCACTGCGTGCAGAGATTCGCGCATGGCTTGCCGAGCATTGTCCGCGTGAGCCACTGGCTTCCTTTGACACGCAGGCTGGCTTCGAAGCGCATCGCCGCTGGGAGGCGACGCTGCATTCCGGCAGATGGAGTATGGTAACCTGGCCCAAAGAGTATGGCGGCCGCGCGCTCAACTTGATCGAGTGGCTGATCTTCGAAGAAGAGTACTACCGGGCCGACGCGCCAGGGCGCGTCAATCAAAATGGCGTATTTCTCTTCGGCCCGACGCTCATGGAATATGGGACGCCCGAGCAGAAGGCGCGATTCCTGCCGCGCTTGGCGGCGGGTGAGGATATCTGGGCGCAAGCGTGGTCGGAGCCTCAAGCCGGCTCGGATCTGGCAGCACTGCGTGCCACGGCACGCCGCGTTGGCGACGAGTATGTATTGAACGGTCACAAGATCTGGGCGACGCGCGCTGTGTATGCGGATTGGGCATTCGGGCTGTTTCGTACCGGTGGCGCCGCGGAACGCCACCGCGGGCTGTCCTATGTCGTCGTGCCGCTGCGCGCTAGCGGTGTGCGCGTACGCGGCATCGCGCAGCTCGACGGCGAAACTGGGTTCGCGGAGATATTCTTCGAAGACGTCAGAGTGCCGGTTGCCAACAGAATTGGCGGCGAAGGCCAGGGATGGTCAATCGCCATGGCAACGGCCGGATTTGAGCGCGGTCTGATGCTGCGCAGCCCCGCGCGTTTCCAGCGCACAGCGCAGAGATTGGTCGAGCTCTACAGACGCCACGCCGGTGCCTGCGAGCCCGGTGTCGCCGCAGCCGTGGCGCAGTGCTGGATGGATGCCGACGCCTATGCGCTCGCGACCTACATGACCGCTTCGCGGTTGATGTCCGGCGGATCGATCGGTGTCGAGGCAAGTCTCAACAAGGTGTTCTGGTCGGAACTCGACTTGACGATGCATCGCACGGCGCTGAGTATTCTGGGCGCGCGCGCGGAGCTGTTTCACGCAACTGGTGATGATTCGGAATCGACCCGCTGGTTGGAGGGCTTCCTGTTCGCCCTTGCGGGGCCGATCTATGCCGGAGCCAACGAGATCCAGCGCAACATCATCGCCGAACGATTGCTCGGTATGCCGCGGGCGGTAGGCTGACCTCATGCAGTTCACGTTTACGGAAGAGCAGCTGCTGGCCGCGCAATCACTGCGAGAGTTGTTGCAGGATCACTGCACTGGGACGGCGTTGCGGGCAACTGCAAGTGCATTGCAGTCCAACCAGCCGGACCCATCGGGCGGCACTCGACGGCAGGAGTTGTCAGAACTTGGCCTGACACCATTGCTGGTGCCCGAAGACCTGGGCGGACTCGGTTTGGCACCGATCGATTTCGTACTGCTTGCCGAAGAAGCGGGCCGGGCGGCATTGCCCGAGCCGTTGGTCGAACATGCCGGTGTCGCTTTGCCCCTGCTCGGGGAACTGGCAAGGCAACAGCCTGCGGCACGCGCACCGCTCGAGCGGGCGATGGCGGATCGTGGCTGGGTACTTTTTGCCGACTATGGCGATGCGCCAGTGGCCTGGATGTCAGCCGCCGATACGGTCATGCGAACGAACAAGAGCGGCGACGCACAGCTTTTCGCCATTGGTGATCTCAAGCTGCAGCGTCTGGAGGGTCTCGATCCGCTGCGGCCCTTGGCGGTGACGACGTTTGGCGGCGCAACTCCTCTTGCGGCCGATAGCAGTCCACAGGTTCGAGCGGCGACAGCGCTGGCAAGCGTGCGCGGTGCCGTGTTTACTGCGGCGGAGCAACTCGGCCTCGCGCAGCGGCTCGTCGAGCTCGCGGTGGCCTACACCAGCGAGCGCCGGCAGTTCGGGAAGCCCATCGGCAGCAATCAGGCGCTCAAGCACTTGCTCGCCAATGTGCAAATCCGCATCGAGTTTGCGAGACCCGTCGTCTATGCAGCCGCTGCTGCACTGCCCGTTTCGGGTGCGCCAGGCGCGGCCGCGCGAGTGCGTGTGACGCATGCCAAGCTGGCCGCCGGCGATGCGGCGGATATGGCGGCCCGCGCGGCGATCCAGTGCCATGGCGCTATGGGCTATTCATGGGAGCTCGACATGCAGTTCTACGCCAAGCGCGCTTGGGCCCTGAATGCGGTGCACGGCGACCGAAACGCGATGGGAAGACGCATCCACGAAGATGTTCTGGCTGGGGCATGCGCGATTGGACCCGATCGGCTGTTTGTAACCTGACAAGCGACGCAGTCCTGGAGTAGGAGATGGCTGAGGCCTATATCATCGATGCGGTACGAACGCCTGTTGGCAAGAAGAAAGGTAGCCTGGCGTCGATGCATCCTGCGGACCTCGGGGCGCACTCGATCCAGGCCCTCATCTCACGAACTGGCATTGATCCGGCGGCGGTGGAGGACGTGGTTTTCGGATGTGTAGATACCGTGGGACCCCAAGCCGGCGACATTGCGCGCACCTGTTGGCTTGCTGCAGGACTGCCGGAGCACGTCCCCGGCACCACGATCGATCGGCAATGCGGGTCGTCTCAACAGGCGTTGCACTTTGCGGCGCAAGGCGTCATGAGCGGCACCCAGGATCTGGTCGTCGCCGGCGGCGTGCAACACATGAATCAGATCCCGATCTCGCAAGCGATGATCGCGGGTCAGGCGCTTGGCTTTGCCGATCCGTTTCGAGGCTCGAATGGCTGGGTAGCCCGCTACGGCACACAGGAAGTGTCACAGTTTCGTTCGGCGGACATGATTGCCGAGCGTTGGGGCATCAGTCGTGAGGCCATGGAACAATTTGCGCTCACGAGCAACGAACGCGCCATCGCCGCTGTCGACAGCGGGCGGTTCGACGGCGAGATAGCACCAGTAGAAGATTTTCGCCGCGACGAGACGCCGCGTCGTGGCACGACGCTCGCGAAAATGGCAGCGTTGCAGCCAATTACTCCGGGCGGACGGGTGCACGCGGGCGTGGCCAGCCAGATTGCTGATGCATCGGCAGCGATTCTCGTGGCGTCGGAGAAGGCAGTAAAGGCGCACGGTCTCAAGCCGCGTGCACGCATCGCACATCTGTCGGTTCGGGCTGCCGATCCGGTATGGATGTTGACCGCACCAATTCCCGCGACAGAACACGCATTGCGCAAAACAGGCCTGACACTGGAGCAAATCGACTTGGTTGAAATCAACGAAGCGTTTGCATCCGTCGTGCTCGCCTGGGCGCAGGAAATGCATGCGGACATGCAGCGCATCAATGTCAATGGCGGCGCAATCGCGCTTGGTCACCCTCTCGGCGCCACCGGCGCGCGACTCATGACAACGCTTCTGGGCGAGTTGGAGCGTCGTGGCGGGCGCTTTGGACTGCAGACGATGTGCGAGGGCGGGGGCCAGGCTAACGTGACGATTATCGAGAGACTCTAGCCTTCAATGGAACCCGCCGTCGCAATCCCCAACCTGCTGTATCGCTACGCGATGTACTTCGACGATGGCGATTTTGTGGCAGCAGCAGCGTTGTTTGATCGGGGTTGTGTGGTCGTCGGTGGACGTAGGATTGCTGGGCGCGACGCGATCCTGGCCTTGTGGCGGACATGGGTAAAGACCTATGAAGGCAGGCCGCTGACGCGTCATCTGACCACCAACCCGATCATCGACCTGGCCGACGATGGCAAGAGCGCGATCTGTCAGTCGCAATGGACCGTCGTGCAGGCTGCGCCAGGCTTCCCAATGCAGATTGTCGCCACCGGGCGCTACCGCGATCGGATGGCGGTCGATGACACCGGCTGGCACTTCGTGGAACGCGACTATGCGCAGACCGATCTGGTTGGCGACAGCTCCGCACACACCCTTCAACCTCTGACGGCGGGATTGCAACAGCATGGGACTATGTGACAACCGCACGGTCATCGTTACCGGCGCTGCTCGCGGCCTGGGTCGGGCCTATGCATTGGCCCTCGCACGAGCGGGAGCGCGAGTCGTTGTCAATGATCTTGGAACTTCATTGCAAGGCGAGGGTCGGGACCTCGCCGCCGCGCAGGCGGTGGTTGACGAAATTCGCGGCGCCGGTGGCCAGGCTGTTGCCAATGGCGATGACGTTGCGGACTGGGACGGCGCTGCGCGAATAGTCAAAGCGGCCACTGACGAGTTCGGCTCGCTCGATGCCGTGATCAACAATGCAGGGTTCGTGCGCGATCGCATGTTTGTGAGTCAGACCGTCGAGGAGTGGGATGCGGTCATACGGGTGCATCTGCGCGGTCACTTTTGCGTCACCAGTCATGCAGTGAGTTACTGGCGTGCCGAGCAAAAGCGAGGTCGCCCGGTCGATGCGCGCATCTTAAACACGAGTTCGGGCGCAGGTTTGCAGGGCAGCATGAGCCAGTCGGTTTATTCCGCGGCGAAGGGCGGCATCGCAAGCCTCACGCTCGTGCAGGCCGCCGAGTTGAAGCGCTACGGCATCACGGCCAACGCGCTGGCGCCAGCCGCGCGCACGCGCATGACGGAGTCCGCATTCGCGGACAAGATGCGCGCGCCAGCAGGTGGATTCGATCGTCAGGATCCAGCCAACATCGCGCCGCTGGTCGTCTGGTTGTGCAGCCGGGAGTCGGCGGGTGTCACTGGCATCGTTTTTGATCTCGAAGGCGGTCGGATCACTCTCGAGAATGGCTGGCACGATGGGCCGACCATTGACAAGGGTGCCCGCTGGCAAGCGGAGGAGCTGGGGCCGGCAATCGCCGAACTGCTGGGTCGCCGGCCGCCACAGAAGAAGGTCTGGGGAACTTGATCGAGATGCGAGCGACCATTGAGCGATTTCGTTGGTGGAGAGGGACTAGTAGTGCAATTTGCGTTCACCGAGGAACAGGATCTGATCCGGGATACCGCGCGCAAATTCCTTGCTGCGAACGCGGGCTCGTCGCAACTGCGCGCCGCAATGACTCAGAGCCATGCCTATGACCCTGACGTCTGGCGCGCAATCGCCCAGGAACTTGGTTGGTGCGGTATCGGAATTCCGGAATCCATGGGTGGCGCCGGCATGGGCATGGTCGAACAGGCGATCTTGTTCGAAGAGACGGGCCGCTGCCTGTTGGGCACACCGCTACTTGCGACCGCGGGATTCGCCGCCGCCGTACTGCACGAGACACCGGAATCCACCGAGCGCACTGAACTGTTGGCGGCTATTGCGTGTGGCAACCGATGTCTGGCGCTCGTGGCAACCGACGATTCCGGGATCGCGGAGCGATACGCCGTTAACGCGGTAACCTTAGGCGGCAGTTTGCGCCTGAGCGGGCATGGGGCGTTCGTGCTGAGCGGCGATGCGGCCGACTCGTTGATCGTGCCGGCGGTCACGGCGGACGGCGACCTGGTGATCGCGCAGGTCGATCTGCCGGCTGCCGGCGCCGTGATGCGGTCCCAAAAAGCGCTGGATCTAACGCGCCAGTATGCCAGGATCGAGTTCAACGACGTCGTCCCAAGCGCTTTGCTGGCGGACGGGCCGCAGGCACGGCGCGTGTGGGTGCGCGGGGTGCAAGTTGCGCAAGTCGCACTCGCTGCGGAGCAACTGGGCGGTGCGATCGGGGCGCTCGAGCTCACGACAACCTATGTCAAGGAACGCCATCAGTTCGGGCGCCCGATCGGCAGCTTCCAGGCTATCAAGCATCGCTTGGCAGACATGCTCGTAGAGTGCGAGGCAGGAAAATCCGCGGTCTATTACGCCGCCTGTGTGGTCGATGAATGGCGTAGCGGCACCGGGACCGAGTATGAGCTGGCGCAAGCAGCCGCACTTGTGAAATCGCACTGTTCGGACATGTTCCAGAATGTCGCAGGAAATGCCATCCAGTTGCACGGCGGTATCGGCTTCACCTGGGAGTACGCCGCGCAGCTCTACTTCAAGCGCGCACGCGCGTCGGGAAATCTGCTCGGTACCGCGCAATACCATCGCGAACGTCTGGCCGAATTGATCGGACTCGTCACCGCGGCGGAGACCACTCCGTGAAACTTCGATTTACCGCGAGGGAAGAGGCGTTCCGTGCGGATTGTGCTCGTTGGCTCAGCGAGCAGTTGCAAGGACCATTCGCCGACATCGTCGGTGTCGTGAGTCAACTCGGCATGGCCGAGCGGCGCCTGGAATGGGAACGCGCATTGGGCCGGGCACGCTGGAGCGTCATCGGATGGCCGGAGCGATACGGCGGGCGCGATGCAACCATCGCTGAGCAGGTGATCTTCGCGGAAGAGTACGCGCGCGCGCGAGCGCCAGGCCGTATCGCTCATCTGGGCACGGAGCTGGCGGGCCCGACGATTCTTCACTTCGGCAACGACCTACAGCGCGATCGATTCTTGCCGCCGATTGCCGCTGGCGAGGAAATCTGGTGTCAAGGGTATAGCGAGCCCGGCGCCGGCTCGGACCTCTCGAACGTGCGTACACGGGCCTGGCTCGTGCACAGTGCGCAGGGTGCGGAATGGGTGATCGACGGCCAGAAGATCTGGACTTCGTTCGCGCAACTGTGCGATTGGTGCTTCGTCGTGTGCCGAACCGAGGAAGGCAGCAAAGGTCCGAAAGGACTGTCGTACCTGCTCGTGCCCATGCACCAGAAGGGCGTCACGGTGCGGCCGATCCGTCAGTTGACGGGCGAGGCGGAGTTCAACGAGGTGTTCTTCGACGGTGCGCGCACACGCGCCGAGTATTGCGTCGGTGTGCCCGGTGACGGCTGGAAAGTGGCAATGGGAACGCTGTCATTTGAGCGCGGCGTGTCGACCTTGGCGCAGCAAATGACATTTCGCAACGAGTTGGAACGCATCATCGATGTGGCGCGGCAGAACGGCGCCGTGAAAGACCCTCTTATACGGCAGCGCTTGTCCCAGGCCTGGATAGGGCTGCGTATCATGCGCTACAGCGCGCTGCGGATGCTGTCGAGAGCGACCACGGGGACGTTGGGTCCGGAGGCTCTGACTTACAAGATCTACTGGGCGGTGTGGCACAAGAAGCTGGGCGAGTTGGCCATGGACATCATCGGTGCGCCGGGCGAGCTCGTCATCGAACCTCCCTATGGCCTGGCGGACTTGACGCATCTGTACCTGTTCTCGCGGGCCGACACGATTTACGGAGGTTCCAACCAGATACAGCGCAATATCATCGCCGAGCGCGCCCTGGGCCTGCCGAAGGAGCCGCGTGGTGACCGTTGACGCACCACCTTACCCACCGGGGCGTAACCTGCTCGCCGGCAAAACCGTGCTGGTCACGGCAGCAGCGGGTACAGGCATCGGATTTGCGACCGCCAGGCGTTGCCTGGAGGAAGGCGCGACCGTTCTTGTCAGCGATGTCCACGAACGGCGACTGGGTGAGGCGCGTCAAACTCTTGCGGCACTCGATCTGGGGCCAGTACATGCCCAGGTGTGCGATGTGACGCAGCAAGCGCAAGTCGATGCACTCGTCGCAAGCGCGCTCGATCGCCTTGGCCGGATCGATGTGCTGATCAACAATGCAGGACTGGGCGGCACGGCGCGCGTCGTTGACATGTCAGACGCCGAGTGGAGCCGCGTGCTCGACGTCTCGCTCACCAGCGTATTGCGCATGTGTCGCGGGGTGCTGCCGCACATGTACACGCGCCGCCAGGGGGCAATCGTCAACAATGCGTCGGTCCTAGGGTGGCGCGCCCAGGCAGGGCAATCGCACTACGCCGCTGCCAAGGCAGGCGTCATGGCGTTCACGCGCTGTGCGGCGCTGGAGTCTGCGGAGTACGGTGTGCGGGTCAATGCTGTCGCGCCGTCGATCGCCATGCATGCGTTTCTGGCCAAGACGACGACACCGGAGTTGCTTTCCGATCTGTCAGCGCGCGAGGCGTTCGGCCGTGCCGCAGAGACCTGGGAAGTCGCCAATGCTATGATTTTCCTGGCCTCGGATCTTTCGAGCTATATGACAGGTGAGGTGCTATCCGTGTCGAGCCAGCATCCGTGACGCGCGTATTCGCTCATCCGACCGAACTCATCGGTGCGGCGGACAGCGCGCTCGGCCCGACAGACTGGCTCGCGATCGAGCAATCACGCATCAATGCGTTCGCGGAGGCGACCGGCGATCATCAATGGATTCATGTCGATGTCGAACGCGCCAGTCGTGGTCCGTTTGGTACCACGATTGCGCACGGCTATCTAACCCTGTCTTTGGTCAACTATTTCCTGCCCCAACTCATGCGGGTCGAGCAAGTTCGCATGGGCGTCAACTATGGTCTGGATAGAGTACGCTTCCCGGCTCACCTCCCGGTCAACAGCCGCATTCGCGGCAGTGGGGAAATCCTGACCGCAGTGGCGATCGACGGTGGAGTTCAGGTTACGGTCCGTGTCAGCATAGAGCGGGCGGGAGGTGAGCGTCCGGTCTGTGTCGCGGATACGATCAGCCGCTTTTTGTCGCGTGATCAGGGTGCCCAGTGACGGAGACGACCATGGAAGCCGATAATCCGCACGGGCTGGAACTGTCACAGACCGCTACTGGGCTAGCCGATTTCGTCATCGACGAAATCGACAGCAAGATCATTGCGATGTTGCGCAAGGACGGTCGTGCCACGAATCAGACGCTGGCGCGCAAGTTGGGGATGGCCGCGGCAACCATCAGCGCACGCGTTCGCAGGCTGGAAGCTGCCAATGTGATGAAGATCGTCGTTGTGACGGATTTCGTGGCGTTGGGTTACAAGGTGCTGCTGGCGATTGGTGTCCAAGTGCAGGGCCGGCCTGCAGAGCAGGTTGCGTGGGAGTTGGCTGGTCTGCAGGAAGTGTTCAGTGTGCACTTGGTAACCGGTGCGCGCGATATCGAGTTGCTCGTAGTGCTGCATGACATCGAGGAATTGCATTCACTGCTCCTCAAAGACATGATAAAGATCAAGGGAATTCGCAGCATCGAGTGCGGCATCGCGGCCGAGATCACCAAGTACAACTTCGAAGTAGCGCCCATGTCATGACGCTTCCCGATGTAGACGAGCTTGATCGAAAGATCATCGGCAAGCTTACGACGGATGCGCGGTCCAGCAATCGTCAGCTCGCGCAAGTTTTGGGCGTTACCGAAGGCACAGTGCGCGGCCGCATCAAGCGACTGGAAGCGCAAGACCTGATTCGCTTTACGGCAGTCACAAACATACAGTCAGTCGGGTCGCCAAAGGTCGTGCTGATCGGCATCCAGGCGCAGCTCGCTGAGTTGCAAGCGCTATGTCAGAAGATATCTGCGATGCGCGAGATAGGATGTGTCATCGCCATGGTGGGGCGCTACGATATCCTGGCCATCGGACTGTTCGCCTCTCTCGAGGACGTAATCGCCATTGCCAACAACAAGATCCTGGCGATGCCTGGTGTGCGTCATGTTGAAACGTCCATCGCCGTCTCGACCCTGAAGTATGACCATCGGGTCGCGAAGATCGTCCATCATCGTTGACCATACGCCCGTGGTGGCGCAAGCCGCATACGATGGAGTTTGACTACGTCATTATTGGCGCAGGCTCGGCGGGCTGCGTCCTGGCCAACCGGCTCTCGGCGGATCCAGCGATTCGCCTGGCGCTAATCGAAGCAGGCGGTCGCGACGGCAGTTTCGCAGTACGCATGCCCATCGGCTACGGCAAGCTGGCTTTTTCGCCGGGCTACAGCTGGCACTATCAGTCCGCCCCCGAGCCGAGCCTTGGCGGCCGACGAATTTTGTTACCACGCGGCAAAGGCTTGGGCGGTTCATCGCTGATCAATGGACTGCTGTACATACGCGGTCATCGCGCCGACTATGACGAGTGGGAGCAGTTGGGCGCCACGCGGTGGGGCTGGTCCACCGTATTGCCCTATTTCCTCAAGTCCGAGGGCCACTGCGACGGTTTCTCTACTTGGCATGGCGGCGACGGTCCGCTGAAAGTCGCTCGGATTGGCGAGCGAGATTCAAGCAACGACGCGGTGGTCGATGCGTTCGAGGCGATCGGCACGCCCCGAATCGACGACTTCAACTGCGCTGAGCCGTGGGGTGCGGGCTATTATCAAGCCACGATTTTCCGGGGTGAACGCTGCTCGGCAGCCGTGGCCTTCCTGCGGCAGGCCGAGCGGCGGTCCAACCTGCGGATTTTCACGCACAGTACGGTGAGCAAACTGACGTTTTCAGGCCGTCGCGTGCTTGGCGTACAGGCGACTCGTGATGATGGCAGTCACTTTGCAGTCGATGCGCGGCGCGAGGTGCTGTTATGCGCCGGCGTGTACCACTCGCCGCAATTGCTGCAGGCCTCCGGAGTCGGGCCCGCCGGTTTTCTGCGCGAGCACGGTATCCCGGTGCTTGTCGACGCACCTGGAGTGGGCGCCAATCTGCAGGATCATTGGGTCGTGCCCGTGGGATTCAAGTTGCGCCCGTCGGCATTCAGTTACAACCAGGAACTGACGGGTTGGCGAGTGCTCCGGAATGCGCTGCGATATCTGGTGTCACGCCGGGGTCCGATGACGATTCCAGCCGCGCAGACCGGCGCATTCGTGAAATCCGATCCAGGTCTTTTGCGGCCCGATCTTCAATTTCACTGCTTGCCCGCCACGGGCGATCTGGCAGCAGCGGCGCGGGGCGAGAAAATTCGGCTTTCTCCGCATCCCGGACTCACGCTGGCGCCCTGTCAATTGCGGCCGCATTCCCGTGGACACGTGCGTCTCGCGGCAAGAGACACGCGCGAACCGCCGTCGATTATGCATGGTTACTTGGCAGCGGAACAGGATCAGCAGGTCTGCCTGCAGGGGATGCACATTGCGCGCCGGCTGGCCGCTACCGGCCCGCTGGCGAATCTGATCGAGGTCGAGACAGATCCCGGGTCTGGCGCGCGAAGCGACCAAGACTTGCTGGCCTTCGCGCGCAGCTTTGGATCGACCGGCTATCACCCTGTCGGTACCTGTCGTATGGGTTCCGATCCGCAGTCGGTCGTCGACTGCGAGTTACGAGTGCGTGGCATCGAAGGACTACGGGTCGCCGACGCATCGGTCATGCCTCGACTGATCTCGGGCAACACCAATGCCGCCTGCATCATGATTGGCGAGCGGGCAGCTGATTTCCTTCTGCAAGCCGCCCGGGAGGCGTAGAGACTGTGATGACTGTTAGCCAAGCGCTGCAGCAACGCATCAGCGTTCGATCGTTTTTGCCCACTCCTGTCCCGCGCGATTTGGTGCATGACATTCTGAACATTGCGCGCTACGCGCCGTCTGGCGGTAACTTGCAGCCCTGGAAAGTCATGGTGTTTGGTGGCTCGGCTGCGCGGGCACTGAAGGATCTCGCCTTAGCGACGGTAGGTCATGATGTGCAGCGGTCCGAAGAGGGTGAACGGCCCATGTATCCGGCTAAACTTGGCGAGCCTTACCGTACGCGTCGCCAGAAGATCGCCGAAGATTTGTACGCCAAGCTCGGCATTCCCCGCGAGGACAAGGAGAAAAGGCTGGCGCACGTTCGGCAGAACTTCGCAGCCTTCGGTGCGCCGACCATCTTGATGTTTGTCATAGATCGCTCGATGGGTTGGGGTCAGTGGGCGCATCTCGGGATGTTCATGCAGTCGGTAGCACTCGCGGCGGAAGAGCGCGGCCTAGGCACCTGTATGCAGGAGAGCTGGATGCTCATACGCGAGACGTTTCATAGGCACTTCCAGCTACCGCCTGACGACATCCTCTATTGCGGGATGGCATTGGGTCATCCCGATTGGTCCGCGCCTGTCAACTCGCTTCGATCGGACCGTGCGACGGTGGAGGAGATTGCCAGTTTTCACGGATTTGATGAGCGAAGCGCGTGAACACGACGTGCATTGCCGCTGCGCTGGCGGCGCTCGTTTGCGGGTCCGCAAATGCTGCCGATCCGGCGACCGAGGCGCCGGCTTCCGCTTCGATTGGCACGTGGCGTCTGAACGTTGACGAATCGAGTCCGCCGCAGGGACGGAGTATTCGACCGTTCACGCTTACCATACGTCAATCGGGCGAAATTCTCGACTTTACGCAGACTGAGGCCGGTACCGGCGGCAAGATCCGCTCGTTCAGTCGTCGGACTCCGACCGATGGCGTAATGCGTGATGTCCCGGACATGCCCGGGGCCAGGATGGCAATGACATTATTGCCAAGCGGCATCATCGATGCCAAGTTCCGGCTAACTAACGAAACGTTGCAGCACAAATTCTGTTGGCATTGCCAGACGGAACGCCCCGAATATTGAGCGACAGGTTGCCGCGCGAGGACGGTAGCTAGAAGCCAGTCAAGCCGGACACGACGCCGAACAAGTCTTTGTTGTTGACGCCGAGTTCTTCGATCGCACGGGCCGTGAGCGCCGTTATCGCGATAGGGGTGGTCTGCAAGTTCTCTTCGCGCTTGTGCGCAGTGACCACGACCTCGTCGAGTCCGACGCTGTCATCGCTGGTAGAAGAGTACTGTGCCCAAGCGCTGGAGACAGAAATCACGCCGAAAGCCAATGCACCGAGGGCGCTGGTGCGCGCGAGTCTCGAACTTAGGTCGTTCCCCCTCCGGTTGCAGCCGTCTCGGTGGTGCCGCGCGCTGTTGCGCTCGGTACGCGGCCATGTTTCTCCCAGAATCGGTTCAAGGTGCGAAATAGATGTCAACACATGTTACGCAACTTGAACGTACTGGGCGCTGCTTGCTGCTATTATCGCAGCGTCTCGGCCGTGCATTGACGCCATCGAATGCGGCGTCGCCGCCACGGTCCGGCTCGGGGCGAGTCGTTTGCGCAGCGGGGGAGGCGCTTGGATGATCGAATCGGCCCAGGGTTCGCCCAGTCAGATCGCCGCAGACGCCCGCCCCACACGCTATGCGTGGTTCGTCGCGGGCATGATGTTCCTCGTCTATCTGTTCAACTACATCGATCGTTCCTTGCTCAATGTGCTGTCCCAGCTCGTCAAGGATGAGCTCGACGCGACCGACACCGTCATGGGGTTTCTGGTCGGACCTGCGTTCGCAGTGTTCTACGCATTGGCGGGCATTCCGATCGCTCGGCTGGCAGACCGCCGCAATCGTGTACTGATCATCGCGGTCGGTTGCGCCGTGTGGAGCGCTTTCACGGTAGCAACGGCCTATGTCCAGACTTGGCAGCAGCTCGCCTGGTGCCGCGTGGGGGTGGGGATCGGTGAGGCGGCATTTCTGGCACCCGCCTATTCATTGCTCGCTGACTATTTTCCAATGCGTTATCGCACCCGAGCACTGTCGATGCTGGGTCTCGCGGTCTATTTCGGCCAGGTGACCGGCATGGTAAGTGGTGCGATGCTCGGTGCCTCACTCGGTTGGCGCGATGTATTCCTGTATGTCGGCGTGCCCGGTATTGCGATTGCGGTAGCGACCTATCTTGCGGTGCGCGAGCCGGTGCGGGGCGCCCAGGATGTCGGTGGGTCGCTGGTGCCCCATGAAACTTCGCTGGCTGGTGCGCTGCGCACGCTATGGGCTTACAGTGCCTTTCGCCGGTTGTGCGTCGGCGCGGCGCTGGGGGTTTTTGGTGGACAGGCGTTTGCCGCGTGGTCGGCGCCATTTCTGATGCGCTTGTATGGCGTTGATCTAAAGACGATTGGTACCGTGTTCGCTGCGCCATATCTGCTATCGGCTCTGTTAGGCACGATCCTGGCGAGTTTCCTTGCCGATCGAATGGTGCGTCGCGGACTCGATATGCCTGTACGAGTGGCTTGTCTGGGTCTTACGATCGCAACCGTCTGTTTGATCGCGGCTTGCCTGATGCCAAGCTTTTCGGCGGTGGTTTTGATGACCATCCCGATGGGTCTGGCGGGTGGCGGCTGGATCCTGCCGGTGCAATCCAATATCCAGAATGCCCTGCCGGCCTCGCTGCGCGCGACCGGTACTTCGGTGTTTTGGCTTGTGGTAACTTTGGTCGGCATTGCGGCCGGCCCATGGTTCGTGGGGATCCTGTCGGATGCGGGGCGCGAGGAATTCGGTGGTGATTCGCTGCGCTATGGCTTGATCGCGGCCTTCACTGTCAGCTTGCTGGGCGCGGCGGTTCTATGGTCCGCCGCGAACCACCTGCGCGCCTCTGCCGTCAGGAGCGCCTGACCATGTCGACGTTCAACTACGCAGAATTGTTGGGAATCGTCGCCCGTACGGTGCCAGATCGTCTCGCTATCGTTTGCGGCGAGAGTCGATTGAGCTACCAGGAACTGCATCGGCAGGTTGACCTGTTTGCCAGGGTGCTCGAAGCGCAGGGCTTGCGCCGTGGCGACACGATGGCGCTACACCTCTACAATTCGCCGGAGTATCTGGTCGCATTCTTTGCGGCCTGCCGTCTCGGCGTGCTCCCCTTCAACGTCAATTATCGGTATGTAGAGCCCGAAATCGCCTACTTGTATGGCAAAGCGCGCGCCGCTGCTGCGGTAGTGTCGGCTGAGTTTGTCAGTCGCCTCGCGGGTTTGGCGAATCCGCTGGCGCTGGCGATCGTCGTGGGCGGCGCAGATTCCGTCATGCCGTCGCAGGCGCGAGTTGCAATGGCATTCGACCAGGCATTGCAGCGCGCCGCGAGTTGGCCGTCCCCATCAGGCGCGGCTTCGAGTGACGATCAACTCATGATCTATACCGGGGGCACCACTGGACTTCCCAAGGGTGTCGTGTGGACCCAGGAAGACATGTTGTACGCCGCGCTTGGCGGCGCGGGTTTCTTTTCGCGCGTGGGTCCGATTCGCGCGCCGGAAGAGTTGCGCGATCGGGTGCTTGAGTCGCCGCCGCTGGTCACTTTCCCGGTGCCACCACTCATGCATGGCGCGGCGCTCTGGGCAACGCTGGCGTCAATTTTCGCAGGTCATACCATCGTTCTCGATGCGGGCCGGCAGTTTGACGCAGAACGCGTGCTTGATGTTGTCGCGCGTGAGAGCGTCAATGTCTTGACGATCGTTGGCGATGGGATGGCGCAACCACTCGTTGCGGCTCTCGAGTCCCAGGCCGGACGCTGGGATCTGAGTCGCCTCGTGCATATTGGCTCAGGCGGGGCGGTGTTTTCCGTGGCGGTGCAGCAGGCACTCAAGCGCCACCTGCCTCGCGTAACGACCCAGAGCTCGCTCGGGTCCACCGAATCGGGGACTCTGGGTCCGACCTCGGCGCCGGTAACGGAAGGGTTGATGCGCTACTCGCCGCGCGCCGATCTGGCTGTCATTTTTGATGGCAATCGTTTCGCTGCGATCGGTGAAACAGGCGTTCTGGCGCGCACAGGGCGGTTGCCGGTCGGATATCTCGGAGATCCCGAGAAGACGGCGCAGACCTTCGTTACGGTAGAGGGGCGGCGGTTCTCGCTGACCGGCGATTTCGCGCGAGTGGAAGCGGATGGATCGATGGTGGTGCTGGGGCGTGGTTCGACCTGCATAAACACCGGCGGCGAGAAGGTGTATCCGGAAGAAGTTGAGCAGGCCCTGAAAGGCTGCGCTGGCGTTGACGACGCGCTGGTGGTTGGCGTTCCAGATCCGCGTTGGGGAGAAAAAGTCGTGGCGGTCGTGGCACCGCGCCGGGACTGTGCGCCGGACGCCGAGGCGTTGCGGGCGCATTGTCGCCAGAGTCTTGCAGGCTACAAGGTGCCGCGGGAGATCGTGATCGTGTCGGCCGTGCAAAGGACCAACACCGGCAAACCCGACTACAACTGGGCACGCGAGGCCTGCGCGCCGCGCGATTGATGGACCTTCTGTTTCGAATGCCTGGGTGTCAGCCAGTTTTTGGAAACGGCCAGCCTGGCGTGCCCCGTACGACGTGTACGCCTTCGATCGGCGCAATCAGGCGCCGCGTCTCACTGCGTGGGTGATAGAACTGCTTGTACCAGATTCGCGCCTTGTGGAACGGGCCGTCCGACGGCATTTGCATGATATTGAGTGCCGGCCTCTTGTGGATCCAGATCTCGAAGTCCTGAAGGAAGGCGAGACGGCTGGCTTCGTTGAAACCTCTGGCGGACTCGTGATCGGCTTCGCTTGGTACAGCGTTCGGTACTTTGACCAGCAGACCGTGCCACGCCTCTGTGACGCCGTCGTCGACCGGCGTGTGGGTGATCAGCAGGACAGTCTCAAACAATCCTGTCAAATGGGATACCAGTATCCCTGGTCCATGATAGGTGGTGTCGGTGTAGAGCTTGTCGCTAGGTCCCGCTACCAGGGTGCGGTGACCGCCGGCCTGGCGTTGAGTGGCCAAGTGGCCGCGAAACTCGTTTTCGTAAAAATCCACGGTGGAGCCATGAATCGGCCCTAGGTGCGTGAGGTCAGCGATGTTGTCGATGATCTCTTGAGGGTGCGAGGCGATGACGCCGAGCTTGTCGATGGTCCAATTGACCCAGTGCGACTGGCCGTACTCGGCAAGCGGCGGCAATTCGAAGTCGGGATCACCGCCTTCCGGGTCGTGCCAAACAAATACGATGCCTGCGTGTTCCCGCACCGACCAGCTGCGCACGGCCGCGGCCTTTGGGATCGTACCCTTGAGAAACGGAATATGCTTGCATTGGCCGTCTGGGCCGAAGCGCCATGCATGGTACGGGCAAATAATGTCGTCGTCCTGCACTTGCCCATCGCGAACAGCGTACGAAGTGCTGTTTTTCGCGAGGTGTGTGCCCATATGAGGGCAATACGCGTCCAGCAGCACGACCCGGCCGCTCTTGCCGCGATATAGGGCGAGTTCCTGACCGAAATACCGTACCGCCTTGGGTGTGACGGTCACGTCCTCGGAGACCGCCACCATGAACCAGCCGCGCGGGAAGGTGTAGGGACCGATCTTGTAGTCTGCTGTAGTGGCCATAGGATCAAACGAACAGATCTTGCGGATTCTCGCCCACGTACATGCCGCCCAGCGTTGCCCCGATCAGGTTAGGATCGTTGGCGACGTGGGCCCGCGCCGCGTTGGCATCCAGCCAATACCTGACGAGAGGACTGTCGTTGTAAATGGCCCGACCCCCGAGCAGTGGCATCAGCTCGTCGATCAGATCGGCGCAGCGCCGGGCGATTTGCGATGACTGATAGCGATAGCGGACACGCGCTTCCAGCGTGAGCTCGCCGCCGCTGCGCATGGTCTGCATCATCTCGTCGAAATTCCGGTACAGCAGCGTCTTCATTTCGTCGACGGACGACTGAGTACGCGCCGCGGCCAGCATTGCGTGACTGTCTTGCTTGGTGGCTTTGCCGGTATTGGTCGATACGCGTTTCCTGGCAATTTCGACAAAAGCATCGAGCGCTCCTTGCGTCGCGCCAATTGCCGCGGTCGACACTGACCGCACGAACACCTGCGCCCAGGGCAGGCGATAGAGCGGGCCGCTGTTGACGGACTGACCGGGGTTCTTGCAATGGAAACCATCGATACTCTTGTGTGTCCGATAGTCGGGAACAAACGCTCCTTCCACGAGGATGTCTTGACTGCCGGTGGCCTGCAGTCCGAATACGTGCCAGTTATCGATGATCTTGTAATCCTTGCGCGGCAGCAGGAACGTGCGCATTTCCGGCGGACCGTCTTTCGGGAAGATGAGTGAGCCGAGGAAAATCCAGTCACAGAACTCACAACCACTGGAAAATCCCCAACGGCCGGACAATCTGAAACCCCCGTCGACGACTTCCACTTTGCCGACGGGCTGGTAGGACGAGCTGATCAACGTGCCATTGTCTTTGCCCCAAACCTCCGCCTGCGCGCGATCGTCAAACAAGGCAAGCTGGAAGTTGTGGCAGGCCACTACGCCAAACACCCAGGCGGTCGACATGCAGCCCTCAGCAAGGGTCATCTGGACGTCGAAGAAGACGCGCGGATCGTGTTCGAAGCCGCCGTAGCGCTTTGGTTGCAGTATGCGGAAGAACCCGGCCTCGCGCAGCTCACGCATGGTCTCGGCGGGTAGCTTGCGGTCTGAATAGGCTTGATTTTGTCGCGCCGTGAGATTCGGGATCATCGCGCGCGCACGGCACACTAGCTCATCGGCGGTCGGGATGGGGGTATCCAAAACGGTCGCTGCAGCAGTTGCCATGGCATGGACTCCGCAAGATTCGCCCGCTGATCATAGTCTCGGACCCGGTGCTATGCAATGGCAGTGCGTAAAATGCATGGCTGGTTTTACGAAACTCGATGGTAGAGTGGCCTATGTAGCCCCATAAACGCGCGAAAGGCATCCAACAGACTACGAATCGAAATTGCCGAACCCCTGAGAACCGTCTATTGTTGCGAGCGGGATGGCAACTACACACCGATCTTCAGTTGGGCCGCCGCGTGGCGAGGTCGCGCACCTTGCCGGTGGCTACGAGATTCACTATCACGACGCCGGTCGCGCCGACGGCGAGGTGGTCGTGCTCATCCAAGGGAGTGGGCCGGGTGCCAATGGTTGGAGCAATTTCAAGTTCAATGTGCATCCGCTCGCGACTGCGGGCTATCGGGTGCTGGTTCCGGACTTGCTCGGTTTCGGATACTCGTCGAAGCCTACTGGAATCGATTACACCCTCGATCTGTTTGTAGCGACGCTACTCGAGTGGCTAGATCGGCTGAACGTTGATCGATGCACGCTCGTGGGCAATTCGCTTGGCGGTGCGGTGGCCATCGGTGCCGCGTTGCAGCGTCCGGAACTCGTTCGGCGCTTGGTGCTGATGGGTTGTGGTGGCGTCGAAACGACGGAGACCTACTTCAAGATGCCAGGCATCCAGAAGATGGTCTCCGGATTCGTCAGCGGCGAGCCCACGCGGGAATGGCTGCGCGGCATACTCGAACTGCTGAGCGCCGATCCGCGCTTTGTGACTGATGAGCTCGTTGACGAGCGCTTTGCCGTGCTGAAGTTGATGCCAAAGGACGTACTGGCACGCATGCGCGTCCCAGATCTCACGCCGCAGTTGCCCAAGCTGACATTGCCTATCCTCGGATTCTGGGGGGCGGCGGATAAGTTCTGTCCGATAACCAGTGCGCAGAAGTTCATGTCAGTGTGCCCCGACTGCGAATTCGTTCTGTATGCGGGCGTGGGGCACTGGGTCATGATCGAAAAGGCCGCAGAATTCAACCGTCACCTGCTGCATTTCCTGGCGCGCGACAACCACAGATGACCCATGTGAATTCGCAGTACCAGCATGAGGCGATCGCGGCAGAACTGCACGACGCCTGGCGGGATCGGCGCACGGTACGGCCGTTGCGCACGCGCTATCCCGACCTCACGATCGACGATGCTTACGCCATCTCGCTCGGATTCCTGGCGAGACGGACGGCCGCCGGTGAGCGGGTAGTGGGCAAGAAGATCGGCGTGACCAGCAAGGCCGTCCAGGACATGCTGGGTGTGCATCAGCCGGACTTCGGCTTTCTGACCGACGCAATGCAGATCGCCGATGGCGGCACTGTCGATATAGCAAGACAGATGATCCAGCCGCGGGCAGAAGCAGAAATTGCGCTGATTCTGCAGTCGCCGTTGCGCGGACCCGGCGTGAGCGCCGCGGACGTGCTGGAGGCTACCGGGTCAATAGCGCCTTGCTTCGAAATCGTCGACTCACGCATCGCAGGCTGGGACATTCGCATTGTCGATACCGTTGCGGACAATGCATCGTGCGGACTATTTGTATTAGGAGCGGCTCGCGCCCCACCGATGGGGCTCGATCTAGCTGCACTCGAAGTACGAGTGCGCAAGAATGGCGTCCCATTGTCCCGTGGCCTGGGATCGGCAGTGCAGGGTTCGCCACTGGCTGCCGTCGCGTGGCTGGCGAACACGCTGGGTCGCTACGGCGTCACGCTCGATGTAGGTGACGTTATCCTGTCCGGCTCTTTGGTACCACTGGAGCCGGCGCGACCAGGTGATCGCTTTGAGCTGGAGCTCGATCGCGTCGGTACGGCGAGCGTCCAATTCTGTTAGAGGAACCTAGCGATAATGGCCATGCTGCCTGACGTGGATTGTGATCTGCTCGTGGTTGGCAGCGGCGCGAGCGGATTGACGGCGGCGCTGGTGGCGGCCGATGCCGGCGCCAAGGTGTTGATCATCGAGAAGGGGCATTTGTTTGGCGGGACGTCCGCGACATCAGGCGGCACGATTTGGATTCCAAACAATCATTTGATCGCCCCGGCGGGCGGTGAAGATAGCTCCGAGGACGCCCGGCGGTACATCACGGCACTCGCGGGCGAGTACTCTTCGGCTGAAAGGATTGATGCGTTTATCGAGCACGCGCCGAAGATGTTCCGCTATCTTGACGAATGTACCGACGTCAAGTTCGAGACCTTGCCTAGATACTGTGACTACCACCCGGAGCTCCCCGGTGGCAAGCCCGGCTTTCGCAGTTGCCAGGCATCGCCGGTTCGCTGCGACGTATTGGGTCGGGAATTCGAAGTCCTGCAGCCGCCGCATGTGGGTACGACGGCTTTTGGTCGCATCAATTGGACGGCGCGCGAGGCGCATCCGCTCATCACCCAGGGTAAGGGCGCCAAGTGGATCTTCCTCAAGATTGCCGCCAAGTACTACCTCGATGTGAGCCAGCGCTGGAAGACGCCACGCGACCGCCGCCTCACCGGCGGCTCGGCGCTCGTCGCGCGGCTACGTTGGTCCTTGAGAAAGCGCCAGGTGCCATTGCAGTTGTCGACTGAGCTGACAGACTTGTGGTGCGAAGGCGGGCGAGTCCTGGGTGCAATCGTAAAGAACAACGGTTTGACGCAGCGCATCCGCTCCCACCGTGGCGTCATCTTGGCCGCTGGCGGATTCGAGCGCAGCGAATCGCTGCGTACTCGGTATCTGCCGGGACCCACGACGACCGCTTGGTCGGCGGGAAATCCGTTCAACACGGGTTCGGCCACGGAAGCAGCGATCCGGCTTGGCGCGCAGATGGCCAACATGGAATCGGCCTGGTGGGCGCCGGGATACAAACTGGCGGACGAGGACCGTGCCCGGCCAATGTTTGTCGAACGCTCGCTCCCGGGCTCGATCATGGTCAATGCCGAGGGCCGACGCTTCTGCAACGAGGCGGCTTCGTATCATGTCACTGGCGGTCTGATGGCGCGTGGCGCTGGTGTCCAAGGTTCGAGCGGCTGCGTTTGGTTCGTATTCGATGCGCGATATCGCGCGAAGTACGCGCTCGGACCGATGTTCCCCGGGCCACCGAGTTTCGATCGAGGCCTGCGACCGAGCATGCGAGCACTGCTGCGTTCTGCCGACAGCCTCGATGCACTGGCTGCATCGATGGGTGTGCCCGTTGCGGAGTTCACGGCTACGGTACAAAACTTCAATCGCCAGGCCGAGATGGGAACCGATCCCGACTTTCGGCGCGGCGAGAGTCTTTATGATCGCTACTACGGTGATGCGGCGGTGGCGCCCAACCCCTGCCTCGCGCCGCTGACGAAGCGGCCGTTCTATGCTTTGCCGATCTACCCCTGCGACATTGGCACCCATGGCGGAATGCTGACCGACAGCCATGCGCGCGTGCTGGGCAACGATGGAGCGGCGATTCCGGGCCTCTACGCCATAGGCAACTGCGCGGCTTCGCCGATGGGACGCAGTTACCCCGGCGCGGGCGCAACGCTGGGACCGGGGATGACTTTTGGTTATCTCGCTGCGCGCCACGCGACAGCCGACAAAGACTCACTGCGCTAGTCGGTGCGTTCTCAACACGTTGCCGAACCACCGTTGAGCGGGATGACCTGGCCCGTCATCCAGCCCGCCTCCGTAGAGGCAAGGTACGCAACGGCTGCACCGACGTCCTCGGGCGTGCCCGCGCGGCCTACCGCTGTCACCTTGCGGGCAACCTCGTCATACGGGTAGTTGTTCATTGCGCCGAGCGACAGCAAATTGACCGTAACGCCGTCGGGGCCAACCTCTTTGCAAAGATTGCGCATGAAACCGATCGTCGCCGCTTTCGCAGCGGCGTAATCTGTCAGGCCCAGCGCCTGGCCCAGTCGCCACGACTCGGACGAAATAGAGATGATGCGCCCGAACCGGTGCGCGCGCATGGCCGGGAGAACTGCACGACACAATGCTACGACCGCGCGAAAATTGAGATCGAGTTGACGTTCGAAATCCTGGGTCTCGAGCCGATCGAAAGTGCGCAGCGACGTCGGCATGCCAACCGGTACGCCTGCATTGTTGATGAGAACGTCGATTTGGCGCCCCTGGGCGCGCGCGAGCGCGACGAATTGTCCAGGTGTTTCGGCGGCTGTGATGTCGCCCGGTGCGGCAACGACATCGAGTTCCTGCGCGGTCAGGGTTTGTGCAGCCGCGGCCGCGCGCTCCGGGAACAGATCGTTGAGCAGGACGCGCGCGCCTTGAATGGCCAGCGCGCGAGCAATGCCAAGACCCATTCCCTGGCCGGCTCCAGTCACCAACGCAGTTCGGTCCGTCAGGTCGAAGAGTCGTTGTGTCATTGCGTCTTCAGGTCGGCATCAGGTCAGCGAGCAAAGGAGTACCGGCATCCGTGGTATCGCGCGTCGTCCCGGCAAGGCGTATGGCAGTTGCCATGACCTCCGGTGCGTACGAGAAACAGGCGCCACGCATCGCAGCGTGGTGGGCGACGGATTGGCCAGCATCGGCTTCTATGCCCCACGGCCGGGCTCGGCTGACAAAATACCCTTGTTGGAACGCGCGTGCGGCCTCCAGCGCATCGCCCGTAAAGGCGCGTTGCGCCCACTCGTTGAAGCCGCGCAGAAGTGGATGTCCTCGCAGAGTGTCCGGCGCCTGAATCGTGTTGCGATACGTCTGCCAGCGATGTACTTCGACGTCGTTCAACAGCACGCGAGACCAAGCCGCGCCCGGATACTCGTCGGGGATCTCGACATCGTACTGACGGCGGCCCTGGCGCAGTGCGTGAGCCAGCGCCAGACTTGCCAGGTCGTAGAGATGCGTGCAGTGGCTGCGTGGCGAATGTTCGCGCCGCAGGCTGCTCAGCGATGCATCCAGTGGCGTCCCGACGAGGCGGCTCAACGCTATCGTGGCGGCGGGGCAAGTCGACAATGGCACGCGCAGCGCTTGCGCGTCGAGTGCGACAACGGCGTGGCGGTCGTGCTTGAGCGTGAGTCGGAAGGAATGATAAGCGTCTTCGACGCCAGCACGAACTGACATTTCCTGTGAAATCAGCACCACGCGGCGTCGAAATATGCCGCGGCCGTAGTCAGGATTCGGTGTACCCCGCGTACCGCCGTGGCCGGGGCCCAAAGTCCAATCGGTGTTGGGCGTCTTCTGCGCCATCACTCGGCAACCTGGCTGCCAGTTCGCGCGAAGCGCGTGTAGGCGATTGCTGGTACGATGGCGCACATGACTGCGACGGCGAACAGCGCCGCGAAGCCGATACGTTCAACGAGGTAACCCCCGAGCGCTGGCCCCACGAACGCGCTGACGGCGAAGGCCGCCGGAATCAGCACGATGAGGCGCCGACTGGCGTCGAGCCGGGCAATGGCGGCTGTCTGGTAGACGCAGCCGATCGTAAAGGCCGCCTCCCATAACCAGGCGCCACCCGCGAAGACTGCGAACGAGTCGCGCTGTGCAAGCAGCGCGACGCCAACGACAATGCCACCCAAAACCAGCCAGTGCGGTAACCGCTGACCCATGCGCGAACCCAACAACGCCACGAATGCCGCCGACGCACCGCCGACAATCTTTAATACTGAAAACAAGAGACCCAGCTGTTCGGCAGTCGTGCCTCGCTCCCGGCCGATACGTTCTATGAACAGCCAAAGCGCAACCTGGCCGCATGCGAAGAGTACGAAAATCCCCAGTGCATAGAGTCCGGATGCCATGCGCGCGCGATCCACTCGTGATGCCGCGACGTGGGCGTCCTGGCGCAGCACCGGCCCTCTAGGTAGCGCGCCGGCCGAGAGTGCCATCATCAAGACGGCTCCGGCGAGCAGAGTGAGGCCGCCCGGCAGCCCATGGCGTGCGACGACAATTGGGAACAGCATCAGCAGCAACGAGACCAATACCAGTTCGGTCAGCAGACGCACGCCGAACACACGCTCTTTGTTGGCCATTTCGCCGACCATGCGCATGCCCAGAGAGTGCATCAGGCCGGCGGCGAATCCGAACACCGCCATTGACATGTAAGGTGTGCCATTGCTGTGGCCGCTGAGCGCGAGGGCCGCCGCGCAGAAAATGGAGGCAACGATCGTGGCAATCTGCCAATTCGCCCGCTCTACCCACAGCGGGCCGAATAGCGTGCTCACCAGATAACCACCGGTGCAAGCGCTGCCTAGCACGCCCAGCGCCGCAGCACCGAGCTGCAGAGAATCGGCAAAGCCGCCGATCAACAACGGCAAGGTATTGAAAGGCAGTCCGCCGATGCTGGACGCAATGCTGGCGGCGAGCAGAAAGACCACGCCGTGTCGCTGGGTCGCGCTCAAAGCGACATTCACTCAGATGGACTCCAAACAGTGCCGGTCGCGACATGCAGGCCGGCACGACGCCCCGAGAAGACTCCATCAGCGATCGACAATCCAGACACGTACATGCCGGAGCTCACGCCGATGGCCGTTCGCCCGGCCGCATACAAGCCGGCGACGGCGCTGCCATCGGGCCGCAAGACAACGCCGGAGTCTTCATCAACGACCAGGCCGCCCAGCGTCAGGGTCGGGCAGGGCAGCAACCTGGCCGCGAGCCCGACGTCGATAGCCATGAAAGGCGGTTCGATGATTGCTGCGCAATCGGCGGTAGTTTTGCCGAATTCGTCCGGGCAGTCGCCGCGCGCGGCAGCGTTGTAGCTGTCGATCGTGCGTTGCAGGGTAGCGCCGTCTACGCCGATTAGCGTTGCGAGGCGGGGCAAGGACCGGGCTTTGCGACGCCCGAATAGCAGATTGAGTCGCGCCAGGTCGCGCTGAAATGCGAGCGTCTTGCCTGGCTCGATCTGCGCGCGTGCGGCACGTACCAGGGCCGCATCGAGTATCAGCCATCCTCGGCCCGCGTGGCGCTCAGCGAGCAGATACCCGAGCGTTGCGCCGTACACCATTTCGTTGACGATACGTGCGCCGCTTGCGTTGACGATGACACCCTGCGCCCAGGCCTTGGGCGGATTGATAAAGCGCCACGCCGACACGTTGCCCATGCGGTCGGTTGCGCCGCCCGCGGAGCGGCCGAGATGGATGCTGCTGCCATCGTCACCCAGGGTGCCGAGCGGGTAACCATCGACGTACTTCGGCGCATGATGCGCCAGCATGCGACGATTAAAGACGAAGCCGCCTGCGGCCAGGCAGACGCCGCGCCGCGCCTTCACGTAGCGTGTGAGGCGTGCGGTTGCTTCAATCTGCGCGGCTTCCTTGAACAGGCGCAGTGCGAATCGCAGCAGGTAACGCGCGCCCGGCAAGATCGGTGGGACGCGTTCCTGCCACTTTTGCGCTCGAGCATGACACTCGATGAATCGATCGCGGCTTGCCCCGGCGGGTAGTTCGAGCAGTTTGACGCCTAACACGCGGCCATCCCGATTCAATATCAACTGCCGTGCCTCCGTGTACGGGCGCAGCGCAATACCGTGCAGTCGCAACCAGTCGTGCAACGGCCAGACAATGGACCCGCCGAGACCGGTCGCCTTCAACATCTGTGTCCGGCTCAAGCGCCCTGCGCCGCGGTGGCCACGTGCGGCCGGCCGGGCGTGTTTCGCATAGGCCGGAACCAGCGAGTTGTCCGAGTGATACAGAAAATAGTCGATGTTGGGGTACGACGTCTTTTCGGCATAGAGTGTTGCCTTGAACTCCACGCCTTTCGCCATGAGCCAGTCGACCGTATGACGACTCTGCTCACAGAAACGCTGCAGTGTTGAATCGCGCACGCAACCCTGCGTCTCGAGTTTCAGGTAGGCAAACATGTTGCTGGGCGAGTCATCGACCTGGCAGGCGCGCTGGATGCACGTTCCGCCGCCTGCATACAGGACCCCTCCGCTGGCGGCCGATGCTCCACCGCCTGCGTAGCGATCGATCAACATGACCTCCTGACCGTGCTCACGCGCTTCGGCTGCGGCGGACGACCCTGCGGCGCCCGAACCCACAACGACAAAGTCGGTCGTCTCGTCCCAAGTAATGTCCTCCTCGTGGTCGACGATGCGAGCCATGTCGGCTTGCGAAAACCAGGGCTCCTCGTTGTCAGCGTTCATCAGGCCTGTCTGTCCGCGTGCAGTGCGAAGCGCTGCACCTTGCCCGAGGCTGTCATCGGCAGACTGGCTACGAAGTACACGCGGCGCGGGACCTTGTAGTTGGCCATGTGATCGCGACACCAGCCGATGAGTTGCTCGCTATCGAGCGATTGTCCGGACTTCAATACCACATGCGCTTCGGCAACTTCTCCCAGGCGTTCGTCCGGCACGCCGATGACTGCCACCTGGGCTATCGCCGCGTGCGCGCTCATGAGATTCTCGATCTCGGCGGGGTAGCAATTGAAACCGCCCACGATGAACATGTCTTTTTTTCGATCTGTGATCCGCAGATAGTCGGCCGCATCCATCGTGCCGATGTCACCGGTGTGCAACCAGCCATCGGCATCGATAGCGTCGGCCGTTGCGGCCGGATCGTTGAAGTAACCGCGCATCACGTTGTAGCCGCGCACCCAGATTTCTCCCTCTTGGCCGCGCGGCAGCTCGTGGCCATTGGTATCCACGACTCTGACTTCGACACCGGGTAGCGGCTTGCCGCAGCTACGTGCAATGCGCTCGGCGGGCTCTCCTGGACGGCACATGCTGACCGTGCCAGTTGACTCCGTCAGGCCGTAACCGGTGATCACGGTCTTGAAATTGAGTTCTTGCTGCATGCGCTCAATCAATGACACCGGCACACTGGCGGCCCCAGTAATCGCGAGGCGCAAGCTCGATAAATCCGCCCGGCCACAGTCAGCATGTGCCAGAAGTGACTGAAACAACGTCGGCGGACCTGGAAGTACCGAGATGCGATCAGAGACGATGCGCTGCATGACCTCGCCAGCGTCAAACACCGCGAGTGGCACGATCGTCGCGCCGGTCAGGAGACAAGCAAGCCAGCCGGCCTTGTAGCCGAAGGCGTGAAAGAACGGATTGACGATCAGGTAACGGTCGCGACTGGTCAGCTCGACAACCTCCGACCACGCGGCGAACACGCTGACATTTTGTGCGTGCGATGCCATCACGCCTTTCGGGCGTCCCGTCGTGCCGGAGGTGAAGAGGATATCGGCCAAATCCGTACCGCGAAGCTGCCTGGCGCGCCGTTGTGCCTCGAGACGGGCGTTCGGACTGCCAGATTGCAGAAGATCGGACCAGTCCGGTCCGTCGAGCGCGACTCGATGCTGCAGCGCGGGCAGAGACTCCGTTGCAAGCAGCGTGGGGTAGTGCGTGCCCAGAAAATCGCCAACCCAGCACAAGACGCGCGCGCCGCTTGCGCGCAGTATGTACCCGGCTTCCTGGCCTTTGAGCCGAGTATTGACGGGGACGATTGTGGCGCCGGCAAGCTGAGCACCAAGCGCGCTGATGATCCAGGCCGCTGAATTCGGTGCCCAGATGGCTACCCGATCCGACGGCTCGACGCCTAGTTCGATGAATGCCGCAGCGGCCTGCTCGACCATATTGGCAAGTTCTCGAAAGCTCAGGTGGGTCGGGCCATCCTCGATGGCAATGCCATGGCCGAACTTGCGAGCCGCGGAAGCGAGCACGCCAGGCAAGGTGTCGGGTTCCGCTGTCCACATGGTTCGTAATTCTGCGTGCAAAAACAGCGACTGCTGAGCTAGAACGGTCTAGAATCACAAAATGCGTAAAGAACATACCAAAGTTTTGCGCGATTAACACGCATAGATGCAGGTCGATACCTTTATTAACTGTGCGGGCCAGGTGGTACTCGTCACCGGCGGTGTGAGCGGGATCGGCGCGGGTATCGCCGAGCGGTTCATGGCCGCAGGCGCGGCGGTCGTGACCTGCTCGCGACGCGTGCCGGCGCAGCTCCCGACGGCCGCAGGTCGCACGGCCGAACATCTGTGCTGCGATGTGCGTGATGCCACCCAGTGCCGCGACCTGGTGACTGCGGTGACGCGGCAATTCGGTCGGCTTGATGTGCTGGTAAACAATGCCGGCGGTACGGTCGAGGTGTCCTCCGCGGACGCTGATCCGTCGTCCATCGAGAAGATCATCCAGCTGAATCTCACGGCCGCGTTTTTCATGTCGCAGGCCGCTTATCAGATCATGAAAGCGCAGCCGAGCGGCGGCTCGATCATCAATATATCGAGTGTCTCGGCCGTGCGCGCATCGCCGTACACCGCTGCGTACGGTGCTGCCAAGGCGGGGCTCCTGAACCTGACAGAATCGCTCGCGATGGAATGGGGCCCGCAGAATGTGCGTGTCAATGCGCTGGTCGTCGGCTTGGTAGCGACGGCGAACTCTTTGCAGCATTACGGTGGCGTAGCCGGTGCTGCCCGGGTCGGTGCCATGCTGCCACTGCAGCGCATGGGCACGCCGGCGGACATCGGTAACGCCTGCCTTTACCTGGCCTCGCCACTGGCGGCCTATGTCAGCGGTGCGCAGATTGCGGTTCATGGTGGCGGCGAGAAGCCGCTGTTTCTCGACCTCGCGCGGCAATCGAAGAATTCTTGAACCCGGAGGAACGGTCATGGGGAATTACCAACCATCTGTGGCTATCGTGACCGGTGCCAGTCGCGGCGCAGGCAAGGGTATAGCGTTGGCGCTCGGTGAGAAAGGCATGACCGTCTACGTGACGGGGCGCACGACGCGTGATACGGATCACTTTCTGGGTGGCACCGTGCAAGGCACGGCTGATGAAATTACGCGTCTCGGGGGCCGGGGCATTGGGGTGGTGTGCGATCACGACAAACCGTCCGACATCCAGGCACTGATTGCGCGCGTGGAACGTGAACAAGGCCGGATAGACATCTTGCACAACAATGTCACTTTCATTCATGACGACTTGATCGTGCCGGAGCCGTTTTGGAAGCGCTCGGTGGATCTCGTGCGAATTCTGGACGTTGGACTCAAGTCGGCGTACTACGCCTGTTACTACGCCGCGCCGATCATGATTCGTCAACCCAAAGGCCTGATCTCGTTTTCGTCGTCTTTTGGATCGGCTTGTTATATGCACGGCCCGGCCTACGGCGCACAGAAGGTCGGTGTCGACAAGTTTGCGGCCGATATGGCCGTTGACTTCGAGAAGACCGGCGTGTGCACCTTGTCGTTGTGGATGGGACCATTGCTGACCGAGCGATCGCAGAAGGCGTTCCGTGAACGACCCGATCAATATGCACCTTTTGTCGATATCGTAGAGACACCGCAGTTCACAGGCGACATCCTGTATGCGATCGCCTGTGATCCGGACAACAAGAAACTGTCAGGTGGGACACTGATCGGTGCGGAAATTGCCAGGCAGTATGGTCTCAAGGACCGCAACGGCAAGCAGCCACCCAGCTACCGCGATTCGCTGGGTGAACCCCGCATCCAGCATCCAGCGCGAGTCTACTGACTCGATTCGCCCTGCCATGACCGTTACCGCCAAACACCAGGAGGGTATCGCCGCCGACATTGTCTCGCCCTCTCGGTACGTGCACATGGGCGAGATCGACGCCGAATTCGCACGGTTGCGCCGCGAGCAGCCGATCGCCTGGGTCGATCGCGAACCCTACCGTCCGTTCTGGGCGGTGACGCGCTACGCGGACATCATCGATGTGTCGCGGCGGCACGATGAGTTCCTCAATGAACCGCGGCTTTTGTTACTGCCGCGCGACATCGAAACGGCGGCACTCAAGGCGACTACCGGTGGCCTGGCCGAGACGTTGCGCGCCATTGCGGAACTGGCGCGGCTTTCGCGCAGACCACTCGGGGACTTCGTCGATTTCGTGCGCGCTCAGCGCGCCTCGCGGACGCGCGGCCGAACCAGGCGCGTACGCACCTTGATCGACATGGATGCGCCGGATCACCGAGTGTTTCGCGATCTCACGCAACGATGGTTCATGGGCCCGGGCGTCAAGCGTCTCGAAATGCAGATCGAGGCACTGGTCGGCAGCTATATCGAGCGCATGCGGCAGGCCGACGGCTGCATCGATTTCGCGCGTGACGTCGCCATGCGTTTGCCGTTGTCGGTCATCATGTCGATCCTGGGGCTGCCGCAGGAAGATGAGGACTTCGTGTTGCGCGTGACCCAGCAGCTGCTCAACGCAAGTGATCCGGAGTTGCAGAAGTCCAAGCAATATGGCGCCGACGTGGTCGGTGAACTGTTCGCGTACTACGGCGATATCGTGCGCGCGCGGCGTCGCCAGCCAACGGATGACTTGACCAGCGTACTGGCGAACGCCGAGATGGGCGGCAAGCCATTGGGTCCGGTCGAGACCCTGTCGTATCTCCTGATCGTGACGACTGCAGGTCATGAGACCACAGCGGCGGCGTTGTCCGGCGGGCTGAAGGCCTTCATGGACTTCCCGGCCGAGCGGCAGCGGGCGCGCAGCGATGCGGAGTGCCGGCGCGGCCTGGCCGATGAGGTCGTCAGGTGGGTGACGCCGGTACGGCACTTTTGCCGCACTGCGCGCGTGAATACGTCGGTCAGTGGTGTGCCAATCGCGGCCGGAGAGTCGGTCGTCTTGTGGTATCCATCCGGCAATCGCGACGAGTCGGTGTTCGTCGACGCCTTTCAGTTTCGCATTGACCGTAAACCCAATCATCACCTCGGCTTTGGTCATGGAGTGCATCATTGCCTGGGTCGCATGCTTGCGTTGACTGAGCTTCGTGCGTTCTTCGGCGCACTGATTCCAAAACTGACAATGCTGGAACCAGCTGGCGAAGCACGCCCGATCGAGTCCAATTTCACGGCCGGCTTCAAGAGCCTGCCCATTCGGTGTCGACTGCAGTGACACCTCAGGACCTGCGCCGTGCATTCGGCTTGTTCGCGACCGGCGTGACCGTGGTAACGGCAGTGAGCCCGAAGGGAGAGCCTGTAGGAATCACGGCCAATTCGGTGACCTCAGTGTCGCTCGATCCGCCGTTGTTGCTGTGGTGCCTTGCGAGCCGCAGCACCAGCATTCCGGCGTTTGTTCCGGGCGCCGCCTTCGCAGTGCATGTTTTGGCGGGCCACCAGGCCGAAGTTGCGTTGCATTTTGCACGCCTTGGCGGCAGCAAGTTCGAGGTCGACGCTTTCTGGCGTACGTGTCCGACGCCGCCTGAGATCGCCGAGGCCGTGGCGTGTTTCGCGTGTCGTGTCGATTCGGTGTTTCCCGGTGGTGACCACCAGATCATCGTCGGGCGCGTCGTTGATGTTGCAACGCGCGAGTTGCCACCGCTTGTTTTTCAAGGCAGTCGCTTCGGAAGTTTCGAACGTCAAGTGGGCAGCGACTTAATCGACGTCTGGGGCGAATCCTATGACGCGTGGATGTAGTAGTCGCGACATGGACAGCACGGCAATTGCGAATGCCTTGACGGCCTGGTTGCGAAGACGGCAGCCAGCAACGAAGCACGCAAGCGTGCAGAACCTGTGCGAGAGTGGCGCGGGCTACTCGAACATCACCTGGATCGGCGAGTATGCGGGGTCCGGTATCGTGCTGCGGCTCGAGTCCCGGCACGCGTCCGTATACCCGGATACCGACATCGTGCGTCAGTACCGCGTCCTGGAAAGGCTGCAGGACTCCGCCGTGCCGGTTCCACGCTTGTTAGGACTCGAAGCCGACGCCGCGGTGTTGGGCGCCCCGTTCTATCTGATGGAGCGCGTCGACGGGCAAGTGCCGAACGAGAACCCGCTCTATCACCAAGCCGGTTGGTTCCACGATCTGCCGGTCACCGATCGACGGCGCCATTGGTGCGCGGGGCTCGATGCGGTTGCCGCGATCGCGCGAGTGGAATATCGGGAACGAGGTCTCGAATTCTTGCGACGCGATCCGTCGCGGCCGCCGCTTGCATCGCAGCTTGAGTACTACCGTGACGCCGTCGGCTGGGCGGAGCGCCTCGGTCGGCCGTATCCACATTTGCGAGCGGCTTTCGACTGGCTGTGGCGTCATCAACCCCAGGGCGAATCGATGGCGTTGTCGTGGGGCGATGCCAAGCTCGGCAACTGCGTGTTTCGGGAGGGTCGTGTCGTCGCGGCACTCGACTGGGAGCAGGCGACGCTCGCCAATCCCGTCGATGATCTTGCGTGGTGGCTGATGCTCGACGAGTCGCTGTCAGACGGCTATGGCGTTCCGCGACTTGCGGGACTTCCGTCGCGTGCGGAGTCGATCGTCTACTGGGAGCATGCGAGCGGATTGCATGCGCAGGACTTGCTGTACTACGACGTGTATGCCGCCTGGCGCATGGCGTACGTGATGGCGCGCATCGGCACTATTTTTCTCGAGCGCGGTTGGGTGAAACCCCAGGATGAGATGGATGTGCGCAACGGGGGTGCGACTTTGCTCGCACGCCATGCCGAGCGATTGGGATTCTAGGGGAGAGGTCAAGTGAGCGGAACATTGGGGCAGTTTCGGGACTGACCTGACGATCTGCAGGCAATGGTGGAGATGGCACAGTGAAGTACCCGTTCGAGGACAAAGTGGCACTGGTGACCGGTGGAGGATCCGGGATCGGTCGCGCGACGGCTTTGGCGTTCGCCGCGTCAGGAGCGACCGTCGTCGTGGCGGATGTCGACGACAGAGGCGGTGCGGATACCGTGGCGAAGATTCAGGCGGCCAGTGGTCGGGCCGTCTATGTTCGCTGCGACGTGTCGCAGTCCAACGACGTGGACGCGGCAGTGGCGCGGGCAGTAACGGAGTTCGGGCGACTGGATTTTGCTCACAACAACGCCGGCATCAACAGTCTCGCCGCGGACGAGTGGACCGATGCGAACTGGCAACGCAGCTTGAGCATCAATCTAACAGGCGTCATGTGCTGTATGCGCGCGGAATCTGCGGTGATGCTGAAGCAGGGCAAAGGCGCGATCGTCAACACCGCATCGATCAATGGCATTACCGGCAACGCGCACCAGCCCGCATACACTGCGACTAAACACGGCGTCGTGGGCCTGACACGGCATGGCGCGTTGCGCTGGGCGCGCAACGGAATTCGCGTCAATGCGGTCTGCCCGGGCGTCATTGAAACGCCGATGACCGATGCGATCGCCGCGCGTCCTGAGATTCGCAAAGTCATGGAGGAGATGACGCCCATGGGGCGTATTGGACAGCCGCGCGAAGTGGCGGCGGGAGTGCTTTGGCTTTGCTCCGACGAGGCGAGTTTTGTCACGGGTCAAATGCTGATCATTGATGGTGGCGCCACCGTTGATTAGGAGCAGGGCATCGGTCGCGGCGCGCGCAGCGCGCACAGCGAGCGCGGGCATTCGATAGGCGTATCGAGCGCTGAATCTGCCGAATAGGCTGACAGCCGGACAGGACCGATCCAACGAGAGGCGCTGCACATATGTCGATGATTCTGCTGTTTCATCTGCTAGCGCCTGGTGTTTGGCTCGGCGTTGTAGGTGCCGAGTTTGCTATTGAATTTCATGGGATGAGGGATGAAAGATCTCTTTGGACGGCGGCCGAGCTGCACTATAAGACCGACCTTTGGATTGAGATACCCGCAATGGCAGTGGTGTCGGTTAGCGGGCTCTTGATGCTAGGAGAAATCCAACCCGGCGCGATCTTGTGGACCAAGATTGCCTTCGCACTAATGGCAATCGTCTTCTAATGTGGTCTGTGTCTACGCGGTATGGAAACGACGGGCAAGCCTGCGTTCAGCCGACGCAGCAGGGTTGGCACGCGCCAACCGAGCGATGAAGATCAGTGCTGCGGTCATCCCGACTTTTCTTGTGGCGTTCGCGCTTGGACTCTATCTCGCCTTCGGTTGATCTCGCTATCGGATAACGATCTGCTGGAAAAAGCGGTGGCCTACGTCGCGAAGGAGTCAGGTTGAAGCACACCTGGATCGAGGCGTCGACTCCTCGGATAGACTCGACGCGCTCCTCGTTTGGAGCTGTCTGCACTTCGCCTCGGTGACCAAGGAGACCCTCGTGCCCGTCCAACTCGACGAATATCCGGTCCATCAAGGGCCGGAGTCGATGAAATACTTCCTGACCAGCGATCGCAACGTCTACGATCGCTGCATCATGCACGCCCTCGACCGCACGGGCGAGCTGCAGGTGGCAGCGGGCCTCGGCGTCTATCCGGGGGTCGGCGTGATCGATTGTTACGTGGCGATTCGCCAAGGCCGGAGGCTGACGTCGCTGCGCACCTCTGGCGCGCTCTCCGACGACCGCATGCAGCAGCGGGTCGGGCCGATGTCGATCAACGTCGTGAAGGGGCTCGAGACGGTCGTCTTCCGCTGCGAAGGGGCTTCGCACGGGATCGAGGTCAATCTAACCTGGCAGGCGGCGGTGCCGGCCACCGACGAGCCGCGCCACATCCGCCGCCAGGGCCAGACGACGATTCTCGACGCGTTCCGCTTCGTGCAGCCCGCCGACGTCTCGGGGCGCTTTCGTGTCGACGGTCGCACTATCGACGCTCGGGACTGGGTCGGCGCCCGCGATCGCTCCTGGGGGATTCGCCCGGTCGGCAATGCGACGAGCCCGCAGCGCCCGTTCGGTGAGCATGCGATGTGGTGGTGCTGGATTCCGCTGCGCTTCGCCGACTTCGCGCTCATGTTCGTACTCGAGGAGGAGTCCGACGGACACCGCACGATTAACCACGCGATCCGGATCCGGCCGGACGGGCGCATCGAGCAGCTCGGCTGGCCGGAGGTCGAGATCCAGTATGCGCCGGGGACGCGCTATCCGGTGCGCGCGCGAATCGGAGTGAAGGAGCGTGGCGGGCGCGTGCTCACGCTCGAGATCGAGCCGCTCGGGCCGATGCCGCTCGGGGTCGGTCTCGGCTATGGCCCGGAGGACGACGGCTGGAACCACGGGCGCTGGATGGGCGAGCAGTGGATCCAGCGCATCGACCACGATCTCGACGCCGAGGCGACGCGGCAGCGTGTCGCGTGCACGATGATTGACCACGCCGCGCGCGCGACCTTCGACGGACAGACGGGCTACGGCATCTTCGAGCACGTCTGCATCGGGCGGCATGAGCCCTCGGGTTTTTCGGACTTGATGACGATGGCGTGAGGGCGGCCCACGCGTCCCGCGGGAGGTGGTACTGGATGGCCACGTGCCGAATCGGCGAGCGTTGTGGCTGCTGCGACGCGAACACCCCTGCTGGCGCAACGTCAAAGTTCGCACGAATGAGGACCTCAACAACGTCATCAAGCAGGACCACCGCGCGATCAAGCGGCGCTGCGCCACGGTGGCTGGCCTCAAATCGTTCGACAACGCGGCCATAACGCCCGCCGGCATCGGACGCGCCCACCGTCTTCGCAAAGAACGATTCTCGTTTGGGCGCGGCCGACGTCGCCGTGGCTGGTCGCGGAAAGCCGAATGGGCGAAGGCTTTAGCGTGAACCAGCAGATTGCGGAACCCCCGATCGCGTCAGCGTACCCGTAGGGTCCGCGGATGCGTTAGCAGCGTGATGGGCGAGCGACCGCAGAAAGCTGATTGGGCGACCCCCGGGCCGTTCCGACCGCCCATGCATCCCGGCTGCAGCTGCACGCGCAAAGCGTTGGGCCGTTGCGGCGGCGCAACAGTTCTTCGCGAGAATGCCTGCCCGACGCGTGAACGCGTGCTCTGATCGCTCCGTTACAGTAGCCAGCTAGGCTCTATAACTTTCTTTTTGCGTAATTCTTGTTGACTTTTGTTACGCATCTTGACAGGATTCGGCCAGGATACCGGTGTACCGTGCGCGCAACACGTGCGCGCGGCGCCGGTATCAATGGCAACTAGGCGGGGGACGACATGGCACCAAAATTCGCGCGTGCTAGCGCAATGGGCTCATTGACCTTCGGCTTCTTTTTGGTCTCTAGCGCTTGGGCGCAGGACGATAGCGTCGCGCTCGAGGAAGTCGTGGTCACCGCGCAGAAGCGCGAGCAGAATCTGCAGGACGTGCCGCTGGCGGTTACGGCGATGACCGCGGATCAGCTTGAGGTGCGCGGCATCGAGAGTCTTTACAATCTGAACGCGCTCGGGCCGAACGTCTTAGTGCGGCAGAACCCCGGCGCGAAGCTGATCTCCACCGTCGGCATCCGCGGCAGCGTCACGGGGCAGCCCGCGATCTGGATAGATCCCAACGTCGGCCTCTACCTGGACGGCATCTACCTCGGCAAGGCGCAGGGCTCGGTGTTCGAAGTCGTCGACATCGAGCGGGTCGAAGTGCTGCGCGGCCCGCAGGGCACGCTGTTCGGGCGCAACACCGAAGGTGGCGCGATCAATTTCATCACGCGCAAACCGTCCGGCGAATTGCGCGGCTCCGCGGGTGTTGAGTTCGGCAATTTCAGTCGCAAGATCGGGCGGTTGATGATGGACCTGCCGAAATTCGGCATCGCGTCCGTGAGCCTCGGGGCGCGCACGGAGGATGCCGACGGGTGGGCGAACAATCTCACCGGGCCCGATCTCGGCGCCATAGACAGCCAGGCCTACCGTGCTTCCGCCAAGCTCGATTTCAACGAGAATTTCTCGGCCATCTACGACTTCGACTATTCCAAAGCGTACAACACGCCGAATCCGTCGAGTCTCTTGGCGCTGAGCGGTTGGTCGGGGACGTTTCCATCGGTCTTCGGAGCAGCAACCCAGGCGGGGCTCGCGTTCGGAAGAACGCTCGAAGCTGCGCTCACACCCTTCGTGCAAACGAGCCGCCCGGACACCGTCAGCACGAACGGACCGCCGAGCGGTCTTTATGAGCAACAAAACAACAACGCACACGCCCTCACCCTCGATTGGTCGCTCAACGAGCAGAATGAGCTCAAGTACATCTACGCACATCGCAGGATGCGCTTCTCTGATTCCCAGGACATCGACGGCACGCCGCTTGATTCGATCTACGGCGGATACGTTAAGACACATGCCAACTACAATCGCCGCACGCGTTACGAGCAGGAGTCGCACGAGCTGCAGTGGACAGGCAACGCCCAGCCGTTCAACTGGGTTCTCGGGCTCTACTACTTCGAGGACGATGGCGTCACCAACGGCGCCCAGGACTTCAGCATCTTCAGCCAGCCCTTCCAGCGCTCGGACTACGGCGCCGCAACAAAGGCCAAGGCCATCTACGGGCAGGCAGACTGGACGCTCGGCGAGCGATGGACACTCACGGCGGGCGCGCGCTACACGCGCGAGACGCGCGACGGCTTCACGCACCGCTACATCACGCAAGGCTTCGACGGCGCGTTCGTGACGGATCAGCTGGCGCCCGGCGCGATCTGCCCCCGGGATACCTGCACGATTCCGCTGACGAGCTACAGCGCCACGTTCAGCGGCACGCAGCCCGTCGGCAAGCTCTCCTTCAGGCTCAATCCCGACGTGATGTTCTACGCCTCGGTCGCCAAAGGCTTCAAGAGCGGCGGGTTCAGCTCCGAGCTCGCGGGTACGGCCGGCTCGCTGATACTTGCGAATCCCTACCAGCCGCAGAGCTCGCTCTCGAAGGAAATCGGCGTCAAGTCCGAGCTCTTCGATCGCCGCGCGATCGTGAACTTCGCGGTTTTCGACAACAAGGTGAAGGATCTGCAGCTCACGCAGCTTCTGCCCGGCACGACGCAGTCGTTCCTCACGAATGCGGGCGAGGCCACTTACCGTGGCGCCGAGCTCGAGGCCCAGGTGCTGATCGCCGACGGGTGGCGCCTGCAGGGCAGCTGGGGTTATCTCGACGCCGAGTTCGACAAGTACATCGATCGTCCGATCCTGTGCTTCACAGGCCTCGGTGGACCGGTCTGCGTGCCCAATTCCGCGGGCGCGCTCCGGGAGACGGCCGGAAATCGCCTCCCGCCTTATGCGCCGGAGCACACGCTCAACGTGACGCTCGACGGTCGGCTGTGGGAGCTGCGGAACTCGACCGAGCTGCGGCTGATCCTCGACTACATGTCACAGTCGGAGACTTTCCTGTACACCGTCAACAAGAGTCTCACGGCGCCGGATGCAGGTGGCCAGTACCTTCAGACGATCGACGACCTGCCTGCGATCCGCAATCTCAACGCGCGCCTCCTGCTCGCCGACGTGCCGTTCGGCAACGCCACCGCGGACTTCTCCATCTTCGTCCGCAACGTTACCGACGAGGACAAGCAGATCCAGGGCATCGACTTTTCCATGTTCCGCAACGCTGGCTGGCAGGAGCCGCGTACTTACATGTTCACCATGAACTTTAAGTGGTAAGTGCCGGTGCGACTGTAGCCGGGTGGCTGTGTCGGTGAGTGCGGGGTGGCGTCTATAGATCACGGCGACGGCGCTGCTCCTCACCGGCACCGCTGCGCCTGCAACCTCGGGGCCCGTTGAGCCTGAGCGGTTTCCTGTAGCTGCGCCGAACACGGCTCCGCCTCCCGCCGCCGTTGACTCTCTCGCGGCCGCCATGCGTTACTTCACTCGGGCCGTGGACGACGCACGGGAAGTGGCCGGGCGACATCCGTTCTACGCGGATCCGGCGGAGCCAGCTGCGGTTGTCCATGCGCTTCGAACATTCAATGACTTGCGTTGAAGGGGCCGCGAGGCCGGCAAGCTGATGTCAGGCGGACCCCTCACGCACCTTCGCATCGTCGAGTTTGCCGGCATCGGTCCGGCGCCGTTCGCTGGCATGTTGCTGTCGGATCTTGGTGCCGAGGTCATCCGCATCGATCGCCATGACGCGCCGCCCCCGGATCCGGGTTATCGCGTTCTGGCTCGCGGCCGCCAGAGCATCGCACTCAATCTCAAGAATCCGCAGGCACTGCCAGTCATCGAACGACTGGTGGCGAGATCCGACGCTCTGATCGAGGGTTTCCGGCCCGGAGTGATGGAGCGGTTGGGCTTGGGCCCGCAAGCGCTGTTCGCACGACACCCGAAACTGGTTTTTGGCCGCGTGACTGGCTGGGGTCAGCACGGACCGCTGTCGCAGGCCGCAGGTCACGACTTGAACTACATTGCTTTGACCGGGCTTCTGAACGCCATGGGTCCACGCAATGGCCCACCGATCGCACCGCTCAATCTGTTAGGGGATTTCGCGGGCGGTGGAATGCTTCTGGCGTTCGGTGTGCTGGCGGCGATCTGCGAGGCGCAGCGATCGGGGCGCGGTCAGATCGTGGATGCGGCCATGGTCGATGGTGCTTCCCTGCTCGGGTCACTCATCTGGGGCATGCGATCGGGTGGTTGGTGGCGCAATCCGCGCGGAGAGAACCTGCTCGACGGCGGCGCGCACTTCTACGGGGTGTTCGAATGCTCGGACGGCAAATGGATCTCTCTCGCGGCGATCGAGCCGCAATTCTATGCGCAACTGCTGCAGGAACTCGATCTCGATCCCGCGGGCCACGGAGCGCAGATGGATGCGCGCACCTGGCCTGCGATGCGCGAGACGATCGCGGCACGTGTCAGGCACAGAACCCGGGATGAGTGGTCGGCTCGATTTGAAGGCAAGGACATTTGCTTTGCGCCGGTGCTCAACTTCGATGAGGCGTTGAGCCATCCACACAATCGCGAACGCGGTTCATTCCAGCAAGAGTCTGGTGTGGCGTATCCCGCGCCCGCGCCACGGTTCTCTCGCACGCCTGCGACCGCCGGATCTTTGTCAGGAAAGCCTGGTGGCGACACACGCGCGGTTCTGGAGCGGCTTGGATTTGCGGCGCGCGAAATCGACACGCTGCTGGCGTCAGGCGCTGCCACCGCCACCGCCGGTGGAAACAGCGGCGAGAAATAGCAGGAGCTGGGTCATGCCAAAGATGTTCGATCAATGGCGGGCACGCAGTCCGCACTACAGCGACAGTCATGAAGCCTGGGCCATGACTGTGCGCCGCTTCGTCGAAAAAGAAGTCATGCCGCATATCGACCGCTGGGAGCTTGAAGGTCAATTGCCGCGCGAGCTGCATGGGAAGGCTGCGGCAGTCGGTATTTTGGGACTTGGATTTCCCGAACAATACGGCGGAATATCCGAGGGCATCGATCGGTTCCACGGTCTCGTCAGCGGCGCAGAGTTGGCAAACGTTGGCGCCGGCGGATTGCTCGCGGGGCTCATGGTACACGGCGTGGCGCTGCCACCCATCCTGGCCATGGGTTCGAGTGCAATGAAGGAGAGGGTGGCCACCGGCGTCTTGTCCGGCGAGAAGATCATGGCGCTGGCCGTGACCGAGCCCTCCGGTGGATCTGACGTGGCCGCACTGAAGACACGAGCCGAGAAGCGCGGCGATCGTTTCGTGGTGAATGGCTCCAAGACTTTCATCACATCCGGCCTGCGGGCGGACTACTACGTGGTCGCTGTGCGCACCGGCGAAGCAGGGCCTCGTGGTATCAGTCTCATGCTCCTCGAGAAGGGCATGCAGGGATTTTCCCAAACGCCACTCGAGAAAATGGGTTGGCACTGCTCCGATACGGCGACACTCTACTTCGACAACGTGGAGGTGCCGGTCGAGAACCTGATCGGGCCGGAGGGCGGCGCGTTTCGTGGACTGATGGCGAATTTCAACGGCGAGCGCGTCGGTATCGCGAGTTCATCGGCCGCGTTTTCCATGGTCTGTCTCGAAGAAGCGCTCGATTGGGCGCGCGAGCGGGAGACTTTTGGCCGCAAACTCAATGAGAATCAGGCCATTCTACACAAATTCTCGGAAATGTCGCGTCAGATATTCGCGACGCAAGCCTGGGTCGATCGCGCCTGCGATGCAGTGATGCGCGGCAAGGGCGATGCCGGCGAGATTGCGTTGCTGAAAATCCAAGGAACTCGCACGCTCGAGTACTGCGCGCGCGAAGCTGCGCAGATTCTGGGCGGCGCGTCCTACATGCGTGGCGGCAAGATCGAGCGCATCTATCGCGAAGTGCGGCCTAACGCCATCGCCGGGGGCTCCGAAGAAATCATGCTCGACCTGGCAGCGCGCCAGCTCGGTTACACCTGATTCAAGCCAAGGACCAGATCATGGATGCATTCATCTACGATCATGTGCGAACGCCTCGCGGCAAGGGCAAGAGCGATGGTAAGTTGCATGAAGTTACAGCCGTCCGCCTTGCGAGCCAGGCTCTTGGGGCGCTGCGTGATCGATCATCACTCGACACCCAGTTGCTGGACGATGTCGTACTTGGTTGCGTGGCGCCCGTTGGCGAGCAAGGCTCGAACATCGCGCGGGTTGCGGTGCTGATGGCGGGCTACGATGAGTCGGTCGCCGGCATGCAGATCAACCGCTACTGTTCCTCGGGTCTGGAGGCTGTGAACTTGGTGGCAGCGAAGGTCATGGCGGGCCAGACGATGGCGGCGGTCGGCGGTGGTGTCGAGAGCATGTCGCGTGTACCGATGGGGACGGGCGGTGGCGCATGGGCGTCAGATCCCGATGCGGCCTTTCACACGTATTTTGTTCCGCAGGGCGTCAGCGCAGATCTGATAGCAACGAAGTTTGGTTACTCCCGCGAGGATCTCGACCGATACGCCGTTGCAAGTCAACAGCGCGCGGCACAATCCTGGGCGGACGGGCGATTTGCGAAATCGGTTGTTCCGGTCAAGGACATCTTGGGAATGACGCTTCTGGATCGCGACGAGACCGTGCGCGGCAGCGCGACGCTCGAGTCGCTGGCTGCGATCAAGCCCGCGTTCGCCGAAGTTGGCGAGAAGTACGGATCCGATGGGGTGGCGCTGCTGAAGTATCCGGAGTTGGAGTGCATTGAGCACAGGCATCACGCCGGCAATTCGAGCGGAATTGTCGATGGCGCCGCCGCCGTATTGATTGGCACTCGGGCATTCGGACGCAAGACGGGGCTCAAGCCGCGCGCCCGGATCCGCGCGTTTGCGTCGATCGGATCGGAACCAACCATCATGCTGACAGGTCCTACGCCGGCGACGGAAAAAGCGCTGAAGCTCGCCAGAATGAAGCCGTCGGACATCGATCTGTACGAACTCAACGAGGCCTTCGCTGCCGTGGTGCTGCGCTACATGGAAGCGCTGTCGATCTCGCATGATCGGATCAATGTCAACGGCGGTGCCATTGCGATGGGGCATCCACTCGGGGCTACCGGCGCGATGATCCTCGGCACGTTGCTCGACGAAATGGAACGACGCGGGCTCGGCACGGGCTTGGCGACGCTATGTGTCGGCGCCGGCATGGGTACGGCGACGATCATCGATCGACTTTGAGGACGAAGCAGCATATGACGCGAGTCATTCGAGTTGAACGAGACCAGGATGTGCAGGTTTGGACCCTCGACCATCCGGACAAGCCAGCTAACACCATCGATCAGGAGTTCCTCGATAGCCTCGCGTCATGCATTCAGCAGCTGCAGGTGGAACCTGCAGTACGCGGCGCAGTGATTACATCAGGCAAGGCGCTGTTCATGGCTGGCGGGGACCTGAAGGACATGGAGCGCAATATCGACTCCATGCTGCGCGAGGCCCCCGCGATACTGCTGGACAAGGTTTTTTCTCTGTCGCGCGTACTTCGAGCGCTGGAGACCTGTGGCAAGCCAGTCGCCTGCGCACTCAATGGTACGGCCCTGGGTGGCGGCTTCGAGCTCGCGCTTTCCTGCCACTATCGAGTCGCCGCAGATGCGCCAGGTCTCGTCGTCGGGCTGCCTGAAGTGCAAGTCGGTCTGCTGCCCGCGGGCGGCGGCACTCAGCGCCTGCCGCGTATGGTCGGTATTCCGGCCGCGATGCCCCTCTTGCTGGAGGGCAAGACGCTGGATGTCAAGGCAGCGCTCACCGCAAAGCTCATTGATGAGGTCGCGCCGGCGTGCGACATCGTGTCGCGCGCCAAGCGCTGGATCCGTGAAGTCGGCAATGCCGCTCAGCCGTGGGATCGCAAGGAGTTTCGCGTGCCAGGTGGCGCCGGCGCGATGGAGCCGCGCGTCGCTGGTCCACTGGTTGTCACAAATGCGCTGGTGCACGAGAAGACTCAGGACAATTTGCCCGCTCCGCGCGCGATCCTGTCGTGCCTGTACGAGGGACCTCTGCTGCCGATGGATACAGCGCTGCGCGTGGAGGCCAAGTACATGGCGCGTCTCCTCATGGAAGGGACGTCGCGCAACATGGTGCGGACGTTGTTCGTCAGCAAAGGCCGTTGCGATAAGTTGTTTCGTCGTCCTGCGGGCATTCCAACCACCACGTTCGCCGAAATCGGCGTGCTGGGCGCCGGGCTCATGGGAGCCGGCATCGCGCTCGTGGCAGCGCGGGCGGGCAGCACGGTTCGCTTGCTCGATCGTGATCTGCCGAGTGCCGAGCGCGGCAAGGACTACGCGCGCAAGCGCTTGTCAGATGGTGTAGCGAAGGGCCGCCTGACTCAGGACACGGCCGACGCGGCGTTGGTGCGTATCCTGCCGACGGTCGACATCAACGACCTTTCGCGTGCCGAACTCGTTGTGGAGGCGGTATTCGAAGACCGTGCCGTAAAATCGGATGTCATCGCGCGAGTCGATGCGATTCTCGGTGGCAAGGCCGTCCTGGCAACCAACACGTCGAGCTTGCCAATCACCGGGCTCGCTCAATACTCGAAAAGGCCAGCGCAGTTCATCGGGCTGCACTTTTTCTCGCCCGTCGACCGCATGCCGCTCGTAGAAGTGATTCGTGGTCGCAAGACGTCTGATGCGACGCTGGCTGGCGCACTGGATTTCGTGCAACGCTTGCGCAAGACGCCGATCGTCGTCAACGATGCGCGCGGCTTTTTCACCAGCCGGTTTTTCGGCAGCTTTGTCAACGAGGGTATTTCGATGCTGGCCGAAGGCGTGAGTCCGGCATTGATCGAGAATGCCGCACGGATGCTGGGCATGCCGGTCGGACCGCTCGCTGTACAGGACGAGGTAGGGCTCGATCTGGCGGTGCGCGTGACCCAGCAAACGCGCAAGGATCTCGGCGATTCGTATCAGCCGGGGTCGTCCTATCCCATTGTCGAGCGGCTGTCGGTCGAGTTGGGACGTCACGGTCGCAAGAGTGGCGGCGGTTTCTACGACTACCCGGCCAACGGACGTAAACGGCTATGGCCGGGACTGGCAGCGTGGTGGCCGCCGAGTGCGCAGCAGCCGCAGGCAGCCGAGGTGCGCGAACGCCTGCTCTATGTGCAATTGATTGAAGCACTGAAGTGCATGCAGGAGAAAGTGCTGGAAAACCCTGCCGATGGCGATGTGGGGGCGGTCCTCGGAGTTGGCTTTCCAGTTTACACGGGCGGACCATTCTCGTACATCGATCACCTCGGGCCGGCCCGCGTCCTGGCCCGCTGCCGGTCGCTCGCGAAGCGCCATGGCCCACGGTTTACGCCGCCGCGTCTGCTGCAGCAAATGGTCAAACGAGGTCGCCGATTTTACGATTCCGAGGCGGCGGTCTAGCCGATCGGGCGGCAATTGAAAGCGGATTCCGCCCTGATCGAGCGCGCGCGTGCCGCGGTCGGTCGGCCAATCTGGCCTGATCGGGTCGCGCGTGATGCGATCGACCCGGCGACGATCCGCCGCTGGTGCGATGCAATGCGCGAGACCAACCCACGGTTCGCGCGTGGCGTGGCCCCACCGGCGATGCTGGCAGTATGGACGATGCCGCATTTTGATCCGCAGTACGCGCGCGAGCCGATGGAGTTGTTGCAGGAATTCGACGGCGCGGGCTTTGATGGTGTGGCGGCGACCGACCTCGAGCAGGACTTCGAGCGGGAATTGCGCGTCGGTGATCGACTGACGGAAAGCGTGCAGCTGACGGCCGTATCAGATCTCAAGCAGACCGCGCTCGGCGAAGGAGTGTTTTTCACGATCGAGCACGCATTCAGCGCCGCTTCGGGCGACAAGGTAGCGAGCATGCGACTCCGGCTGCTGAAGTTCCGCCGCGCGGCGCCGCGAGCGGCACATGCGCCGCCGGTGAATGCACAACCCGACAGCAGCGACTTTGCGGAGGAGTGTTTGCCGGTTACGGCCAGTTTGATTGTTGCCTCGGCAATCGCCGCCGGCGATTTCGAGCGCGTACACCATGATCGTGCCTACGTGCAGTCGTTGGGACTGCCTGATATCTACATGGCGATACACGCCACCAATGGCCTGTTGCAGGGCTATGCGGGTCGCTGCGTTGCGGGCGGATGCGTATTGAAGAGTATACGTTTGCGGCTAGGTATGCCTTGCCACCCGGGTGACACGCTACGCTGGAGTGCCCGCAGGTTACCGCCGGCAAGACCTGCCGCCGAGCGACTGCGTGTGCGCGGCGTGACAGCCCGGGGCGTCCATGCAGACGCCGAACTGGAGCATGTCGCTGACTAACGAATGTCGATGGTCACCGACTGGAGGTCACCGTCGAATACGGAGTTTTTCGCGTAGTCGGCAACGACCGCCCCACCCGTATCGGTGCCGACGTCAAAGTTTTCGTGTATAGAGAACAGGAATGGCATCGTGCGCGGAATTTTCAGCGTGGTGCTATTGCGGTCATCGACCAGCAACTTCGCCGTCGCTGGTCCGCCGGTCATCGGTTTGCCATAGTCGAATTCGACTTGAATGACACTGTCGCGTGCCGACAGGCGGCGGCCTACGACGCGGTATACCTCCGTCTCCGAGTACTTGTACACGTACACGGGTTGTCGTCGCTGATCGATGAACAGCGCCCAGCCGCCTGCAACGCCGCCGTAAGCGGCGATTACGCCGCCGCGTTGACTGGCGGCAAGGCGCACTCGCGCTGTCAGCGTGTGCGAATGGAACATGACCGGCGGGCCCTGCATCTCCGGGATGCCGCGGCTACCCGCGTAGTACACGTACTGGCGACGGCCACTCGACAAGTGCGGCAGGCCGTCGGTCTGCGCGTTGTCGATCAGCGGCAGGACCTGATTGCGACCCGCTTCGTGCCAGAACAGCGCCTGCAGCTCCGCCAGTTTTTGTGGATTGTCCTGCGCGACATCGCGTGCTTGCGAGAAATCCTGATCCAGATGGTAGAGTTCCCAGCGATCCTCGAGGATCGATCCCGAGATCGGAGTGCGCACATTCCACGGCGCGCGGCCCCGAAACGCAGAGGCCATCCATCCGTCGTGATAGATAGCGCGATTGCCGTAGACATTGAAATACTGGGTGCGCCGCGGCGAGGGCGCTCTGGGATCATCGAAGGTCGGCATCAGGCTCGCACCGTCGATGGGCTGCTGGGTTACGCCATTAACCGTCGCGGGTGCGGCAATGCCCGCGGCGTCGAGCAGCGTCGGTGCGATGTCCGATACGAACGCGAACTGAGATCGCAGGCCGCCGGCCGTCGTGATGCGTTTGGGCCAGGAGACAACCATGGCGTTGCGTGTTCCACCCAGATGCGATGCAATTTGTTTCATCCACTGAAAGGGTGTGTTGAGCGCCCAAGCCCAACCCGCGTTGTAGGCGGCATGGACCTCCGGGCCGCCGATCTTCTCGAGGTGCTTGATGGTCTGGCGAAAATCGGGCGGAATGCCTTGAAGGTTCGCCATGTAGTTTATCGAACCATCAACAGCCCCTTCGCCACTGCCACCGTTGTCGCCAACAATGTAGACGAACAGCGTGTTCTCAAGAATCTGCATTGCCTGCAGCGCATCCAGCATGCGCGCGATCTGCGCGTCGGTGTGCGCGAGAAATCCCGCATAGGTTTCCATCAGTCGGCTGGCGACGCGCCGTTGTTCCAACGATAGAGAGTCCCAGGCCGGCAGATCAGTGGGGCGGGGCGTGAGTATCGTGTTCGGCGGGATCACACCGAGTTCTTGCTGACGCGCAAACGAGGCCTCGCGGAGGCGATCCCAACCTTGATCGAATTGGCCGCGAAAACGTTCGATCCAACTACGCGGCACTTGCAGCGGCGCATGCGTCGCGCCGGGCGCGAAATACACGAAGAACGGTCGCGCAGGGGCAATCGAGCGCTGCTGCTGCATCCAGCCAATGGCGCGCTCCGCCAGGTCCTCTGTCAGGTGATAGGCGGGCCGAGCCGGGGCTGGAATCAAGGTCGCATCCTGCACCAGCGTGGGCGCATACTGATCGGTCTCGGCGGGCAGGAAGCCGTAGAAATGATCGAAGCCTTGCCGCAGGGGCCAGCGATCGAACGGCCCTGCGGGAGAGGATTCCCACTCGGGCGCGAGATGCCATTTGCCAAAGGCGGCGGTCGCATAGCCGTTCTGCCTCAAGATCTCGGCGACCGTCGCAGCACTCCTGGGCATGAGGCCCTGGTAACCGGGGTAAGGTGACGGCGTGTTGAGCACGGCGCCTACCCCGACAGCATGCGGATTGCGCCCCGTCAGCAGCGCTGCACGCGTGGGCGAGCAAATCGCCGTTGTGTGGAAGCGGTTGTAGCGCAATCCAGCGGCGGCCAGGCGATCCAGCGCCGGCGTGGGGATTGGGCCACCGAAAGTACTCGCGGCAGCGAAACCGACGTCATCCAGTAACACAACCACGATGTGAGGGGCGCCCGCCGGCGCCTGTGTCAGACTCATCTTGAGCTTGGGCGTGTCACTTGCAAGGACGGCGCCGGGTGGCGTTCGAGAGACCTTCGAATCGGGCAGCGTCTGCGCCTGCACGCAGACACTGAAAATCCCAAGCGCGAGTGTGATCAGCCAGCAGAACCGCATGAGCACATTCCTCAGGATTTGGTGAGCGGAGTCGGCCCCTGTATGCCTGGCGGAGACCCGGGCAGACCGTAGTAGTAGTGCCCGGCAGTAAGGCCGCCGTCGACAGCGAGTTCGCTGCCCATGCAATAGCTGGATTCGTCGGAGGCCAGGAAGACAAAGCAATTGGCGGCTTCCTCGGCCCGACCGATGCGTTGCGCCGCGAATTGCTTGAATGCGCGGTCGATCTGCTCGAGCGGCGCATTCATCGGATTGGTCATCGCGGTGTTGATGCCGCCAGGATGGACGGAATTTACGCGCACGCCATAAGGACCGAGTTCGAGGGCGGCGACTTTGGTCATGCCACGCACCGCGAATTTCGAGCCGACATACGCTGTCAGAGAATTGGCGCCCTCGAATCCATCGGCCGATGAATTGTTGATGATCGAGCCACTGCGCTGCTTGATCATGACAGGCGCCACGGCACGCATGCCGTTGAACACGCCAACGACGTTGATGTCGAGTACACGGCGCAAATCGGCGACCGTGGTCGACAACAGATCCTTGAACATGAGGATTCCGGCGTTGTTGACAAGCACATCGAGGCGACCATGCTGGTCGATCGCACTGGCAACGATGTCGCGCCAGCGATTTTCGTCCGCGACGTCGTGCTCGAAGTAGCGTGCCGCCGGTCCCAGCTGCGCGGCGGTTGTGGCGACTTCCGGCAGGATATCAGTCAGGATGACCTGGCCGCCTTCTTCGATGAATCGCCGCGCGATCGCTGCTCCCATGCCGCGCGCAGCGCCGGTGACGAGCGCAACCTTGCCGGCGAGCCGGTTCATGCTCGCGCGCTCGTCTTGCGCTTGGCAAGATTCATGGCCACTTCCTCGATGAGGTCCTCCTGTCCACCGACGGTCTTCATGTGGCCCATTTCGATGAGAATGTCGGCCGACGACACTCGGTAGGTGGCTGCCGCGCGCTTGGCGAACAACAGAAACGATGAATAGACGCCCGCGTAACCTAACACCAGCGCGTCGCGGTCCACGCGAACTGGCTGATCCATGATCGGCACGACCAGGTCTTCGGCAACATCGGCGAGCTGCATGACATCGACACCAGTTTGGATGCCCAGGCGCTGACAGACCGCATTGAAGACCTCGAGCGGAGTATTGCCGGCACCGGCACCCAGCCCGGCCGCGGATCCGTCGATGCGAATTGCGCCATGCTCGATCGCAGCGAGCGAATTGGCGATGCCCATGGCGAGATTGTGATGGCCGTGAAATCCGATTTCGGTTTCGGGTCGCAGTGTGGCGCGAAGCGCCTGGATCCGCACGGCCACGTCGTCGGGCAGCATATAGCCCGCCGAGTCGGTGCAGTAGATGCAATTGGCGCCGTAGCTCTCCATCAGCTTGCCTTGACGCGCGAGACCCTCGGGATCCTGCATGTGCGCCATCATCAGGAAGCCGACGGTGTCGAGGCCCAATTTGCGCGCCAGCGCGATGTGCTGCTCGGAGACGTCGGCTTCGGTGCAATGTGTCGCGACGCGGATAGTGCTGACACCCAAATCCCTGGCGAGCCTAAGATGCTCGACGGTACCGATGCCCGGTAGCAGCAGTGCCGAGACCTGCGTGTTCTTCACGGCACCGATGACCGCTTTGAGATATTCTTCGTCCGAGTGCAAAGGAAATCCGTAATTGACTGAGGCGCCACCGAGCCCGTCGCCGTGCGTCACTTCGATCAGCGGCACGCCGGCCGCATCGAGTCCGCGGGCGATGGCCACCATCTGATCGAGCGTAATCTGGTGGCGCTTGGGATGCATGCCATCGCGCAGACACATGTCGTGCAAGCGGATGTGCTTGCCCCGCAATTTGTCAGCAGTACTATTCATCCGTAGACACCTCGAGCAATTTCCGGTGCGAGCATTTCCGCTGTGCGCAGGGCGGCAGCCGTCATGATATCGAGATTGCCGGCGTACTTTGGCAAGTAATCGCCCAGCCCTTCGACCTCCAGGTAAATCGAGACGCGTTTGCCATCGAAAACCGGTCCGCTCTTGAGCCGATAACCTGGTACATATCGCTGCACGTCGGCGATCATCCGGTTGACGGAGTTGCTGATGGCAGTCGCGTCAGGCGGCTCTTTGGTCAGACAATGCACCGTGTCGCGCATGATGAGCGGCGGTTCGGCGGGATTGAGAATGATGATGGCTTTGCCACGTTTCGCCCCGCCCACTTTTTCGATGCCGAATGCCGTGGTCCGGGTGAACTCGTCGATGTTCTTGCGCGTTCCAGGTCCTGCCGATTTGGAGGCCACGGTCGCGACGATTTCGGCATAGTCGACCGGCTGGACACGACTCACGGCTGCGACCATCGGAATTGTGGCTTGGCCGCCGCAGGTCACCATGTTGACGTTCATCTCGCGCCGGCCGACGTGTTCAGGAAGATTGACCGGCGGTACGCAAAACGGTCCAATCGCCGCCGGTGTGAGGTCGATGACCACGACGCCGGCAGCCTCGAGTTTGCGGGCGTTGTCGGGATGCACATAGGCCGATGTCGCATCAAACGCGATCCGGATACCATCCTCGCGAAGGTGCGGTAGCAGCCCGTCGATTCCCTGGGCGGTGGTTTTGAGTCCATGTGCTTTTGCTTTGGCGATGCCGTCGGAATCTGCGTCGATACCGACCATCCAAATGGGATTGATCAGTGGGCTGCGCAGCGCTTTGATCATCAGATCCGTGCCGATGTTGCCGGAACCAATGAGGGCGGCGGGGATACGGTCGGTCATGAATGGCCGTAAGCTCCTTTCAAATAGGTACTGAAGCGGATAATAGTACAAATTCGTAGAAAATGCCCGTAGAATTTACGCGATTGAATGGTCTCAGGCCAACCCGAGGCGAGTTGAATGACTAACAATGGGGAAATCGCCCAGCGTCTCGAGCGGCTCGAATCGATCGAGGAGATTCGACAGCTCGCGGCTCGCTACAGTCTGGCGCTCGACATGCGCGACATCGATGCACTCGCAGGTCTGTTTGTCGACGATGTGCGGGTCGGCAAAGAGCGATGCGGGCGCCGCGCATTGCGCGACTGGCTCGATGAGACCATGCGCGTGCAGTTCACGGGCACTTCGCACCATATCGGCAATCACATCATCGAATTCGAGACTGCCGACGCGGCGCGCGGCGTCGTGTACTCGAAGAACGAACATGAAACGCCGACTGAGTGGGTGATCATGCAGATGATGTATGTCGATGACTACGTGCGGCGCGCCGGGCGCTGGTGGTTCCGCCGCCGTCTGCCGCTCTATTGGTATGCGACCGATCTCAACAAGCCGCCGCTTGGTCCAAAGAAGATGCGTTGGCCCGGTGTCGCATCCTACGACGGTGGCTACCACGATCTGTTTCCGAGCTGGCAAGAGTTCTGGGAGCGCAGCGGTCCGCCGGGCACGGATGTTCCGGAGCCGGCACCGTTGAACGAGTTCATCAAACGGATGCGTCGCGGCGCCGAGGCGCCCCGCATCAAGGTGCGTTAGCAATGCGTACCATCGAAACCATGACCCGACGCGAGTGGTGTGGCGCTGCACTGGGCGCTGTCACGGGACTCGCGTTAGGGCCGACTGCCCGTGCGGCCTCCGCCGATGATCTTGATGATCTCGATGGTATGGGGCTCGCGGCGATGGTGCGTCGGCGGAAGGTGTCGCCACGCGAGTTGTTGGATCGTGCGATTGCGCTGGTGGAGCACTTGCAGCCGTCGATCAATGCGATTGCGGTCAAGGATTACGATTTCGCGCGGAGCGAGTTGCAACGACTCGATCCGTCTGCGCCCTTTGCGGGCGTGCCATTCTTGCTCAAGGATTTGTGGGTCGCGCTCGCGGGCACGGTTTCCACGAACGGCAGCAAGTTCTATGACGGCGTGCGCGCGGACTACGATGGCGAATTAGTGCGGCGGTTTCGCGCGGCCGGGCTCGTGATTCTTGGCAAGGCGGCGAGCCCCGAATTGGGCCTCAGCCCATCTACCGAATCGGCACTCCATGGTGCGGTTCGCAATCCTTGGAATACTGCGCGAACGGCCGGAGGTTCGTCGGGTGGATCGGCCGCGGCCGTTGCGGCCGGAATCGTGCCGCTCGCGCACGCGAGCGACGGCGGCGGCTCGATTCGCATTCCGGCGGCGTGCTGCGGGCTTTTTGGACTCAAGCCGTCGCGCGGCCGCGTGCCGTTTCCCGTACGGCGCTTCGAGGGCTGGGCCGGCCTCAGCACACATTTCGCCGTGACGCGCAGTGTGCGGGATGCGGCGGCGCTGCTCGACGCGGTGGCGGGACCCGATGTCGGTGCGCCGTTCCTGGCTGCGCCAGGGCCTGGAGAGTTTCTTGCCGCGACGCGTACGCGAGCGCGCAAGCTGCGCATCGCGAGGTTACCGCAACCTCTGTCGGGCACGGCCGTCGATCCTGCCTGCGCGCGCGCGGTCGAGGAGGCCGCGGCCCTGTGCACGCGCCTCGGGCACCAGGTGCGCGATGCGGCGCCGCCGCTGGATTTCAAAACTTATAACGCGGCGTTCGGCACGGTCCTCGCCGTGCAAGCGCTCGCCAGTCTTCGTGACCGCGAAGCGCAGCTCGGGCGCGCCTGCACGCCGGACGATGTCGAGCCGGTCACGTGGATGATCGCGCAATCGGCGCGGCAGATCGACGGAGTGATGTACGCCCGAGCGCGCGAGGTGTTTGATCAAACGGCGCGTCGCATGGGCGAATTCCTGCGTGATTACGATCTGATCTTGAGCCCGACCTTGGCGAAACCACCCATCGAACTGGGCCGGCTCGCGTTGTCGTCAACCGATTTCCAGCAATTTGCGCAGGAAGCCTCGACGTTCTCGCCCTACACCGCGCTGGCTAACATTACTGGCCAACCTGCAATGTCGGTGCCGCTGGCCATGAGTGGCGAAGGACTGCCAATCGGCGTCATGTTGCAAGGGCGATTCGGCGAGGAATCCACCTTGCTATCGCTCGCCGCGAGTCTCGAGCGCGAACAGCCGTGGGCCGGCCGGCGGCCGTCGAATTTGTTACCTCCTCAGGCGCGTCGTATGGTGCGCTCCAGGAGCTGAGCGAATTTCGTCGAATACGGCGGCAACATGCCCAGCGCGCGCCTGGGGTCCCACCAGCCGGCACGATAGACACCGCGCAGATCGCTGTACTGCTGAAATCCTTCGCGGCCTTGATAGACACCCATGCCGGATCCGCCGGCACCCCCAAAGGGCACCGCGGTCAGAGCGACGTGCATCAAGACGTCGTTGATGGCGACGCCACCGGATCGCGTATGCGCGAGTACCCGGGCGCATTCGGCGCGGTCGCGCCCGAAGTAATACAGTGCCAACGGTGTGGAACCGTCCTGTATGGCTGAAATCACCTGGTCGAGGTGGTCATAGGGTGTGACGACCATCGCGTGACCGAAGATCTCATGGCGCGCGATGCCGCTGTCCTCCGGCGGTTCGACGACGAGATGCAACGGGCGGCGCCGCGATGCGCCGTTCGCATCGTCCGGACCCAGGGTTTCGATCCGGGTTCCGGCCCTGCGTGCTTCGGCGAGCCATTCATCGATTCGGGCGAGCTGTCGTGGCGAGGCGATACTCGTGACGTCGGGATTCTCCGGCCCGGTGGGGAACATGCCCGACCAGCACTTGCGGAAGGCCGCGAGGAACGGTTCGAGTCCGGCCCTCGTTACGTACACGGTGTCTGGCGTGACGCAGATTTGGCCGCCGTTTTGACTGCGCCCGACCGCAATGCGATCTGCAGCATGCCTAAGATCCGCATTGCGCCCGATGACGACGGGGCATTTGCCGCCCAGCTCGAGCGTGAGTGGCGTCAGGTTTTCGGCGGCCGAATGCATGATCGCGCGCGCGACGGCCTGGCCGCCCGTGAACACCAGGTGGTCGAAAGGCAGGCGCGAGAATGCTTGCGCAACCGCCGCATCGCCCACGATCACGGTGAGTTCGAGCGGATCGAAGCTGCGCGCAACCGCTGCCTGTAGCCACTGCGCCAAGTTCGGGGACTGGTCGGACGGCTTGAGCATGGCGCGATTGCCGGCGGCGAACACGCTGGCGAGCGGCGCGAGCACCGTGAACAGCGGCGCATTCCAGGTGCCGACGATGCCGACCACGCCCTTGGGCCGATACTGCAGTTCCGCGCGGGCACCAAACAGGTTGAAGAGCGGCACCGACGGGCGTCGATCCGGGCGCATCCAGCGCGCGACATTTGATTCCGCATGTTTCAACGCGCTGACGGCAGCCTGGATGTCGATCGACAGCGTCGTGACTCGATGGCGACCACCGAAGTCGCCGTCGGCTGCAGCGCAGATCGCATCGATGTCGCGTTTCAACAGATCGATTACGCGGCGCAGGCGATCGCGGCGCACTGCTGCGCTGGCGACTCCCTCGGCCTGGAACGCCGCGCGCTGCTGCGCAAGCAAATGTGTGAGTTGTTCGGGTGCGAGTGATTCGGTGAACGTCGCAGCGCTCATGGCTTGGCCCTCAGCGGTTCCTCGTCAATGATCTCAACGGGCGGCGGGCGATATGACCCGTCCAGTACGGCTTGGCCCGGCTCGTACATGCGCAAGATCAGCATGAAGGGGTCGCGGCCTACGGGCAGCCAGTTGACCCGAGCGTCGACGGGAGGCTGCTCACCGAGCCTGAAATGCAGCCGACGGCTGCGCTGCCCCGCAAGTGTGGCGCCATCGGCGCTGTGTAACGATGCCGCACAAACCGTCTCCTGCGGGCGATCGGCGTAACCGCCGCTTGCGACATCAACCGCCTGCGCTGACCGCCAGCGACGACAGCGGCGATCTGTTGCAGACAAAGCCTGCAGCACAGGCGCTGTCTGCGCCAGATGGCCCAAGCCGTGCGACGAGATGTCGGCGAAGAAGTGCGGCACGCCAGTCCGGATCAGCGTTTCTTCAGTTCGACGAGGGGGACGACGTCCGGAATCTCGATGCGCCTGCGGTCGGGCTCGACCGCAGCGAGCGGAGCAAGCTCACGCATCGTGGCCAGCGAACGCCGGGCCAGATCCTGATAGGTTCGCGTACCGCCCGACTTCCAGGCGATTTCGGCATCGGAGAGTTCCCGAATGACTTTCGCCGGCGTGCCAGCGGCAAGGCTGCGCGGCGGAATTTCGGCGCCGGCCTTGACGAAGGCGCAGGCGGCAACAATGGACGATTCACCGACGACCGCGTTGTCCATGATTACGGCGTTCATGCCGACCAGCGCGTTGCGTCCGACGCGGCAGCCATGCAACACGGCGCCGTGGCCGATGTGCCCTTCTTCCTCGACGACCGTATCGGTACCGGGAAAGCCGTGCATGACGCAGGTGTCCTGTACGTTGGCGCCGCGCCCGATCATGAGCCGCCCCAAGTCGCCGCGCAGGCAGGCCGCCGGACCTATGTAGCAGCCGGGGCCGACGATGACGTCGCCGATCAGGATGGCGGTCGGATGCACGAAAGCAGTCGGATCGACGACGGGGACGATGCCGTCGATGGCGTAGACGCGCAGTGTATGCATGCTCACTCCCTTCAGACAAAGCGGGCAACGAGAATAGATTCTATGACGCAACGCAAGCCCTGAGATGACGTTCAGGGTTGAAGTCGGCGCCGGCGCGTAACAACGCGAAGCACAAGCGGGCGAGTTTCCGGCCCAGGGCGACAAACGCGGCCGTGCTACTCAGGCCCCGCTGCCGCAAGGCGAGATAGTACGACTCCCAGTGCGGCTGGCGCCAGCCACTGGGAGGGCGATCTGCCGTGCGGAACGCCGAGCACCCAGATCGCCACCCTCGTGGAGCGGCGCTCCCGCTTCGTCATGCTTCCGCAATGCTCCTGGCAGCGCGGCTCGAACGAAAACACCAACGGACTGCTGCGCCAGTACTTCCCCACAGGCAGCGACCTGTCCCGCCGCTCCCAGGCGCTCCTCAATAGCGTGGCTCTGCAGCCTCGCGTTGCATCGACCGGTTGAGACCGCCATGCGTCACCTGCTGGCAAGTAGGATCCTCAACGACTCGTGGCTATTCAATTCACTGCTCTCGACTATGTTCTTGAAAGCGCAGCCTCAGCCAAGGGGCGGGTAGTCGATGTATCCACCAGGTCCCGGTGTGTAGAGCGTCTTGGGATTGAATTTCGCCAAACCAGCGCCGCTCGCGACACGCGCGACGAAGTCCGGGTTGGCGATGAAATGCCGAGCGAACGAGATGGCGTCCGCCTCGCCGTTGCTGATTGCAGCGCGCGCCGTATGCCGCTCGTATCCATCATTGAGGACCATCGGGCCCTTGAAATGTTCGCGCGCGAATCGGCCCGCATCCAAACCCTCGATGGGGGACTTCAATACGTGCAGGTAGGCGCAGCCGAGGGGCCGGAGCGCCTCGAGCAGAGTCGCATAGGTTTCGTGTGGATCCGGGTCGATGACGTCGTTGAAAGGATTGCCGATGCCGATGCGCACGCCGACGCGGCCGGACCCGATCGCGGCAATGAGTGCCTCAACCGTTTCGATCACGAATCGCGCGCGACGCGCAGCCGTGCCGCCGTAGGCATCATCGCGTCGATTGGTATTGCTGGCGAGAAACTGCATCGGCAAGTAGCCGCTTGTGCAGTGCAGTTCGACGCCATCGAAGCCCGCCGCTCGCGCGCAATGTGCTGCATGCGCGTACTCCTTCACGACCGCAGCGATTCCGGGGTTGGTCAGCGGTTCGGGTTCGTCGCAGGGCTGTAGACCGGCCTGGTCCGTATAGAGCTGTACGGCCGCACGAATGGGCGAGGGTGCGACGGTGCTGGCGCTATTCGCCTTGTTGTAATGATTGGCGATTCGACCCACGTGCATGAGCTGCGCAACAATTCGGCCGCCGCGCTCGTGCACGGCCGCGGTGACCCGCGACCAAGCGGCGATCTGGGCTTCGCTGTGCAGGCCTGGTGTCCTTGGATAGCCCTGTCCGTGAATCGATGGCTGAATGCCCTCCGTAATGATGAGACCCGCACCGGCACGCTGCCCGTAGTAGATGACATGCAAGTCGGTCGGCAAACCGTCGGCGGTCGCGCGACTGCGCGTCATGGGCGCCATGAGAATCCGATTGCGGCACTCGATGTCGCCTAGACGAACGGGCGTTAGCAGCGGATCGGCTGCCGTCACAGAGGCCATACCGACGACTCGGCGCCGCCATCGAGCTCAAGCGTCTTCCCAGTCATCCATGATGATGCCGGCGACGCCAGGTACAGCGCCGCTGCGGCGATGTCCTCGACTTCTCCCAGGCGTCGGAGTGGCGTTCGTTGCTCCATGGCCGCACGAACTTCGGTTGTCAGGAACGGTTTCAGTGAGGCGGTGACCACAGGGCCGGGCGCAATCGCGTTGACGCGAACGTCGGGTGCGAAGTCCTGCGCGAGCAGTCTTGTCAACTGCGCCAAAGCAGCCTTGGCGGTGCCATAACTCGAAAAACTGCGCTGTGCATAGCGTGCCGCGGCCGAGGTGATGTTGATCACCGAGCCGCCGCCGCTCTTGCGCATCAGCGGAACGCACTGGCACGTGAGCGTGTATGCGGGCAGTACATTCCACTGCAACGATTGCAGGAATCTCTCCGGCGACGTCTTGAGCGGATCGTTAGGCCCCGAGCCGCCCGCATTGTTGACCAGAATCGACAGAGCGCCGAATTCCCTGGCGACAACGGCCACGCCGGCCTGCAGCGCCTCAACCTGGTTGACGTCGCAGGGGATCGCCAGTGCCCTGCGGCCTAACGCCCGAATCTCCGTGGCAAGCGATTCCAGATCCCGCTGGGTGCGCGCCAGGCAGGCAACATCGGCGCCTGCGCTCGCGAAGGCGAGCGAAATGGCGCGTCCGATGCCGCGCCCGGCGCCTGTGACGACAGCCTGATGGCCGTCGAGCCGGAACCGGGGCGCGACATCCACCGTCCGTCACCAGCGCAACGTGACGTCGGCACCGTAGGTGCGAGGCAAGCCCCTATAGGCCTGGGTCAGGCTGTCGAACCCCGGGCCGAAATCGATCATTGTGCAGGTACCTTTCATCAAAAAGATTGCGCGACCAGAGCGCGGCTTCGAATCGGGCTGAACCCCATTCGACACCGGTCCATGAGAGGCGGGCGTTGACGAGCGTGTGACTACGAACGAGCGTATCGCCCGCAAGTGCCGAATTCTGCGACGCCGGATCAGAAGCCCCGAGGTTTGCAAACGGAAACGCGTACAAGTAATAGTCGTCGACATAGTTGGCATCCAGCAACAATCCTACGCGGCCGCCGCGAACTGTGCCGAGGCGCAGGTGAATGGAAGCCGACCAGGTGTTTTCCGGCAAGTGTGTCACCGCTCGATTGCTTGCTGCATTCACGCCGCCATCCAGGAATTCATCATATTTGCCGGTCATGTGGCCGTATGCGATCTGCGCAGCAAAGACTTCACTAGGACGGAACGAACCTTCGATTTCGAATCCGCGGATGCTGGCTTGGCCGTGGCCGATAATGACGCGAAGATCAGAAAAGCAATCGCAGAAATAGCTTTGACGATTCGCAACGGGCGTCTCCTGTGAATCGTCAGCGCTATCAGAAAAAACAACTGCCGCCGTTGACGACGAGCACGCTGCCGGTGACGTAGGATGACTCGTCACTGGCAAGGAAACGCACGGCGGCCGCGATTTCCTCGGGCCGACCCATGCGGCCCAGTGGAATGGCTTTCTCAAGGCTCGCGATCCAGTCCTCGGGAATCGATCGCATCAGCGGCGTATCCGTTGGGCCTGGCGCAATCGCATTGACGCGAATGCCGCGCGACGCGACTTCACGGGACAGCGCGCGTGTTAGGCCGACCAGCGCCGCTTTGCTGGTCACGTAGTGAATCGGGCCTTCGCCCGATTGCACGGCGGTGGATGCGATATTGATGATCGAACCGCGAATATTTTTGGGCCCCATGATGCGCAGCGCTTCGCGCGTGCAATAAAAAGCCCCATCGAGGTTGACGGCCATGACACCGCGCCAACCGTCGTCCTCCATATGCACGAGCTGCTCGACATGCGTCGTCGGTTTCTCGCCGCGCCCGAGTTCGGCGTTGCGCTTGGCCATCAGTTCGTACATCTGCGCGCTGCCATCGTTAGGCGCAGTCCCGGTGCCGGCATTGTTGACCAGGATGTCCAGGCGCCCAAACGCCGCCAACGCGCTGGCAAACGCTGCTTTGACGGCGCCACTGTCGGCCACGTTGCAGGCCAGGGCAAGATGTTGGGAGGGCGTTGGCAGCGAGGCGACCGTCGCCTGGGCTGTTTCCGCCTTGAGATCCACGACGGCCACTCGGGCGCCTGCGCCGGCGAGCGCTTGTGCGCACGCCCGGCCAATGCCTTGGCCTGCTCCGGTGACCAGTGCCGCCCTACCCGCGAGCGTACTCATCGTAGTCGTCCCTCTGTTCGGTTGTCATGGCGACGGCACCACCAATTCCGCCGCCTTGCCGCCATCGGCTGAAATACAGACGGCAGTGACGTAGGAAGACTCGTCGCTTGCCAGGAACAGTGCGACGTTGGCAATCTCATTTGCTTCGCCGAACCGGCCCATCGGCACTTGTGCCGCGATCTTCTTGCCCCACTCGGCATACGGCCCCGCGAAGCCGGCGGCAGTCGCTGGTGTATTGATGACACCCGGTGCAATCGCATTGACACGCACGTTGGCACGCGCACCTTCTATCGCGGCGTACCTCGTAAAGTGGATCAGCGCCGCCTTGGCTGCGCCATAGGCCGACATGTTCGCCAGCGCCAGGAGCCCGTTGATCGATGAGATGTTGATGATCGAGCCGCGCCCGGCCGGAATCATGACCTTGAATGCCTCGCGCGTCGTTACCATCGCCGAGTTCACATTGACGTCGAAATCCTTGCGAAAAGTCTCGGGTGTCAGGTCGGCAAGGGCGGCGTAAGTGACGGATGGCGCGTTGTTGACGACGACGTCCAGACGTCCGTGCTTCGCAGCGGCGTTGGCGACCAACGAGGCGAGCGCCGCGTGGTCCGCCACATCCAGCGCCGAGTATTCCACCGACCCGCCGGCCGCGCGGATGGCGGCCGCGGTCGCCGCCAAGGGCTCGGCGCGTCGAGCACAAATGACGACGTGTGCGCCTTCGGCGGCAAAACGCTGGGCAATCGCGGCGCCAATCCCCTGGCTCGCGCCGGTTACGATAGCCACGCGATTCTGCAGTCGACCCGCCAAGTCGCCCCCTGAGCGTTAGAACGCGTAGTATTATAGCCTCGCAATTACGCGTTTGGTAGATAAAGTGACCAGTTGGCTGGTGAAAATCTTGGTTTTGAGTCTTCCACTGCTAGACTTTGCAGGTCGCGGACTGGGGAGCCGTCGGTGTCAATAGAGCGACAGTTCGAACTCGGTGACGAAGTTGTGCGGGGGGTGCGCTGTCGCGTCTTTCGTCATGCGCCGCGCAGCATGCCGGAGCTGTTTGGAAAGGTCTCGTGGGACAGCGATGCGGCGTTTCTTGTGTATGGGTCGCGTCGCGTCACGTATCGGGATGCCTGGAAGCAGGCAGGGATCTTGGCAAGCGTCCTTGAGGGGCGCTACCGCGTGGGCGTCGGAACCCGCGTCGGTCTGGCCATGCGCAACATGCCCGAATGGGTGATGAGTTTCCTGGCGATCGCGCGCCTTGGGGCGGTGCCTGTGGTGCTCAACAGCCGCAGTGCCGGCGAGGAACTCGCGCACGCGCGCGATACGATGGGCGTGTCGCTCATAATCGTCGATGGCCGCTGTGGGCGAGAGTTGATTTCCTACCCCTCGTCAACGCCGACGCTGGTGGCAGCCGACGCAGCAGCGGAAGGTGACGATCGGGTTCGCGACGCACAGTCGGTGGCCGCAACCGTCACTGCTGGCGCGGCCTCGCTCGAAGCGTTGGTGGACGAAACAGGTACCGCAGTGAATCCGCCGGCGCCAGTCGTAAGTCCAGAAGATCCGGCGATGATCCTCTTTACCTCGGGCACCACCGGACGCGCCAAAGGGGCGGTGTTGAGTCATTTTGGGACCTGCAGCTCCGTGTGGACCAATCACTATGCCGGCTATTTGATCGCGGAGCGCATGGCGGCCCGATTCGGCATCACGGTCGAACAATTGTTGGCGCACGCGCCGCAACCTGCGCTGTTGCTGATGTTTCCACTGTTTCATACCAGCGGTGTACACACCGGCTTGCTGGCGAACCTCATGCGCGGCGGCAAGATCGTGCTAATGCGGCGCTGGGATGTGCCGACCGCGTTGACGCTAATCGAGCGTGAGAAGATCACTCAGTTTCCCTGCGTGCCCACGATGTTGTGGGACCTGGTGCGGTCGCCCGAGTTGTCGCGTTTCGATATGAGTTCGCTGACTAGCGTGTCAGCCGGCGGACAGGCGCTGCAAAGCGGCCTCTTGGCAGAAATCACGCGCGCGTTTCCACGGGCCATTCCTGGCACAGGGTTCGGCATGACCGAAACCACGGGCGCAGTCGCGATGTGCGTGGGTGAGGACTTTCTGGCGCACCCCGGCACGGCGGGACGAATCCTGCCCACCACCGAAGTGCGCATCAGGCGTGACGACGGCCAAGTGGCAGGCAATGGCGAGACAGGCGAGATTTGCCTGCGCGGTGTGTCGAACATGCTCGAGTATTGGGGTGAGCCGGAGGAGACGGCACGTGCGTTTGACGAAGACGGCTTCATGCACAGCGGTGACATCGGCTATATTGATGCGGAAGGCTATCTGTACATCGTTGATCGCAAGAAGGACATGGTGATTTCAGCTGGCGAGAACATATACTGCGCGGAGGTCGAGCGCGTGCTGCTGTCGCATCCGGATCTTATCGAAGCGGCCGCATTCGGCATTCCAGACCCGCGACTTGGCGAACGGCTGCTGGCGATCGTCGTGCCGCGTCCGGGCGCAGTCGCCAGCGTAACGCCGCAAGCGATTCGTGAGCATGTCGCAGCGCATTTGGCCGCTTACAAAGTGCCTGCAGATATTCAGATTGAGGCGGCCGGCCTGCCGCGCAACGACCTTGACAAGGTGGACAAGAATCGGCTCCGTGACAGGTATCGGACGGCCTCAACGAAGGCGGGTGCGGCATGAGTTTTCCGGGAGACATTGGCGTCATCGATTTGATGATGGGCATTCCAGTCAGCGAGACTAACCAGGAATGGTATGCGCCGTATCTGCCTATGCTGCTCGATCTCGAAAGCCGCGAGGCGTTCAAGATGCCGGCGCAGTACATGTTCAAGGACATTCCGCGCCTGCAGACGACCAATGACTACGTCGACTACGCGGTCGCGCAAATGGACCAGTACCACATCGAGCGCGCGTTGGTGGGGTTCCACGAACAATCGGCAGGCGCACGCCGTGCGCGTCAAGAATATCCAGAACGGTTTCTTTTCGACTATCACGTCAATCCCAATGTCGGCATGGACGAAGTGCGGAAGATTCGTCGCCTGAAGTCCGAATACGGCATCCATGCTGTCAGTTTTTTTCCTTGCGGCAACAATCCGCAAGTGCCGATCAACGACAAGAAGATGTACCCGATCTATGCGACCTGCGTGGATCTCGATTTGCCGATATTTGTCAACGCGGGCGTGCCCGGGCCGCGCTTACCGATGGACGCGCAACGTGTAGACCTTATCGATGAAGTGTGCTGGTTTTTTCCCGAACTCAAATTCGTCATGCGCCACGGCGCCGAGCCGTGGGAAGACCTTGCCGTCAAGCTGATGCTCAAGTGGCCAAATCTCTATTACTCGACCAGTGCGTTTGCGCCCAGGCACTATCCGCGCGCCATCATCGACTATGCCAACACCCGTGGCGCGAGCAAAATTATGTATGCCGGATATTGGCCGATGGGCCTGTCGCTCGAGCGCATTTTTCGCGAATTGCGCGACGTGCCGCTCAAGGCCGAGGTCTGGCCGAAGTTTCTGCGGGGTAACGCGCTCAAGTTGTTTGGAGGAATGTCATGAACGTGGACATGTCGGCGGCCAATACCGCAGTTCGCCAGCATCTGGCGAAGCTCTCGCCCGAGCAATTGTTGCGCTGGCGTACGGCGCCACTCGATCGCCCGCTCGATGCCGCTGCGCGGCGCATCGACCTGCCCATGCCGTTCGGCTGGTTTGTAGTCAGCTACTCGGATGAACTGGCCAAAGGCGAGGTCAAGCCGCTGCGCTATTTTGGCAACGAACTCGCGATCTGGCGTGGCGAGGACGGCGTCGTGCGGATGGTCGATGCTTTCTGCCGACACCTAGGCGCGCACATGGGTCATGCGGGTCGCGTGCAGGGAAACGATCTTGAGTGTCCCTTCCACGCCTGGCATTACGACGGGAACGGCGCGGTCACGAAAATCCCCTATGCGAAGGTGATTCCGCCGCAGGCCCGCCGCGGCTGTATTCCGGCGTGGCACGTTGTGGAACGTAATCGTTTCGTCTGGGCGTGGTACCACCCGCACGGCGTTGCGCCGATGTTCGAGGTCGAAATGCTGGCCGAGACCAGCTCGCCCGACTGGACCGACTACGAAAAGCACGAGTGGATCGTGTACGGCCCGCTGCAGAACCTCGCTGAAAACGGCGTCGACGCTGGGCATTTCCGTTACATCCACGGCACGGCCAACATGCCGGCTTACGACGTCAAGTTCGAGGGCATTCGGCGCGTCGCGTCGGTCGATGCCAAGATGCCTACGCCACGGGGTGAAGTCGACGGCACGATTTCTTATGGAACCGTGGGTGCCGGTCAGGCGTGGACCCGATTCACCGGCATCTGCGAGACCTTGATGGTCGCTGGCATTACGCCGATCGCGCCCGATTGCACACACGTCCGGTTCGCCTTCACACAATTGAAGTCTGCAGCCCAGGGGCCCACGGCGCGTGTGGCCAAAGGCGTGATCAAGGACATTTGCCGACAGCTCGATCAGGACAAAGTCGTTTGGGATCGGCAGATGTACCGGACGGATGCGTTGCTCTGCGATGGCGATGGTCCGATTCTCGACTTTCGCCGGTATTACCGGCAGTTCTACGCAGAATTGCCGCAGGATGGCGATGCTAATTCGAAGATCGTCAAGCGTAGTTTTTCGAGACCCGCGAAATAGTCGGCGTCGCGCCTCGCACCGCAATCGAGGAAACGGAACATGCAGGATTTTGCGCGCAAGCGCGCGCTGATCACCGGCGCCGCGAGTGGCATCGGGCGCGCGCTCGCGCTTGAGGCCGCACACCGCGGTATGCACATCGTCGCTTGCGATGTCGCGGCCGCAGAGTTTGGCACGCTGGCAAAAGAATGCACGGCCACAGGTGCGCCGTCTCTTGAGACGATCGCGCTCGATGTCCGCGACAGTGCCGCGGTCGAGAAAGTTGCCGCTAAGCTGTATGCGGCCGATCGCGGCATCGACGTGTTGTTCAATAATGCGGGCGTGCTGCAGCTCCGGGCCGTTTGGGAGCACAGCACCGCCGAATTCGACTGGCTCATCGGCGTCAATCTATTAGGTGTCGCAAATGGACTGCGCGCGTTCGTGCCGCGTATGTTAGCCCGCGGCACGCCCGCACACATTGTCAACACTGGCTCGGTCGGCGGTTTTTTGCCGGCGCCATCTTTCGGTGCCTATGGCGCCAGCAAGGCCGCGATTCAGGTATTGACCGAAGCGTTGCACCACGATCTGCGCGGCCGTCAGGCGAACGTCGGCGTGTCACTGCTTTGCCCGGGCGCCGTGCAGTCAAAGATCTTTGACGCCGAGCGCTTTGCCGGTGCGGGTGTCGAGCCTTTGGGTGGAGCTGCGAGCAGCATGCGCGATGCGATGCGGGATGGTGCTGCAGCGCGCGGACTCGACCCACGCGCGGTGGCAATAATGTCATTCGACGCGGTCGCGGCGAACCGGTTTTGGATATTCCCGCATCCGAAGATGTTGTCGGGTCTCGCCGACCGCGGCGCATCGATCGCGGTCGGCGAGACCCCGCACTTCGAGTTCTCGAAAACCTGGCGCATCGAATGAAAAGTCGATCGGACCTGCGTTTCGTCGTGATCGGCGCTGTTCGAGGGAAGGGAAGCGGCACAGGGAATCACCCGACTGCTGGGCACAAAACTGGCTGGAAGTCTCAATGCCATCGACTGAGCCCAAGAAATCGGTAGCGCTCTCCGGCGTCGTCGCCGGCAACACTGCAATCTGCACGGTTGGCCGCAGCGGCAACGACCTACACTACCGCGGCTACGACATCCTCGACATCGCGGAAGCCTGCGAGTTCGAGGAAATCGCCCACTTCATGATCCTACGCGAAGCTACTCGAACGGGCGATCATGACTCGTGTTCCGTTCAGATAGCGACGGAACCTGGCGCGGTTCCGGCCCGGTGTAATTGGCGCTGGGGCGGATGATCTTGCCGTCGGCGCGCTGTTCCATGACATGCGCGGCCCAGCCGGTGGTGCGCGAGATGACGAACAGCGGCGTGAACATCGCCGTCGGGACGCCCATGCGGTGGTAGGCGACCGCACTGAACCAGTCGAGGTTCGGAAACATGCGCTTGGCCTCCCACATCACCGACTCGATGCGCTCGGCGATGCGGTACATGCGGAAATCGCCGGACTCCGCGGCAAGCCTCTCGGCGACCCGCTTGATGACGACATTGCGCGGGTCCGCCACGGTATAGACCGGGTGCCCGAAGCCGATGACCACCTCCTTCTCCGCGAGCCGGCGCCTGATGTCCGCCTCCGCATCGTCCGGTCCCGCATACCGCTGCTGGATCTCGAGCGCAACTTCGTTCGCACCGCCGTGTTTCGGCCCGCGCAGCGCGCCGATCGCGCCGCTGATCGCCGAGTGCATGTCGGAGCCGGTGCCGGCGATCACGCGGGCGGTGAACGTCGAGGCGTTGAACTCGTGCTCGGCATACAGGATCAGCGAGGTGTGCATGGCGCGCACCCAGCTGGCCGGGGGCGGCCTGCCATGCAGCATGTGCAGGAAATGGCCGCCCGCCGAGTCGTCTTCGGTGTCGACCTCGATGCGCCGGCCGCCGTTCGCGAAGTGGTACCAGTAGCAGAGCATCGAGCCGGTGCAGGCCACGAGCCTGTCCGCCACCAGCCGCGCGCCTGCCGGCGCGTGCCCCGGGTCCTCGGGAGACTCACAGCCGAGAGCGGAGATACTGGTGCGCAGCACGTCCATCGGATGCGCCGTTGCCGGGAGCTGCTCGAGCACCGCCTTCAGCCGCCCGCTGAGGCCGCGCAGGCCCAGCAAGCGCCGCTTGTAGGCGGCGAGTTCGGCGGGGCTCGGCAGCTTTTCGTGGATCAGCAGGTGGGCGATCTCCTCGAATTCGCAGGCTTCCGCGATGTCGAGGATGTCGTAGCCGCGGTAGTGCAGATCGTTGCCGCTGCGGCCCACGGTGCAGATCTCCGTGTTGCCGGCGACGACGCCGGAGAGCGCTACCGATTTCTTGGGCTCAGTCGATGGCATTGAGACTTCCAGCCAGTTTTGTGCCCAGCAGTCGGGTGATGCCCCGTGCCGCTTCCCTTCCCTCGAACACCGCCGTCACGACCAAGTCCGCCCCTCGCACCATGTCACCGCCGGCAAAGACCTTGGGATTCGTGGTCTGAAACGGCCGCTCGGCTCGTCCGGTCGCGCTTACGCGTCCATCCTCGCGCAGCTCTACCCCCAGGCACTCCAGCCATTGCGGCGGACTCGGCCGAAATCCAAACGCGATGATGACAGCATCCGCCGGGATCACCTGCTCGGTGCCTGGCACGGTCTCGGTCGCCGTTCGCCCACGGGCGACTGCGCCGGGCACCGGCCGGGTCGCCAGCAGGCGTACCCCTTCAACGCAATCCCGGCCGAGTATCTCCACCGCCTGCGCGTTAAAGGCGAACTCTACCCCTTCCTCCTGGCTGCTGCGGAAATCCCTCTTCGACCCCGGCATGTGCGCCTCATCACGCCGGTAGGTGCAGGTGACGCTCGCCGCGCCTTGGCGCAGCGCGGTTCGGTTGCAGTCCATGGCCGTGTCGCCGCCGCCCAGCACGACCACGTGTTTGTCGCGCAAGTCAATGAACTCGCCGGGGTCTTTCTCGAGCCCCAGCAGGCGATGGATATTCGAGACGAGATAGGGCAAAGCGAAGTGGACACCTGGCAGGTCCTCGCCAGGAAAGCCCCCACGCACCGGTTGGTCCGCACCGAGACCGAGGAACAGGGCGTCGAACTCGGCCAAAAGCGTTTCCGCGGAAACGTCTTTCCCGACTTCGGTGTCCAGCACGAATTCGACCCCCATGCCCTCGAGGATCTCCCGGCGCCGCTCGACGACTTCCTTCTCGAGCTTGAACGGCGGGATTCCGAAGGTCAGCAGACCTCCGATGCGCGGATAGCGGTCGAACACGACCGCGTGGACGCCGTTCCGGACCAGCATGTCCGCGCAGGCGAGGCCCGCGGGCCCTGCGCCCACGACGGCGACGCGCTTGCCGGTCGGCCGCACGTGCGACAGATCCGGCCGCCAGCCACGCTTCAGCGCCTCGTCGGTGATGTATTTCTCGATCGAACCGATGCTGACGGCGCCGAGCCCGTCATTCAGCGTGCAGGCCCCTTCGCAGAGCCGGTCCTGCGGACAGATGCGACCGCAGATCTCGGGCAGTGAATTGGTACGGTGGGAGAGATCCGCCGCCTCGAACAGGCGCCCCTGCTCGATGAGCTTGAGCCAGCCCGGGATGTAGTTGTGGACCGGGCACTGCCATTCGCAGTAGGGGTTGCCGCAGTCGAGGCAGCGGCTCGCCTGTTCGGCGGCGCCGCTGGCATCAAAGGACCCGTAGATCTCGCGGTAGGAGTGCAGTCGCTGTTCGACCGGCAGCTTGTCGGGCTCCCGCCGCGGGACATCGAGAAAGCGCAGGTGCCGCTCGTTCATGCGGCACGCCTCAGGTTCTCGATGAGCGTGTCGACCGAAGCGGCTTTCGGCTTGACCAGCCAGAACTTGCCCATGAAGCTGCGGAAGTCGTTCAGGATCTGCGCGCCCCAAGTACTGCCGGTCTCCCGCACGTGCTGGCCGATCAGCGCGCGCAGGTGCTGAAGGTGCGTCTCCATGCCCTCGGGGGCGACCCGGATGATGTCGATCAGCTCGTGGTTGTAGCGGTCGACGAAGTCGCGGTGGAGATCGAGCATGTAGGCAAATCCGCCCGTGAAGCCGGCGCCGAAGTTGAGGCCGGTGCGACCGAGCACGCACACGACGCCGCCGGTCATGTACTCGCAGCAGTGGTCGCCTGCACCCTCGATGACGGCAGTGGCGCCGGAATTGCGCACGGCAAAGCGCTCGCCCGCGGTACCTGCGGCATACAGCTCACCGCCCGTGGCGCCGTAAAGGCAGGTATTACCCAGGATCGGCGTCTCGCGCGCGACGAACGAAGCGCTGGCGGGCGGGCGGATCACGATCTTGCCGCCGGCCATGCCTTTGCCGACGTAGTCGTTGGCGTCACCTTCGAGGATGAGATGCAGCCCGCCGGCGTTCCAGGCGCCGAAGCTCTGGCCGGCGGAGCCGGTGAAGTGCGCCTCGAGGGGCGCGTCCGCTAGCCCCATGTTGCCCCAGCGCCGCGCGATTTCGCCCGAGACGCGCGCGCCGATGGCGCGGTCGAAGTTCCGGATGACGTACGTGAAGCGGCCGCCGCACCGATCCGCAATCGCCGCGCGCATGTCGGCGAACATCCGCCCGGTCAGCCCGCCTGTGTCGCCATCGCGGTTCCGTTCCTCGACGCAGAACTGTGGCCGGTCGTGTGCCAGGCCGGCGGCGGAAAGGATGGGCCGGAGGTCGAGTCGTGACTGCCGCGCGGTGATGCCCGGCAGGATGCCGAGGTATTCCGTCCGCCCGATCAGCGCCTCCAGGCGCCGCACGCCGAGCGAGGCCATGATTTCCCGGCACTCTTCGGCGACGAACCGGAAATAGTGCATGACCATTTCGGGCTTGCCGATGAAGTGCTTCGCTCGCAGTACCGCGTGCTGCGTCGCGACGCCCGTCGCGCAGTTGTTGAGGTGGCAGATGCGCAGGTACTTGCAGCCGAGCGCGACGATGGGAGCGGTGCCGAAGCCGAAGCTCTCCGCGCCGAGGATCGCGGCCTTGATGACGTCGAGCCCGGTCTTGAGGCCGCCGTCCGCCTGAAGCCGCACCCGGTGGCGCAGGTCATTGGCGCGAAGCGTCTGGTGGGTCTCGGCGAGCCCCAGCTCCCAGGGCGCGCCCGCGTACTTGATGGAGCTGAGCGGACTCGCGCCGGTGCCGCCGTCGTAGCCGGAGATCGTGATGAGGTCGGCATGGGCCTTGGCGACGCCCGCGGCGACCGTGCCGACACCGGGCTCGGCCACGAGCTTGACCGAAATGAGCGCCTCTGGATTCACCTGCTTGAGGTCGAATATGAGCTGGGCAAGATCCTCGATGGAGTAGATGTCGTGGTGCGGGGGCGGGGAGATGAGCCCGATGCCGGGCCGCGCATAGCGGAGCCGTGCGATGGTCTCGTTGACCTTGTGGCCCGGGAGCTGGCCGCCCTCGCCGGGTTTCGCGCCCTGGGCGATCTTGATCTGCAGCACCTCGGCGTTCACGAGGTATTCGGGCGTCACGCCGAACCGGCCGGAGGCCACCTGCTTGATCTTCGAACTCGATTCCGTGCCGTAGCGCGCCGGGTCCTCGCCACCCTCTCCGGAGTTCGAGCGCCCGCCGAGGCGATTCATGGCGATTGCGAGCGCCTCGTGGGCTTCCGGCGAAAGGGCCCCGAGCGACATGGCGGCGGCGTCGAAGCGCTTCAGGATGGCCTCGGCAGGTTCGACTTCATCGAGCGGCACGGGCTCCCCGGCTGGCTGGAGCCCGAGCAGGTCGCGCAGGCACGCCGGCGGGCGCTCGTTGACGAGGCGCGCGTACTCGCGGTAGCGCTCCACATCCCCGCTCGCACAGGCAGCCTGAAGGGCCACGACGACCTCGGGGTTGTACCCGTGGTATTCGCCGCCGTGCACGTAGCGGAGCAGCCCACCCGGCTCGAGCGGCTCGGCGGGATCCCAGGCACGGGCGGCGAGCTGCCTCGTGTCCGCCTCGAGTTCGTCGAACCCGACACCTTGGATGCGCGAGGGGGTTCCCGGGAAACAAAGCGAGACGACTTCGTCCTGCAGCCCGACGATTTCGAAGAGGCCCGCGCCGCGGTAGCTCGCGATGGTCGCGATGCCCATCTTGGACATGATCTTGAGCAGGCCCTTGATGATGCCGCGACGGAAGCTCCGCCCGAACTCGCTGCGGGCGGCGGGCTTCAGCTTCAATTCGCCGTTGCGCACCATTTCGGCGAGCGTCTGGTAGGCCATGTAGGGATAGACCGCGGTCGCGCCGTAGCCGATCAGGCAGGCGAAGTGGTGCGGGTCGCGCGCGGTGCCGGTTTCGACCAGGAGGTTGCAGAGGCCGCGCAGGCCCGTCTGTACGAGATGATGGTGCACGGCGCCGGTCGCGAGCAGCGCGTGCACCGGGATCTGGCCCTCTTTCAGGTAGCGGTCGGAGAGCAGCAGGAGAAGACTACCGGCCCGCACGGCGGCTTCGGCCTCACGGCAGACGCGCTGAAGCGCCTCCTGAAGGCTTTGCCCCTGGCTGCCTGCCTTCGGCGTGTACTGCAGGTCGATGAACGCGTGCGTCAGGCCGAGCTCGGGTCCGACGAGCTGGCGGAGCTTGCGCTGCGACAGGATCGGCGAGGCGATCAGCACCTGCCGCGCCTGCCCGGCTGTCGGCTGGAACACGTTGCACTCGGGCCCGATCTGGGTCTGCAGCGACATCACGAGCGATTCCCGCAGCGGATCGATGGGCGGATTCGTCACCTGCGCGAACTGCTGGCGGAAATAGTCGTACAGCGGGCGCACCTTCTCCGACAGCACCGCGAGCGGCGTGTCGTCGCCCATGGATCCCACCGCCTCGCTCTCATCCTCCGCGAGCACACGGATGATCTCCTCGCGCTCCTCCAGCGTGATGCCGAACTGCTTGCGATAGCGGGCGAACGTCTCCGCGTCGAAAGGCTCGGCGGCGAGCCGCGGATCTATGAGGTCCGATTCGAGGTAGCGGACGTGCTGCTTGAGCCAGCGCTGGTAAGGGTGACCGCTCTTCAGCCGGTCGTCGATCTGGCGGCTTTCCAGCAGCTCCCCGGTCTCGAGGTCGAGCGCCAGCATCTCGCCGGGGCCGAGGCGGCCTTTCTTGATGACCTCTTCCGGCGCGCAGTCCCAGACGCCAGTCTCGGAGGCGATCGTCAGGTGGCGGTTCGCCGTGATCAGGTAGCGCGCGGGCCTGAGGCCATTGCGGTCGAGCGTGCAGGCGGCGTAGCGCCCATCCGTCAGGACGATCCCCGCCGGCCCGTCCCAGGGTTCCATGTGGTTGGCGTAGAACTCGTAGAACGCGCGCAGGTCGGGGTCGATCGAATCTACGCCTTGCCAGGCGGGCGGGATAAGAACCCGCATGGCGTGCAGGAGATCGAGCCCTCCCAGGTGCAGGATCTCCAGCATGTTGTCGAGCGTCTCGGAGTCGGAGCCTGTGAGACTCACGAGCGGGCGGAGCTCGGCGAGTTCCGGCAGGAGCGACGAGCGCAGGATCGGTGCGCGCGCCTCCGCCCAGGCGCGGTTGCCCTGGATCGTGTTGATTTCCCCGTTGTGGGCGAGGTAGCGGTAGGGGTGGGCGAGTCGCCACGCGGTTCGCGTGTTGGTCGAGAAGCGCTGGTGGAAGATCGCGACCGACGCCTCGAGCCTAGGGTCGGAGAGGTCCGGGTAGAAGTCCGCCAGGTGCTGCGGCAGGACCAGGCCCTTGTAGACGAGCGTCGAAGCCGAGAGGCTCGGGACGTAGAAGACGGGATCGCGCCCCGCGAGCGCCATTTCGGCGCGGCGGCGGGCGAGAAACAGTTTTCGGTTCAAGCAGGCCGCGTCGATGCCGTCATGCGCGTTGACGAACACCTGCTCGATGGACGGCAGGGTCTCGAACGCCTCCTTGCCGCAGACTGACGCGTCGGTCGGGACCTGTCGCCAGCCGGCCGTGACCAGTCCCTCGCGGGCAATCTGGGCTTGCAGTTCATTACGCGCACGGGCCGCCTGGGCCTCGCGCGGGTCGAGGAACACGCAGCCGACCGCGAAATTGCCGGCGAGTGCGACTCCCGCTTCCTGGGCAACGGCTTTCAGGAACGCCGTCGGACGCTTGAACAGGAGCCCGCAGCCATCGCCCGACTTGCCGTCGGCTGCCACCGCGCCTCGGTGGGTCAACCGATTGAGCGACGAAATGGCAGTGCGCACGAGCCAGTGGCTCGACCGATCGTCGAGACTCGCGATCAGGCCGAAACCACAGGCGTCGTGCTCGTACTCCGGGCGATAGAGCCCTGGATTACAAGGTTTTGAGGAGCGCAAGGACTACTTGGTCGTCTCCGAGGTTGTTGCCGCCGACGAGGTAACCCGCGTCCTTGGCATTGGTGGTGGTGTAGGTGGCCGAGGCGGTCCAGCCCTCGGCAAAGGCGTAGTTGAGCGTTGCGCGGTAGTCCTCGTAGCCGAAGAGCGCGTCGTTGTCCGTGCCGGCGAGGCGTGCGGCCGCGCTCGCTCCCGCGTAGTACTGCTGGCCGGCGTGGAGGACGAGCGAAAGTGAGGCCGGTAAGGGGACCGTGACCGTCAGGTCGACATAGCCGCTGCCTGCACTGTCCTCCACGCCGAACAGGTCCCCCAGCGAGTGGGAGTACTTGAGCGCGAGCCACTTCCAGCCGAGACTCGCGTAGGCCTCGTCGCTGTGCGGCTCCACGGACCCAAGCGGGAGTACCGGGAACGAACCCGGGTACTGGTAGCGGAGGTATCCGATGTCGCCCGTGATTCCGGCCGGCTCGAAGGTCTTGCGGAAGCCCGCGTAGATGTCTGCCTCGAGGCTGGCACTGGCGTCCGGAAACACGTCCGCCACCCAGCTGACGTTCGAGAGCCAGGTGCCGGCGTAGAAACCGCCGCCATGTGCGTAGTCGAAGCCGCCCTGCAACGCGGGATTCTCATTCGTTTGCGCGAGCCCGCGGAAGACGTATTGCGAGACCACTCCGATGTTGGCGTTGAAGGCGTGAGGGCCGGCGGTGACGTCGTCCGCGTGGGCGGCCGGTGCGAGCAGCAGCGTGGTCGCCAGGGCGTGTTTCAGGTTCATCGTCTCAGGTTTCCTAAGCACGTTCGCCGTGCGTCGTGATGTCGAGTCCTTCCCGTTCGTCCTCTTCGCTGACCCGCAGCTTGCCGGCGAGCTTCAGGAGCCCGAAGGCGGCGAGCGAGACGAGGGCCGACCAGGCAAAGACGAGGGCGACCGCCTTCGCCTGGATCAGGAGCTGCTGGGCGATGCCCGGGTAGCCGACGGTGCCGCTGACCCAGTCCGTGACCAGGCCTGGTCCGCCGAGATCCGGTGAATTGAATACTCCCGTCAGGAGCGCGCCCGCGATGCCGCCGACCGCGTGGATGCCGAAGACGTCGAGTGAGTCGTCTGCCTTCAGCAGTCGCTTGAGTCCGGTGACACCCCAGAAGCAGACAAGGGCCGAGACGATGCCGATCACGAACGCGCCCGGGATGCCGACGTTCCCCGCGGCCGGCGTGATGGCGACGAGGCCCGCGACCGCACCCGAGGCCGCACCCAGCATCGAGGGCTTGCCCTTGACCGCCCATTCCGTGAAGGTCCACGCCAGTACCGCGCAGGCGGTCGCGAGGTAGGTATTCAGGAAGGCGAGCGAGGCGACGCCGTTGGCCTCGAGCGCCGAGCCTGCGTTGAAGCCGAACCAGCCGAACCAGAGCAGCGAGGCGCCGATCATGGTGAGCGTCAGGTGGTGCGGGGCCATCGACTCACGGCCGAGTCCAATGCGGGGTCCGAGAACGTAGGCGCCGACCAGGCCCGCGACGCCCGCGTTGATGTGCACGACCGTGCCGCCCGCGAAGTCGAGCGCACCCCACTGCCAGAGCAGGCCCGCGCTCGCATTGGCCGCGGTCGCCGCCTCGGCGCCTGTGTAGGCATCGGGGCCCACCCAGAACCAGACCATGTGCGCGATCGGGCAGTAGGCAAAGGTGAACCAGACCACGAGGAAAGCGAGCACCGCCCCGAAGCGCACCCGCTCGACCAGCGAGCCCAGGATCAGGCAGCCGGTGATCGCGGCAAAGGTCGCCTGGAAGCCGGCGAACACGATCTCATACATCGGCGTGGCCTTGCTGAAGGTGGCGCCGAGCGCGAAGCTGCCGGTGGCGTTGTCGAAGACGCCGTCGAGGAAGAGCCGGTCGAAACCGCCGATGAAGGGGCCGCCCGCCGTGAAAGCAAGGCTGTAGCCGTAGGCAAACCAGAGCACGGTGAGGAGGGAGAAGCTGACGAACACCTGCATCAGCACCGAGAGCATGTTCTTGCTGCGCACCAGGCCGCCGTAGAAGAGTGCGAGGCCCGGCACCGACATCAGGAGGACGAAGGCGGTCGCAGTCAGCATCCAGGCGGTGTCACCCTTGTCGGGAGCGGCAGCGGCCCAGGCGGGTGCGGCGGCGATGAGCAGGGGGAGGGCGAGGAGCTTTCTCATAATGCCGCCTGGCCGTGATCCCCCGTGCGGATCCGAATCACCTCCCGCAGCTCGGAGACGAAAATCTTGCCGTCGCCGATCTTGCCGGTACGCGCATGCTGCAGGATCGCCTCGATCGCCCGGTCGTAGAGCGCATCAGGCACGGCGATCTCGAGCTTGACCTTCGGCACGAACTCCACCGCGTACTCGGCGCCGCGGTAGATCTCGGTGTGGCCGCGCTGCCGGCCAAAGCCCTTGATGTCGGTGACGGTCATGCCCTGCACGCCGACCTCGCCGAGCGCCGCGCGCACATCATCGAGCTTGAAGGGCTTCAGGATCGCGGTGATGAGCTTCATGCCGTAGAACTTACGGCGCGCTCAATCAGGGGGCCAGCGAATCCTCTTTCACGGCCGGTGAAATTTCCTCAGCGTGCGCGTCAATGCCGCGGCGCGCGGGCGCCGGCGACTCGACGCGGAACTCCGCGACGACCCAGTCGAGCAGCGCAGCCACTTCGGGGCGTTCCGCGTCCCGCGGGCGGCAGACGACATAGCAGGCCTCGGCAGCCGGCGGCTCCACCGGAAATATCCGCACCAGCACGCCGCTCTCGAAGCGGGCCGCGCAAAGCGGCTCCGGCACGAGCGCGATGCCAAGGCCTGCCTCGGCCGCCTGCACGACTCCTTGAATCGTGTCGAGCTCGAAGCGATGCCGGGGCGACGTGGTGTCGAGGCCCGCGGCTGCCGCCCACTCCGCCCAAGCCTGGTACTGTCCCGGGTGCGTGATCAGGGCGATCTCGTCGAAGACACGGGAGCCGAGGCGCGCGGCCCGCTCGGCGATCTCGCGGGCGCAGGCAGCCGTGAAAGTCAACGCGAACAGGCGTTCCGCCCTGAGGCCCGGCGGCGGGACATCCGCCAATACGATGGACACGTCGGTCGTGGGTGGGTGCGAGGGTGGTCCCGCCGACTCCTGGGACTCGAGCTGCATGTCGACATCCGGGTACCTGGCGCAGAAGGCTGCCAGGCGCGGCAGGAAAAGCTCAGTCGCGAAGAAGGGCGGAACCCTGACCCGGAGCCGCCGATGGCTGCGGCGCGCGACACTGGCGAGGGAGCTGTCGAGCGCCGCGAGCAGCGGTTCGAGTTCGTCGAGCAGCGCCTGGCCCGCGGGCGTCAGGACGACCGAGTGCCGCTTGCGCTCGAAGAGATCGACGCCCAGCAGGGCCTCCAGGTCCTTGATGAGATGGCTGACAGCGGAGGGCGTCAGGCAGATCTGGTCCGCCGCCACACGAAAATTGCGGCTGCGCGCCGCGACGCAGAAGGCGCGCAGGCTCTGGAGCTTCGGTGACCGCGTCAGGCGCATGACATGAAAAACCCCGCTCCGGCGAAAGCCCGAGCGGGGTTCCTGTTTCCGCTGACGCTTTAGCCGGATTTCTATCGCGCCCGCAAGCTGAGTCAAATCGGCGCGTACGGGGGATTACAGCGGCCTGGTAGCCGCTGTGTCAATCGGTTATTTGGCTATGGCGATAGGCTGGATCGGCATGTGAGTGCTGCACCGTGGTGGAGCGGCCGCCAACGTTGACGCACCAATATCGGGCGACACTTCTGGTGCATCCACGGACGTCCGGTAGGCTGCGAAACCCTTCTGCCAGAGACACCGGATGACCGCGCCGACTGCTCGTGACCCAATCTACCGTCGCCGGCGTTTCGCGGCTGAAATCAGCGAGTTATGCGTGCGCTGGTGCATCACGTGTCGGCTGAGCGATCGGGACCTCGTCGCCCTGATGGCCGAGCGCGGATTGGGGG
>Ga0194131_10000284_pt1 | contig 83489 bp, 77 predicted proteins | sample TA2KigO120mmetaG_FD_148631 | JGI IMG/M metagenome (GOLD analysis project Ga0194131, IMG submission 148631) | Freshwater microbial communities from Lake Tanganyika, Tanzania - TA2015053 Kigoma Offshore 120m | ecosystem: Environmental > Aquatic > Freshwater > Lake | place: Tanzania: Lake... | reverse complement strand
CGGCCGCCAAGCGCGCGCCGGCCGCCGCACCGGCAAAGCCCGCCGCTGCCGCAACGCCCGCGCCGGCCGCTCCCGCGCCGAAACCGTCCGGCGTCGTGCTGCGCTCGCTGACCGACGAGGAACGCAACCGTCGCGCCCACGCACTCGGCGACGCGCGCCTGCGCGAAGCCGAAGAGCGCAAGATCGCGGAGGAAGAGGCCAAGGTCCGCGCTCAGCGCGACGCTGCCGAGCGCGCCGATCGCGAAGCGTCCGAAGAGCGCAAGATCGCGGAGGAAGAGGCCAAGGTCCGCGCTCAGCGCGACGCTGCCGAGCGCGCCGATCGCGAAGCGTCCGAAGCGCGCAAGCGCGAAGAGGACGATCGCCGCAAGCACGACGAGGAAACCAAGCGCAAGGCCGACGAGGTCGCGAAGAAGCGCTTCGGCGAAGGCGAGACCGCGCCGGCGGCCGCGCCCCGAACCGGGCCCGGCGCACGTCTCAAGCTCGAAGCCGACGAGGAAGAAGCGCCCCGGTTCCGCCGCGGTCCCGGCGGTGCCGCCCGTCCAGCTCCCGCGCCGCAGCGCCCGACGCGCGCGGCCAAGACCGCGACCGAGCGGCCGCGCGGCCGTCTCACGCTTGTCACCGCGCTCAGCGCGGACGAAGTGCGCGAACGCTCGGAGGCGTCGTTCCGCCGCCGCGAGCGCCGCCGCACCAAGGAGATGATGGGCGACACGCGCGAGAAGCTGGTGCGCGAGGTCACCATCCCCGAATCGATCACGATCCAGGAACTCGCCAACCGCATGGCCGAGCGCGCCGTGGACGTGATCAAGCTTCTGATGAAGCAGGGCCAGATGGCGACGATCAACGACACGATCGACGCCGATACTGCGCAGCTCATCGCCGAGGAATTGGGCCACTCCGTCAAGCGCGTGTCGGAGGCCGACGTCGAGGAGGGCGTGTTCGACACCGCCGACGACCCGGCGGAACTGGCGCCGCGCGCGCCGGTCGTGACCGTCATGGGCCACGTCGACCACGGCAAGACCTCGCTGCTCGACGCCATCCGCCAGACCAACGTCGTCGCAGGCGAGGCCGGCGGCATCACGCAGCACATCGGCGCCTATCAGGTGGACTCGCCCTCGCACGGCAAGATCACCTTCATCGACACGCCGGGCCACGCCGCGTTCACCGCGATGCGCGCCCGCGGCGCCAAGGTCACCGACATCGTGGTGCTGGTGGTCGCGGCCGACGACGGCGTCATGCCGCAGACGGTCGAAGCCATCAATCACGCCAAGGCCGCGAAGGTTCCGATCATCGTCGCGATCAACAAGATCGACAAGGCGGACGCCAACCCGACCCGCGTGCGGACCGAACTGCTGCAGTACGAGGTGCAGGTCGAAACGCTCGGCGGCGAAGTGGTCGACGTCGAAATCTCGGCGCTCAAAAAGACCAATCTCGATAAGCTTCTTGAGATGATCGGCCTGCAGGCCGAAATCCTCGACCTCAAGGCCAACCCGACGCGCCCGGCGGAAGGCACCGTGATCGAGGCCAAGCTCGACCGCGGCCGCGGCCCTGTCGCGACCGTGCTGATTCAGCGCGGCACGCTTCATGTCGGCGACATCATCGTGGCTGGCGCGGAATGGGGCCGCGTCCGCGCTCTGGTCAGCGACACCGGCGAGCCGGTGAACGAGGCCGGTCCCTCGGTCCCGGTCGAAGTGCTGGGCTTCAACGGCACGCCCGACGCCGGCGACCGCCTGGCGGTGGTCGAGAACGAGGCGCGCGCGCGCGAGCTCACCGACTATCGCGTCCGTCAGAAGCGCGAGAAGAGCGCCGCACGCCAGACCGGCATGCGCGGCTCGCTCGAGCAGATGATGGCGCAGGTCAAGACCGCCGGCCGCAAGGAATTCCCGCTGATCGTGAAAGGCGACGTGCAGGGCTCGATCGAGGCCATTGCCGGCGCGCTGGACAAACTCGGCACCGACGAAGTCGGCGCCCGCATCATCCACTCCGGCGTCGGCGGCATCACCGAGTCGGACGTGACGCTGGCGGAATCCTCCGGCGCCGCGATCATCGCGTTCAACGTCCGCGCGCACAAGGAAGCGCGCGAGGCGGCCGAGCGCGCCGGCATCGAGATCCGCTACTACAACATCATCTACGACCTGGTCGACGACGTGAAGAAGGCGATGTCCGGCCTGCTGACGCCGGAACGGCGCGAGACCATGCTCGGCAACGCGCTGATCCTGGAAATCTTCGCTGTCTCCAAGGTCGGCAAGGTCGCCGGCTGCCGCGTCACCGACGGCAAGGTCGAGCGCGGCGCGGGCGTGCGCCTCATTCGCGACAACGTCGTCATCCACGAAGGCAAGCTGTCGCAGCTCAAGCGCTTCAAGGACGACGCGCGCGAAGTTACCGCGGGAATGGAATGCGGCATGGCCTTCGAGAACTACCAGGACATGCGGCAAGGCGACGTGATCGAGTGTTATCGCGTGGAGACGGTGCAGCGCTCGCTCTGAGTCCGAATCTCAGGCCGGCGACCGGCGTCCCACCCAATGCCGCCATGCCTGCCGTAGGCGAGCGAAGCGACGCCGTTCTTTGGACGGCTATGGCAGGCATCCAGCAGCTCCGGCAAGAACGAGCAAGCCCGGCGCCGACTGGACGTCAGTATTGCGGACGGCGGCCGCTGGAGAAGTGTGAATGGCAAGAGGACACCATCGCGATCGCGAATCGCCGGCCGGCCCGTCGCAGCGCCAGCTGCGCGTCGGCGAGCTCATTCGCCACGCGGTCTCCGACATGCTGACGCGCGGCGAGGTGCACGATCCCGTGCTCGAAGGGCACCTGATTACCGTGCCCGAGGTGCGCATGACCGCGGACCTGCGGCTCGCCACGATCTACGTCATGCCGCTCGGCGGGCGCGACATCGACGCGGTGCTGGAGGCGCTCGACCGCAACATGCGCTTTCTGCGCGGCGAGATCGCGCATCGCGTTAACTTAAAATTTGCTCCTGAAATTCGCTTCCGCGTTGACGAACGATTCGACGAGGCGGAACGGATCGAGAAATTATTGAGAACACCCGCGGTCCGGCGCGACCTGAAGGGCGAATCGGACGAATCGTAATGCAGAACGATTCACCCAACCCGCCCGCAGCGCCGATAACCAAACCGGCGAGCGGGAAACCGCAACAGTTCCGCCGCGTCAAGCGCGACGTCCACGGCTGGGTGGTGCTCGACAAGCCGGTCGGCATGACGTCGACGCAGGCCGTCGGCGCGATCAAGCGGCTGTTCGAATGCAAGCGCGCGGGGCACGCCGGCACGCTCGATCCACTGGCATCCGGCTGCCTGCCGATCGCGCTCGGCGAAGCCACCAAGACGGTTCCGTTCGTGATGGACGGCCGCAAGGTCTACCGCTTCACCGTGCGCTGGGGCGAGGAGCGCGATACCGACGACGCCGACGGCCGCGCCACCGCGACGAGCGCGCTGCGCCCGGACCGGGCCGCCATCGATGCCCTGCTGCCGCGCTTCACCGGCACCGTCGAGCAGGTGCCGCCGCAATTCTCGGCCATCAAGATAGACGGCGAGCGCGCCTACGACCTGGCCCGCGACGGCGAGGCCGTGGCGCTCGTCGCCCGGCCGGTCGAGATTCACCGGCTCGAACTGGTTAACCAGCCCGATCCCGACCATGCCGAATTCGAGGCCGAATGCGGCAAGGGCACCTATGTGCGGTCGCTGGCCCGCGACATGGGCCGGATTCTCGGCTGTCTCGGCCATATCGCGGCCCTGCGCCGCGTGGCGGTCGGCCCGTTCGGCGAGGCGGACATGATTTCGCTGGAACAGCTCACTTCCATGTGCCATAGAGCGGCCGCCGGCGAGGGTAGCCTCGCCGACACCCTCCTGCCCGTCGAGACCGCGCTGGACGACATCCCGGCGCTGGCCGTCAGCCGGGCGGACGCGGCAAGGCTCCAAAGGGGCCAAGCCGTCCTCGTGCGCGGACGGGACGCACCCATCTTCCGCGGATCGGCATACGCCACGGCGTCGGGTCAGCTCGTCGCCCTGGTGGAAGCGGACCGCGGCGAGATCGTTCCCAAGCGCGTATTCAACCTGGCCGGGCTCGTGGGAAGCCGCCGGCCGCAGAAAGGTCAATAGACGATGTCGATCACGTCCGGCCGCAAGGCCGAAGTCATCCAATCGTATGCGACGAAGTCCGGCGACACCGGGTCGCCCGAGGTTCAGGTTGCGATCCTTTCCGAACGCATCAACAACCTGACCGACCATTTCAAGACTCACGTCAAGGACAACCACTCGCGGCGCGGGCTGCTCAAGCTCGTGTCGCAGCGTCGCCAGTTGCTCGATTACCTGCGGCGGACCGACGAGGCCCGCTACAAGACGCTGATCGAGAAGCTGGGCATCCGCCGCTGAATCGTTCCGCGCGGCTCGTCCGCGCGTTTGTACCGACGGCATAGTCAGTCCGTTGTTTCGCCGGCAGCGAGACCGCTGCCGATTTTTGAACCGGGCGCAATGTGCGCCGGTTCGCCTCAGAGGAGGCTCGAAGGCCATGGCAGGATCGCCGGATGCTTTCTCAGTCCGCGGCAGCGCCGCGCGAGAATGCGTCTCGCCGTCTTGCTCATGGCTTTCGCTCTCCGCGATAACCATGAAAGACAATCGCAATGTTCGATACGCAACGAGTCCAGCTCGATTGGGGTGGGCGTCCGCTCACCCTTGAAACCGGAAGAATCGCGCGCCAGGCCGACGGCGCAGTGCTCGCCACCTACGGCGAGACCACCGTGCTCGCGACCGTGGTCGCCGCCAAGGCGCCGAAGCCCGGCGTCGACTTCCTGCCGCTGACCGTCAACTACACCGAAAAGTATTACGCTGCCGGCCGCATCCCCGGCGGCTACTTCAAGCGCGAGCGTGGCCCGACCGAAAAAGACACGCTGACTTCACGCCTGATCGACCGCCCGATCCGTCCGCTGTTCGCCGACGGCTGGCGCTGCGACACCCAGGTGATCGTCACCGTGATGTCGCACGACCTCGAGAACGATCCCGACATCGTCGCGATGGTGGCGGCTTCCGCCGCGCTGACGCTCAGCGGCGCACCGTTCATGGGTCCGATCGGCGGCGCTCGCGTCGGCTTCATCAACAACGAGTACGTGCTCAACCCGCAGATCGACGAGATGCCGGAGAGCCAGCTCGATCTCGTGGTCGCGGGCACCGCCGACGCGGTGCTGATGGTCGAGTCGGAGGCCAAGGAGCTGTCCGAGGAGATCATGCTCGGCGCGGTGATGTTCGGCCACCGGCACTTCCAGCCGGTGATCGCCGCCATCATCGAGCTGGCCGAGAAGGCCGCGAAGGAGCCGCGCACGTTCGACCAGCCCGACACCAAGGCGATCGAGAAGGAAATGCTCGGCATCGTCGAGCAGGACCTGCGCAAGGCCTATTCGATCCCGGCCAAGGCCGAGCGCCAGGACGCCGTCGCCGCGGTCAAGAAGAAGGCGATGGCGCACTTCTTCCCGGACGGCAGCGACAATCCGGACCGCCCGATGCAGCTCGTCGCGGGCGTGTTCAAGGAGCTCGAAGCCAAGATCGTGCGCTGGAACATCCTCGACACCTCAAAGCGCATCGACGGCCGCGATCTCGTGACCGTGCGCCCGATCGTCGCCGAGGCCGGCTTCCTGCCGCGCACCCACGGTTCCGCGCTGTTCACCCGCGGCGAGACGCAGGCCATCGTCGTAGCGACGCTCGGCACCGGCGAGGACGAGCAGTGGATCGACGCGCTGCAGGGCACCTACAAAGAGGCTTTCCTGCTGCACTATAACTTTCCGCCGTTCTCGGTCGGCGAGACCGGCCGCATCGGCGCACCGGGACGGCGCGAGATCGGCCACGGCAAGCTCGCGTGGCGCGCCATCCGCCCGATCCTGCCGTCGAAGGAGGACTTCCCCTACACCATCCGCGTGGTGTCGGAGATCACCGAGTCCAACGGCTCGTCGTCGATGGCGACCGTGTGCGGCACATCGCTCGCCCTGATGGACGCCGGCGTGCCGCTCAAGCGCGCCACCGCCGGCATCGCCATGGGCCTCATTCTCGAGGACAAGCGCTACGCCGTGCTGTCCGACATCCTCGGCGACGAGGACCATCTCGGCGACATGGACTTCAAGGTGGCCGGCACCGATCAGGGCGTCACCGCGCTGCAGATGGACATCAAGATCGCGGGCATCACCGAAGAGATCATGAAGGTGGCGCTCGGCCAGGCCAAGGGCGGCCGGATGCACATCCTCGGCGAGATGGGCAAGGCGCTCGACAAGGCGCGCGCCGAGCTTGGCGAATACGCGCCGCGCATCGAGACCTTCAAGATCGCCACCGACAAGATCCGCGAAGTGATCGGCACCGGCGGCAAGGTGATCCGCGAGATCGTCGAGAAGACCGGCGCCAAGATCAACGTCGAGGACGACGGCACCGTGAAGGTCGCCTCCGCGGACGCGGAATCGATCAAGGCCGCGGTCAACTGGATCAAGTCGATCGCCTCCGATCCGGAGATCGGCCATATCTACGAAGGCACCGTGGTCAAGACCATGGACTTCGGCGCGTTCGTGAACTTCTTCGGCGCCAAGGACGGCCTGGTTCACATCAGCCAGCTCGCCGCCAACCGCGTGCAGAAGACCACCGACGTCGTCAAGGAAGGCGACAAGGTCAAGGTCAAGCTTCTGGGCTTCGACGAGCGCGGCAAGGTGCGCCTGTCGATGAAGGTCGTCGACCAGCAGACCGGCGAGGACCTCGAAGCCAAGCAGAAGGCCGAGCGCGCCGAGCAGCGCGAGGCGGCCGGCGGCGAATAGCCCGCAGACACCCATTCGAAGTCAAAAGAGCGGCCTCCGGGCCGCTCTTTTCTTTTGCGCGCGGCGCTCCGAAAATTTATCGTCCGCACGATGCAGACCGAACAATCCGCAGCCGCGATCGTCGCCCGCTATCCCGGCCCGATCGTGCTCAAGCCCGACGTCCGGAAATGGCGGCTGTTCCTGGCGTTCAATCTGGCGTTCGTCGCCATCGGACTCGTCATGCTGGCGCAGGGCCACCGCAACGGCCTCTATGTCGCGATCGCTTTCGGCATCATCGCCTTGTTCCTGTCGATGGTCGCGTTGCCCGGCGCGGCGCGGTTGATCGTCGAACGCGACGGCTTCAAGGCGACGGTGATGTACCGCGGCAAGTTCACGCGCTGGGCCGACGTCTCCGAGTTTCAGGTCGCGCAGATGGCGAGCGGGCGCCAGTTCGTGATCGTTTTCGACGACGCGACCCTCAACGACGGCGGTCACGTCATGGCCGGCACCAAGATCGCGGGCCGCAACAGCGCACTCCCGGGGGCCTACGGATTGCCGGCCGAGGACCTGGCGCGCGTTCTCAACCACTGGCGAAGCCGGGCGCCCGGCAGTTCCGCGCCGGCCTGATGCGTCAGCCGCGGATCGCCTGCGGTCTGACTGCAGCGGCCCCAAGCATCTCCGTAATGAGCTGGCCCAGCGCCGCGAAGTCGGCCTTGCGCGGCGAGGTGCGCCGCCAGGCGAGGCCGACGCTGCGGCCGGGCGCGGGCTCCGCGAAACGCAGCAGCTTGACGCGCTCGTCGCGCAACTCGACATCGACCGCGATGCGCGGCAACAGCGTCACGCCGTAGCCGTTCGCGACCATCTGCATGACGGTGGTGAGGCTGGTCGCGCCGAGCGCGACGTCGCGCCGCGCGCTGGTGCAGAAGGCGAGCGCCTGGTCGCGCAGGCAATGGCCTTCTTCAAGCAGAATGAGCCGCTCCGCCTCGATGTCCTCGGCGCGGACGCGATGCTTCAGCGGGCGCGGATCCGACGCCGGAACCGCCAGCAGGAACGGGTCGTCGAACAGCGCCTGCGTTTCGAGTTCGGGCCTGTCGACCGGCAGCGCCAGCAGCGCAACGTCGAGGTCGCCGCCGCCGAGTTCGTCGAGCAGACCCTTGGTCTGCGTTTCGCGCAACTGCACGCGCAGGCCGGGGTAGAGGCGCTGAAGCTGCGGCAGCAACGGAGGCAGAACGTAAGGAGCGAGCGAAGGAATGACGCCGAGGCGCAGGCGGCCGGTCAGCGGCCGCGCGCCGTGGCGCGCGAAATCCTCGAGATCGCGCGTCGCCGCCAGCACCTGCTCGGCGCGCCGCACCACCTCGGCGCCGACCTCGGTGAACGACACGTCGCCGGGACGCCGCTCGACGAGGTCGATCCCGAGATGCCGCTCAAGGTCGCGGACCTGCATCGACAGCGCCGGCTGCGACACTGCGCAGGCCTGCGCCGCCTTGCTGAAGTGCCGGTGCTCGGCGAGCGCGGCGAGATAACGCAACTGACGCAAGGAGATCATGGCGATAAGATAATCTGATCATTGATCCAAATCAAACCAATTGGACTTATTCCAGCCAGCGTCCTAGGGGATATGAGACCCACCGCAGAAAATCACAGAACACGATCGGAGAGGACCATGGACGCCAAGACGAACGACCGGCTGGGCAAGTGCCCGGTCATGCACGGCACCACGAACGTCGGAATGCGGTCGAACAGCGACTGGTGGCCGAACCAGTTGAACCTCAAGATGCTTCATCAGAACTCGACGCTCTCCAACCCCATGGGCGCCGCGTTCAACTACGCCAAGGAATTCAAGAAGCTCGACTACAAGGCCCTGAAGAAGGACCTCACCGCGCTGATGACGAAAAGCCAGGACTGGTGGCCGGCGGATTTCGGCCATTACGGCGGGCTCATGGTTCGCATGGCTTGGCACGCCGCGGGCACCTATCGCATCGGCGACGGCCGCGGCGGCGCCGGAACGGGCCAGCAGCGCTTCGCGCCGCTCAACGCCTGGCCGGACAATGCCAACCTCGACAAGGCGCGCCGGCTGCTGTGGCCGATCAAGCAGAAGTACGGCAACAGAATCTCATGGTCCGATCTCATGGTGCTGGCCGGCAACGTCGCGCTGGAATCGATGGGCTTCAAGACCTTCGGCTTCGCGGGCGGACGCCCCGACGTCTGGGAGCCGGACGAGTCCGTCTATTGGGGCAAGGAGAAGAGCTGGTTCCCCGATCCTGCCAGCGACGAGCGCTACACCGCCGACCGGCAGTTGGAGAACCCACTCGCCGCCGTGCAGATGGGTCTGATCTACGTGAATCCGAACGGACCGAACGGCAATCCGGATCCGGTCGCAGCGGCAAAAGACATTCGCGAGACCTTCAAGCGGATGGCGATGAACGACGAGGAGACGGTTGCGCTGATCGCCGGCGGTCACAGCTTCGGCAAGACCCACGGCGCGGGCGACGGGGCGCTGGTCGGCCCCGATCCGGAAGCCGCCTCCATCGAGGCGCAGGGCTTTGGCTGGATCAGCAGCTACGGCACCGGCAAGGGCAAGGACACCATCACCGGCGGTCCGGAAGTCACCTGGACCTCGACGCCGACCAAGTGGAGCAACAACTTCTTCTGGAACCTGTTCGGCTACGAATGGGAACTGACCAAGAGCCCGGCCGGAGCGTACCAGTTCAAGGCGAAAGGCGGCGCCGGCGCCGGCTCGATTCCGGATGCGTTCGACCGTTCGAAGCGCCAGGAGCCGAGGATGCTGGTCACGGACCTCTCATTGCGCTTCGATCCGGCCTACGAAAAAATCTCCCGGCGTTTCTACGAAAATCCGGACCAGTTCGCGGATGCCTTCGCGCGCGCGTGGTTCAAGCTGACGCACCGCGACATGGGTCCGCGCGCACGCTATCTCGGCCCGGAGGTCCCGAAAGAAGTCCTGATCTGGCAAGACCCCGTCCCAGCGGTCGATCACAAGCTGATCGACGCCAAGGACATCGCCGGCCTCAAGGCCAAGATCGTCGCCTCGAATCTCTCGATCCCCGAGCTTGTCTCGACGGCGTGGGCGTCGGCTTCGACCTTCCGCGGCTCCGACAAGCGCGGCGGCGCAAACGGTGCGCGCGTCCGTCTCGCGCCTCAGAAGGATTGGGAGGTGAACCAGCCCGCTCAACTTGCGAAGGTGCTCAAGGCGCTTGCGGGCGTCCAGAAGGCATTCAACGCCTCGGCCAAGGGCGGCAAGAAGGTGTCGCTCGCCGACCTGATCGTGCTGGGCGGCGGCGCCGCCATCGAGCAGGCCGCGAAGAAGGCGGGGCATAAGGTGTCGGTCCCGTTCGCGCCGGGCCGCACCGACGCCACGCAAGAGCAGACCGACGTGGAAGCGTTCGAGTATCTCGAGCCGGCCGCGGACGGCTTCCGCAACTACCTCAAGGCCAAATACTCCGTGCCGGCCGAGGAGCTGCTCGTCGACAAGGCGCAGCTCCTGACGCTGACCGCTCCGGAAATGACGGTGCTCGTCGGCGGGTTGCGCGTCCTGGGTGCAAACGCCGGAAAGTCCAAGCACGGCGTCTTCACCAAGCAGGTGGGAACGCTGAGCAACGACTTCTTCGTCAACCTGCTCGACATGAGCACCGAGTGGAAGGCCACCTCGGACGCGAACGTGTTCGAGGGGCACGACCGCAAGACCGGCAAGCCGAAGTGGACCGGCACCCGCGTCGATCTCGTCTTCGGCTCGAACTCGCAGCTGCGGGCGCTGGCGGAGGCCTACGGCCAGCAAGACGCCAGCGAGAAGTTCGTGAATGACTTCGTGGCGGCCTGGACCAAGGTGATGAACGCGGATCGGTTCGATCTGGCGAAGTGAGCCGCCGGCCGCGAGAAACCAAACTGTGAAAGGCCGGGAGCGATCCCGGCCTTTTTGCTTTGAAGCTGTCAGATTACGGACCGCTAGTCCCCGCGAAAGCGGGGACCCAGTCCAAAGAACTGGATTCCCGCTTACGCGGGAATGAGCGGTGCGTGTGGCAGCGCATCGCCTTTATTAGACCTTCCCCAGCGCCTCGCCCGCGTCCCACGGCGTCCACCACAACTTCGCGCCGATGTCGCGCGCGACGATCCCCGCCGCGATGTAACCCGCGCCGCCGGAGATTGCGCCGCCCGGATGCGCCGGCGAACCGCCGATGTAGAGCCCCGGCACCGGCGTGCGGTAGCCGAAGTGGTTGTACATCACCTGCTCGGCGTTGAACGCGCCCATGAAGATGTCGCCGCCGCGCATCTGCGGGAACGTGCCGGCGTATTCGCGCGGGGTGTAGACGTACTGGCCGAGGATGTTCCTGCGCGTCATGTTGGACGCGTACTTCGACCACTTCTCGATAATCTTGTCGGCGAATTCGCGCTTGAAGTCCTCGTGATCCTGGCCTTCCAAGTGGGGCTCGTAGGGCATGACGTGCCAGGCGTATTGCGTCGCCTTGCCGGGCGGCGCCTGCGTCGGGTCGAGCACGCTCAGCGGCCCCGCGCCGAACTGGATAATTTCCGGCATCCGGCCCGCGACCACATCGCCGTGCGCGGCCATCAGGTCGTCCATGGTCTCGGCGCCGAGGCTCCATTTCAGTGTGCGATGGATGTTCGGATCGAATTTTTCCGAATGCAGCCGCACCGGCTCGTTCAGCGCGAGATGCAGGCCGAACAGCGCCCACTTGGTGTACTGAAAGCCGTCGAGCTTCTTCAGGAACTCCGCCGGCAACTGCTCGCGTCCGATCATCTGCTCGAAGGTCTGATGCACGTCGATGCAACTCGCGACGAATTGTTTCGCGCGCACGGTGCGGCCGTCGGCGAGCGCGATGCCGGTCGCCTTGCCGCCTTCGATCAGGATGCGATCGATGTGGACCTGCGGTTCATAGCGCCCGCCCGCGGCGATGAAGGTCTCCATCAGCCCGCGCGCCAGATTGAACGAGCCGCCCTGGCAGAGCTGGTAGCCGCTTTCGAGGTCGAAGGCGCGGATCACCGAGCCCATCGGGCTGGTCTTGGACAGCGTGTCGACCAGCCAGGTGCCGAACAGCGACACCTTGAACAGGAACAGAAGCTGCACGTGCTCGTTCTCGAACAGCTCCTTGACCACGTCGAACGGCTGGCGGTTGCAGACGGCGAGGAACTCGCGGCCGATGGCGCTCTTGCTCAACAGCGCCTCGCGTTCAGGCTTGGGCAGCGGCTCGGCGTAGCGCTCGGGCAGGAAGATGCGCCGCGTGATTTCCTCGGCCTTGCGGTTCCAGTCGCGGAAGGTCTGCGCGTCCTTTTTCGAAAAGCGCGCGACGTTGGCGAGCGTCTCCTCAAGATCGCGGCCGAAGATGAGCGCGGTGCCGTCGAGATGCGGCTGGCCCAGCTCGTAGCGCGGCGTGATGTAGGTGACGCGGTCCTCCAGACCTAAGTCCTTGAACCAGGGCGTCTCGGTGATGTGGAAGTGGTTGATCGAATGCAGGTTGTGGTGGAAGCCGGGAAGCGTCGCCTCCTGCGTCGACAGCCCGCCGCCGTAGTGCAGCCGGCGGTCGACCAGCAGAATATCGAGGCCGCACTTCGCGAGATACGAGCCCAGCACCAGGCCGTGATGGCCCGCGCCGATGACGATGCCGTCGTAGGTCCGGTCAAGTGCTGCGGGCAATTTGGTCACCCTATGCGCGGCTTGCTCGGTCACCTCCCCTGGAGGGTGGGCGGAGCTTGCCGCGCGCAGTTGTTACTGCGCCGCGTCCTTGGTCTCGTCGGCCTCGGCGCGCAGTGCGTCGGGCTGCGGCATGGCGACGATGTTGTAACCGGAATCGACGAAGTGGATTTCGCCGGTGACCCCCGCCGACAGGTCCGAAAGCAAGTAGAGTCCCGCGCCGCCGAGGTCTTCCAGCGACACGCCGCGGCCGAGCGGCGAATGCCGCTGCTGGAACGCAAACATATAGCGCGCGTCGTTGATGCCGGCGCCGGCCAGCGTGCGGATCGGGCCCGCCGAGATCGCGTTGACGCGGATCTTCTGCAGGCCGTAGTCGACCGCGAGATAGCGCACCGAGGATTCCAGCGCGGCCTTGGCGAGCCCCATGACGTTGTAGTTCGGCATGGCGCGGTCGCCGCCGTTGTAGGTCAGCGTCACCATGCTGCCGCCGTTCGGCATCATCGCCGCTGCGCGCTTGGCCGCCTCGGTGAACGAGAAGCACGAGATCACCATGGTGCGCTTGAAGTTCTCGCGCGTGGTGTCGGCGTAGCGGCCCTTCAATTCGTTCTTGTCCGAGAAGCCGATGGCGTGGACCAGGAAGTCCATCGTGCCCCATTGCTGCTTCAGCGCGGCGAACACCGCGTCGACCGAAGCGATGTCCTCGACGTCGCAGGGCAGGACGGTCTTGCCGCCGACCGATTCGGCCAGCGGCTTGACGCGGCGGCCGAGTGCGTCGCCCTGGTAGGTGAACGCCAGCTCTGCGCCATGCGCGGCCAGCGTCTTGGCAATGCCCCAGGCGATCGAATGATCGTTGGCGACGCCCATCACCAATCCACGCTTGCCCTGCATCAGCCCCGGCATCGACTTCCTCTTGCTTCGTTACGCCGGACTCAGCCCCGAGTCGGCCAATACGCAACTTTCAAAATTCAGACATCCAGCCGCTTGAACACGACCGACGCGTTGGTGCCGCCGAACCCGAACGAATTCGACAGCACGCAGCCGAGCTTCACGTTGTCCTGACGCTGGCGCACGATCGGCATGCCGTCCATCGCCGGATCGAGATTCTCGATGTTGGCGCTCTCGCAGATGAAGCCGTTCTGCATCATCAAGAGCGAATAGATCGCCTCCTGCGCACCGGCGGCGCCGAGCGAATGGCCGCTGAGCGACTTGGTCGCCGAGATCGGCGGGCACTTGCCGCCGAACACCTCGCGGATCGCCTCGATCTCCTTGATGTCGCCGATCGGCGTCGAGGTGGCGTGCGGATTGATGTAGTCGACCGGCGCCCCGATGCCTTCGAGCGCCATCCGCATGCAGCGCGCCGCGCCCTCGCCCGACGGCGCGACCATGTCGTGGCCGTCGGAGGTCGCGCCGTAACCCGCGACCTCGGCGTAGATTTTCGCGCCGCGCGCCTTGGCGTGCTCCAGCTCTTCCAGCACGAGAACGCCGGCGCCGCCCGCGATCACGAAGCCGTCGCGGTCGCGGTCGTAGGCGCGCGAGGCCCGGTCCGGGGTCTGGTTGTAGCCCGAGGACATCGCGCCCATGGCGTCGAACAGCACCGACAGCGTCCAGTCGAGGTCCTCGCAGCCGCCGGCGAACACCAGGTCCTGCTTGCCCCACTGGATCGTCTCGGCGGCATTGCCAATGCAATGGTTGGACGTCGCGCAGGCCGAGGAGATCGAATAGTTCACGCCCTTGATCTTGAACCAGGTCGCGAGCGTCGCGGACGCGGTCGACGACATGGCTTTCGGAACCGCGAACGGACCGACGCGCTTCGGGCCTTTTTCCTTGGTGGTGAGCGCGGCCTCGACGATGGTGCGGGTCGACGGCCCGCCCGAGCCCATGATGATCCCCGAGCGCTCGTTGGAGATGTCTTTCTCCTCGAGGCCTGCGTCGCGGATCGCTTGATCCATCGCGACGTGGTTCCACGCTGTGCCGCCGCCGTGAAAGCGCATGGCGCGGCGGTCGACCGAGTCCGCGGGATTGAGCGTGGGCGCGCCGTGCACCTGGCAGCGGAAGCCGAGCGAGGCGTAATCCTCGGCGCGCGCAATGCCGGACTTGGCCTCGCGCAGGCTCGCGACCACCTCCTGGGTGTTGTTGCCGATGGACGAGACAATGCCCATCCCGGTGACGACGACCCGTCTCATGTCAGCCTCGCTCGCATCCAGCCGCGGTCATTCCGGGGCGGCCCCAATAGCGCGTTACGCCGGCTTCGCGGCTGCGTCGGCGTCGCGGAACAGCCCGACCTTGAGGTCGAGCGCGCGGTAGATCACCGAGCCGTCGGCGGACAGCCAGCCGTCGGCGATGCCGAGCACGAGCTTCGACCTCATCACGCGCTTGATCTCCAGGCCGTAGATCACGTTCTTCATCGAGGGCAGCACCTGCCCGCTGAACTTCAACTCGCCGAGGCCGAGCGCGCGGCCCTTGCCGGAGGAGCCGCTCCAGCCGAGGAAGAAGCCAAGCAGCTGCCATAGCGCATCAAGGCCAAGGCAGCCCGGCATCACCGGATCGCCCTTGAAATGGCACGGGAAAAACCAGAGGTCCGGCTTGATTTCGAGAACCGCGCGCACCAGTCCCTTGCCGTATTCGCCGCCCATCTCCGCGATCTCGGAAATGCGGTCGAACATCAGCATCGGCGGCAGCGGCAGCTGCGGGCCCTCGGCGAACATTTCGCCGCGGCCGCAGGCCAGCAGATCCTCGAACTCAAAGCTGCTACGCCGATTGTCCATCGCGGCTCCAGACGATCCTTTGAGCGATTCCGGGTGTGACGCTGTCACCATCGTGTCAGCCTTTTCCTACAAGCAGTCCGCCCTTGCAACAATCTAGGCCCTGCCATGCGGATTGCCACCCGCCTCGAAGCACCCGAAAATCAGCCAAAATCGCCACGCGCAAAGTGACGCGGCACTTGCGAATGGCTTGCATCTCGCGGCCGGGAGCGATATGATTGCATTTGCAACGATCTTAGAATGGTTCTGATCTGAGTGCACTAGATGACCGAGACGCGTATTTTTTCGAGTGCGACGGAGCCGATCGCCGCCGACCGCATTGCGCGGCGGCAGGGCGAACTCAACGGCTGCCCGTGGCACGATGTGAAATCCATGCTGCGCGACGTGGGCTTGCGCCCGACGCGTCAGCGCATGGCGCTCGGCTGGATCCTGTTCTCGAAGGGCGACCGGCATCTCACCGCCGAGATGCTGTACGAGGAGGCGTCGAAGGCCAAGGTGCCGGTGTCGCTGGCCACGGTCTACAACACGCTGCATCAGTTCACCGAGGTCGGCTTGCTGCGCCAGGTCGCGGTCGACGGCTCCAAGACCTACTTCGACACCAACACCACTTCGCACCATCATTTCTTTGTCGAGGGCGACAACGCGCTGGTCGATATCCCGGGCGCGGAAGAGATCGTCGGACGGACGCCGGTTGCGCCGGAAGGCTACGAGATCGCCCGCATCGACGTAGTGGTCCGCCTGCGCCGCAAGGAAGCGCGGAAGTAGGCGTTCCGCATCGCGGATCTGGACGGCCGGGCCCCTGCCCGGCCGTTTTTGTTTTGCATGGCCACGCTCGGCCTCATGTCCCGGGCGCAGTGCAGCGTGAAACGCTGCGCTGCAGACCCGGGACCCCGGTTAATTCAAGAAGACCGGGACCCCGCGTCTGCGGCGCACCACTGCGTGCTGCGCCGCGCGCGGGGAACGCCGAGAGATGTTGCGCCCGGCCCTTGCGCCTGACCCTTGCGCCCGACATGGCGTTGTCATCAACTAGCGGCAACCAGGATCGGGCGAGCGCAAGGGCGCGCGCCGCCAAGGAGGATCGCCGCCATGACCCGCATATCCAGACGCACCTTCGTTTTCGCCGCCGTCCTGACGTTGGGCGCGAGCCCGGCCTTTTCGCAGGGCCTGGAGGACCGGCTGATCATCGTCACGTCGTTCCCCAAGGACCTCACCGCGCCGTTCGCGGGCGCGTTCCAAAAAAAGTATCCGGGCACCAAGGTCGAAGTGCAGAACCGCAACACCGCGGCCGCGATCGCCTTCGTGCGCGAGACGCAGTCGAACCCGCCCGACATTTTTTGGGCCTCGGCGCCGGACGCGTTCGAAGTGCTGAAGAAGAGTTCCCTGCTGCAGAAGTACCAGCCCAAGGCGCAAGGCGTCGCGAGCAAGATCGGCAGCTATCCGGTCAACGATCCCGACGGCTTCTACATTGGGTTCGCCGCGTCGGGCTACGGCATCATGTACAACACGCGCTACATGCGCGCGAACAACCTGCCCGCGCCGAAGGAATGGGACGACCTGAAGAAGCCCATCTACTTCGGCCATGTCGGCATCTCGGCGCCGTCGCGCTCGGGCACCACGCACCTCACCGTCGAAACCATTCTGCAGGGCGAAGGTTGGGACAAGGGCTGGGCCACGCTGCTTGAAGTCGGCGGCAATCTCACCCAGGTGTCGGACCGCTCGTTCGGCGTGCCGGACGCGGTCAACTCCGGCCAGTACGGCCTGGGCATCGTGATCGACTTCTTCGGACTGTCCGCGAAGGCCTCCGGCTTCCCGGTCGAGTTCGTCTATCCGACCGTGACGACCATCGTGCCGGCCAACGTCGGCATCATCGCCAAGTCGAAGAACCAGAAGGCCGCGGAGGCCTTCGTCGAGTTCCTCTTGTCGGACGAGGGCCAGCAGATCCTGCTCGACCCCAAAATCCAGCGCCTGCCGGTCAAGGAGGCCGCCTACGCCAAGGCGCCCGCGGGCTATCCCAATCCGTTCAAGGACGCAAAGCTCGGAGCGCGCGTGAAGTTCAATGCCGACGTATCGGAGGCGCGCTACGCGCTACTCAATTCGCTGTACGACCGGCTGATCACATTCCGCCTGAAAGAGCTCAACGCCGCGTGGAAGGCGATCCACGACGCAGAAAAAAAGCTTGGCACAGGCGGCAGCGCGGAGGCCAAGAAGCTGATCGCGGAGGCGCGCCGGCTCGCCACCGCCGTGCCGATCTCCGAGAAGGAGGCGAGCGATAAGGCCGTCGCCGCCGCGTTCCGCGACCTCAAGAAGGGCGAGAAGGCCGCCGGCCGCCAGGCCGAGTTCGAGGAAAGATGGGACTCGTTTGCGGTCAAGAACTACGCCGAGGCCAAGGCGCTGGCGGAGCGGGCGGGGAGCGCGAAGTAGCGCGCTACGGGAGTTACGCGCTGGGGCGGTTCGATACCTCCCCCTGAAAGGGGGAGGTCGGTTTGCGAAGCAAACCGGGTGGGGGTCGATTGAGCAACGCACACCAGCCGATGACCCCACCCCGGTCCGCCTTCGGCGGACCGACCCTCCCCTTTCAGGGGAGGGAAAGAGGCAGGCTCCTCGCCCGCTACAACGCGAGTCCGGCGCAGGCACTGGCGCTTGTCTTCGTCGCACTGTTCCTGCTCGCCTTCCTCGTGGTCCCGCTGCTGCGGGTGATCCAGATCGCGTTCACCGGGCCGGACGGAGCCTTCAGTCTCGTTCACTTCGGCGATTTCTTCCGCACCTCGCTGTTGCGCGAGTCGTTCTGGAACTCGATCTACGTCGCCGGCATGACCGTGCTGCTGGCGAGCCTGATCGCGGTGCCGCTGGCGACCATCCTCGCACGCTATCGGTTTCGCGGCGCTGCGCTGATCCACACGCTCGGCGTCGTGCCGCTGGTGATGCCGCCGTTCGTCGGCGCGGTGGCGATGCAGCTCATCTATGGCCGCAACGGCACCATCAACCTGCTGCTGATGGACTGGTTCGGCTTCCGCATTCCATTCATGGAGGGGCTGAACGGCGTCATCTTCGTCGAGGCGCTGCACTACTTCCCGTTCATTCTGCTCAACCTCTCCGCCTCGCTTGCCAATATCGACTCGGCGATGGAGGAGTCGGCGCAGAACCTCGGCGCGCACGGTTTTACGCTGTTCTCGCGCATCGTGTTCCCGCTGGCGCTGCCGGGCTACGTGGCGGGCGCGGCGCTGGTGTTCGTCAAGGTGTTCGACGATCTGGCGACGCCCTTGCTGCTCAACGTCAACAACATGCTGGCGCCGCAGGCCTATCTGAAGATCACCTCGGTCGGCATCGCCGACCCGATGGGCTACGTCATCTCCGTCATCATGATCGCCTGTTCGCTCGGCGCCATGCTGCTGTCGGCGCTGGTGCTCAAGGGCCGCGACTTCGCCATCACCCAGCGCGGCGGCGGCGGGCTGTCGCGGCGCTCGCTCGGCCGCTGGGGCACCGCCGCGGCCGCGGCTTTCGTGATCGTCGCGCTGGCCGTGTCGCTGTCGCCGCACATCGGCATCTTCCTGCTCTCGATCGGGACCGTATGGTCGTTCGCGGAGCTGCCCGACGCCTACACGGTGCAACACTACGTCACGGTCTATCGCGAGTCGCTGCCGCTGATTTCCAACACCGTGCTCTATTGCGGGCTCGCCGGGCTGATCGACATCGTGCTCGGCGCAACGCTGGCCTATGTGGTGCTGCGCACCAAGCTGCCGGGCCGCCGGCTGGTCGAGCAGGCCGCCATGTCGGCGGTGGCGATTCCGGGCCTGGTGCTCGGCATCGGGCTCCTGCGCACCTATTACGACTTCCAGATACCGTTCACCGGCGAGTCGCTCGCCACCTTCTGGTTCATGCTGGTGATCGCCTATGCGGTGCGCCGCCTGCCCTATGCGCTGGCGGCGGCCACCGCGGCCTTGCAGCAACTCCACGTCAGCCTGGAGGAAGCGGCCGAGAGCCTCGGCGCCGGCAAGCTGCGCGTCTTGTCGCGCATCGTCGTGCCGCTGATGACCGGCGGGTTGCTGGCGGGCTTCGTGACCAGCTTCGCCACCGCCGCGGTCGAGTTGTCGGCGACGCTGCTGCTGGTCGCGCGCGCGCCGGACGCGCCGCTGTCCTACGGCATCTACGTCTATATGCAGTCGGCGGCGGGCCGCGGGCCGGGCGCGGCGCTGGGCGTGATCGCTGTCGTGGTGGTCGCGATCGCGACCTATGCGGCCTTCAAGATCGCCGAGCGCGAGCGCGGGCTGAAGTCGCGGGAGATGTTCTGATGATGACCTCTCTCGTGTCCCGGGCGAGCGAAGCGAGACCCGGGACCCCGGTTAAACAAGAAAGCTGGATACCGGGCCTGCGTCGCATCACTCCGTGCTGCGCCGCGCCCGGGACACACCCTCGGTGCAATCAATGACCTCCGGCGTCGCTATCGAGCACGTGTCCTTCGGCTACGGCGGCACCGCCGTGCTCGACGACGTGAGCCTCGACGTCGAGCAGGGCGAGTTCTTCGCCTTCCTCGGACCCTCCGGCTCCGGCAAGACCACGCTCTTGCGCCTGATCGCAGGCTTCGGCGCGCCCGCGCAGGGCCGCATCCTGATCGGCGGGCGCGACGTCACGTCGTTGCCGCCCTGGAGCCGCAACGTCGGCATGGTGTTTCAGAGTTACGCGCTGTGGCCGCACATGACGGTGGCGAAGAACGTCGCCTTCGGGTTGGAGCGCCGCAAGCTTTCGCGCAAGGAAATCGCCCGCAAGGTCGACGCTGCGCTCGAACTGGTCGAGCTGACGGCGTTCGCCAATCGGCGCCCCGCGCAGCTTTCCGGCGGACAGCAGCAGCGTGTCGCGCTCGCCCGCACCATCGTGATCGAACCCGAGGTGCTCCTCCTCGACGAACCGCTGTCCAATCTCGACGCCAAGCTCCGGGTCGAAATGCGCACCGAGCTGAAGGCGTTGCAACGCAAGCTCGGCATCACCGCGATCTACGTGACCCACGACCAGGAGGAGGCGAACGCCGTCGCCGACCGCATCGCGGTGCTGGACGGCGGCCGCATCCAGCAGATCGGCACGCCGGGCGAGCTCTACGACCGTCCCGCGAACCGGTTCGTCGCGACCTTCCTCGGCACCGCGAACCTGATCGAAGGCCATGTGCAAGGCGGGCGTTTCGCCGCCGACGGCTTTGCGCTCGACGGCATCGCTGCACCCGACGGGCCGGCCTGCATCGCGATCCGGCCGCAGGACATCGAGCTCGGTGCGTTCAGCGGAGGCGTCGCCGCGGTGCTGGTCGAGCGCGAGTTTCTCGGCTCGACGATGCGCTACCGGCTGCGCGTCGGCTCGCGGGCGATCGTGGTCGACGCGCCGCATCATCGCGGGGCCAAGAGCTATGCAGTCGGGGGAACGGTCGGGCTCTTGATCGACCCGCGGCAGGTGTCGGTGTTGCGCGAAAACTGAACGGCGCGGTGGATCGGCCGCAGGATCGGCGGCTCACTCCACCTTCTCGTTCGGATACACGCCCCACAGCCGGACCTGGCGGACCCAGCCTTCGAAGCCGCGGCCGGACACCCGGCACCAGCCGTCGGCGCATCGTGCGACCCTCCCGATCACGCCCGGTTCGAGCTTTGCCACCACGGCGCTCTCGACGTCGGGCCTGTCGTGGAGCGACACCAGCTCGTCCTTGGATTTCGCGGTCACGATGCCGGTGCGCCGGCCGGACAGCAGCGAATGGTACACCCAGCCTTCCGCGCCGTCGGCGTCGCGGATGCGGCGCCAGGTCTCGAACTCCGCCGTGATCTCGACCGGCAGGCCCGAGCGCTGGAACAACCACTTGATGTCGTGGGTCTTGTTGGGACCGCCGCGCACGGCGACCTTGTCGGTCTTGAGGCTGACGAAGCGCGGAACCGGCAGGCCGCTCGCCGTACCCACGGCCGCATCGGCCCAGGCCGCGCCCGAGGCAGCGGCGAAGGCGATCAGGACCAAACTGTGAATGACGTGTCGCATGGGTTACGCGTTCGGCACAAATCTTGATGGCTTCGACGCCCGCCGGATGCTTTGTCTTGAAACGGCCATCTGGTACAGAAAGACCGTCCGCCCGCCTGCATCCAGACGGGCGAAATCGAGTGTCGCTCAGCCCGGTTAAGGAGGGCTGAACGACGGCAAGAAAGCGCAGGTGGCGCTAGGGTTTTACGCCTGGGAAGCATCAGGGATGCCCGAGTCCAAGATGCCCGAATCTAAGATGACCAAGTCGAAAAAGCCCCTGGTCATCGTCACGCGCAAGCTTCCCGACAGCGTCGAAACCCGCATGCGGGAGCTGTTCGACGCCCGCCTCAATCTCGACGACGAGCCGATGAGCCAGGCCGCGATCGCCGCGGCGATCGAGACCGCCGACGTGCTGGTTCCGACCGTTACCGACCGGATCGATGCGGGCCTGCTCAAGGAGGCCGGCCCCAATCTCAAGCTGATCGCCAACTTCGGCAACGGCGTCGACAACATCGACGTGGCCGCCGCGATCCAGCGCGGCATCACTGTCACCAACACGCCGGGCGTGCTCACGGAAGACACCGCCGACATGACCATGGCGCTGATCCTCGCCGTGCCGCGCCGACTCGCCGAGGGCGCGACCGTGCTGACCGGCGACAAGGACTGGAGCGGCTGGTCGCCGACCTGGATGCTCGGCCACCGCCTCGGCGGCAAGCGGCTCGGCATCGTCGGCATGGGCCGCATCGGCCAGGCGGTGGCGCGCCGCACCAAGGCATTCGGCCTGCAGATCCACTACCACAACCGGCGCCGCCTCCCGGCCAAGATCGAGGAGGAATTGCAGGCGACCTGGTGGGAGAGCCTCGACCAGATGCTCGCCCGCATGGACATCGTCTCGATCAACTGCCCGCACACGCCCGCGACCTATCACCTGCTCTCGGCGCGCCGCCTCAAGCTGCTGCGGCCGCAGGCCTATGTGGTCAACACCGCGCGCGGCGAGGTGATCGACGAGAACGCACTGATTCGCATGATCGCGGCGGGCGAACTCGCCGGCGCGGGCCTCGACGTTTTCGAGCACGAGCCGGCGGTGAACCCGAAGCTCGCCCGCCTCGCGCGCGAGGGCAAGGTGGTGCTGCTGCCGCACATGGGCTCGGCGACGATCGAAGGCCGGATCGAGATGGGCGAGAAGGTCATCGTCAACATCAAGACCTTCATGGACGGGCATAAGCCGCCGGATCGAGTCTTGCCCTCAATGCTATGATGTGACCGGCGGTTTGATCTATGCTTGACGGCCCGCGCACGCGCAGGCCTTCGCCTCCGGATCGTGTGCTGCCGTCGATGTTGTGAAAAATGCCCTTCGCTCTGAATTTCTTCCACGACCAAACCACAGCCGGCGGCGCGTCGGCGCAGCCGCTGCCCGCGGCGCATCGGATGATTTACGTCCGGCACGGACAGGTCATGGTGAACGGCACGACTCTGAACGCCGGCGAGGCGATCTACTGCGGCGAGCTGTTGACGCTGCAAGGCGGAGCCGACTGGAGTCAGGTCTGGCGCTGGGAGCTTGCGCTGCCGAACGCCGCGCCGCTCCTGCTGGAAGGCACGGGCGTGCTGACGCATCTCAAGATGTCGCGCGTGGTGACGAGCCTTGCGATGCTCGACGGCACGCAATGGCTGTTCCGGCTCGACCGCATCACCACCACCGCGGGCCGCATCGCCGACCGCCACCAGCATCCCGGTCCCGGCATCCGCTGTCTCCTGGAAGGCGCGTTCAACGTCCAGAGCATCGAGGCCTCGCGCGACCTCATGCCGGGCGACGCGTGGTGGGAGACCGGGCCGGACACGGTGATCGCCTGGGGCTCGCGGCAGATGCACGCGCGCTTCCTTCGCGGCATGATTTTGCCGGTGGAATGGGAGGGCAAGGTCACCGGCGCCTGGCTGTCGGGCGAGGTGGCCCAACCGCGCCCGGGCAACTGGAAGCTGTTGACCGACAAGATCATTTCGGTCTGACGGCCGCCGGCCGCGCTGCGACAATCCGCCGGGGGCAGCCTGCGAATGCGCCGCGATCGTTCATCGGCGGTTTAACTGCGGCTCACTAGCCTGCGCAGCGCAATGCCGGGTTCAGCCCTGGAGGGACCCCATGCGCACAGTGTTCGCGGCCGCCGCCCTGCTCGGCGCCGACGTCGCCACCGGTTTTGCTGCGCCCGCACCCGCGCGGCTGCCGCCCGACGAAATTCAGAAGGCGTTCTTCACCGGCCAGCCGTTCACCGCGGCCACGCCGTCGGGCATCGCGTTCAAGATGGTGTTTCTGCCCAGCGGCCGCGTGACGCGCGAGCCGACCGGACGCACCGGCGTACGCGGCGAAGGCACCTGGAAGCTCGACAAGTCCGGCTTCTGCACCACATGGAAAAATTCCAAGCCCAACTGCTTCGTGCTGGTCAGCACCGGCGATAACAAGTGGTCGGTGATGAAGGGCCCGGGCGTGGTCGCGGTGTGGAGCAAGTGACGCATGAGGGGGGGGGCCGCGTGTCCCGGGTCTGCAGCGCGCAGTTTCATGCCGCGCTGCGCCCGGGACACAAGGCCTCATCCATGAATCGACAAATCCCCGATCACCGGGTGCTCGCCGCTCAGCGGATTGGCGGGATCCCATTCATAGCGCAGCGTTTCGAAGCGCATGGCCCGCGCGTCGACCATCAGCAACCGCCCCACCAGCCCTTCGCCGAAGCCGACGATCTCGCGGATCGTTTCCAGCGCCATCATCGAACCGAGGATGCCCGGCAGCGCACCGAGAATCCCGGCCTCCGAACAGGCGGGCACCGTGCCGGGCGGCGGCGGCTCCGGGAACAGGCAGCGGTAAGTCGGATGGGGCTTGCCGTCCGGACCGCGCTCGTGCGCGCGAAGTGTGGTGAGCGAACCGTCGAAGGTTCCGACCGCGCCGGTCACCAGCGGCCGCCTCGCAAAGTAGCAGGCGTCCGACACCAGATAGCGCGTGGCGAAATTGTCCGAGCCGTCGGCGACAATGTCGTATTGCGATACGATCGCGAGCGCGTTGGCGCCCGTCAGCCGCTCGCCGTGCTTGACCGTCGCCACGTTCGGATTAAGCCGCCGGATCGCGGCCTCGGCGCTGTCGACCTTCGGCGCACCGACGTCGGGCGTGCCGTGGATCACCTGGCGCTGGAGATTGGACAGCGCCACGGTGTCATCGTCGATCACACCCAGCGTGCCGACCCCGGCCGCCGCAAGATAGAGCAGCGCCGGTGCGCCGAGCCCGCCGGCCCCGACGGTCAGGACGCGGGCACGGCGGAGCGCCGCCTGGCCGGGGCCGCCGACCTCGCGCAGGACGATATGGCGGGCGTAGCGTTCGAGTTCCTCGGGCGTCAGCATGCGCCGCTCCTTCCCGGCATGATTGGCGCATTGCGGCGGTTTCGGCTAGGCTTGCCGCTGCGGTTTCGGACGGGCCGGCGGGGGATCCCATGCGCGCAATCGCCACGCTGATCGCCTTGATTCTGGGGGCCTCGCTGGCATTTGCCAGCGACGCGCGGATCGACTACGGCCCGATCAAGGCCGCGCCGAAGGCCAAAGCCGCCGCCAAATCGAAAGCCAAGGCAGCCGCCAAGCGCACTGCGAAGCCGGAACCCGCCAAGGCCGAGAAGAAGGCGGCGGCCAAAGACCAAAAGGCCAAGGCCCAGCCGGAAAAGACCCAACCCGACAAAGCGGAAGCCGCAAAGGCCGCGCCCGCCAAGCCGGAGCCTGCAAAGCCCGATCCCAAGGCCAAGACGGCCAAAGGCAAGCCCGATCCGGTGACGACCGGCGCGGTTGCGGCTGCAGCCAAGCCCGGAGGGATTGCCGAGACCTATGCCGCGCTGTCGCACACCGCGCGCGCCGCACTGCAATCCGACCTGAGCTGGTCCGGCGACTACGGCGGCCCGCTCGACGGCGTGTTCAGCGACCGGCTGGCCGACGCGGTCAAGGCGTACCAGAAGCGCCACAAGAGCAAGATCACCGGCGTGCTGAGCGCGCAGGAGCGCGAGGCGCTGTCCGCCGCCGTGCGCCCGCGGCAGGAGGACGTCGGTTGGCTGCTGGTCGAGGACCCGGTCACCGGCGCCCGCGTCGGCGTTCCCACAAAGCTTGCGACCGTGACTGCGCGCGCGCCGTCCGGCACGCGCTGGAGCTCCGAGCAGGGCCAGCTGCAGATCGAGACCTTCCGCATCGACACCGGCGCAGAGCTCGACGCGCTGTTCGAGCAGCACAAGAAGGAAACCGCCCGGCGGAAGATCCGCTTCAGCGCCATGCGCGACGATTACTTCGTCGTTTCGGGGATGCAGGGCCTCAAGAAATTTCACACCCGAATCTATGCACGCAACGGCGACGTGCGCGGCCTGTCGATCCTCTACGATCAGGCGATGGAAGGCACCGTCGACCCGATGATCGTGGCGATGGCGAGCGCCTTTCAGCCTTACGCACGATTCACGGTGGCGAGTGTGGCCGGCGAGGCGCAGCGCAAGGTCGAATACGGCACCGCAATAGCGGCAAGCGCGGACGGCCATTTCATCGCAGCGCGCGCCATCGTCGATCGCTGCCAGGTGATCGCGATTGCCGGTCTCGGCAACGCCGAACGGCTGTTCGAGGACAAGGATGCCGGACTGGCGCTGCTCCGCGTCTACGGCGCGCGCGATCTCAAGCCGATCGGGATTGCCCAAACGGGAGCGCCGCCGTCCGGCGCGGACGTCACCCTGGTTGGCGTCGCCGATCCTCAATCGCAAGGCGGCCGCAATGTGGTGTCCGCGGTCGCGGCCAGGCTTGGCGGCGGCGCCAACGCCCTCGTGCTGCACGGCGCGCCGGCACAAGGCTTCTCCGGCGCGGCGGCGGTCGACGCAAAGGGCCGATTCCTCGGCGTCGTGGTGCAGCGTCCGGCCGTGGTGGCGGGACCGGCGCAGCCGCCGCAAACCGCGCTGATTCCCGCCGAGCGCGTGCGTCATGCGCTGGCCGCCAACAACGTCGCGGCCGCAACCGCACATGCGGGTCTCGACGCGGTCAAGAACGCAGCGCGGCGCGTAATCTGCGTCAGGAAGTAATCGCCGCGGCGATTATTTGTTCTTGAACTTCGCCGGGCGCTTCTCGACGAAGGCGGCCATGCCTTCCTTCTGGTCTTCCGTCGCGAACAGCGCATGGAACACGCGCCGCTCGAACAGCACGCCTTCCGCCAGCGAGACCTCGAACGCCCGGTTGACGGCCTCCTTGCCGGACAGCACCGACGGCAGCGACATCGAGGCGATGGTCTCGGCGGCCTTCATCGCCTCGTCCATCAGGTTTGCCAGCGGCACGACGCGCGCCACAAGCCCCGCGCGTTCGGCCTCCGCCGCGTCCATCATGCGTCCGGTCAGGATCAGGTCCATCGCCTTGGCCTTGCCGACCGCGCGCGTCAGCCGCTGCGTGCCGCCGTAGCCGGGAATGACGCCGAGCTTGATCTCGGGCTGGCCGAACCTGGCATTGTCGGCGGCGATGATGATGTCGGCCTGCATCGCGAACTCGCAGCCGCCGCCGAGCGCAAAACCGGCGACCGCCGCCACCACGGGCTTGCGGGCGCGCGCGATACCGTCCTCGTTGGCTCCGAAGTTGTTGAGAAAGGCGTCCATGTATTCCCGGTTGGCCATCTCCTTGATGTCGGCGCCGGCGGCAAACGCTTTCTCGTTGCCTGTGATCAGGATGCAGCCGATGTCGGGGCTGGCGTCGAACGCTCTGACCGCGGCGTTGAGCTCGGCGACCAGCGCCTTGTTCAGCGCATTGAGCACCTGCGGCCGGTTGAATCGGATGATGCCGACCCGGCCCTTGGTTTCGGTGAGAATGGTCTGATCGCTCATGAGATCGCGCCTCCGCGCTATTTCTGGCACACCGGACAATAGAACGTCGAGCGCCCGGTCTGCACGATGCGCCTGATCGTGCCGCCGCAGCCGCGCGTGGGGCACCGCTCGCCCTCGCGGTCGTAGACCCGGAAAGTGTGCTGGAACATCCCGAGCTCACCCGAGGTCTGGCGGTGATCGCGCAGCGACGAGCCGCCGGCCGCGATCGCGTCGTTCAGCACCGCGCGGATGGCGTCCACCAGCGCCACGGTGCGCGGCTGCGGCGCGCCGGTGCGCTTGGCGAGCGCCGAGGCCATGCGCTTCGGCGAAATGTGCGCGCGGTGCAGCGCCTCGCAGACGTAGATGTTGCCGAGGCCGGCGACGATGCGCTGGTCGAGCAGCGCGGCCTTGACGCTGGTGCGCTTGCCCTGGCAGGCGCGCGCCAGCATCGCGGCGTCGAATTCGTTGCCGAGCGGCTCCGGCCCGAGCGCGCGCAGCAGCGGCTCGTCGTCGAGCTTTGAGCGCGGGATCAGCTTCATGCAGCCGAAGCGGCGCGGATCGTTGAACGCCACCGTCGCGCCCGACGACATGCGGAACACGACATGATCGTGCGCGCCGAAATTGGAGCGCTCGTGATAATAGGCGCCGGGCGCCGCCTCCTTGCCGTCGCGCATGACACGGAACGAGCCCGACATGCCGAGATGCATCAGCAGCACGTCGCCGGACGACAGGTCGGCGAGCAGATATTTGGCGCGGCGGCCAAGCCCGGTAACGGTCTGGCCCTGAAGCCTTTTCGCGAAATCCTTCGGCAGCGGCCAGCGCAGGTCGCCGCGATGCGCCACCACGGCGTCGAAGCGCGCGCCTTCCATGGCGGGCACGAGTCCGCGGCGGACTGTTTCGACTTCGGGAAGTTCGGGCATGGACGATTTTCAGGTTAGACAGCGGGCTTTTCGACCGGCTCGCCGAACACGATGCGGTTGTTGAACGGATCGACCACGGCCACCTCGAGCATACCCCAATCCTGCCGCTGCAGGCCGGGCCGGTTGTGGCGATACTTCTTGTCGTTCAATTCGCGGTGCAGGTCCTCGACGCCGGACGAATAGACGTAAGCCACCGAGCCCGGGGTGCCGTCGCCGTGGTGTTCGCTCAGATGAAATGCGACGTCGCCGCGCGACACCTGCATATAGACCGGTCCGCCCGGCTCGAAGCTGTTTTCCCAATCGACCTTGAAGCCGAGGAAACCGACATAGAACTCCTGCGCCTTCTCCAGCGAATAGATGCGGAAGACCGGGACGGCGCGGCGGAACGCGATGCTCATTTCCGAAATTCCTTGCAGGGACACGGCACCCGGAAATCCAGCCGGGAAGCCGGTTTTCGGGGCCTTTGTAGCGCCCTCCGCCGGGGCGCGCTATCGTCCGGCCGACAGGACAGACATGACCGACCGCGTTGAAAAACAGGCCGATTTCGGCTTCCGCAAGGTGCCGCTCGCCGACAAGCAGGGGCTGGTCGACGATGTGTTTCATTCGGTCGCGCGCCGCTACGACCTGATGAACGACCTGATGTCCGGCGGCCTGCACCGGGCCTGGAAGGAGGCGCTGGTCACGGCGGTCAATCCGCCGCGCGGGGATACGGCGTTCGCCGTGCTCGACCTCGCCGGCGGCACCGGCGACGTGGCGCTGCGCATCGCGGACGCGGGCGGCCCCGGCACCAGCATCACCGTCGCCGACATCAACGTGGAGATGCTCGCGGTCGGGCGCGAGCGCGCTGCGGCCGCCGGCCGCGGCATCGAATTCGTCGAGGCCAACGCCGAGGCGCTGCCGTTCCCCAACCGCAGCTTCGACGCCGTCACCATCGCCTTCGGCATCCGCAACGTGCCGCGGATCGAGGTGGCGCTTTCCGAGGTGCATCGCGTGCTGCGTCACGGCGGGCATTTCCTATGCCTGGAATTTTCCTCGGTCGAGGTGCCCGGGCTCGACCGGCTCTACGACGCCTATTCGTTCAACGTCATCCCCGCCGTCGGCCGCGCGGTGACGGGCGACGCCGAGGCTTACCGCTATCTCGTGGAATCGATCCGGCGCTTCCCGCGCCTCGAGGCCTTCGCCGGCATGATCCGCGGCGCGGGCTTCCGCCGCGTCTCGTTCTCGCGCATGACCGGCGGCGTGGTCGCGCTGCATTCCGGCTGGCGGCTGTGATCGCGGCGATTTCCCACCTCGCCCGTCTCGCTCGCGCCGGCTTCGTGTTCGCGCGCGAGGGCGTGCTGGCGATTGCCGAGCCGGCGCCACTGCCTGCGCCCGCGCGCGCGGCGCTGAAGATCGCACGGCTGATCGAACGCCCGACCGGCGACAGCGCCAGGCATCGCCTGTCCACCGCGCTGACGCGGCTTGGACCGACCTATGTGAAGCTCGGTCAGTTCCTGGCCACGCGGCCCGACGTGGTCGGCGTCGCGCTGGCTCGCGATCTCGAAACCCTGCAGGACAAACTGCCGCCGTTTCCGCAGGCCGAAGCGGAAGCCACCATCGAAGCCGCGCTCGGAAAATCGCTGACCGAAATTTATGCGTCTCTGGGACCAGCCGTTGCGGCGGCCTCCATCGCGCAGGTCCATCGTGCGGAGCTCGACACCCCCGAGGGACGCAAGGCCGTGGCGGTGAAGGTGCTTCGGCCCGGCATTGAGCGGCGCTTCCGGGTCGATCTCGACGCCTTCACCTTTGCAGCAAGACGCGCCGAGTCGATGTCCGCCGAAGCACGGCGGCTGCGGCTGATGGAGGTGGTCGCGACGCTGCGCCGCTCGGTGTGGATCGAGATGGACCTGCGGCTCGAAGCCGCCGCACTCTCGGAGATGGCGGAGAACACCAAGGCCGACGCCGGCTTCCGCGTCCCCGCGGTCGACTGGGACCGCACCGCCAAGGACGTGCTGACGCTGGAATGGATCGACGGCACGCCGCTCAACGACCGCGCCGCGCTGGAAGCCAAGGGCTTCGACCTGCCGCAGCTTGCGCGCGCGGTGATTCAGAGCTTCCTGCGGCACGCGCTGCGCGACGGCTTCTTCCACGCCGACATGCACCCGGGCAACCTGTTCGTGGACGCCGACGGCCGACTGGTCGCGGTCGACTTCGGCATCATGGGCCGGCTCGGACCGAAGGAGCGGCGTTTCCTCGCCGAGATTCTCTACGGCTTCATCACCCGCAACTACAAGCGCACCGCCGAGGTGCATTTCGAGGCCGGCTATGTGCCGCCGCACCATTCGGTCGAAGGCTTCGCGCAGGCGATCCGCGCCATCGGCGAGCCGATCCACAACCGCAAGGCCGAAGACATTTCGATGGCGAAACTGCTGACGCTGCTGTTCGAGGTCACCGGCCTGTTCGACATGAAGACGCGGCCCGAGTTGCTGATGCTGCAGAAGACCATGGTGGTGGTGGAAGGCGTGGCGCGCTCGCTCGATCCAAAGCTCGACATGTGGACCGTGTCGGAACCCGTCGTACGCGAATGGGTCGAGCGCCATCTCGGACCCGCAGGCCGGATCGAGGACGCCGCCGGAAGCGCGGCAGGCTTCCTTGCAGGCGTGCCGTCGCTGATGTCGCGCGGTGCGGTGCTGGTCGAGCAGCTCGACGCGGTCACTCGCGACGGTCTCGTGCTCGCGCCGGAAACGGTCGCTGCAATCGGCGCAGCCGAAGCGCGCAGGAACCGCTGGACCGCGGTCGCACTCTGGGCCATCGCCGCGCTGCTGGCGTGGATCGTGCTGACGAGCGGTTAGATGTCTCGCCATCCGGTGGAATGCGGATGAACTTGCCGCAAGCCGAGACGCGGCATGGTGCGGTGCGGGTGTGAGCCTTGCGGCGATTTCGCTCGCGCCCGCAATCTTGACAAGGCAAAGCGGCCAACCGGAGAATTTGCCGAGCTTTCCGGCGTGTGCGACGCTGCAAGGCGAATGGCGAGCCTACGCCGCGGGCCGAGCCAGAACCACGATAACGCGGCCGTTCCGAAATCGCGGAATTCCGGGAGGATATCGTGAGAAATCGAATCCAGAAGTGCGCCTTCGCCGCCGTTGTCGCCATCGGATTGACGCCTGCCGCGCAGGCCGCCGAATTAAGGTTCGCGACCGGGTTTCCCGCGAGCCATCTCCTGCAAAAGAACGTGTGGGAACCGTGGGCTGCCGAGGTCGCCAAGCGCAGCAACGGCTCGCTGACGATCCGCATGTTCCCGGGCGGCGCGCTCGGGCCCGCGCCGGCCACGTTTCAGCGCGTGAAAGCCGGCGTCGCCGACATCGGCTACAGCCTGCAGGGCTTCACGTCGGACCAGTTTCCGCGCACGCTGCTGGTCGAAATCCCCGACGTCGCGCGCAACAACGTCACTGCCACGCGCAAGATGTGGGCGGCCTACGACCTGCTCAAGGACGACTACCAAGGCGTCAAGGTCATCGGGCTGCTCTCGACCGGACCGAACGTCATCGTGACGCGCGACAAGCTGGTGCGCGTGCCCGAGGACATCCGCGGCCTTCGGTTGCGCGTGCCTTCGAAGCTTCTCGGCGATGTGCTCGGCTCGATGGGCGCGAGCCCGGTGTTCATGAACATCACCGAGGTCTACAACGCGGTGCAGACCGGCGTGCTGGCGGGCATCACCACGGGCACGAGTGCGATCCGCGGCTTCAAGCTCGGCGAGGTCATCAAGTATTACAACGACTACGAATTCGGCGTGTCGCCGCAGTTCGTGGTGATGAACCAGGCGAGCTACGACAAGCTGTCGCCCGAGCACAAGAAGATTATCGACGAGACCACCGGGCTGAACTTCAGCCTCAGGGGCGCGAAGGTCTATGACGACGAGGCCGTCATCCAGCTCAAGGAAGAGGTGGACCGCGGCCGTGGCCAGGCCATCAAAGTCAGCGCGGCCGAGCGCGCCCTGTGGGACAAGGCGATCAAGCCGGCGATGGACAAGGCGATCGCCGAGCGTAAAGGCATCGACACCCAGAAGATCATCGGTGCGCTTCGAGCGGCGAAGTAGCGGCGCAAGCCGCCACCGTTGCATCGTCCGACCGGAACCGCCGGCCCCATGCACGCTTTCGAAAAGGCTCTGGGCACGATCGCGACCGCCGCCGGCGCTGCCGGCGGCATCGCACTGGTCGGATTGATGCTCACGACGGTGGTCGACGTCACGCTGCGTTCGACGCTCAATCTGGCGTTTCTCGGCGTGACCGAAATCACCGAACTGGGCCTCGTGGTGGTCGCCATCTGCGGCATCGCCTATTGCGGCTGGACCGGCGGACACATTGCACTGGAGCTCGGCGAGAGCTTCGTTCCGCCGGCGATCTGGAAGGCGTCACAGATTGTCATGCTGCTGTTGTCGGCGGTCGCCGCGGCCGCCGTGATGTTCTACAGCGCGCATGAGGCCGTCGCGGTGTACGGACGCAGCGCGCGCACCAACCTGCTGCAAATCGCAGAGTATCCCTTCTACACCATCGTCGCGCTGGGCTTCCTGATCTACACGGCCATCCTGCTGGTCAGGGCCTGCTCCGGAAACGTCGCCGGCGAACCGGACAGGCCGCGCGAATGAGCCCCACGGCCGCCGGCGTCCTGGGCCTCGCCGCCCTGTTCGTGCTGTTCTTCTTCCGCATGCCGATCGGAATTTCGATGCTGCTGGTCGGCGGCATCGGATTCGCGTCGCTGGTCAACTGGCCGGCCGCGTCGTCGCTGCTCGGCTCCGAGGCGTATCATGTCACGTCGAACTATGCGCTGAGCGTCATCCCGCTGTTCGTTCTGATGGGGCACTTCGCGACGCTGTCGGGCATGGCGCGCGATTTCTACGCCGCGGCCTATGCGTGGATCGGCCATTGGCGCGGCGGGCTCGCCGGCGCGACCATCGCCGCATGCTCGGGGTTCTCGGCGCTGTCGGGTTCCTCGGTCGCGACCGCCGCCACCATCGGCCAGGTCGCGCTGCCGGAAATGCGGCGCTACCGCTACAACAACCGGCTTGCGACCGGCGCGGTCGCCGCCGGCGGCACGCTCGGCATCCTGATCCCGCCAAGCGCCGGCATGGTGGTCTACGCCATCCTCACCGAGCAATCGATCGGCCGGCTGTTTCTCGCCGGCGTGCTCCCCGGCCTGTTGCTGACGGCTATGTTCCTGCTGACGATTCTGATCGTCTGCGCGATGTATCCGTCCTACGGCCCGCCCGGCGAGCGCCTGCTTCGCGCGGAGCGGCTGCGCGCCACGCTGCGGGCGGTACCGATGTTCGCCATCGTGCTGCTGACCATCGGCGGCATCTACGTCGGATTGTTTACCCCGTCGGAAGCGGCGGCGGTCGGCGCGTTTCTCGCCATGCTGCTCGCCGGCGTGCGCGGCGCGCTGTCGGTCCGGGCCTTCTTCAAGGTGCTGCTTGAGACGGTGCGCACCTCCGGCCTGATCTTCCTGATCCTGATCGGCGCCACGCTGTTCTCGCAATTCATCGCAGTGACGCAGATTCCGGCGAACCTCACCGAGTTCCTGGTCGGACTGAACCTGCCGAAGATCGTCGTTCTGACGATCATTCTCGCAACCTACATCGTGCTCGGCATGTTCATGGAAGGGTTCGCCATGATGGTGCTGACTCTCCCGGTGGTGTTCCCGATCGTCACCGCGCTCGGCTACGACCCGATCTGGTTCGGCGTGATCATGGTGATCGTGCTGGAGATGGGGCTCATCAGTCCGCCGGTCGGCGTCAACGTGTTCGTGGTGAAAGGTGTGGCGGGCGACGTGCCGATGAACGAAATCTTCGCCGGCATCCTGCCGTTCTGGGCCGCCATGATCGTCACCATCGCGGTGCTGGTGGTGTTGCCGGAGATCGCACTGATGCTGCCGAACTCGATGATCCGATAGGCGGCAGCGGCCCCTCTGCGACCGGCATTGCAAGCCTGCCCAGGGCGGCTTATGATTGCAGTGATATCAATGCAATCATTTTTATAAATATATGAAATACCAGGATAATCTATGGCAAAACTGGCGTCGTTGACGATCCGGCGGCTGGACGAGGCGCTCAAGCGCCGCCTGCGGCTGCGTGCCGCCCGGCACGGCCGGTCGGTCGAGGACGAGGTCCGCACGATCCTGCGCGAGGCCGCGCAAGGCGGCGCGGAGCCGGACGAACCTGCGGCACCGGCGGAGCGGCCGGCGCCACCGGACCGGCCCATCGCAGACGGCGCGGCGCGCGCGCGGCGCGTCGTGCTCGTGATCGGCGGCGGCATCGCCGCCTACAAGTCGCTCGACCTGATCCGGCGGCTGCGCGAGCGCGGCTATGCCGTGCGCGTGGTGATGACGCAGGCCGCGCTCGAATTCGTCACGCCGCTGTCCGTCGGTGCGCTCGCCGGCCAGCATCCGTTCACCGACCTGTTCGACGCCAGGAGCGAATTCGACGTCGGGCATATCCGGATCGCGCGCGACGCCGACCTGGTCGTGGTCGCACCCGCGACCGCCGACCTGATGGCGAAGATGGCGCACGGCCACGCCGACGACCTCGCATCGACGGTGCTGCTCGCCACGACGCGGACGATCCTGCTGGCGCCGGCGATGAATCCGAAGATGTGGTCGCATCCAGCGACGCGCCGCAATCTCGCGCAGCTCGCAGCCGACGGTGTGAAGATTGTCGGTCCCAATGCGGGCGAGATGGCGGAAAGCAACGAAGCCGGCGAAGGCCGGATGGCGGAGCCGCTGGAGATCGCGGCGGCCATCGATGCCTTGAGCTCGGGCGCAGGGACCGGCGCGCTGCAAGGCAAACGCGTGCTGGTGACGTCCGGCCCGACGCACGAGCCGATCGACCCGGTGCGCTATATCGCCAACCGCTCCTCCGGCAAGCAGGGCCATGCCATCGCGGCCGCAGCCGCCGCGGCCGGCGCCGACGTGACGCTGGTGTCGGGGCCTGTCAACGTTCCCGATCCGCCGCGCGTCAACGTCGTGCATGTCGAAAGCGCGCGCGAAATGCTGGCCGCGACGGAAGCCGCCTTGCCAGCGGACATTGCCATCTTCGCAGCCGCAGTGGCGGACTGGCGTACGGCCGAAGCACGCGCCGAGAAGCTCAAGAAGGACGGGCGCGCGGCACCCGAACTGGCCCTGGTGGAGAATCCGGATATTCTCGCGACCGTGGCGCATCGCAAGACCAATCGGCCGGAACTGGTGATCGGATTCGCCGCCGAAACGGAAAACGTAATCGAACACGCCATGGCCAAGCTCGCACGCAAGGGCTGCGACTGGATCGTCGCCAACGACGTGTCGCCCGAAACCGGAATCATGGGCGGCGACAGCAACACCGTGCATCTCATCACCGCGGACGGCATCGAGCACTGGCCGCCGCAGACCAAGGAGGAGGTCGCATCGGCCTTGATCGCGCGCATCGCCTCCACGCTGGTTGCTCGCCGATGAAGCGCATCAAGATCGGGATCGTGCGGCTGCCGCACGGCGAAGACCTGCCGCTGCCCGCTTACCAGTCGGCTCTCGCTGCCGGCATGGATCTGCACGCCGCAGTGCCGGCCCATGCGCCGAAGACGCTCGCGCCGGGCGAATGGGCGTCGATCCCGACCGGGATATCGATCGCGCTGCCGCCCGGAACCGAAGGCCAGGTGCGGCCGCGCTCGGGGCTCGCGGCGCGCCACGCCGTCACCGTGCTCAACGCGCCCGGAACCGTGGACGCGGATTACCGCGGCGAGGTGCAGGTGCTGCTGATGAACCACAGCAGCGAATCGTTTGTAGTCGAGCGCGGCATGCGGATCGCACAACTGGTCATCATGCCCATTGCGCGGGCAACCTTGCAGGTGCGAAAAAAGTTAGGAAAAACAAGGCGCGGAACCGGCGGATTTGGCTCCACAGGCAAAGGGGCGATTGACAAGCGGCAGCGGCCGGAGTCGTAATACGTATCGTTATAGAATATAAAATTCGCTTGGAATCGCATGACACTCCTCTCCCGAAAGGGTCTCCTGGCTATCGCCGCCGTCATCGACGTCTCGCTCAATGGCCGCGGCCGGCCGGTTTCGGCTAAAGCATTGGCGTCCCGGCATGATTTACCCGCACGGCACCTGGAACCGGTGCTGCAGGCGCTGGTCCGGGAGGGCATCCTGCACGGCATCCGGGGTCCACGCGGCGGCTACGAACTGGCCCGCGACCGCAAGCGAATCACTGCCGACGATATCCTGCGCGCCGCCGGCACGATCGAGCTCCAGGACGAGCCCGCGTCGAGCGAATCGCCGCTGCTGAGCCAGGTGGTGATCCCGGCCGTTGGACAGGCCGAGCGCGCGTTCGCAGCCGCGCTCGGCAAGATCAGTCTCGACGAATTGACGCGGCGCGCCGAAGCCGTCGGCGACGCGACGGCATAACTTGGCAGGATAGGCCACACCTGTCTCCGGACCGCCATCGTTCACGGTCTGGACTCTTACGGCACGAATCCCCTTCCGGTTAAGGTCGAAAGCGATTCGCAGGCGATGGCGCGGCCGTTCGCCTGCGCAGGGGCAATTCTGGCATGCCGGTATCGGTCCGGGCGACAGGCGGGGGGCGCGGGCCTCATCCGCGGCGAAATGGATTCCGGGCGCTGGCCGCGGCGCCGGCGTTTGGGCTGCCGCTCGGGCTCGCTCCCTCGGCGGCGCATGCGGACGCCTTCAGCGAATCCTTCGGCCTGCACCGCCTGACGATCTACGCCGACGCCCTGGCGGCGCTCGACCGGCAGGAAGTTGCCGCGCTCGCGCTCACTCTGGGTGTCCTGCTGTTTGCGGTCGTCACGTCGGTTCTGCTGGTCCGCATGCGCATCCGCGCCGCGGTGTCGGACGCACGGCTGCGCGATCAGGTCGGCGCGCTCCGCGCCGAGCGCGACCGGTTCAGCGCGCTGCTGATGTCGGAGTCGCAGGTCCTGGTGTCGTGGGCCGCCGCCGAAACCGACCCGGAAATCCTCGGCGACACGGCGCTTGTGACCGCCGCCGCGATGCCCCAGCGCGTGCTCGCCTTCGGCACGTGGCTTGAGCCGGAAAAGGCGCAGGCCATGGAGCGCGCCACCGACGCGCTGCGCGCCCATGGCGAGAGCTTCTCGATGGCGCTGATGACGCTCGGCGGCCGCGCCATCGAAGCCGACGGCCGAGCCATCGGCGGCCGCGCGGTGCTGCGGCTGCGCGACGTGAGCGGCATCCGGCGCGAACTGGCCGAAATCCATGCGCGCCACGAGCGGCTCGCAGCCGAAGCCGAATCGCTGCGCGCGCTGGTCGACGCCCTGCCCGCGCCGGTCTGGACCCGCGATATCGCCGGCGCGCTGGTATTGGCCAATCCGGCCTATGTGCGCGCGGTCGAAGCCAAGGACGCCGCCGACGCCGTGGCGCGCGGCATCGAATTGCTCAACCGCCCGACGCGCGAAGAGGCGAGCAAGACCCGCGCCGCCGGCAAGCCCTACGCCAGCCGCGTGCCCGCAATCGTGGCCGGCGCGCGCCGCTCGTTCGACATCCTCGACATTCCGACCCGCCACGGCAGCGCGGGCATCGGCATCGACGCCACCGAGGTGGAGACGATTCGCGCCGAGATCGACCGGCTTGGCCTCGCCCACCGCCGCACGCTCGATCAGCTTGCGACCGGCGTCGCCATCTTCGGAGCGGACCAGCGCCTGAGTTTCTACAACGAGGCCTATCGCTCGCTGTGGGACCTCGACGCCGGTGCGCTCGACCAGCAGCCGACCGACTCCGCCGTCCTGGATCAGCTTCGCGCCGCGCGCATGCTGCCGGAGGAGCCCGATTACCGGCAGTGGAAGCTCGCGCTGCACGAGGCCTACCGCGCGACCGAGGCCAAGGAGCATCTCTGGCACCTGCCGAACGGCCGCACGCTGCGCGTCGTCACCACGCCCAATCCGCAGGGCGGCGTCACCTATCTGTTCGAGGACGTCACCGAGCGGCTCGCCCTCGTGCGCCGCTACGACGCGCTGATCCGGGTGCAGCGCGAGACGCTGGACAATCTCGCCGAAGCGGTCGCGGTGTTCGGCAGCGATGGACGGCTGCACCTGCACAACCCGGCCTTCGCCGAGATGTGGAAGCTTGCGCCGGCGGAACTAGCCGAGGCGCCGCATATCGAGGCCGTGATCGAGCGCTTCCGCCCGCTGCACGACGACGACGCGCTGTGGCAGCGGCTGCGCGCCGCCGTCACCGCGATCGAGGAGCGCGGCAGCGTCACCGGCCATCTGGAGCGGCGCGACGGCAGCGTGGTCGACCTCATCACCATGCCTCTACCCGACGGCGCGACGCTGGTGACGTTCCTCGACGTCACCGACACCGTGAACGTGGAACGCGCGCTGCGCGAGCGCAACGAGGCGCTGATCGCCGCCGACGCGCTCAAGGTCGATTTCGTGCGGCACATGTCCTACGAGCTGCGCTCCCCGCTCACCACCATCATCGGCTTCGCCAACCTGCTCGACGAGCCGAGCACCGGCGCGCTGACCGAGAAGCAGCGCGAGTATCTCGGCTACATCAACACCTCGACCAACGCGCTGCTCGCGATCATCAACGACATCCTCGATCTCGCCTCGATCGACGCCGGCGCGATGAAGCTCAATCTCGGCGCGGTGGACATCCGCCGCACTATGAACGGGGCCGCCGAGGGCATCAGGGACAGGCTTGCGAAGAACGGCATCACGCTCGACATCCGGGCCGACGCCGACATCGGCAGCTTCGTCGCCGACGAGCGGCGCGTGCGGCAAATCCTGTTCAATCTGCTGGCCAACGCCGTGGGCTTCTCGCCGCCCGGCGCGGCCGTCACGCTGTCGGCTGAGCGCCGCCCCGACGCCGTGACGTTCACGGTCGCCGACAACGGTCCCGGCATCCCGCCCGACCTGAGCGCGCGCGTGTTCGACTGGTTCGCCAGCGACTCGCTCGGCTCGCGCCACCGCGGCGCGGGCCTCGGCCTGTCGATCGTGCGCTCGTTCGTGGAACTGCACGGCGGCCAGGTTACGCTCGATTCCGAGGTCGGCCGCGGCACGACAGTGGTCTGCACCTTCCCGCTGGCGCACGAGCCGCAAGCCGAGCGGACGGCGGCGTAGCGGACCGGCGATTCACCGCCCGCGATTGTCCACCCGCGGCATATTCGGCTTGAGCGTCGCCTTGAACTGCAGTTGCGCGCCCTCCTTGCCGTGCAGTAGCTGGATGGTGCGCGTGTGATATTCGGCGAGATCGGGCCGATGGCCGATGCTCAACACGGTCGCGCCCTTCAATTCGTCGTCGAACAGTCTCATGATGTGGCGCTGGCTGTCGCCGTCGAGCGCCGCCGTCGCTTCGTCGAGGAAGACCCAGCGTGGCTTGTGAATGAGCAGACGGGCGAAGGCGAGACGCTCCTGTTCGCCGAGCGAAAGCTCCCTGTCCCAGCGCTCCTCGGTGTCGAGCCGGTCCAGGAATTGTCCGAGGTCGCAGCGCTCCAGCGCCCGGCGAACCTCGTCGTCCGGAACGTCTTGCGGCGCGCGCGGATAGACCACCGCATTGCGCAGAGTGCCGAGCGGCAGATACGGCCGCTGCGGCAGAAACGCCATGCTATCCGGCCGCGGAATGCGGATGCGCCCGGAGCCCCACGGCCAGAGTCCCGCGACGGCGCGGAACAGCGTCGACTTGCCGGAGCCGGTTTCGCCGACGATCAGCACCCGGTCGCCGGGCGAAATCGTCACGTTGGCGTCTTCGATGACGATATGCCCGTCGGGCAAGAGGATCGTGACGTCCTCGAACGACAGCCATCCGTCGGGATGCTCGGCGATTTCGATCTCCGGCGTTCCCTCTTCGATGGCCGGAAGATGATCGAGCGACTCGCGGAAGCGCGCCACGCGATGGGCCGCCGCACGCCATTCGGCGAGCCGCGGAAAGTTGTCGACGAACCAGCGCATCGCCCATTGCACCTGGCTGAAGGCGCCGGACACCATGATCAGCCCGCCGAGCGTCAGACTGCCGTTGAAATACGCGGGCGCGGCGACAAGGACCGGCACCACCAGCGTGAGCCAGCCGGTCCCCGACGTGATCCAGGTCAAGTGCGCGAGCGAGCTGGCGAGCCGGCGCATGGCTTCGACGACGTTGGCCAGTTCGCGCTCGAGATACCGCCGCTCGTCCGCTTCGCCCTTGTGCAACGCAATGCTCTCGCCGCTTTCCGTGGTCCGCACCAGCGCAAAGCGGAACTCGGCCTCGCGCGCGTAGCGGATCGCATTCAGACGGATCAGCGGCCGGCCGACGATCCAGGTCAGGCTGGACCCGATCAGCGCATAAATCAGCGCGCACCAGACCATGTAACCGGGGATCGCAACGTGATAGCCGCCGACTTGGAAGCTGACCTGCGCCGATAGCACCCACAGCACGCCGGTGAATGCGACGACCTGCGCCGTCGCAAAGAACAGGCCGCAGAACTGGTCGACGCTCAGGTCGCTGAGTAGGCGCGTATCCTCCTGAATCCGCTGATCGGGATTCTGCGCAGGCCCGCCGGCGAAGGCCAGCTGATAGACCCGCATCGGCTTCAACCATTCGGCCAGCAGATGCCGCGTGACGAGTTCCCGCACGCGGAACTTCAGCCGCTCCTGCAGGTAGGTCTGCCCGACCGTCACAGTCAGGAGACCCGCGACGATGGCGACGAACGTCCAAAGCTGATGCACGAAATTGGCAAGCTGCTTGTTGCCGATGGCATCGAAGAACGCTCCATTCCATTCATTGAGCCGGACCTGACCGAACATGTTGGCGATCGTCAGCACCGACCAGACGAGGAAGATCGCGGTGACATGACCGCAGCCAGGCGCGCGCCAGAGCGTCCGGCGGAACAGCGCAACGTCGCGTGCGATGTCGAAATCGGTCGATTGCGCCAGATCGCTCGGTGCGTGGTTCGACGGCCCCGGCAAGCGCGGCGCGCGCGGCACCATGGGGATGAATGGAGTGTGCGCCCGGATCCGGCCGTGGTTGGCGTTCGGATGCAGGCCATGTCCCGGGGCGGCTTCTGAGGATTCCGGTTTCATGTCCACAGATGCTTCTGTGGATTTATGGTGGAAACCGCCGTGGGCCGGTTTGCGCTAGCTCAATCGCGCAAATTCCAGGGACCGGCAGCCGCCGGGCCCGTCCGCCACGGCGCGCGAAATACGTCCAAATGCGATATCAACATGCGGCCCGAATCGGGCGGCGGGCCGGGCTTTGCGGCCAGCCCGGCACCAGGATGACGACGGTAATGCTGCTGACCCCCACCGGCGGATCGAGCCACGAGGTCGCGCTCGAAAGCGAGCATGCCCTGCACGGGCTGGTCGCCGACATCGCCGCCATGCTGGAGCCGGGCGATCTCGTGACCCTGTCCGGCGACCTCGGCGCCGGCAAGACCACGTTCGCGCGCGCCATGATCCGGCACCTCGCCGGCGATCCCGGCATCGCCGTGCCGAGCCCGACTTTCACGCTGATGCAGACCTACGACTTGCCGCGGTTCCCGGTCGTGCATACCGACCTCTACCGTCTGGAGGGGCCCGGCGAACTGGCCGAACTGGGCTTCGACGACCTGCCCAAGAACGCGGTGGTGCTGCTCGAATGGCCGGACCGTGCGGCGGGCTTCCTGCCGCCGGACCGGCTGGACGTGGCGTTCACGCTCGCACCCAACCTCGGCCCTGAGCACCGCAACGTGCGCATCACCGGCCACGGCGCGCTCGCGCCGCGCGCCGATCGGATCGCGGCGATGCGGCGATTTCTCGACGCCACCGGCTTCGCCAAGGCCGAGCGGCGGCGGATTCAGGGCGACGCCTCGACGCGAACCTACGAGCGTCTCACGCTGGGCGACAAGCACGCGATCCTGATGAACTCGCCGAAGCGCGCCGACGGCCCCGCGCTGCGCCGCGGCCGGCCCTACAGCGCGATCGCGCATCTCGCCGAGGACGTCAAGCCGTTCGTGGCGATGGCGAACGCGCTGCGCCAGCTCGGCCTGTCGGCGCCGCAGATTTACGAGGCGGAACTCGCGGACGGCCTGCTGATCATCGAAGACCTTGGCGCGGAAACCGTCGTGACCGGCAATCCGCCAGCGCCGATCGAGGCGCGCTACGCCCGCGCGGTGGAGGTGCTGGTAGAAATGCACCGCCACGAGCTGCCCGACGTGTTGCCGGTCGCGCCGCATGTCAGCCACCAGATCCCGCGCTACGACACCGACGCCTATTTGGTGGAAGTCGAGCTGCTGCTCGAATGGTACCTGCCGCGATACGGCGTCGCGGTCACCGACGCCATACGCGCGGCTTTCGTGACGCTGTGGCGGCACGCGCTGATTGCGCCGGCGAGTGCGCCGCGAACCTGGGTGCTGCGCGACTACCATTCGCCGAACCTGCTTTGGCTGCCGCTGCGCCAGGGCGTCGCGCAGGTCGGGTTGCTCGACTTCCAGGACGCGGTGATGGGGCCTGCGGCCTACGACCTCGCGTCGCTGCTGCAGGACGCGCGGGTCGACGTGCCGGAGCTCATGGAGGTCACGCTCCTGAACCGCTACGTGCAGGCGATGAGCGAAATCGATCCTGCATTCGACGCCGTCGGCTTCATCCGCATCTACGCCACTATGGCGGCGCAGCGCGCGACCAAAATCCTGGGGATATTCGCGCGGCTTCATAAACGCGACGGCAAACCGCAATATCTCCGGCACCTGCCGCGGGTCTGGAACTATCTGCAGCGCGCGCTGGCGCATCCCACGCTCGGTCCGCTCCAGGACTGGTACCGCGAGCACGTTCCCACGCCGGCATAGAGCCTTTCGTTTCGACGCGTTTTCCTTACGCGAACCGGTACCCACTTCGCTCGACAACGCTATAAGCCCGCATCCGGAGAAGCCGATGACTCCAAGCCGCCCCGCCGTTCCGCGCGCCGCCATGGTGCTGGCCGCGGGCTTCGGCGAGCGGATGCGGCCGCTGACCGAGCGCATGCCGAAGCCGCTGGTGCCGGTCGCGGGCCGTCCGCTGCTCGATCACGTGCTGGATCGGCTCGCCGCGGCAGGCGTCGAGCGCGCCGTGGTCAACGTGCACTACCTCGCCGATCAGATCGAGCGCCATGTCGCGTCCCGCACGCGCCCTGCGATCGTCATTTCCGATGAGCGGCAGGCGCTGCTCGACACCGGCGGCGGCGTGGTCAAGGCGCTTTCCGCGCTGGGCCCCGAGCCGTTCTTTCACGTCAATTCCGACACGATCTGGATCGACGGGGTCAGCTCCAATCTTCAGCGTCTGGCCGAGGCCTTCGATCCGGCGCACAGCGATGCGCTGCTGCTGCTCGCGCCGACCGCGACCAGCATCGGCTATGCGGGCCGCGGCGACTACGCCATGGCCGCCGACGGCAGCCTGACGCGGCGGTCCGAGCGCGACGTGGCGCCCTTCGTCTATGCGGGCGCGGCGATCTTAAGGCCGGAGCTGTTCGCGGGCGCCCCTTCGGGCGCATTCTCGCTGACGCGGTTGTTCGACCGCGCGATGGAACAGGGCCGGCTGCACGGCCTGCGCCTCGAAGGCGTCTGGATGCATGTCGGCACGCCCGACGCCATCGCGCAGGCCGAGGCCGCCATCGCCGCCAGCGCGACGTGACAATCCGCTAGTGTCGCGATTCGGAAGCTCGCCTGATTTCGCAGCTTGCTCCGTAGCGAACTTCCGAATCAAAGCGACACTAGAAACCTTATGGTTCTAGTGTCCCTTTGAACCCGAAGTTCGCAAAATAGGCTGCCGCATAGGTATGCGAACTTCGGGTTCAAGACACTAGCGATAAACTCTTCTTCGCCATTGCGGGCCGTGTAAGGTTTCGGCATGGCGACTCAGGCGCGCGTCTTCACCATTCCGGCTTCGGCGCGGTTCCTGCCCGCGCTGGTCGATGCACTGATGGCGGACCGGCTCGGGCTCGGCTTCAAGCCCGGCGGCGATCCGCTTGTGCTGGCCGGCGTCACGCTGTACCTGCCGACCCGGCGCGCCTGCCGGATGGCGCGCGCCGCGTTCCTCGATGCGCTCGACGGCGATGCCGCGATCCTGCCGCGCATCGTGTCGCTCGACGACATCGACGCCGACGAGATCATGTTCTCGGAGGCCGCGGCAGGCATCGTCCCGCCGGATGCGCTCGAACTGCCCGATACGCTCGAAGGCCTGGCGCGGCTTGCGCCGCTGTCGCAGCTCATCCTGAAGTGGGCCGAAGCCATGGCCAAGCGCAGCCGCGGCCGCGCGCCGCTGGTCGCCAACACGCCGGCTGCGGCGCTGGCGTTGGCGCGCGATCTGGCGCGGCTGATGGACGACATGACGACGCGCGAGGTCGATTGGAGGAAGCTTGAGGGGCTGGTGCCGGACGGGCTCGATCCGTATTGGCAGCAAACGCTCGAATTCCTGACCTTCATCCGCCCACACTGGCAAGCCTACCTCGCCGAGCAGGGCGTCATCGAGCCCGCCGAACGGCGCGTCAAACTGATCGAAGCCGAGGCGCGGCGGCTCGCCGGTTCGGAGGGACCCGTGATCGCGGCAGGCTCCACCGGCTCGATCCCGGCGACCGCCATGCTGCTCGAAACCGTCGCAAAACTGCCGCACGGCGCGCTGGTGCTGCCCGGCCTCGACCTGCACCTCGATGCCGAAGCCTGGGACCCGATAGGCGGCGGCGAAGACGGCAAGGAGCCGGCGAACAATCACCCGCAGTTCGCCATGCACGCGCTGCTCAAGCGGATCGGCATTGGGCGCGACGCGGTGGCGTCGTTGGCCCCGCCGGCGCTGCACGGCCGCGAGCGCATCGTGTCCGAAGCCCTGTGCCCCGCCGACGCCACCGAGCAATGGCAGCGCCATCTGACCGAGCCCGAGTTCGCGGCCCACGCCGACGCGGCGCTGCACAGCGTCGTGGCGATCGAGGCGGCCAACGCCGAAGAGGAGGCGCTGACCATCGCGATCGCGCTGCGCGAAGCGGCGGAAGACAAAGGCAAGACCGCGGCACTGGTCACGCCCGACCGCGCGCTCGCCCGCCGTGTGATCGCGGCGCTGGCGCGCTGGAACGTTGCGGCCGACGATTCCGGCGGCGATCCATTGCCCGACACGCCGGCCGGTGCGTTCGCCATGCTGGTGGCGGAAGCGGCGCTCAGCGGCCTCGAGCCGGTGACGCTTCTGGCGCTGCTCAAGCATCCGCACTGCATTCTGGATCGCAGTGCCGCCGAAACCCTGGAGCTCGCGGTCCTGCGCGGCCCCCGGCCAAGGCCGAACGCCGTTGGGCTTGCCCACGCGCTCGCGACGTTCCGAAGCGAGCGATCGTCGCTGCATCGCACCGATCCGCGCCTTCGCCTGACCGACGTGGAACTCGACGCAGCGGCGGCGCTGATCGGCAAGCTCGCGGACGCGCTCGCGCCGCTGGAGCGATTGCCGCCGAAGCCCATGACGTTCGCCGCAATCGCCGAATTGCACCGCGCGGCGCTGGCTGCGCTCGGTCGCTCCAGCGACGAACTGGAAGACCAGTTCGATAAGATCGCCGAATCCGGCGGCCCGCCGGTCGAGCCGGCGCAGTATCCGGAGCTGTTCGGCGCCGTGATCGCGGACCGGCAGGTTCGCCGCCCAGAGCGCGATGTGCGTGTGCGCATATTCGGCACGGTCGACGCGCGCCTCGTGTCGGTCGACCGCATGGTGCTCGGCGGATTGGTCGAAGGCGCCTGGCCGCCGGAAACCCGCGCCGATCCCTGGCTCAGCCGCCCGATGCGCCATCAGCTCGGCCTCGACCTGCCGGAGCGGCGCGTGGGCTTGAGCGCGCACGACTTCGCGCAGGCGCTCGGCGCGCCCGAAGTGTTTCTCACTCGCGCCGCGAAGATCGGCGGCGCGCCGACGGTCGCCTCGCGTTTCGTGCAGCGGCTGGCGGCGGTGGCGGGCGGGGCACGCTGGCAGGCCGCGCTCGACCGCGGCGTGCGCTATCTCGACTGGGCGCGCTCGCTCGACATCGCGCCGCCGCAACCGAAGCCCGCCGGGCGGCCGTCGCCAAAGCCGCCGGTCGCGGCAAGGCCCCGGCGGCTAAGCGTGACGGAGATCGAGGACTGGCTGCGCGATCCCTACACGATCTACGCCCGCCACGTGCTCGCGCTGCAGCCGCTCGATCCGGTGGACGCCGAACTGGGCGCCGCCGACCGCGGCACGCTGATCCACGACGCAATCGGCGAATTCAGCAAGCGTTTCGCAAAGGAGCCACCGCCCGACCCGGCGCGCGCGCTAGTCGAGATCGGCCGGGAGCGGTTCAAGGCTTACGCCGACTATCCCGAGGTGAGGGCGTTCTGGTGGCCACGGTTCGAGCGCATCGCGCATTGGTTTGCCGGCTTCGACGCCGACCGCAGAAGCGGCCTCGCGGCGATCTATTCCGAGATCGGCGGCAGCATTCCGATTCCGTTCGGCAGCGACGTGCTGACGCTGTCAGTGCGCGCCGACCGCATCGAGCGGCTCAAGGACGGGCGTTACGCCGTCCTCGACTACAAGACTGGCCAGCCGCCGAGCGACAAGCAGGTCCGCACCGACCTGTCGCCGCAGCTCACGCTGGAATCGGCGATTCTGCGCCGCGGCGGCTTCAAGGACATTCCGGCGGGCGCGTCGGTCGCCGAATTGCTGTATGTGCGGCTGCGCGGCGGAGAGCCCGCGGGCGAGCCCAAGGTCGTCGATCTCGACGGCAGCACACCCGACGACATCGCCGAGCGGGCGCTGGCGCGGCTGACCGAGATGGCCGCGCGCTTCGCCGATCCGGACACGCCGTATCACTCCCTGGTGCATCCGATGTGGTCGACGCACTACGGCACCTACGACCACCTGGCGCGCGTCAAGGAATGGTCGCTGACCGGCGGCGCGGGCGACGACGGAGGCGGCGCGTGATCCGGCCGCGCAAAGATCCGCCTCCCGAAGTGACGCAGCGCCAGATCGACGCCAGCGATCCCTCGCTCTCGGCCTGGGTCTCGGCCAACGCCGGCTCCGGCAAGACCCACGTGCTGGCGCAGCGCGTGATCCGGCTGCTGCTCGCCGGCGTCGACCCCGCGCGCATCCTCTGCATCACCTTCACCAAGGCCGCGGCGGCCAACATGTCGAACCGCGTGTTCGGCATCCTGCGTGCATGGACCGCGCTCGGCGACGATGCGCTCGACGCCGAGATGAGGAAGATCGGCGTGCGGCGGCCCGATGCACGCGGGCGCGAGCGGGCGCGGCGGCTGTTCGCGCTCGCGCTCGACACGCCGGGCGGGCTCAAGGTGCAGACGATCCATGCGTTCTGCACCCACGTCCTGCACCTGTTTCCGTTCGAGGCCAACGTCGCGGCGCGCTTCGAGGTGCTGGACGAAGCGCAGACACGGCAGCTTCTGGAGCGATTGAGTTTCGAAGTCATGCTGAACGCCGCGGCCGAGCCCGGCACGCCGCTTGGCCGCGCGCTATCGCACGCAGTCGTGGCTTCGGCCGATACCACGTTCCGCGACATGGTGAGCGAAGCAATCCGCGCCCGCGACAAGCTCACAAGCTGGATCGAGGCGGCCGGCGGCGTGCCGGAAGCGATGGCGGAGCTATCGCGGGCGCTGGGGGTCGAACCGGATCAAACCGCAACGGATGTCAACACTGCGTTCTTCGACAACAGCGGCATCCCTGCTTCGGAGTGGAGCGCAGTCGCCGCTACTCTAGCGCAAGGGTTGGACACTGATATTGAGCAGGGCAAGCGCTTTGCAGCACTCGCCATGCTGCAGGATGCTGATCGGATCGAGACTTATCTTGACATTTTTTGCATCAAGGACCGTTCCAAGACCAGGAGCCGGGTCTTCACCAATACAATTAAGAAATTCAATCCCGGTCTCTGCGATCGGCTGTTGAAGGAGCAGGCGCGCGTGTGGTCGCTGGTCGAACGCCAACGCGCCATCGCCGCGCGCGACCGCAGCGCAGCCTTGTTCACCATCGCCCATGCCGTCACCGAGCGCTTCCGCGCCGAGAAGAACCGCCGCGGCCTGCTCGACTACGAGGACCTGATCGACAAGGCGCTGGAACTCCTGAAGGAGCCGGCCGCCGCCTGGGTCCACTACAAGCTCGACCGCGGCATCCATCATGTGCTGATCGACGAGGCGCAGGACACCAGCCCCAAGCAGTGGGCCATCGTCACCGCGCTGGTCAGCGAGTTCTTCGCCGGCCGCGGCGCGCACGACACGACGCGGACGATTTTCGCGGTCGGCGACGAGAAGCAGTCGATCTTTTCGTTTCAGGGCGCAGCACCGCGCGAATTCGCCGCCATGCGTCAGCACTTCAGGAGACTTCACGAGCGCGCCGAACTGCAATTCGTCGCCACCGAATTCAAGCACTCGTTCCGTTCGGGACCGAATGTGCTGGGCGCGGTGGATGCGGTGTTCGAGCGCGCCGAAGCCTACGTCGGGCTGACCGACGACCCGGTTGCGCCGGTTCACGAGTCGCTGCCGGATACCGCGCCGGGCCTGGTCGAAATCTGGAGCCTCGAAAAGGCCGACGAGCGCCAGCCTATCGAGTCCTGGCAAGCGCCATTCGACATTCAAAACGCCTCCAGCGCGCCGGTCAAACTCGCGCAGCGCATCGCGCGCAACGTCGCGGCATGGCAGCGGCAGGGCCGCAGGCCGGGCGACGTGCTGATCCTCGTGCGCCGCCGCGGCGCGCAGTTCGAGGCGATCATCCGCGCGCTGAAGAACGCCGGCATTCCGGTCGCGGGCGCGGACCGGCTGGTGCTGACCGAGCACATCGCGGTGATGGACCTGGTCGCGCTGGCCGACGTCCTGCTGCTGCCGGCAGACGATCTGGCGCTGGCGACCGTGCTGAAGAGTCCGCTGTTCGGGCTCGACGACGACGCGCTGTTTGCGCTCGCGCACGGCCGTGGCGAGGCAAGCTTGCGCGACACGATCAGGCAGCGCGATCCGGAGCTTGCGGCGCGGATCGACACGATGGCCGCGCGCGCCCGCGAATGCTCGCCGTTTGCGTTCTACTCGGAACTGCTCGGCACCGGCGGCCACCGCCGGGCGTTCCTGGAGCGGCTGGGACACGAGGCCGCCGACGCGCTCGACGAGTTCCTCAATCTCGCGCTCGACTATGAGCGCGCCGAGACCGCGACGCTGCAGGGCTTCGTCGCCTGGCTGCGCGCGGCGAAATCCGAGGTCAAGCGCGACATGGAGATGGAGCGCGACGAAGTGCGGGTGATGACCGTGCATGGGGCGAAGGGCCTGGAAGCGCCGGTCGTGATCCTCGCCGACACCACGTCGCCGCCCCGGGGCTGGCATCCGCCGCGGCTGCTGTCGCTGCCTTCCTTAAGCGGCGTGCCCGGTGCGCCGAATATGCTGGTGTGGGCGAGCTCGAAGGACAACGACACGGGCCCCATGGCGGCCGCGCGTACGGCGGCGCAAGACGAAGCCGCAAAGGAATACCGGCGGCTGCTCTATGTCGCGATGACGCGCGCTATCGACCGGCTGATCGTGTGCGGCGTCGAGGCCAGCCGCGGCGACATTCCGGAAGGCTGCTGGTACGAGCTGGTGCGCAACGGGCTGGAAGGCGTGGCAAAATCCGAACCCGCCGACGACGGCAGCGGCGAAGTGCTGCGCTTTCGCAAGACGCCGGATGAAGGCGCGATGTCTGGCGAAACGTCCGCGCAACCCGCACACCGGCCCGAAGCCCCGCCGCCGTGGCTAGCGCAGCCCGTCGCGGCGGAGCCGGCGCGCGCCGCAACGATTGCGCCCTCACGCGCCTCAGCGGAAACGCCGGCAGACGCCCCCGCCGGCTTCACGGCCGAACGCAGGCGCGCCATCCAGCGCGGCCTGATCGTTCACCGGCTGATGCAGTCGCTGCCGGACATTCCCGACGCGGCCCGGCGGGCCGATGCCGCACGCCGCTATATCGCGCGCCAGACGCCGGCGCCGAGCGAGGCGGATTGCGCGGCGATGCTGGATCGGGTGACGAGCATGCTGGCCGATCCGCGGTTCGCGGCACTGTTCGGCCCCGGCAGCCGCGCCGAAGTTCCGATCGTCGGGCGCGTCGGCGGCCGCATCGTGTCGGGCGTGGTGGACCGGCTGGCGATTGCGCCGGACACCGTCCTGATCGCCGACTACAAGACCAACCGGCCTGCGCCGCGCAGCCCCGGCGAAGCGGCAAACAAATATCCGGAATACGTCCGGCAGCTTGCGCTCTACCGCGCCGTCCTGCGGCAACTCTACCCCGGCCGCCTGGTGACCGCGGCGCTGCTGTGGACCGACACGCCGGAATTGATGGAGATTTCTGCGGATATGCTGGATTCGGCGTTTGACGCAGTGCTCACCCCCGCGTGACCAGCCTTGACGCTTCCCTGTCGCGTTCCTAGGTTCCCGGCTCCGCTGGGATCTGTCGATCCGATTCCCAAAACAGAGGTGTTCCATGGCCGTTGGCAAGGTCTCCGACGCGAACTTCGAGGCCGAAGTGCTCAAGGCAACCGGGCCGGTCGTGGTGGATTTCTGGGCCGAATGGTGCGGCCCGTGCCGGATGATCGCGCCGGCGCTGGAAGAGATCGCGGGCGCCATGGGCGACAAGGTCAAGATCGTGAAGCTGAACGTCGACGAGAATCCCGGCGTCGCCACGAAGTACGGCATCATGTCGATCCCGACGCTGATGATCTTCAAGAACGGCGACATTGCCGACCGGCAGGTCGGGGCCGCTCCGAAGCAGAAGCTGGAGCAGTGGATCAACAAATCGGTTTGAACGTGCGCGCTTTTCGAATTTGAAGCGGCCGGGGTCTGCCCGGCCGTTTCGCTTTATGCACGCGGCGTTACTCCGGCGGCGTGCCGTTCTGCGCCAGCACCTCGCCCGCAAGATAGAGCGAGCCTGCGATCAGCACGCGCGGCGCAGGCTCGAGCGCAAGCCGCCCCGCCGCGGCCAGCGCCTCGGCGATGCTCCCGCAACTCTCTGCCGGCAGACCGATGCCGCGCGCCGCGTCCGCCACGCTCTCCGCCGGCAGGCTTTTCTCCTGGTTCGGGATCGGCACCGCAATGACGCATCGCGCCAGCCCGGCGAAGTTGCGCAGGAACGCCGTGCTGTCCTTGGTCGCCAGCATGCCGACGATCAGCACCAGCGGACGCGGCACCCGCTCCTCCAGATCGCCGAGCGCCGCCGCCGCCGCGCGTCCCCCGTCGGCGTTGTGACTGCCGTCGAGCCACAGTTCGCTGTCCGGCGACAGCAGCGCCTTGAGCTTGCCGTGGGCGAGGCGCTGCATCCGTGCCGGCCATTCCGCCCTGGCGACTCCGGTCTCGAACGCCGAAAGCGGCAACGCAAGCCCCGAGGCGCGCAGCGCCGCGATGGCGGTTCCCGCGTTGTCGAGCTGATGGCGGCCGTGGAGTTTCGGCGCCGGCAGATCCAGCAGCCCGTCGTCGTCCTGATAGACCAGCCGCCCGCGCTCCTCGTGCACGCTCCAGTGCTCGCCTGAGACTTTCAGCGGCGCGCGCACGCGCAGCGCCTGCCGCTCGATCGCGGCGAGCGCCGCATCCGGCTGCGGTCCGATCGCAGCCGGCACGCCCGATTTGAGAATGCCCGCCTTCTCCTCGGCGATCTTTTCCAGCGTATCGCCAAGGAACTCCAGGTGGTCCATCGACACCGGCGTGATGGCGCTCGCCAGCGGCCTGTCGATGACGTTGGTCGCGTCGAGCCGCCCACCGAGGCCGACTTCGAGCAGCAACACGTCCGCGGGATTGCGCGAGAACAACAGGAACCCGGCGGCGGTCTCGATCTCGAACACCGTGATCGGCTGGCCCGCGTTGGCACGTTCGCATTCCTCAAGCGCACCGGCGAGCGCTTCGTCGGACACGAGCTTGCCGCCGCCCGGCGCGCCGATGCGGAAGCGCTCGTTGAACCGCACCAGATGCGGCGAGGTATAGACGTGGACGCTGCGCCCGGACGCCTCCAGCACGGCGCGCATGAAGGCGACGACCGAGCCCTTGCCGTTGGTGCCAGCCACGTGAATGACCGGCGGCACGCGCCGTTCCGGATGGCCGAGCGCATCGAGAATCCGCCACATGCGGTCGAGCGAAAGGTCGATCCGCTTGGGATGCAGCGTCAGGAGCCGCGCAACGATGGATTCGTAGTCGCTCATGAAGCCGGATATCGAAAACAGCGCACTAGCCCGGCGCCGAGGCGGGCGTGGCTTCCGGTTGCGGCGCCGGCAGGCTCGGCTTGACCTCAGCCGGCGGCGCCTTGGTCAGCGTCCGGCACAGGCTTGCCAGCGTCGGGCGCAGCTTGTGGCGATGCACCACCATGTCCACCATGCCGTGATCGAGCAGGTACTCGGATTTCTGGAACCCCTCCGGCAGCTTCTCGCGGATGGTCTGCTCGATCACGCGCGGGCCGGCGAAGCCGATCAGCGCACCGGGTTCGGCAATGTGCACATCGCCGAGCATAGCGTAGGAGGCGGTGACGCCGCCGGTGGTCGGATTGGTCAGCACCACGATGTAGGGCTTCTTCGCATCGCGCAGCATCTGTACGGCGACCGTGGTTCGCGGCAATTGCATCAGGGACAGGATGCCCTCCTGCATGCGCGCGCCTCCGGAGGCCGCGAACATGATGAACGGCGTGCCGCGTTCGGCCGCGGCCGTGAGCCCAGCAATCACCGCCTCGCCCGCTGCCATGCCGAGCGAGCCGCCCATGAAATCGAAGTCCTGCACGCCCACGACCACGGGAATTCCGTCGAGCGTTCCGACGCCGGCCTTTACCGCGTCGTCGAGTCCGGTCTTGGTGCGGGCGTCCTTGAGCCGGTCCGCGTAGCGGCGCTCGTCGCGGAACTTGAGCGGGTCCGCCGCCACTTCGGGCACCGGAACCTCTTGCCACGCTCCGCCGTCGAAGATCGACTTCATGCGCGCGTTGGCGCCCATGCGCATGTGGTAGTTCGAGCTCGGAATGACGAACTGGTTGGTCTCGACGTCCTTGAAGAACACGAGCTGCCCGGTCTCCGGACACTTGATCCAGAGATTCTCCGGCGACTCGCGGCGATTGAGGAAACTGCGAATCTTCGGCCGGACGACATTGGTGATCCAGTTCATGCGCGCAGGTTCTCGGATCGCTGGGCCAACATTGGGTCTGTCTGGACCATTGCTACGGACACTATAGCTAAAGATGCCGGCGCCCGGGACAAGCACGGGCACGGCGAAATTTCGCAATCAGGACGGCCGCTTGGCGCTCCGCACGCCGCCGGCCAGTTCCGCAACGAGCTTCGCCACCGCCTTGACCGTCTTGCCCGTGGCCTTGCCCTTCTTGTCGAGGCTGTCCTTGACCGCACCGACAAGGGCAGAGCCGACCACGACACCCTCGGCGCCTTCGGCGATGGCGCGGGCCTGCGCCGCCGAGCGCACGCCGAAACCGACCGCGACCGGCAGCTTGGTGTGACGCTTGATGCGCGCGACCGCCGCCTTGACCTTGCCCGCGTCGGGCGCGGCCGCCCCGGTGATGCCGGTAATCGAGACGTAGTAGACGAAGCCCGAGGTGTTCGCGAGCACCGCCGGAAGCCGCTTGTCGTCGGTCGTAGGCGTCGCAAGCCGGACGAAGTTGACGCCGGCCTTCAGCGCCGGAAGGCAAAGTTCTTCGTCCTCCTCCGGCGGAAGATCGACGACGATAAGCCCGTCGACGCCTGCAGCTTTCGCGTTCTTGAGAAAGCGCGGCACGCCGTAGATGTAGATCGGATTGTAGTAGCCCATCAGCACGAGCGGCGTCTCGGCGTCGACCTTGCGGAACGCGCGCACAGCATCGAGCGTCTTCTTCAGAGTCTGGCCGGCGTTGAGCGCGCGCAGACCCGCGGCCTGGATCGCCGGGCCGTCGGCCATCGGATCGGTGAACGGCATGCCCAGTTCGATGACGTCGGCGCCGGCCTTGGGCAGCGCCTTGAGGATCGCGATCGCCGTCTGGGGATCGGGATCACCCGCCATGGTGAAGGTCACCAGCGCGGCGCGGCCTTCGCGTTTGAGCTCGGCGAAACGCCGGTCGATGCGGCCGGTCATTTCCTTTTCACCTTGTCGGGATCGATCAGCGGCATGGTTTCCTGGTTGCGCTCGCGCATGTCCGCCATGCGGAGATTGATCGTGCCGATCATGATGCCGACGAACGACAGGGAGAACCAGATCCATTCCTTGGTCACGATCGGAACGCCGGTCGAGAACACGCGGGCCTTCAGGAAGTAGAAGATGTAGATCATCGACACGGAGATGAGCAGCCAGCCGGTGCGCCGCTGGCGGCCGATCCGGTTCCACCAGTTGATGGCGCGGATCACAGCTTGCCCCCGAGATGGTGCGCGACGCTGTCCAGGTCCTTGTCGCCGCGGCCAGACAGGTTGACCACGATCAGATGGTCCTTCGGCTTCTTCGGCGCGATGTCGCCGAGCCGCGCCAGCGCGTGGCACGACTCCAGCGCCGGGATGATGCCTTCGAGCCGGCTGCACAACTGGAACGCGGCCAGCGCTTCCTTGTCGGTCGCCGACAGGAATTTGATGCGGCCGACGTCGGCGAGCCAGGCGTGCTCCGGGCCGATGCCGGGATAGTCGAGGCCGGCCGAGATCGAATGCGCCTCCTGAATCTGCCCGTCGGCATCCATCAGCAGGTAGGTGCGGTTGCCGTGCAGAACGCCGGGCCGCCCGCCCGCGACCGACGCCGCATGCTGGCCGCTCTTGAGCCCATGGCCCGCGGCTTCGACGCCGTAAATCTCGATCTGCCGTTCGTCGAGGAAAGGATGAAACAGTCCCATGGCGTTGGAGCCGCCGCCGATGCAGGCGAGCAGCGAATCCGGCAGGCGGCCTTCCGCCTCCTGCATCTGCACGCGGGTCTCGTCGCCGATCACGCACTGGAAGTCGCGCACCATCATCGGATAGGGATGCGGGCCTGCGACCGTGCCGATGCAGTAGAATGTGTTCGAGACGTTCGTGACCCAGTCGCGCAAGGCCTCGTTCATCGCGTCCTTGAGCGTCTTCGCACCCGACTCGACCGGCCGCACCTCGGCGCCGAGCGCCCGCATCCGCAGCACGTTGGGCTGCTGGCGCCCGACGTCGGTCGCGCCCATGAACACGACGCATTCGAGTCCGAACTTGGCGCACATGGTCGCGGTTGCGACGCCGTGCATGCCGGCGCCGGTCTCGGCAATCACGCGCGGCTTGCCCATGCGCTTGGCCAGCATGATCTGGCCGAGCACGTTGTTCACCTTGTGCGCGCCGGTGTGGTTGAGGTCCTCGCGCTTGAAGTAGATTTTCGCGCCGCGAAAATGCGCGGTCAGCCGCTCGGCGAGATAGAGCGGCGACGGACGGCCGACGTAGTTCTTCAGATGCGCGTCCATCTCGCGCTTGAACGCGGGATCGGCCTTGGCTTCGGCATAGGCCTTTTCGAGGTCGAGGATCAGCGGCATCAGCGTCTCGGCGACAAAGCGCCCGCCGTAGATGCCGAAGTGCCCGCGCTCGTCGGGGCCGGTGCGAAACGAATTCGGTTGCTGCCGGACCGTCATGCGGCGCTCGTATCGGGGCTGGACAGCCCCTCGGCGGCCTTGCGCGCCGCGCGCACGAAGGCGTGGATTTTCTCCGGGTCCTTGACGCCCGGCGCGCGCTCGACGCCGGACGACACATCGACCGCCGGCGCGCGCGTGATCCGTAGCGCCTCGGCGACGTTCGAAGCATCGAGCCCGCCCGACAGGAAAAACGGCACGCCCGGGTCGATACCTTCCAAAAGACGCCAGTCGAACGGCTTGCCGAGGCCGCCGGGCCGCGTCGCGTCGCGCGGTGCGCGCGCGTCGAACAGCAGCCGGTCAACGACCTGGGCATAGATGCGGATCGGCGAGAGATCGCCGCGCGTTTCGATCGGCAGCGCCTTGATCACCGGCAAGCGGTAGCGGTGCTTCACCGCCTGGATGCGCTCGGGAGTTTCCTTGCCGTGAAGCTGGAGCACGTCGGGCTTGATCGTCTCGACCACCAGATCGAGCTCGGCGTTGTTGGCGTCGACCGAAAGCGCGACCTTCTGCGCCCGGCCCTTGACGCGGCCCGCAAGCACCCGTCCGGCGCCGAGCACGACATTGCGCGGCGACGGCCGGAAGAACACGAAGCCGACCATGTCGGCCCCGGCCTCGATCGCGGCGTCGAGGGCGTCGGGGGTTTTCAGGCCGCAGATTTTGACGAGGAGCAAACTCATTCAATCGTCTCGATCAGTCTTTCTATTGCGGAAGCCAGCGCCGCAGTGTCGCCCTGCGCAATGCGCAACACCATATGGAGGTCGATGAGCCAGAAACCATGGACCAGCCTGTTCCGCAGTCCGTTGATCGCCGCCTAGGGAATGTCGGGCGCCAATGCCTGCACGTCTTTCGGTACTTGATTCAATGCTTCGCCGACGGCTGCAAGGCAAAAGAACACGGCAAGCTGAATTTGGCGTTGCGCTTCGAATTGATCGCGATTCAACCCTGCCGTGAGGTTGTGCGCCTCCTGGGCAAAATCGCGGGCGTCGACAAGCCACGCCCGCGCGGAGCGTTCGGTCATAAGGGTCGGAGTCCGGCGAGAACGCGCGTCTCGTCGCCGCCGTGGAGTTCGCTGCGCAGGATGATGCCGACCGGCCGGCCCAGCCGGTCCGACAGCTCGACCTCGGCGCCGGAAAGCCCCAGAAGCGACAGGCCCTCGCCCTTGTCGGCCAAGAGGCTCACGGCGTCGTGCCCGAACACATGCGGGGCCGCACCGGACTCCAGGAGCCCGACAAACCGGAGCGGAAATTTCTCTTCGACCGCATGCAGATGTGTCAGCAGGATGCGGCGGTCGATCTGGTGGACGTTCATGGCAGCCTCTTGCTTATACATCCTACCACGACGCGAAGGGGCTCGGCACGGAGGGGCTTGATTGTCGGTCGACATAGGGCTATATCGACTTACGATCAAGGAGTGCCGATTCGATGGCCGAGCAGGACGTGCGTCTCACCCAGCCGACCTTGAAGGTCCTGCGGTTCCTCCTGGAGAAGCCGCGCGAGGGCCGCTCGGGCGCGGAGATGTCGAAGGCGACGCGCGTCGGCTCCGGCACGCTCTACCCGATGCTGGCGCGGCTCGAAGCGGCGGGCTGGCTCGACAGCGAGTGGGAGACGATCGACCCGCGCGAGGCCGGCCGGCCGCGCCGGCGGTTCTACAAGCTCACCGCGGTCGGACAGAACAACGCGCGCGCGGCGCTGGCGGACCTGCAAGTGTCGGCGGGAGAGCTGGCATGGAATATGTGATTGCAGCGCTTTTACTGATCGGATCGTTTTTTGTCGCAATGATCGGAAACCTAATCGCAAACGACGTTTATGATCAAAGTGCTTGGATCGCAGAACGCATCCTATGCCGTGCAGTCAAGCGGCTGCCACTCGACCAACAGGCTCGATATAGAGAAGAGTGGCTTTCTCACCTCTACGACTGTTCAGGAAAGCTGGGAATGCTTGTCCATGCACTCGGCTGCGATTTCGCTTCACGAAAGATCGCACGCATCCCTTCATGCACAAGGACAGTCGCAAACGTCGAACACCGAGACGAACTGAGCGGCCAAGATATCTATGAAATGTACCGGAGCAAACTCGGCCGTTTCGCAGTGACGATTGAAACGTCTCCGTTTGGCGTCACATCAATCAGTTTCCAGTTCTTCGATATTCGGCATCGTAACTATTTGATAGAAACACTGGAAACTCCGATTGAATCGTTTTTGATCAATGGAAAATTCGAATACTTCAATGCCGAGCGTGCGCTCTTAGAACTCCTGCAACATGCCCGACCTGAGACCATCAAAGTTCGCTGTCTCTAGCCGACAACTTATTTGCCGCCGAGTATGCGCCACACCAGCGCCGCCGCGGCCAAATCCTCGATGGCCGCGCCGACCGACTTGAACAGCGTGATCTCGTCCTTGCGCTTGCGGCCCTTGGCCTTGCCGCGGCACAGTTCGAACAGATCGCCCTGGATGTCTTTGAGCCGCAGCACCTTCTTGCGCAGCGGGATCGCGAGATCGCCGGAGCTCTTCGGCGCGCCGTCGCAGGTGTCGACATAGACGCGCGAACGCTCGATCGCCTCGTCGTCGGCCTCGCGCATCTTCGGTGTGAACGCGCCGACCAGATCGACATGCGCGCCTTTCTTCAGCCAGGCCCCCCGGATCAGCGGCTTCTCGGAGAGCGTCGCGCAGGACACGACGTCGGCCTCGCGCACCGCCGCTTCGAGATCGTCGGTCACTGCGGTCTCGATGCCGCCGGCCGCGAGCGCGAACGCGGTTCTGATGGCACGCGAGCGGGTGCGGTTCCAGATCGTCACACGCTTGAGCGGACGCACCGCGCGGTGCGCGCGGATCAGGTGCGGCGCCAGCGCGCCGGCGCCGATCATGACCAGGTGATCGGCGTCCTCACGCGCGAGATAGCGCGCGGCGAGCGCGGAGGCGCAGGCGGTGCGCCACGCGGTCAGCACCGTGCCGTCCATCGCCGCGAGCGGCTCGCCGGTCTCGCCCGACATCAGCATGACGGTGCCGTACACCGACGGCTTGCCGCGCTTGTCGTTCTCCGGATAGACGCTCACCACCTTGCAGGCGAGCAGCCGCTCGCCCGAGCGCGTCCAGGCCGGCATCAGCAGGAGCTTCGCGTCCGGACCGGACGGCTGCGGGATCATGTGGGTGTGGCGCGGCGGCGCTTCGATCTCGGCGCGGAACGCGTCGGCGAGCGCATCGATCAGCGCCTCGTAGCTCAGAACGCGGTCGATGTCTTCGGCGGTGACGGTGCGCAGGGCGAGAACTCCGGTCGTGCGGCGCGGTTCAAGCCGCGGGCGGCACAGCGAACGGCGGCGGATCGAGCCGCGCGGGCGCGGTCTCGCGAATGCCCTGCGCGTCAAGCCGCGTGCGCAGCTCGCGTGCATCGGCTTCGGCGCGGCGCGCGCGGGCACGCCACTTGTGCTGACGCAGCCAGGCGGCGACGCCGCCGACCAGAATGCCGACACCGACCAGCAGGAAAATCAGAACGTACAGCGGCACGCTGAGCGCGAGCGCCGGATCGGCGGCGCTGAACGGATCGAACGACAAGACCACCGACCGGCGATTCGCCACCGCAAACATCACGATTGCCGCCGCGATGGGAACGAGGATCGACGCCGTGACCAGCTTGCGCATGGCGATATCCTGGCCTGATCCGGGCCTGCGTACCGGCCCGCGCCGCCGGCGCCGGGACCGCTACTGCGACGGCGGCTTGTTCAGCCGTTCGCGCATTTCCTTGCCGGTCTTGAAGAACGGCACCGACTTCTGCGCCACCGAGACGTGCGCGCCAGTGCGCGGATTGCGTCCGGTGCGGGCCGGGCGGTGCTTGACCGAGAACGCACCGAAGCCGCGCAGCTCGACGCGGTCGCCGCGCGCCATGGCCGCGACGATTTCGTTGAGGATCGCGTTGACGATGTTTTCCACGTCCCGCTGATAGAGATGCGGGTTGGCGGTCGAGATGCGCTGCACCAGCTCGGACTTGATCATCGGCTGCCTCATCGCCCCAATTTTACTCAACGCGCGAATAAGCGTTGCGCCTCAGTTGCTTGACGGAGGGTGCCAAAGCGCCAACAGACCGTCAAGGTTGAGTCGCTCGATCGCCTGCAGGGCGCCCGACTGCTCCAGCCGCCGGGCTATATCGGCCAGCCCCACCGCCTCGAACGCCCCGATGGCGGCGATACGCAGGAAACTCAGGTCGCCAATCCGCGGCGACAGCCGGTAGTCGCGGACCGGCGTTTTGGGATCGATGTTGCGCTCTTTCGACAGCCATTCGATCGCCGACTGTTCATTGCCGAGCGCGTCGATCAGCTTGAGCTCCAGCGCCTGGCGGCCGGTGAATACCCGGCCGTCGGTGACGCGTTCGAGCAGCGGCTGGTCGAGGCTGCGGCGGTTCTTCACCAGGTCGCGGAACCAGCTATAGGTGTCGCCGACGATGGCCTCGATCGCGGCGGTGGCCTCCGGGCTCGTGGGCTCGTACCCGCTGGGCGCGGCCTTCAACGGCGAGGACCGCACCGCCTCGACCTTCACGCCGACGGTTTTCAGGAGTTCGGAGACATTGGGGTACTGGAAGATCACGCCGATCGAGCCGACCAGGGAGCTTTCCTGGGCATAGATGCGGTCGGACGCCATCGCGGCAATGTAGCCGCCCGACGCCGCGAGCCCGTCGACCACGACCACGACGGGTTTCTTGGCTTTCAGCCGCATCAGCGCATCGTGCAGCTGCTCGGACCCGGCCACCGTGCCGCCCGGGCTGTTGACGTGGATGATAACGGCCTTGGCGTTGGAGCTCGACAGCCGTTCGAGGGCCTCCACCCGCTGCCGGTTGGAGCGGATCAGCCCTTCGATGGTCACCCGCGCGATCGACCCGCCGGGCCCGCCGGTCAGCGCGTCGCGCTTGGTTACGGCCACCGCCGCAACCACCACGGCCGCGATCGCAACCAGTACGGTTGTGACCCGCCAGAACGTGAGTTTGCGCCGCATGCGGCGGCGGTCGACGATCAGATCGGCATCGAGCGACATGGCTGCGCTCCTTCAAATTGATTCGATTGCCATTCTAGCGGCCTGCGCGCCGCAAGGCATCGCGGCCGTAACCAGCATCGCAACACGGCCAAAAGATGAACCCCGGGCTTTCGCCCGGGGTTCGGAGTTTGAGGCCACCGATTAGGGCCGGCTGCCTATTCCTTGTCGCCTTCCTCGCCCTTGCGGCGGAGAGCCGTGCCGAGGATGTCGCCGAGCGTGGCGCCGGAGTCGGAGGAGCCGTACTGGGCGATCGCCTCCTTCTCCTCGGCCACTTCCAGCGCCTTGATCGAGAGCTGCACCTTGTGGGCGCGGCGGTCGAACTGAACGACGCGGGCGTCGACCTTCTGGCCGGCCTGGAAGCGGTCGGCGCGCTGGTCGTTGCGGTCGCGCGCCAGTTCCGAGCGCTTGATGAAGGCGGCGAGTTCGGTGCCGACAACCTTGACGTCGATGCCGGACTCCTTGACCTCGGTCACTTCGCAGGTGACGACGTCGCCCTTCTTCATCTCGCCGGCGGTCGCCATCGGATCGCCCTGGAGCTGCTTGATGCCGAGCGAGATGCGCTCCTTCTCGACATCGACGTCGAGCACCTGGGCCTGGACCCGGTCGCCCTTCTTGTACTCTTCGATCACCTGCTCGCCCGGACGCTTCCAGTCGAGGTCGGAGAGGTGGACCATGCCGTCGACGTCGCCGTCGAGGCCGAGGAAAAGCCCGAACTCGGTCTTGTTCTTGACCTCGCCCTCGACCGTCGTGCCCGGCGGATACTTCTCGACGAACAGCTCCCACGGATTGCGCATGGTCTGCTTGAGGCCGAGCGAGATGCGCCGCTTGACCGGATCGACTTCGAGCACCTGCACCTCGACCTCTTGCGAGGTGGAGACGATCTTGCCCGGATGGACGTTCTTCTTGGTCCACGACATCTCGGACACGTGGATCAGGCCTTCGATGCCCGGCTCCAGTTCCACGAACGCGCCGTAGTCGGTGATGTTGGTGACGCGGCCCTTGAACTTCGCGCCGACCGGGAACTTGGCCTCGATGCCCTGCCACGGATCGTCGAGCAGCTGTTTCATTCCAAGCGAAATGCGGTGCGTCTCGTGGTTGATCTTGATGATCTTGACCTTCACCTGCTGGCCGATGTTGAGCACCTCGGTCGGGTGATTGACGCGCCGCCACGCGATGTCGGTGACGTGCAGCAGGCCGTCGATGCCGCCAAGGTCCACGAACGCACCGTAGTCGGTGATGTTCTTGACCACGCCGTCGATGACCTGACCCTCTTCGAGGTTCTGCACCAGCTCCTGGCGCTGCTCGGCGCGGGTCTCTTCCAGCACGGTGCGGCGCGACACCACGATGTTGCCGCGGCGGCGATCCATCTTCAGGATCTGGAACGGTTGGTTGACGTTCATCAACGGCGTGACGTCGCGGATCGGACGGATGTCGACCTGCGAGCGCGGCAGGAACGCCACGGCGCCGTCGAGATCGACGGTGAAGCCGCCCTTGACCTGGTTGAAGATGACGCCCGTGACCTTCTCGTTGTTCTTGAACGCGGTCTCGAGCTTGCCCCAGCTCTCTTCGCGCCGGGCCTTGTCGCGCGACAGCACCGCCTCGCCGAGCGCGTTCTCGACGCGCTCCAGATAGACCTCGACGGTGTCGCCGATCTTGATTTCGTTGCCCCGGCCGGGGCCGGTGAATTCACGGAGCGCGACGCGCCCCTCGGTCTTCAGTCCGACGTCGATGACCGCAAGGTCCTTCTCGATGCCGACCACGGTCCCCTTGATGACGGACCCTTCCTGCAGATTGCCGCCCCCGAAGGACTCTTCGAGCAGGGCGGCGAAGTCTTCGCGCGACGGCGCGTTACCGGTAGCAGTGGCCATGAAGTCTCCAATGCGGTGCGCAGGCGGTTGGATTAGGGGGCGTTCCGAGCGCGCGGGCTGAAGGCCCCGCAAGACCAACAGCAACTGCCAAAAAACCGGCAGGCCGGCGCGTGAACCGAGCGGTCGGGACGATGGTTAAGGGTCCGGCTTGCCGCAGCGAAGCTCGGAGCGGGGCTTTGGTCCTCCAACCGCGAGGAGCGGATTTGAACGCGCCCTCGGCCCGCTCGGGTGACCACGCCTGAATGTGGCAGCCCGGACCGCGGGGATATAGCCGCAGTCTCGGACAGGGGCAAGTCCCGCGCTATTTGCGGGCCTTCTCGACGATGGCCAGCGCCGCCCGGAACGAGCCTTCGATGTCGAGTTGCGTGGTGTCCAGCAAGTGCGCGTCCGGGGCCTGAACCAGCGGGGCGGCCGCGCGCGAGCGGTCGCGCTCGTCGCGGCGCAATATGTCGGCCAGGACTTCCGATTCGTTAACGCTTTGACCGCGCCCGCGCATTTCCAGCACCCTGCGGCGGGCCCGCTCCTCGGGCGAGGCCGTGACGAAGATCTTCACGTCGGCGCCCGGGCAGATCACAGTGCCGATATCGCGACCGTCCAGCACCGCCCCCGGAGGGCCGGCGGCAAACGCCTGCTGGAAGTCGAACAGAGCCGCCCGGACCTCGGGAACGGCCGAAACCACCGAGGCCGCCTCGCCGACCTCATAGCGCTTGAGCGAGTTCTCGTCGAAGCGCGCCGGATCGATAGCCTTGGCCGCGGCGATGGCGCGCGCGCGGTCGTCCGCCGGATGGCCGGCGTCGAGCAGCGCGGCAGCGACCGCGCGATACAGCAGGCCGGTGTCGAGATGCCGCAACCCGTAATGGCGTGCCAGCCGCTTGGCGAGCGTGCCCTTGCCGGAGGCCGCCGGGCCGTCGATGGCGAGGATCATGCGGATACGGGACGGCTGGCCTCGAACCGCGCCGCCGCCGCTGCCGTTCGCGCTCTGCGCAGCGGTTGCTCTTCGGTGAAGATGTTTCGCGAGGCAAACTCGGCCGGGCTGGTGTAGGTCAGGTACTCGCGGAACGCGGCATCCTGGACGGACGTCGTATGCCACGGGTATTCGAGGTAGCGGGCCGCGCCGAATACCCATGCCGGGGCGTCGGCCAACTCGTACTGATGCGCAAGATATTCGGCAATCGCGCCGAGCAAAGCATCCAAACGCGGATGACCCAGCGGCTTCGGCTCCTCAGCCAGCATCGCTCGCCTCCGCTCAGGCAGCTCGGCCAGATAATACTCGTCGAGGAACTCCGCGAGCGCCATTTCCAGCGCATCTCCGGAACGCGCGCGTTCGGCCGCTTCAGCGAGGGTAGTGGGGCGCATCGTGTGAGCCTGCTCCAGACAGGAGACGTTTTAGCACAAACCTCTGCTTGTCTGCATCGGAGGCGCTCTTGGGGAAGTACGCGGCCAGCACGGCGATGGCCTCTTCGACGTCGGTGATCCCGAGCACCTTCAGCAGATTCGCCACGTCCGACATATCCAGCGCACCTTTGTCAAAATCGGATATCCGTAGCGCCTTCAATTTCAATGCCAGGAGATAGCGTGCAGTCGGAACAAGAACGGACAGGCCGGCGGTTTCGCTCCGTCTCGGGAAATTCCCGAACAGCGTGAGGTCGCGATCCTTGGACGCCAACGGACTGAGGTGGAAGGTCACGGCGTCGTTCAGCCAACCCACCGGCCAGTCGTTTGACGAGGCGATCCGTTCGACGGCATCCGCCAACCACGATGGCCAAGGCTGACCGATCTCCGCGATGTCCACGTCTTCTGTCGAGAACCGGAAATTGCTGGCGAGCATGAGCGCGGAGCCTCCGAACACGGCAATGCTCAACCGCGTCCCCGCAACAATTGCCGCCCGCCCGATCTCGTCGAACGCAGCCAGCAGCTTTTCGCGGTCAAGCGCGCGGGCCATGCCGCATGCTCCATCAAGTGAGATCCGCGCCGAGCGAACGCATCAATTCGACGAATCCCGGGAAGCTCGTCGCGATGAACGCCGAATCGTCCACTCCAACCGGCTGCTCGCTCGCAAGCCCCATCACCAGCGCCGACATGGCGATGCGGTGATCCATGTGCGTCGTCACAACCCCCCCGCCCGCCGCACGGCCCTTGCCGCGCACGATCAGGTCGTCGTCCACGATCTCGGCTTCGACGCCGTTGACGCGCAGCAGCGCAGCGGTGCCTTCGAGCCGGTCGGATTCCTTCACGCGCAGTTCCTTCAACCCGCGCATGCGGGTCTCGCCCTCGGCGAAGGCCGCAATCGCGGCAAGGATCGGATACTCGTCGATCATGGTCGGAGCGCGCTCGGCCGGCACGTCGACGCCCTTCAGCGCGCCCGGCGTCACGCGCAGGTCCGCGACCTCCTCGCCACCCTCGTTGCGCTTGGCCACAAGCTCGATCGCCGCGCCCATCTCCTTCAGCGTGGTCAGGAGCCCGGTGCGCAGCGGGTTCATCATCACGCCTTCCAGCACGACTTCCGAACCCGGCACGATCAGCGCGGCCGCGAGCGGGAACGCCGCCGAGGACGGATCGGCAGGCACGACGACCGGCGCGGCTTCCAGTTCGGGCTGGCCGTCGAGCACGATGCGGCGGCCGTGGTCGCCGTATGGCGAGACGCGCACGCTCGCGCCGAAGTGCTTGAGCATCTTTTCGGTGTGATCGCGCGTCGCTTCCTTTTCGATGACGGTTGTGGTGCCCGGCGCGGCAAGTCCCGCGAGCAGCACGGCCGACTTGAGCTGCGCCGACGGCACCGGCGCCTCGTACTCGATCGGGATTGGGTCGCGCGCGCCTTGAACGACGGCCGGAAGCCGTCCGCCTTCGCGGATTTCGAGCGTCCGCGCGCCCATCTTCTCCAGCGGATCGAGGATGCGGCGCATCGGCCGCGTGCGCAGGCTTGCGTCGCCGTCGAACGTCACCGTGATCGGGCAGCCGGCGACGGCGCCCATGGCCAGCCGGCACCCGGTGGCGGAATTACCGAAATCCAGCGGCGCGGCGGGTTCCGCAAAACCGCCCACGCCGACGCCGAGCACCCGCCAGGCGCCCTCTCCGACGCGCTCGACGGTCGCGCCCAGCGCCTTCATGGCATTTGCCGTGCTGATGACGTCACCGCCTTCGAGCATCCCGGCGATCCGGGTTTCGCCCACGGCGAGCGCACCCAGGATCAGCGACCGCTGCGAGATCGACTTGTCGCCCGGAACGCGCACGCGGCCCGCAAGCGGGCCTTTGCGGCGGGAGGTTAACGGAATGGCTTGGGCTGCGGGGTTCAAGGCGGCCGTCCTGGATCGAGACTTGGGTCGGAATTTGGGTCGGTTCGGAGCGCGTTTCGTCCGAAAATCCGCGCGGGATATCCGGAGTTTCGCGCAAGCCGCGCCCTCCTAGCACGGGGCCCCCCGCCCGGCGAGACGCTATTGACAGCGGCATTGCAAGCGGCCAAGGGAAGCACCACTTTTTCCTAGTCTTCCGGACGTTCCAGGGATTCCGAACCGTGGCCAAACCCGAGCTCGGCACGAAGCGCCTCTGCGGCAGTTGCGGCGCTAAGTTCTACGACCTCAACAAGACCCCGATCCTCTGCCCGAAGTGCAGCGCAGAGTTCGTGGTCGTCGCACCCGTTGCCACGCGCGGTCGTGGCGGCGAAGCCGCTGCGGCTGCCGCGGCAGCAGCGGCCGCGGCAGCGGCAGCCGCCGCGCGCGCCCCCGCCAAGGAGGCCGAGGGCGAATTGCCGGCGATGGCCGACGTCGAACTGGTCTCGCTGGAGGACGCCGACGCGGAGGCCGAGGGCAAGAAGTCCGGCGAGGCGGCGGGCGACGACGACATCGAGATCGAGGAGACGGAGGAGGCGCCCTTCATTGAGGAGACCGAAGAGGGCGACGAGGACGTGTCCGGCATCATCGGCGAAGGCCGCGAGGACGAGGAGGAGACCTGATTTCGGGATTCGGCAATCGGGCCGATGCAAGATCGGTTCGGTTATTCGATCCTGTTCCCAAAAGGGGCCATAGCTCAGTTGGGAGAGCGCTTGAATGGCATTCAAGAGGTCGGCGGTTCGACTCCGCCTGGCTCCACCAGCCTTCGCCGCTACGCGGCTACGGCTGGCAAGCCCGCCTTAACCGAGGCTGGCCCAGCACACACCGACATCGCGAAGCGGCGAAGGCTGCCCGCCGTAGCCCGCAAGGGCGAAGGCGAGCTGGATCGGCCAATCTCCGGTCCATGAAGTACGTCAATTTCCTCCAGAGCATCGAGCATCCTGACCAAACCTACGTCGGACTTGCCGATGACCTGCGTTCGCGGCTAGCGGCGCACAATTCCGGGCGATCGCCGCATACGTCGAAATACAAGCCTTGGCGGCTAGTCACCTACGTGGCGTTTTCTGACGTGGCGAAAGCAGTCGCTTTCGAGCGCTACATGAAGACTGCATCGGGCCGTGCATTCGCCAAGAAGAGACTTCGCTAGACGGCCCGCCGTAGCCCAAGGGGCGAAGGCGGGCAGCCACCCGAGAAAAGGCCGCCCCCGGGCGGCTTTTTCTTTTCCGGACTGAGACCGTAGGATGTTCCTCAGCAATCCGGGAGGAATTCCATGAAGGGCAAGATCGGCCTCGAAGAGCACTTCGCCATCGAAGACACGCTGATGGACTCGAAGGGATTCTTTCCCGACGACGTCTGGGCCGAGGTCAAGGACCGCATCATGGACCTGCACGGCCGCAGGCTGCGCCTGATGGACGAGTACGGCATGCAGATGATGATCCTGTCGCTGAACGCGCCGGCGGTTCAGGCGATCCTCGATCCGAAGAAGGCCAACGAGATTTCGCGCAAGGCCAACGACTATCTCGCCGAGCAGGTGCGCAAGCGCCCGGACCGCTATCAGGCGCTGGCCGCGCTGCCGCTGCAGGACCCGGAGCTAGCAGCACGCGAACTCGAGCGCTGCGTCAAGGACCTCGGCATGGTCGGCGCGCTCGCCAACGGCTTCTCGCAGATCGGCGACCCCAACAACATCGCCTATCTCGACGAGAAGCAGTACGCGCCGTTCTGGGATGCGTGCGCCAAGCTCGACGTGCCGTTCTACCTGCACCCGCGCAATCCGCTGCCGCAGGACTCGCGCATCTACAAGGGCGCGGAATGGCTGATGGGTCCGATCTGGGCCTTCGGCCAGGAGACCGCGGTGCATGCGCTGCGGCTGATGGGCTCTGGCCTGTTCGACAGGCACCCGAACCTGCAGATCGTACTCGGCCACATGGGCGAGAACCTGACCTTCGCAATGTGGCGCGTCGACAACGCCAACGCCTGGATTCCCAACCGCAACAACTATCCGGCGAAGAAAAAGATCGGCGAGTATTTCCAGAACAACTTCCACATCACGGTGTCGGGCAACTTCCACACTCAGGCATTGCTCAATGCGATGACAGTGATCGGCAGCGACCGCATCATGTTCTCGACCGACTGGCCGTTCGAGAACATCGACCACGCCGCAGTGTGGTTCGACGCGGCGCCGATCGGCGAGGCCGACCGGCTCAAGATCGGGCGGACCAATGCGCTGAGGTTGTTCAAGCTGAAGGGGTGACGGGCGGTACTACACCCGATACCGCTCAACCGCCTTGTCGTCCCACACCACGCCGCTACCGGGCGCGTCGGGGATGACGGCATGGCCGTCCTCGATCCGTAGCGGATCGCGCAGCAGCGGCGCGGCCCAGTCGACGTATTCGAGATAATGGCAGGTCGGCGTGGCGGCGAGCAGGTGCGCGCTCGCCTCGGGATAGAGATGCGATGACATCTTGATCTTGCGCGCGTCGGCGAGCTTCGCCGCGGCCAGAAACCCTGAGACGCCGCCGATCCGCTCCAGGTCCGGCATCACGAGATCGCAGGCGCTCGCGTCGAGCGCGGCGGTCATTCCCGCGAGCAATGAGAAGTTCTCGCCGATCTGGACCGGCAGGTCCAATTCGCGCGCGAGCATGGCCGCGCCGGCGTAGTCGTCGTGGCGGATCGGCTCTTCGAGCCACGCAAGGTCCTCGCGGTCAAGCGCGCGCCCGCGCGCCAGCGCCTCGTCGAGCGATAGCGCCTGGTTGTAGTCGACCATCAGCGCCGTGCCCGCAGGAATGCGCCGCTTCACCGCATGCACCGCGTCGAGGTCTTCCTTCAATGTCGGATAGCCGAGCCGCAGCTTGACCGCGCGAAAGCCGCCCGCGAGCAGCTTCTCGGCCTCGCCGGCCAGCGCGTCGAGCGGCATCAGGCCGAGGCCGCAGGAGTTGTAGGCCGGAATGCGCCGCGGCTCGGCGCCCGCCATCCGCGCCAGCGGCACGCCCGCGGCTTGCGCCAGCGCGTCCCAGCAGGCGACGTCGAAGCCCGCCATCGCCATGCGCACGATGCCCTGCACGCCGATCAGCCCGAACCGCTCCGCAAGCGATGCCCAAAGCGCTCCGGGGTCGATGCGCCGGCTGCGAACGTGCTCCTCCACCGCACCGAGAATGCTCGCGATCGCGGTCATCGCCTGCGGGAAATAGGACCAGACATAGCTGCGCCCGGTGACGCCTTCGCCGGTCGCAACGTCGATCAGCAGCAGCGGCGCCTTGACGATGCGGCCCCGGCTGGTGCCGAGCGCGTAGGTCATCGGCACTTCGACGCCGACGGCGCGGATCGAGCGGACGGTCAGGGGCGGGAATGCAGGCTTCGGGGGCATGGGCGGGCCGTCGGTCGGGCGTCAGCCTAGCAGGCCGCGGGGCGGCCTAACCACCAGACCGCACGGCCAAATCTCGATTCTTGAAAGCTTAACCCTCACCGCCCATATTGGAACTGTCGGAGCGGCAAGCGAGTTGCCGAGCCGAGGGGGACGCCAAGCTTGGGTCCCGTCAAAGTCGCTTGAAGCGAGGGCTTTGAAGATGTCCCGTGTTCCGTCGCTGTCCAGTCCGTTTCTGATCGGCTTCGACCAGATCGAGCGTGCGCTCGATCGCGTTGCCAAGGCGGCCGACGGCTATCCCCCCTACAACATCGAACGGCTCGCTCCCGACGAGAACAACCCCGAGCGCCTGCGCATCACGCTGGCGGTCGCGGGTTTCACCAGCGAACAGCTGGAAGTCACCGTCGAGGAAAAAGAGCTCGTCATCAGGGGACGCCAGCAAGAGGACAAGAGCCGGCAATACCTGCACCGCGGCATCGCCGCCCGCCAGTTCCAGCGCACGTTTGTGCTGGCCGACGGCATGGAGGTTCAGGGGGCCGATCTGAAGAACGGACTGCTGTCGATCGACTTGGCGCGCCCGGAACCCGCGCGCGTTATCAAGACGGTCAACATCGCGGTACATGAATGAACTGGAGTTCGGACTCGACCGACAAACAAGGAAAGGAGTCGAGGGCCATGAGTAACAGAACCGTACACGAAGCCGACTCGGGTCATCCGGCGATGACCGAACAGGCGTTCGCGATCCTCGGCGACGGCAAGATCGCCTACGTCAAGCCGATCCGCTCCGAGGACGTGCACAAGCTCTATCCGCAGGCGCCCGAGCTGCAGCCCGGCATGCACCTGTTCGCGCTGCACGCCGCCGACGGTACGCCGATCCTGCTGACCGACAGCCGCGAGGCCGCGGTCGCCAATGCGGTGACGCAGGAGTTGGAGCCGGTCAGCGTGCACTGACGCGCGGCGTCGCTGCCGCGCGCGGCGATCACGATGGCATGATCGTTTCGTATCATGCGGCACCGCGAACACGTCGCGCTCTCTCATCGCATTTGGTTCTATCGCGCCACAGACACGGTGACCTCCCCTTGAAAGGGGGAGGTCGCCCGCCGTAGCTCGCGAAGCGAGCGAAGGCGCGGCGGGTGGGGGGTCAGCGATTGGCGGTCGAAAACCGTATCGCGAAGCAGCGTGACCCCCACCCCAACCCTCCCCCTTTCAGGGGGAGGGAGCGCACCGCGCTCGTGGTACGTCCATCGGACAGAGTCTCACACCCGCTCGACGATGTGCAGCCCGCGCACGCGGTCGATCACGTAAACCAGTCCGCGGCTATCGCGGAACACGTCATTGCTGCACACGCGCGTCTCGCCCGGCGCCGGATCGTACATGTAGCTTGCGACCTCGCGCGGCGCATGCGGGTTGGAAATATCGATGAAGCGAAGGCCCTGCGCGAACCAGGCGAACGGCACTTCGGTCGAGGTGATGTCCTCGATCGGCTGATGGCAGCCGGTCATCCAGGGATTCTTCTTGCCGTTGACGCCCTCGACCTGGAAGCTACCCACGGGCATCGGCCGCGTCTCGTCGGTGATGTCGACCATCCACATGAACGCCGACATGTCGCCCGCAAGATTTGGATCGAGCGGCAACACGTCCTCGTCGGCCACCAGCATCCACTTGCGGCCCGCGATCGGGAACGGGATCGGCGCACAGGTGTGCGTCGGCCATGGGAACGGCGGGCTCCAGTCGATACCGCCGGCAAACTTCGGCTTGTTCATGTCGGAGATGTCGAGGATCACGCAGCCGCCGTGCCAGTAGCTGGTGTAGAGGCGGTTGCCCAGGCGAATGGGATGGTGGCAGCGGTGCGCGCGGCCCTTCCACAACGGCGTCTCGCCGCCCGCGGCCCACTGGCCGGGCATCCACCAGCGCCCGACCTCCTGCGGCTTCGCCGGATCCTTGAAGTCGAGGATCATGACGATGTTGCCGACGTAGCCTTCGATCTCCGGCGAGATGTAGGCGTAGCGGCCGTCGAAGGTGAAGCGGTGCACGCCGTTGCCGTGACAGCGCCAGAGCCCGATCTCTTTCGGACGCGTCGGATCGGACACGTCGTAGATGCCGAGCCCGACCGGCTGCGCCAATTCCTCGGCCGTCAAAGGCGGCCCCTTGGGGCGCGGCGGGTGCTCGCGGTTCATCAGCATGATGCCGTTGCCGACGCGCACCTTGTGGGCGTGAATGCCGGGGTTGGTCGGGACGTTGGCGACCTGACGCGGCTTCTTGGGATCGCTGACGTCGACGATCGTTGTGCCGGTCGTGTTGTCGACATGGCCGATGTAGGCGTAGTTGCCGTCGACCACGACCTGTCCGCCGCCGTGGCAATCGAAATAACCAACCTCGCGAACGCCAATGCCCTTGCCCATCTCGCCGTTTCCTCGCTGTGTCCGACGTTGCACTCAAGGCGCGACCGCGCCCACGGCGGTTTCCCCGCTCATTTGTATGGAAACTTACTACGGCGGCAGCGCGCCGCGCCATGACCTGAAATGCAATGCAGGGAAGCGCGCTGGTTAAGCCGCGTTGGCCGACGGCAACGACAGCACAGCGTGGAGCGCAGAGGTGTCGCGCGATTCACGGAGCTTTCTGGCCACCTCCGGATCGCGCAGCAGACGCGCGACGCGCGCCAGCGCCTTCAAGTGATCGGCGCCCGCACCTTCGGGGGCGAGCAGCAGGAACACCAGATCGACCGGCTGGCCGTCGAGCGCCTCGAAATCCACCGGGCGCTCCAGCCGCGCGAACAGCCCGAACACGTTGCCGAGCTTGGCGAGCTTGCCATGCGGAATCGCAACGCCGTTGCCGACACCGGTCGAGCCGAGCTTCTCGCGCTGCAGCAGAATCTCGAGGATTGTCTTGTCGCTTTGTCCGGTGAGTTCGGCCGCCTTGGCGGCGATCTCCTGCAACGCCTGCTTCTTCCCGTTGACCTTCAGGGCCGGGATGATGGCATTCGGCGCGACAAGTTCGGTGGTCGGCATGGAACCGGTCCGGAGTCGTACGGCAGTCAACAGGGGATGGATGAAAGGCGGCGGACCATAAGGACCGCCCCAGCAGCCGTCAATGCCCGCAGCAGCGCTTTGATTTTAGGCATGTTCCAGTTTTGCGGCTGCAAAAACCCGCGATGTATCAAGCATCCGACGGCGCGGGCGGGTCGATCCAGCCGACGTTTCCGTCAGCCCGCCGGTAAACGAAATTCACCCGGCCATGTCCGGCATGACGAAACACCATCACCGCGGCTCCGGTCATGTCGAGCTCGGTGACTGCTTCGCTGACCGACAGCCGTTTCAGCGACGTGGTCGATTCGGCGATGATCACCGGGTTGTATTCGCCGGCGTCGGCATCATGTTCGTCGCCGGGGGCCGCGATCACGTAGCTTGGCGCACCGATGTCGGGCTCGGGCGCGGCGCGCGCGCTGTTGCGGTGCGCCGCGTGATAGTCCTTGAGCCGCCGGTGATAGCGGCGCAGCCGCTTTTCCAGATTCACGGCGGCAAGGTCGGCGCTGAGATAGGCGTCGGCGGCCAACGCCTCCGCGCGCAGCACGATGCCGGAATCGAGATGCACGACGCATTCGGTCTGGAAACCGAAGGCCTCCTTTCCGACGGTGACATGGCCGGAAAAACCGCCGTCGAAATACTTGTCCAGTGTGTCGTGAACGCGTGCGTTGATGCGCTCGCGCAACGCTTCGCCGACGTCGATGTTCTTTCCGGAAACGCGAAATGGCATGCGATGCCTCCGCATGGCGCCCAAGCTCTTTTGTTGAGCTAGGAAGCGCCACCGATATTTTCAATGCGCGTTTGAGACGCGCCGGCAGCCAGTGCCGCCTTAGACCGTCTCCGCAAGCTTTTCGCGGCGGCGCTGCACCGACGACGGAATCCGCAAAGCCTCGCGATACTTGGCGACCGTGCGCCGTGCGATGTCGATTCCGGCGTTGCGCAGCCGGTCGACGATGGCATCGTCGGACAGCACGTCCGACGCGGTCTCGCCGTCGATCAGCTGCTTGATGCGGTGGCGGACCGATTCCGCCGAATGCGCCTCGCCGCCGTCGGCCGCGGCGATCGCGGAGGTGAAGAAATACTTCAGCTCGAAGATGCCGCGGTTGGTCGCGATGTACTTGTTGGCGGTGACGCGCGACACGGTCGATTCGTGCATGCCGATCGCGTCGGCGATGGCCTTGAGATTGAGCGGGCGCAGATGCTGGACGCCGTGCGTGAAGAACGCATCCTGCTGCTTGACGATCTCGGTCGACACCTTGAGGATCGTCTTGGCGCGCTGGTCGAGCGCACGCATCAGCCAGGTCGCGGACTGCAGGTTTTCGGCGAGATAGCTCTTGGCGCTGTCTCCCGCCGCGGACTTCGACAGCTCCGTATGATAGCGCTGGTTCACCAGAACCTTCGGCAGCGTGTCCGAATTCAGCTCGACGATGACGTTGCCGTCCGGAACGCGGCGCACGAACACGTCCGGCACGATCGGCTGCACCACGGTCGAGCCGAAGGCGAGGCCGGGCTTGGGATTGAGCCGCCGGATCTCGGCGATCATCTCCGTCAGGTCCTCGTCGCCGACGCCGCAGACCCGGCGCAGCGATGCGAGGTCGCGCTTGGCGAGCAGGTCGAGCCGGCCGACCAGCGCCTGCATCGCGGGATCGAAGCGGTCGCGGTCCCTGAGCTGGATGCTCAGGCATTCGGTGAGGTTGCGCGCGCACACGCCCGAAGGATCGAAGGTCTGCAGGATCGCAAGCACCGCTTCGACCTCGGCAAGCGGTGCGCCGAGCTTGTCGGCGACGCCTTCGAGATCGCCCGCGAGGTAGCCCGCTTCGTCGACCATATCGATAAGGTACTGGCCGACGATGCGGCGTTTCGGATCGGGGATCGCGAGCGCCATCTGCTCGGCGAGATGCCCGGCAAGCGTGGTCTCCGCCGATACAAAGGCTTCCAGATTGTAGTCGCCGACCTCGCGGCCGCCGCTGCCGGACGCGGCCCATTCGGAATAGGCCGCGGGCGCGTCGGGCTCCGGCTGCGCCGCGGGCCGCGGCGCCTCGTCGGGGAACTCGTTTTCGAGATCGGTGCCGAGCCGCTCTTCCATCGCGCTGCGGCTCGTCTCCAGATCTTCTCCGATCAAGTTTTCGCCGATCGGATTGTCGCCGGACCAGTCCGCGGAGGGCGCATCGGCGCCGCCTTCGGGCGCGGCCGTGGCGGCGTCGGACTCGGCTGCGGTGGCAGGCTCGCCTTCGCTCGCCCGCTCCAGGAGCGGGTTGCGTTCGAGTTCCCCTTCCACATAGGCGGCCAAGTCCAGGTTCGAGAGCTGCAGCAGCTTGATGGCTTGCATCAGCTGCGGCGTCATCACGAGCGCCTGGCTCTGCCGCATTTCGAGTCGTTGCGTCAGCGCCATCGAATGACCGTAAGTTGGTCCGGTTCTTGCTTATATTGTTGCGTGGCGTCTGTATACCGCAATGCGGTAAAAAATCTTAACCCACTGTTATAAAAAGAGTTTCCGGAAATTCTCCCCGCCGCCTCCGGCGCGGTTCCCGATTCGGCATGCGCGAATCCTGGGCAGTTCCGCTGCCGATTCCCGCCCTACAGCCGGAACTCCTCGCCGAGATACAGCCGCCGCACGTCGGGATTGTTGACGATGTCGTCGGGCCGGCCCTCCATCAGCACCTCGCCGGAATAAATGATGTAGGCGCGGTCGGTGAGGCCCAACGTCTCCCGGACATTGTGGTCGGTGATCAGCACGCCGATGCCGCGGTTGGTCAGGTGCCGCACCAGTGCCTGGAGATCGCCCACCGCGATCGGATCGATGCCGGCGAACGGCTCGTCGAGCAGCATGTAGTTCGGCCGCGAGGCCAGCGCGCGCGCGATTTCGACGCGGCGGCGCTCGCCGCCGGACAGCGCGATCGAGGGCGTCTTGCGCAGTCGCGCGATGCCGAATTCCTCCAGCAGCGCCTCGAGGTCCTGTTCGCGGCGCTTGCGGTTCGGCTCCACCACCTCCAGCACCGAGCGGATGTTGTCCTCGACATTGAGGCCGCGGAAGATCGATGCCTCCTGCGGCAGATAGCCGATGCCGAGCCGGGCGCGCTGGTACATCGGCAGCGCCGTCACGTCGTGGCCGTCGAGCTCGATCCGGCCGCGGTCGGCGGCGATCAGGCCGGTGATCATGTAGAAGATCGTGGTCTTGCCGGCGCCGTTCGGGCCGAGCAGGCCGACCGCCTCGCCGCGGCGCACGTAGAGGCTCGCGCCCTTGACGACGCGGCGCGAGCCGAAGGTCTTTTCGACTGCGTGCGCCGCCAGATAGCCGTGCTGCACGGCCTGCTGCGGCGGCGGCTGGCGGGTGGCGTAGTCGTCGTGGCGCGGCTGGGCGTAGGCTTGCTGGGCGTATGGCTGCCCGCTTTGGTGCTGTTGGGCGAGCTGCTGTTCCGCGTATTGCCGCTCCAGATACCGCTGCTCCGCGTACTGCTGCTCGGCATAGGCATGATCGGCGGGATGACGTTGGGCCCGCATCTGCGGGCCGGCGCGGGGGATGCGTTCGGTCCGGCCGGGAAACATCGGACCCGCCGTCGTCTGCAGATCGATCCGCCACCCGCCGTCCCGCGGCGCCGGCGTGCGGGCCCGCACGGGCGCGCGGCGCCGCCGAAACAACGTGAGCAGGTCGTCGAGCACGTCTGCTGTCCAGCTCCGATTCGGTGCCGCCCTGATAGTCGCTCGAAGGTGGCCTTTCAATGTCGGCGTCGCAAAGCCGTTAATTGGGCGAGAGCGACCGCGGCGGTCCGATGCGCGGCGGGGGCGGCAGCAGCCCCGGCTGCGCCTGCTGCGGCCCGCCCTGTTGCGGCTGTTGCTGTTGCTGCTGTTGTTGCGGCTGCTGCTGGATAAGCATCCGCACCTGACCCTGCGATTTTCCTGCCTCGACCCGCGACACGCCGGTGGTCAGGTTCACCACCAGACGATCCCCGCGCATCACGTTCTTGCCCTGGCTGACGATCACGTTGCCGACCAGGGTCACGGTGTTGGCGCGCATGTCGAACAGGCCGGTGTCGCCGGTCGCGGTGTGGTCCTTCTGGGTGACGGTGACGCCGCCGCGCGCTTCCAGCCGGCTGATCTGCTGGCTGCCGCCGGGCCCCGGCGACGCCGCGCGCATCGCGCCCGATCCGCCCTGGCCTTCGTAGAACACCACGAGAGTCCGGCAGCGCATGGTCGTGTCGCCCTGCACGACCTTCACGTTGCCGCTGAAGGTGGCAACCTTGTCCTTGTCGCGCACTTCCAGCGACGAAGCCTCGATCTGCACCGGCTGATCGCGATTCTGCGAGAAGCCCTGCAGCGCGTTGGGAACGCCGCGGTTGGTCGCTTGCGCATTCGCGTCCGGCGCGGCCCATACGGCGACCGCTGCGGCGATCGCGGCGCCGAAGCAGGCACACCGGCCATGCGCGAAACGTCCCGTCATTGCCGGACCGCCGGCTGGCCATCGGCATTCATCGCCTCTGGTGGGAGGTCCATCCTGACGCCACCGTCGAAACGCACGACCTCGCCCGCTTTGACGACTTCGAGCCGGTTGGCGTTGAGCTTGCCCTGAAGCATTCGCACCTCGACCGGCCGGTCGGAGACCACGTCGCCGCTACCGGTGTCGATCACCGCTTCGCTGAGCTGCACTTCGTAGCCGCCGGTCGATTGCAGCACGATGTTGCGGCCGAGCTTCAGCACACCCGACTTGCGGTCGAAGGTGCCGTCCGCCGCGGTCAGGTTCACCGTGTTCTTGTCTTCGGTCTGAATCTTGGCGCGGATGTCCTGCAGTTCGACGACATTCGGATTGGTCATGTCCTGCGCCGCCGAGTGAGCAGTGAACTCGTACCAGCGGGCGTCGCGGGTGTAGCCGCTGAGCTTGGGCGCCTGCATGGTGATCTTGGTTCCGGAGATCACGAACTTGCCGTCGACGCCGGGCAGACGCACCAGTAGCCGTAGCGGATCGAGCCAGGCCGACAGCATGAAGCCGCCGAGCAGCAGCACGATCGCCGACGGCACCGCGACGCGCAGCAGCCGCACCCTGCGGCTGTGCCGCATGGCGCGCCGGAATACGCGCTCGCCGGCGCCACGCCCGCCGGCCGAGTAACCGCGCTCCTGCATTGGATCGAACGCCGATGTGCTGGACAGGCTGTTCATCCCCGCATTGTAGAATCGGCTGCCGCGACCTTCATATCACGGTTCGGAGAAGGCCATTCCGCCCCGCCCGGAGCGGGACCGGCCACCCCCACCGCCGGGATGCTCGGCCGGGATTATGGCCCGCACGCGGCCAAAGCCGGTCAGGAATGGGCGAAGATGTCTTCGGCGGCCCAGCCGGCCAGATCGAGCCGCGCGCGGTCCGGCAGGAACCGGAAGCAGGCCGCGGCCAGTTCCGCCCGGCCTTCCCGCGCCAGCATGACATCGAGCTTGTCCTTCAGCGCATGCAGATGCAGCACGTCGGAGGCGGCATAGGCGAGCTGGGCGTCGCTGAGCTTCTCGGCGCCCCAGTCCGACGACTGCTGCTGCTTGGACATGTCGACACCGAGCAGCTCGCGCGCCAGGTCCTTCAAGCCGTGCTTGTCGGTGTAGGTGCGCGCCAGACGCGACGCGGTGCGCGTGCAGTAGAGCGGCTCCGGCATGACGCCGAGCGCGTTTGAGAGCATGGCGATGTCGAAGCGCGCGAAGTGGAAAATCTTGAGCACCTTCGAATCGGCAAGCAGCCGCTTCAAATTCGGCGCGTTGGGTTTCCCCGGCGGAAGCTGCACGATGTCGGCGGAGCCGTCGCCCGGCGAAAGCTGCACCACGCAAAGCCGGTCGCGGCGCGAGTCGAGGCCCATGGTCTCGGTGTCGATCGCGACGGAGGGACCCTTGTAGCGGTCGAGGTCGGGGAGGTCACCGCGGTGCAGCCGGATGGTCATGCAGTCTGTCTACCTCAAACGCGGTTGCAATCTAGTGAACGGGCGTCTGCTGCCCGCCGTTCTCGGCGAGCGCCTCTTCCCGGTACAGGTCCAGGGCCTTCATCGACGGAATGTCGCTGAACGAGAACAGCACCGCGTCATCGCGGTCGGAGGCATTGGCGTGCTCGTGCCAAGCCCATGACGGGACGACGAAAATATCGTTCTTCTTCCAGTCGTAGCGGCGTCCGGCAATGACCGAATGGCCGCTGCCCTTGGCCACCGTATAGACGACCGATCCGGTGTGGCGGTGCGCCTTGGTGCGCTCGCCGGCGCGCAGCAATTGAATGCAGGCGCCGAGCGTCTTCATCACCGGACCGCCGGTCGCCGGGTTGACGTACTGCATCATGATGCCGTCGTAGGGCGAGCCGTCGCTCGCCTTCGACGCCTTCTGCAGCGTCTCGTAGGTGCGGCCCCATTCGTACTTGAACAGCGGCGAGTAGGGCTTGTTCCATCCCTCGCCGCCCGCCGGCAGCAAGCCCGGCCCGCCGTAGAGCGCCACCGTGTCGTCGACCGGCGTATTGGATTTCTGCACGTGCTCGGGATGCACCGCGTAGAAATTGGCGTCGAGCTGGTTGACCAGCAGCATGTCGAGGCCGTCCTGCCAGATCGTGGTGTCGCCGCCCGCATCGACGCCGTGATCGTGCCAGGTGCCGTTCGGCGTGATGACGAAATCGCCGCCGTTCAATTCCATCTTGTGGCCGTCGACCACTGTGTAGGCGCCGCGGCCCTCGATGATGAAGCGCAGCGCCGACGAGGCGTGGCTGTGGGCGGTCGCAAACTCGCCGGGCCGCATCACTTGAAGTCCGCTGTAGAGCCAGCCGACGCAGGCCGAGGTGCCCTTGCGCCCCGGATTCTCCAGCGCGATCACGCGGCGGCCGGCCTTTTCCGGGCTAACGAGGTCGAGTGCTTTCAGCACCAGCGGGCGCATCGCCTCGTAGCGCCACACCGTCGGCAGCGACGCAGGCTTCGGCTGCCAGGGTTCGATGTCGTTGGCGACGGTCCAGAGCGCGTAACTCTCCTGCCGTCCGAGCTCGGCGTAGTAGCGCTCGAGCTCCGGCGTGTCCTCGACATTGGCCCGGCCGATCGTATCTTCGCGCATGGGCTGCTCCCGGATTTCCCCTAACCCATTGAGTTTACATTGTTCTTGGAGGGTGGGGACCGGCCCAGATGTACCAGCCCCGGCCATTCGCCGCAAGCGGCGCGCAGGTGGCGCTCCGGACTAGCCACAATGCGGACGGTGTTTCCGTGTGGGGTCTGCGCGCGCGGGGGCGTCACACCAAAACCGGACATCGCATGGCAGCCGACGACGTTGCGGCCTACTACGACGAACTGCATCGCTGGACAGCGAAGGACAAAGGCTTCCAGGTCTTTTCCGGATTCGAGAACGACACCATCCATCGCTTCCTGATCGACGAGGCGACCGGCGCGTTCTCGCCCGACACGATCTACAAGTTCATCGACCCGCACATCAAAGCGGTGGGCGCGCCGCGCGGGCTCGACGCCGGCTGCGGCTACGGCGGCACGGTGTTCCGCTGCCTGAAGGTGCATGGCGGGCGCTGGACCGGCATCACGATTTCGCAGGAGCAGGTGGACTATGCGCGCGGCATCGCCAAGGCACGTGGTGTGGCGCGCGGCGTCGGGCCGGCTGCGGAGTTCTATCTGTTGTCCTACGACGCGCCGCTGCCCGGCCGTTACAACGTCATGGTCGCGATCGAAAGCTTGATCCATTCCGCCGATCCGGCGAAGACCATCGCCAATCTCGCGTCCGCGCTCGAGCCCGGCGGCCGGCTGGTCGTCGTGGACGACATGCCGCTCGACGACGTGCCCGAACGCGACCGCGCGCTGCTCGGCGACTTCAAGCGCGCCTGGCGCTGCCCGATCACGCCCTCGGCCTCGGGCTGGATCGCAGTAGCGCAGCGCGCGGGCCTGCGGCTCATGGAGCGCATCGACCTCTCGCACCTGATGAAGCCGCGCGCGGAGGCCGACCTCGACGCGGCGCTGGCGGATTTGTCGTCGCAGCGCGCGGGAAAGACGGAGCAGGGATTTGGGAGACTCAGCGACGCCGAGATCGGCGGGCTGCATTTGGAACGGCTGCTCGGGAGGGGGACGGTGAGGTATGTGATGTTGGTGTTTAGGCGGTAGGATTGGTTGAATCTTTGCCGGGAGCTTCAAATATGGAAGCCGCGCTGTTGTGGTTTGGAGCCGCTTTGGTTGGCACGTTGTTTCGCCAAGTAATGCGTTTTCAAGAAGCGCTAGCCGAGCTGGCGCGAAACATGGCTGTTGCTGAAGGCTCTCAATCGCGACCGATAAATTACCAGAACAGCATTACACCGCCGTGGCTGGTCAAGCTTTGGATAGCTTTGGCAATCCTACTGGCCGCGCTCCTGCTAGCGACTTGGTTCTATCAGGGCATCCTAGCGACAATGTTAGGTGGCGTGTGTTTCTTATTCGGTATGCTCGCCTCTGGAGTGGGGAGCATGATTCTATCGCGACCACATTATCTGACCTACTATCGCTTGGCATTTCACACACTGGCCAATCGTGAAGCAGACTATCGCCGGGACGGCGACATTTTGCGCGCAGATGCCGCCCGCCATTTCCAAGGTCTGATGAAGCTGATCGTCGGCGATCAGCTAGGACGCTGACCGAACGAGCTGGTGCCCGGAAAGGGACTCGAACCCCTACGCCTCGCGGCGCCAGTACCTGAAACTGGTGCGTCTACCAATTCCGCCACCCGGGCACGGGAGCATTCGGCAGGCGGGGCACAGATAAGGTGCCTGCTTTCGCCTTGTCAACGACGGCGGGGCCGCCGCCCGGCAACCGCCGATCCGGCCCTATACAGCCCCCGCCCCTTGGGCTAATCGGGGCTGGCGCAAGCGCCCGAATCCAACGCGCCCGGGTGCCCGAACCCGCCAACCGCGACGCCCGTCATGACGCTGCAAGCCAACAACGACACGCTGATCACGATCTTCGGCGGTTCCGGCTTCCTCGGCCGCCATCTGGTGCGGGCGCTGGCGAAGCGCCACTACCGCATCCGGGTCGCGGTGCGGCGGCCGGACCTGGCGCACCATCTCCAGCCGCTCGGCCGCGTCGGCCAGATTCACGCGGTGCAGGCGAACCTGCGCCACGCCGATTCGGTCGCAGCCGCCGCGCGCGGCGCCGATATCGTGATCAATCTCGCGGGCATCCTGTTCGAGCGCGGGCGGCAGCGCTTCGATGCGGTGCAGGCCTACGGCGCCGAGCAGGCGGCGCTGGCCGCGTCGGCCCACGGCGCGCGCATGATCCACGTCTCGGCGATCGGCGCGGACCCGCAATCGACCTCGGCCTACGCCCGCAGCAAGGCCGCGGGCGAGCAGGCCGTGCTCGCCGCCGTGCCGGAGGCGACGATCTTCAGGCCCTCGATCCTGTTCGGTCCGGAGGACGACTTCTTCAATAAGTTCGCCTTTATGGCGCGCATGCTACCTGCGTTGCCGCTGGTCGGCGGCGGGCACACGCGCTTTCAGCCGGTGTTCGTCGGCGACGTCGCGGAGGCCATTGCGCGCGCGGCTGACGGTGAAGCGAAACCAGGAACGATCTACGAGCTCGGCGGGCCGGAGGTGAAGACCTTCAAGGAGCTGATGGAATACGTGCTCGAAACGACCGGGCGCAAACGGCTCCTGATCCCGATGCCATTCGCGCTTGCGCATCTCAAGGCGCTGGTGCTGCAGTTTGCGCCGAAGCCGCTGCTCACGCCGGACCAGGTGGAGCTGCTCAAGACCGACAACGTCGTCTCCGCCGCGGCGCAGGGCGAGGGCCGCACCTTGCGCGGCCTCGGCATCGAGCCGACCGCGATGGAGGCGGTGGTGCCGAGCTATCTCTGGCGCTTCCGCAAGACCGGGCAGTTCAAGACCGGGCGGGCCGCTTAAGTTTCATAAGCCCAGCGCCAGCCCGATCAGCCCGATCGAGCCGACGATCACCCGCCACCATGCGAACAGCGCGAAGCCGTGGCGGCTCACGTAGTCGAGCAGCGACTTCACCACGAACCAGCCGGAAACGAACGAGGTGGCGAAGCCGACCGCGACCAGGATCGTATTGTCCGCGGTCATCAGCTTGTGGTTCTTCATCAGGTCGTAGGCGAAGGCGCCGGCCATGGTCGGCATGGCGAGGAAGAACGAGAACTCCGCCGCCGAGCGCTTGTCCGACCCAAGGAGCATCGCCGAGACGATGGTCGCGCCGGAGCGCGACACGCCCGGGATCATGGCGAAGCACTGGAACACGCCGATGGCGAGATACATACGCATCGGGAATTCTTCCGCGTGCCGGTAGCGCGGCTTCAGCTCCAGTTGATCGACCCACAGCAGCACCGCACCGCCCGCGATCAGCGTGAAGCAGACGATCCACGGGTTGAACAGCACGCCCTTGATGAAGCCATGCGCGGCCGCCCCGACCAGAGCCGCCGGCAGGAACGCCACCAGGATACCGATGACGAAGCGCCGCGCGTCGGCGTCCGAGAACATGCCCAGAAACAGCCGCCACAGCCGGATGAAATAGATCGAGAGAATCGCAAGGATCGCGCCGAGCTGGATCAGCACAGCAAAGGTCTTGCCGAAGTCGTCGTCGTCGAAGCCGAAAAAGCGCTGGATCAGCAGCAGGTGGCCGGTCGAGGACACCGGAATGAATTCGGTCAGGCCCTCCACCAGCCCGAGGAACACGGCTTTGAGAATATCGAGAGTCACAATCGGCTCCGGCTATGCGTGAGTTCGAAACGTCGAGGTTGAATCGGTCGGGTCCGTGCTTTTGGCGCAACCGACCGCATGGGGCAATGGCCCCTGCGCCTTCACGTGCCGAGCCGGCATACGCTTTCGCCAAGAAATGCGCGGAGAAATGCGCGGAGAAATGCGTTAGGCTTACGCGCGACTGATTCTCGCCGCGTCGGCACCCTATCCAGGCTCCATGCTGACCCTGTTCCATCACCCTTTCTGCCCGCATTCGCGATACATCCGGCTGGCGCTCGCCGAGCACCGCCTGGAGGCGCACATGGTCGAGGAACGGCCGTGGGACCGCCGCGAGGAATTCCTGACGCTCAATCCCGCCGGCACCGTGCCGGTCCTTCTGGCGGAGGGCTATCCGCCGGTGCCGGGCGTGGCGACGCTCACCGAGTTTCTCGACGAGATCAAAGGTTCGGAGCTTTACGAGCACCGGCTGATGCCGCTGGAGCTCGGCCGCCGGGTCGAGGTGCGCCGCCTGGCGTCCTGGTTCAACGAGAAGTTCTTCGACGAGGTCAGCGGCCCGCTCGCCACCGAGCGCTTTTTCAAACGCCACATGCGCATCGAGCAGGGCGGCGGGCCGCCGGACACCGACGCAATCCGTGCGGCGCGCGCCAACGTCCGCTATCATCTTGCCTATATCGGGTGGCTGGTGCGCACCCGCGACTGGCTGGCCGGCGAGCGCATGACGTTTGCCGATCTCGCGGCTGCGGCCCATATCTCGGTGGTCGACTATCTCGGCGACATGCCATGGAACGAAGACGAGGCGGCGAAGACCTGGTACGCGCGGGTGAAGTCGCGCCCGTCGTTCT
>Ga0194131_10000283_pt1 | contig 83537 bp, 81 predicted proteins | sample TA2KigO120mmetaG_FD_148631 | JGI IMG/M metagenome (GOLD analysis project Ga0194131, IMG submission 148631) | Freshwater microbial communities from Lake Tanganyika, Tanzania - TA2015053 Kigoma Offshore 120m | ecosystem: Environmental > Aquatic > Freshwater > Lake | place: Tanzania: Lake... | reverse complement strand
TCTATAATCAAAGCGTCGCCTTTTAGGGTGTTCACAAAATTATCAGACCGATATGAGATGTTTAAGCAGTCTCAATCTAAAGAAAGAATTTTAAAACTTATTCAAAAACAACTTATTTAGTACTATACGGGTATGTTGTATAATGACACAATAACCTATAGCCAACCAAATTATTCTTACCTTGGAACTCTTTATATATATGTTCCAGGTAATTCCAATCCAATTATTGTTCCTAATGTTTCAATTTCTTTTTCTGCAAATGAAGATTTTTCAAATTTAACAACAATAACGCTTCTTAGCCTTGAGATCCAGGAAAGTGCCATTATAACCGTAATACCAGAAAACGAAGATTTTACCGCTCTTTTAACGGCTGAAATAGTGTACATTACTGGGGAAAACGAAATAGCAGTAGGCTAATATAACTTGTACTATATTACTAGGTTATATTTAAAATTGGAGAACCATGTCAAATAGCAATGTCCTCGTAAATGATACCGTTAAATTAAAAGTTAAATTTTTAGATCAAGATATTAATGGTAATCAGATTGAAGCTATAATGACTTCGGTTAACGTTAAAATAGTTAATTCCACTGAACAAATTATAGTTAATACCGCGGCCACGTTATTGTCTGGATCTGAATATTTTTATAACTTTACTCCGACTACCCCTGGAGCTTATGCAGTAACCTTTACCGGAAATACCGCTGGAACACCCTCAAAAACGATTATATCAAAGACCAATATATATGCTAGCACAAGTACGGTCGAGCATAAGCCAACGGTTACCCTTAGAGCTGATGAAACAATACTGTTTGCCCCCGATCTTGCCCCACTGTATTTAGATCCAGAAGAGCTTATTTCAATTTTTCCTGACGCTTCCTTAATTGAAATAGGTGAAATGATTTATCATTATTCACTAGAAATAAAAGAGTTGTATGACTTGAGCAATACGATTGATGGTTCAACTCTCCCATTTACCATACTCGAATATATAAAGGCTGCAGCGGCGTGTGAGTTAAGTAGAACTTATGGATTTGGCGGAGATGATGAGCATTCTTTGAAGCTTGGAGATCTAGAGATAACCAACAGATCCGCTCCCAGGGAGGTAGCCACAAGATCGAACGCAACTACGTGGTGTCAAATAGCGGCTTCTCTTAGAAGAGAAGTATTGGCTAAAAAAGTTTCAATGAAAGGAGTCATGCCCAAAGGATTCCCATCATCCAAAACAAGAACTTCTGGTAAAAGAATTGATCCTTCAACTGGTAAATATGTATATCTTTCAGATGTTGATCTTTATGGTCCAGGTAGAACGGTGTCAGTAAAAGATGAGCCCAATTTTGATAGAGACTTAAGGCAGTATGATTAATACTAAATCTATATTTAAAAATATATTAAGACAATGGGGTCATGACGTTTTGTTGCAAAGAAGATTGTCTGACGATGGAATGTATTCTGATAAATTTGAAAAAGTAACTACCAGACATGTTACGGCAGCTTCGAGATACTTAGCGTCTACAAAAGAAGAGCAAATAGAAGGATTACTTGTAGGATCTGATAGAATCTATTATTTTGAATCAAGCGTAAATCCAAAAGCGGGCGATAGACTATACGAAGAGTCATCATCTAATCTAGAAGATTATTCACTTTTTTTGATAGAAGAATGTTATCCAGTTAGGGGTAAATCTGGTAGAATAGATTTTTGGACCGTGGGCGCATCTAAAGAGGAGGACGTGAGTTAATTATGTTGGTGGCAAAAGCATCTCAGGAAGTTACAATACCATTTGTATATAAATCTGGATATGATTTTGTTGATCCTTCTGTAAATATTTCTGTTTTTTTGCGTAGAGGTTTTAACTCCGGAGGAGCTATTATTGTCGGTCCTCAAATATTTTATATAGATCTAGCATTGGCATCTACTCCTCAGTATAAACAAGTTTTTGAAAATGGAAGTTCAATAACAAGAGTTTCTGAAGGTTCTTATATTCTTGTAGAAAATTTACCTGCAAATATCTTTCCGGGACAATATACAATTGCAATAACCACAACTTTAAATGGAGTTTTTGATATAAAAGAAATTCCACTTACAATTCAAAAGGGAGCTACCAAACCAGAAGATTGGAGTTCAACTCCAAATTACAACAATTATTCAATGGTAGATAAATCTGTTTCATTGAGTGAAAAATCAAAATACAGACAAATCGGTCAGTTTGAAACAAATAATATTCTTTTGATAGGTCATACAGATGCAATTGAACCTTATGGTATACAGAAAATAAGGTCTATACAAGAGGCTGTAGATATCTTGAGGGCAGATTACAATTCCCCTTTACTCAGGGGCGTTTTTGACGCCTACAGTTGTGGTGCAAGAGATATATACATTATGTCTTGTGGATATATGAGTGAATATGTGGAAAACGTTTTGGAAAGAAATGTAAAAATCTTTCAAGATATTACAAATGAAACTTTTAGTTTTTATGAAGCATATTATCACAGACTAGCAGAATGCTATATCTTAATAGAACAATATGAATTTATAGATATAATAGTTCCATTAGAAACATCGATGATCAATACTGGGACGGTTAATTTTGTAAATCAGTTGTCTTTTGCATGCAATGGCATACAAGAGAACACGGGCGAAATAACAATTGGGATTATTGGCTCAAGGAACCAGGGCATGTCAAGCGAGGACATATCCACGCTGTTGTCAAAAGATTTTCAAATACCCAACTCAATTGATTTCAACGGATATATAACAAAAGATTATGGAAAGCATCTACTTCTTGTTTATGGTGAGGTTGTGTTTAATCATAAGCAAATGGAAAGATCATATACATCGTCGGTTGCGGCAGCAGTAGCTGGAATGTTGAGTTCGACCCAGGTTAACATGGGTTTAAGTAAAAAAAGAATTCCCTCCGCGCTATCAATACATGGAAATGATCCAAACTCAAGTGAAGTGAGATCTCTATCCGAAAAGGGAATTAATTGCATAACCAGAGGAGGAAGATCAAGAAGATTTGGTGGACAATATGATATATACTTATCTGGAGATTTAACCAAATCAATTAGTGAAAATTTTAAAGATTCCTCGAACGTAAGACTTGCAGCCATGCTTATAGGAGAAGTACAGGCAATAGGAAATAATGCTATAGGAAAATTTAATTATCAAAAAGCAAGTGGCACGGTAGATTCTCTTTTAAAATACTTAAAACAATTAGATATAGTCAGAGATTATCAGTTAGAAATTTACGGAGATAAGCAAGAAAAGGGCAAGATGTACTATAATATTACAGTTCAATCATCAAGAACTTTAAGAGAAATTTCTTTTAATGTAGCTACGGGTAAAGGTGTATAATGCCACAAAATCCTATTAGATTTCCAGTTCCAAATGTTAATGAAATTAATTACAATAGGCTTGGTGGTCCACCCCTTCAAGCTCAAGGTAATTTAACATATATAGAATTTATAACGGTTGTTAAATCGCTTTGGGAAAACGCATATCCAATGATTAAAATTAAAGCTGTACAATCCGGCGACTACGCAGAATATCCCGTAATAGTTTACGGGCTGGAATTAAAGAGGGCACATTCTGTAGAGCCAAAGCCTAAAACCAGAATATCACCAAGTGAAAACGTCGCAATATATGGCCAAAGATTTCAAAATATAATATCATTTACAGTGATAACGAAATCAGAATCAGGCAAATTAAAAGGAGCTTTAGCAAGATATTCTGGTCCAGAAGCAGCCGATAAAATTATGGAGACCTTTGAGGACTTCATGCTCGAGCACACCCCAGTTTTTAAAAGGTTGGGAGCGTCTGAATTTGTCTATGCTAGAAGGCTTTCCGATTCTGAGCAAAGTAGGGAGTCAACGGACATCTGCCAGAGAACTGTAACCTATATGTTAACTACCGAAAAGCTAATGGGTATGGAAATTGAAAAGATTGAAAAGATAGCGATTGATGTAAGAAGGTATATGGCTTATGAAAAGGAAATATGGGACGATTTTTATGACTTTGACAATAGTGCAACACCCAACTATGAAGGAACCGAATTAAATATAATTGATCTTCATCAGGGTGCAACTCCCAATTCGTAACAATTATATTCTAGTTTGTTTTGAGGGTCTAGTCATTACTATAAATACGAAGTAAAATATATTGTCGCTGCAAGCGGAGGTTTAAAAGCTAATGGCTCTACCAGGTGTAAAAACAATTATTAAAGATAGATTTTATAGCATCTCTCGTCAAGACACTCCAGTCGGACCAAGAGTTGCTCTCATAGCCAAGAGAAGTACTTCCGATGGCACAGGTAATGTCAAAGATTTGGATGTTGTTCAAGCAACTTCAGAAGAAGACGTTATAACAGCATTTGGAATAGACTCAGACGTTCATAGGGGTTATTTTGAGCTCTTAACAGGCGGTGCAGAAAGAATCCACATCGTGCCCTTGCCAGCCGATTCAGTATTTAATCACACAACAGGAGCAATCACCAGCGCCACTTATGCAGCATCTGGTGGTGGCAACGTCTTCGATGCAGCTTTTGAGGCAGTAGAAGCAGCGCAGCCAGACATAGTTGTTCCTTGGGGGCGCGGTTCTCATCCTTATGAGTGGGAGAATCCAGCAACTCCTAGCAATGATCCAGAGTTTGGTTTCTATGCAAATAACGGAACCGGCACAGCTAGCTGGGCGCTAAAGGTTGCAGGAAAAGTACAGGATATTTCGGAGAACTCGCATCCGTGCATCGCCGTAATGGGAATTAAGCCATACGTTGGTACGAGTGAGTTCATGACACCATCGCAAGTGTCAACGCATATTTACAATTCTGGAGCAGGTCCGTCAAACCTTATATCAAGATCATCCACTTCAATGGAAGAAATTGGAAGACACGTTGTGGTCATAGCTTCTGAGGTTAAGCCAGTCAATTATGATGCAGACTGGGGATATGCAAACGGTGCAACAACATTTGCCGCCGCCATAAGTAGAATGTCTTCGTTTACCTCACCCGTGAACAAGACGGCTTACAACGTTGCCTCTCTCAGGTACAACCCGTCAAGAGTTCAGCAGGAAAAACTTGCAGATCTTGGCGTGAACTTTGTAGCCTTAAACTTCAATAAGATTCCAGTCTTTGTTGAGGGTCTTACAATGGCTTCCGGATCATCGGACTATACCAGAATATCAACAGTAAGAATTATCACGGAAGCATCGCTTCTTGTGAGACAAGTGTGTCAGAAGTTTGTTGGTGAACCGTCGACATTGCAAACACGCAATTCGATGGAAACCGCAATTACTTCCGCACTGCGCGGCATGCAACAAGTAGGTGCCTTGCTGGACAGTGACTTTACAGTAAGTTATTTTCCGGCTCAAAACAAGGCGTTTGTTGACCTCGTGCTGACACCAGCATTTGAACTCAAGAACATTGAAGTTCAAGTAGCTGTAACAATATAAAAACATTAATTAATATACCGAATTGGAGGGTATAAAATGGCAGGTGCAGACTATTACGACAATGCGGTTAATAAGTATCTAAATACTTACACCACATTTTCAGGCGCAGATATAGTTGCCACTTTTGGTGGCGTTGAAATCGGCGCACTATCGGGAATTACCTTTTCTGTAACAAGAGAAAAGGCCCCAATCTATACAATGGGTTCACCAAACCCAAGATCTTTCTCAAGAGGAAAGCGTGGAATAGCAGGATCTCTGATATTCACGGTGTTTGATCGTCCGGCTCTTTATCAAATGCTGGAAGCAAATCACCAAAAAGATAACGCCCAAATGTTCTACACAAGAAGACACAATACTCTTCCTGGGGATGTGGGACATAAGCGCGGTATTGCAGAGTTCTCCTCTCAGGACTCAGATATCGTATCGCAAGTTCCGTTCTACGCAGACCAAATTCCACCCTTTGACATAACGATCACTTTTGCCAATGAATATGGGCAAGGTGCAGTTCGTTCAATCTATGGATGTGAGCTTTTGAACGAAGGTTCAGGCGCATCGATGGATGACATTGTCATTGAGGAAACAATGACCTACGTAGCAAGAGAAATTGGTCCGATGTACAGAATAACCACGGATCAACTTGCAAATGGTAAGTTCAATACTGGAGACCTCAAGGACATCATCAATAGAGATACTGTCTCTGAGGCCGGACTGAATCCAAAGATAATCAGACCATAAGTATTAATTTACTTCAATAATAATTCGTAGGCGGGGAAGTTGATAAGGGTCTTCTTCCCCGCTTTCGCATTTATCAAGAGGTTATAAATGAAAAGAATTGATGCTCTTCCGGTATCCAACTTTGGTCGCGGGTTTAAAACTCCTTACGACAAAGACGCAATGTCAAAGGCAAGAATTGAAAGAAACTTGCCGGATCCATTTTCAAATATGTCTTTTGCTGGGACAGATATAACTGCAACTATAGTTGTGCCAAATATAGATCGAACAACTGGGGAAAATGTTTCATCAAATTCAGTTGACGTATTAGAGCTGGCAGAAATACAAACAATATCTTATTCAATACATAGAGAGAACTCTCCAATTAGAACAATAGGCCACGTTAATCCCAGGGGTTTTGTTAAGGGTGGAAGAACAATAGGTGGATCTTTAATATTTACCGTTTTTAATGAGTATGCGTTTTATAGAATAAAAGAATTTAGACAGATAATGGCAGAGACCGGAACATTCTTTGCCCCGTTAGCCGACATGCTTCCGCCATTTGACGTTGTGCTAACTTTCTTTAATGAATATGGACTCGGCGCCAAAATGAAAATATACGGTGTTACAATTATAGACGAAGGTCAAACGATGTCGGTAGATGACCTGATAACTGAACAAACCTATATGTTTATGGCCAGGGGAATACAGCCGTTAATTTCTATGGAAAACGACCCAATGCTATTGGGGTCAGAAGAACAAGCTGTCTATAGAGATAAGCAAAAGAATTTTTATGGCGAAAATAAGATGAAAGAGTATACTACATTTATAGATAGAATTAGGAAACCATAAATGCCAGAGTCAGTAAACTATCACAATATTATTGGCAGAAAACCGTACAGGCCTTTTAGTGCGTATATTCCTCCAGACCTCGCCGCTGATCCAAATACCTTAAAAAGTTTTACGCCGCTAGATGAAGATATAGATCTTAGATGGGGTGGAGAATCAGATGATGAAAATAAATTCAACACGTATTACGATTATTACTTTAGTGGAGAGGATGTAAAGATATATATTGATGGACTATTTGATGCAAATCACGAACTTGATATAGCATCTTTTAGTTTTAGTATAAGACAAGAAAAATCTCCGCTATACGGATTTTGGTCATACAACTTCGATGCCGTCATGACAGGAACCAGACTTATACAAGGGGAATTTGTAATATACACAAGATATCCGGGAAGAATGAGGGAACTCTTATCGAGAGCGGCAAGAAGAAGAGCTCGTTTTTATTCAAATCAACCAATATCTGAAATACAATCTTATTTAAGAAGCAATATGGAAGACGAAAACGATGAAAAAAACATTCAAAAATATTGGGGAGAAAATAAATTAGATAGAGTAAGTTCCCTAGATAGACTTTCCTATGATGGTCCACAGTCAGATTCAAGAAACATTTTTAGCTCTCATCCACCATTTAACTTTATAGTGAAGCATCTTACCCAGGAGGGGTCGGTAACAACGGTTACTAACAAGGCGGAAACAATAGACAAAACAGAATTTGAAACAATTGATAGATTAGCATCACTAGATATCAATGATAGATTAGTTCAAAAAAGTCTTTCAAAACCGATGGATATAGTTCTTCAAAACATACATCTACTTTCAATGGGCACTTCTTACACGCCAGGTGGAACTCCATTAATGGAGGCATATCAGTTTTTGGCAAGAGACATGTACATATCTGATGGAAACTTAAAGACTCCCCCGAATGTTACCGTTACACAAAATGAACAAGAAGATTCTAAACCAACTAAACCGAACAGAATTCAAATTCCTCCAGATCGCCTAGAGCTTGCAACAAGAAAAGAACTATCAAAACTTTATGATACAAAACCAAGATAAACTGTGGTATAATGTATGAAAGGATTTAAAACAAAATAGGAGAAATCATGCCTCAGACTGAAAGAAAAGTTACAATACAAAACAATCCCGAAACCGCAGAGCAACTTTCTGCCATCGAAGTGATTGATATAGTTCCGGAAACTGATATAGTTTCGGAAGAAGTGCAGCCCCCGTTTCAAGAGGCGGCAGAAATAATGGAACAATCTGCAGATGCGCCTTCCGCCGTAGAAGATCTTCCCGATGAAGAATTAATTTGGCCGGGTGGTCCAACTGCGGGTCAAATCAAACTTTGGAAAAAGGAATATGGCGATGTTTATGTTACCTCAATTACTTACGATAAGCACGTTGCGTGGAGAACGTTGAATAGACTAGAGTATAAAAATCTTATGAAAAAAATGGGTCAACTAGTTCAGGCTGGTCAATTAACTGAATCGGAAGCTTCTCTTTGGAATGAAGAGTCTATTTCGGAAATATGCATATTGTACCCAGCGTTTGACAAACAATCTCTTGTCTCGGAGATGGCAGGACTACCTTCGTTAATAGCTCAGGAAGTTCTTGAAGCATCTGGATTCCAGGCATTAGAGGTGCGTCAACTCTAATACATTGCTGCTATGTTGACTCCGGAACAGTTGTATAAGCTCAAGCAAAAATTTCGGAACTGTTTTTGAGACAGCATTAAAAAACCAAACAGTAATATTTAGGGAACTCACGTTTGCGGAATTTGATAAAATATCTGAGCATCAAAATTCGGGTCAATCAACCGAGGACATTGAAGAGTTGATTATTAAATCAGGCGTAATATATCCTAATGATTTGAATTTGGATAAATATCCTGCTGGTCTAGTTTCTGCATTGTCTGAAGAAATACTTTCTGAATCAGGTTTTGCGGATCCAACAAAAGCAAAAGCGGTGCTTCAGCAAAAAAGGGAAGAAGCTTCTCAGGTTAGAAGCTTAATGAAGGCTTTTGTTTTGGCTACTATAACATCGTATACTCCAGAAGACCTTGATAATTTGACTTATCCAAAGTTGGCAGAAAAGGTGGCTTTGTCTGAAAAAATAATTGAAATACAACAAGCCGTACTGGCAATAGAGCCAACTAATGTTTCCTTGAAGCTTATAGATCCGCAAGAAGAGGAACAAAAAGAAAAGGACGCTGCCGAAAAATATAATAAATCAAGAAAAGACGGTGAAGCAAAATATCAAGATCCTATTGCACGAAAATTATGGGGTTCAAGATAATTAGAGGGGAATAGATGTTTAGGGACAGATCATCTCTTGTAAATATTGGCTATGGAATAACGTCTAGAGACGTACCTGCAGTCAATAAAGAAGAAACTAATCCCAATCCAAATTCTGGCCTTTTGTCCAGGGCACTTGAAGACAAACCACTGCTAAAGTTTGCTGCAACAACAGTAATTACTCTTGGTGGAGCATATATTGCCAACAACCTTTTGAGAAAAGGTGGAGTTAGGTTATTAGAGAAAATACAAAGATCTGCTGATTCCGGCTCTCGAGTCGGCAGAAGGTTTGTAGAAACAGCTTCTCAAATCAAAAGAACCCTGGATGAATTAGAGGGCTTAAACAGATTTGTTGCCGATGGAGTCGACCCGTATGAAAGGTTAATTAACCGTTCCGCTGACGGAAAATTAATTAAACCAACTCTTACAAAATTAACGGGAGACACATATGTTTCTGACGGTGCAAGATGGATGTCCTCATCTGAGTACAGATCTCTTAGAAGTGGAAGGGATCCAGTTGCCGTATGGGACTACAGAGATGAAATACAGCAAAGACTTGCAAGAACTGCGAGGTCCCTGCCCTTAACTCTACCAAGCGCCTACTTTACACAAAAAGCACTTACAGAACCTCTAACTGGTCAACCAGACGAAAAAGACAAGGTAAATTGGTATAATCCCGTAGACGTAATAACAGATTTCGTCAAACAATCTACGTTGAACATAACGAATCTTTTGCTGCCGCAAGGCCTTGCTGGTGCGGCAGTGCAAAGAATAAAATCTTTGGTGGATTACCAATACTTAGATTATGATTTTCCGCTCACACCAATGCAAAGAAGGGCGGGTCAAAGATTTGCTGATGTTAAAACCTCCCTAAAAGCTCTTGGTCAAGACTCGGAAAAGATACTAGCACAGGCAGCCAGAATATCAGCATCTGCTGGATACGCGTTTGATCAGGCGGAATCAGAAGCCAAGAGAAGAGCTGGTGGTGGTCTTGTTTTGGCTTTACGCGATGCCAGAAGGGGAGCAAGCGCAGCTGCAGCAGCATCAACTGCCGCTGGAGAGGGTAAGCTTAAAAGGGCTGGTAGGGTATCGCAAGCATATCTTTTTGGCAACAATTCTCCAGGAGGAGTAGCTCCTACTCTTGGTGCGGTAGATGGTATTCCCGCCATAAGAGGAATAGCTGTCAGAACAAGAGCTTTTACAAGAGATTTTTCTTCTGCGAGAAGAGCATATGATGTCATACACGGTGCAATGGCATACGATGAGGCACTAAGGGCAGCACATCCAAATCCAACCGAAGCAAGGAGAATGCTGGACCTAACCATATCGAACTTGCGATCAAGGCACAAGAGTAGAATTTCTACTTTTGCACAAGCAGCTTTTAGGTCTTCACAAAGCATTGATCCCGAAGGCGCAAACGTACCTGATACAAAGGCAAATTTCCGTTTTGCATTTGAGGTTAACGAATATGGAAGAATGGTTGAGGACAGACTAGTTGCCTTTGGCGCAGATAGAACATCGGCAAAGAACATGGTTTCTGGACTAAAGATATCTGGCTTAAATACTACAAAAAATATATCACAAAGAATAACTTTTGGTATTTCAAGCATCAATTCTACTTCAACTGACGATGACAATTTTTTCCAGATACTTGTCAACAGGGCCAATAAGGAACTAAAGGGTAGGGGTAGAAAGCTTAGCGTAGATCAAGCAAAAAGAGCATTTGCCACAACGGATGCTATTTTCCAAGATCCTACATTCAGAGAAGGCCTTGCACAAAGAGGTCAAATTCTTTATGATACAACAAGAAAAAACATAATAGTTCCTGCAGCCTCAAATTTGGTTAGACCGCAAAGAGCACTCTATTCCGATTTTGATGGACCAATTAATGCAAATAAAACAGACTATTTAGCTAGAAAAACTGCTCAAAAACTTGGCATTCAATTAACAAATAGTTTTGGCGACCTTGTTGATGGAACAGTCATATCCAGGGAATTGGCCAAAAGGGGAATAAATTCTACTGACACAGAGCAATTGAGAAGTTTCTTAATTGATCAAAAGTTAATGACGAGGCCGTCCGATGTTGGCGGTTTCAACATATTTGGTTTGAAACAAGTAACCGTAGACAAAGCTTTTGATCAGGGCATACTGCGTGGGCTCAGTGAGGATGAGCAGAGGGAAGCCAGGCGCTTATTTGGTGAAATTGCCATGCAGGACCCGGTATCTAGAACTATAGGTTTTTCTACTGTCAGAGGAGTTTATGAGGGGGTTAGTGGAAACATTATAGATACGACCCCAATAACGGGTGCGGCGCAGCGAATGGTTAGAACTCTTTCTCAGGATGTTGGTGTTCCTTTTGTAAAATTTAATCCTCTGCAGATGATTGGTTTGGGTGGACCAAGAAGAACCGATCCTTTCACTGAAATTCAATTTCTTCCAGGAATATCCAGGCAAGATTTCCTAGGTGGAGCAGGAGAGAGCGCACAGGTATATGCGTGGGTAAAACAAAGAGGTGGAATGTTTGGAGCCGTTGGAAACCTCTTTGCCATAAAAGAGAGTTCTAGCAGTGAATCAATAAAGCAGATTCCCGGATTGTTTAAGGCTATATCTTCAATTGATACAGATATTTATGCAAGAGCTACCCGATTAGCAACTGGTCGTAGATCTTATAGAGATTCAGAACTTGCAGCTGAAGCAAGCGGTGAAAGTTTGTCCAGGGGAGAAAGAATAAGATCAGCCTTCGATATAGACGAAGAGCAGCCAAATTCTATACCTAGAAGAATTGGTAGATTTCTAAATAGAAAATCTGATATAAGAAATGAATCAACTCTCACTAGATTGATAAATCAAGGAGAAATAAGATTGAGGGGTGGCAAAGCCCTCATATTGTCTCAAACAGATGAGGGCTTACCTCAGGTTATTGATGAAACTGGATCGGTTATGTTCGATGCAGACGAGACAGCAAGTGCATTTGAATCATTCAGATTATCTGCTCAAGGAAAAGCTACAGATCTTAGATCAATGAGTGCAATCGAAGATGTGATGGGAGTAGATGCAACTCTAAGAGTTTCAGATAAATCTGGACATGAATTAATTGATATTGGTAAAGAAGCTCTTAAAAAATTTGAGGATTCTAAACTAGGATTAACCAGTCGCGGAATTGACATAACCGGCTTGTCTAGAGCTTCAAGGGCACTAGAAAGACAAATTCAAGAATCTGCAGCCACATCTACATATATATCGACCACATCCACGTCTACAATTACAACAAGACAAGATTTCTTGAGAAATATGATCCACAAATTTAATGTGGAACTTCAGGCGCATGAAGAATTTGGTGGAAATCCAGTAGAAGTAGCCAAGAGAATAGAACAGGTTCTTAAATCACTGAAGGAATCTGGACATATATCAGCAGCTCAACTAAGTGAGGCGAGAGCCGCAGCTCTGGGAACAGTACTGGAACTGAGTGCGTATGGATCTTATGCATCGACTACACAAAGAGGTAGAATAGCCAGTTTATCTCTTGGAAGTATAATGAGGCAAAAGGGGGCAGATCCGGATTTCGCAGCTGCTCTTGGAGGATTACTGTCTCCATTCACAACACAATCGATATCAAACGTCAACGCCCAAGGCGCTGGAAGACTTGCAAACCTAATAAGGCCTACGCTAAGAAGAACTTTAGGTGCCGCACCCTATGAATTAGGTCCAAACGCAGTTAATCCGCTCGGCAATATGGGGACTACATTTGTTCCGACTTTTGAAACAGTGCTAGACAGGGCATCGAGAGGGGAAACTAGCTTCACAAAAATTGCTGGAAATGTACTGGGAATAACATCTTATAGAGATCAAGATGCATACAGCACCGCATCAATTCCATCAATTCATTTGTCTGAAAGATTAAATAGATACTTTGAAACTGTTGGACTAGGATTGCAACAAGAAGAATCAAGAGGTCCTGTCGGAGCATTTGTTGGTGGATACGGGATGAAGCGTGTCCTACCGCTGATTGCTGGAGCAACCGCACTGATGACTGCTGACAGAACTTTGGGAGGAATGGTTAATGAAAGAGATCAAAGAGGAGAGAAGGTCTATTCTCCTTTCTTTGGCACAAAATTAGCAAGGGGAGCAGTTGAAGTTCAATCAGCTTTTTCTGGAATAACTCCAGGAGGAATGGGATATGCAGAAAAGAAGGAGCAGTTATTAGAGGGTGAGGTTCCGGTAAAACAGGGTAGATACTGGCCACTTGGAGTTACCCCATTTGAGGGTGGCAAAACAATGTACTACAGACCCTCTTATTACAGAAGGTTGACTTCTGGATCTGTATACACTTCGGACGCTTTTGGATCCCCATTGGAAAAATTTGGATATGGATATGATTTTTCTCCACTGCGACCATTTGATCCCTACAGGTTTGAAAGGGAGCATTATTTTGACAGGCCATATCCTGTAACTGGAGAGTATTTCACTGGAGCTTTTGGGCCAATTACACCAGCATTGAATATGACGATTGGCAGAGTTTTGAAGCCACAAGTTCAGATGCACTCTCAAGAAACACAAGGATCATTATCACAATACATTCCTGCGGGTTATTCTGGCGCATATAACCCTTCTGGGTTAATATCCTCAGGAAAAGTTGCTCCGGTAATGGGATCGGCAGTTTCCGGATCGTCAGGAACACAGGTTTTTGGTTCCGGAAACGTCGTCGGTCTTCAGATCGGTAATTATAATAATCAAATATCATCGAACATACAACCGCTGAATACCGCTAGAAATATTTCGTTCAATCAAATTGGTTCAATCAATGCAGGTTATGCAGATTCTAGATTTATGCGCCAGAGACCCGGCCAGCAAGTTGCCGGCATGCAACCAATGCTTTATGGTCCTCCTCCTGTTTCTGGATATATTCCTCCGAACATTGTTGCTTCGGCAAGACCTATATCTCAGGGAGGTTTTCAGTATCAGGGATCTGAGTTTGGATATAGAATGCAGGAAATGGCCGGATTGTATGGATTCGGTTTTGCCAACATAAGAGAAACCTTTGGTTTTGGTAGATCTGATTTTGAGCCAACTCCACCAGTACTTCAATCTGCGTCTAAGGGCTATGGGATGGGAAGATCTTTCTGGGATTTAAATCTTGGTGGACTTGGAGACGTTCCGGCAGCAGAAGCGGGAATGGAACTTTCTGAAATTACAAGAAGATTTATTCCAAGAGAAAGAACAAACGTAAACTATTTAAATCCAATTCAAAATACAATGGGCATGAAATACCCATTTCTTCCGGGTTCTGATTATTTTATAAACTTTAAAACTGGAGATCCGTTCACAAAAGTTGCAGAAGGTGAATTGAGACTTCCCGGAGTAACGTACGAAAGATTAAATCCGGCAAGAAGAGATTATACAAGTCCGGTCACTCAACTGGACATTTTGGGAGACGTTGCTCCATACTCAAGAGAATTTAGATCATTAGATAGAACTTTGAATATGGGAGCTCTTGAGCCATCGGAAAGAGTTGAGGTTGAAAGAATAAGGGGACAGGTTTCAGAGACAACAAGAAGAAACACATTTAGTCCGTATAAATATAAGGGCAAATCAGCAGAAGAATTAGATACAACAGCCGGCGTTGCATCGATGTTAAGAATGGGAGAGTATTTAGCCCATAGAGATACTTTCATAAATACAAAGTTTTTTCCAAATAGAACAGCGCAAGAAGATTGGGAAAGAAGAAATGTATATGGATCTACTTTTCCAGAATGGCAAAGCCCGATAGAAAGTTTCATAAAACCAATCTATAGTAAATCTACGCAAAGAAATCCCATTGCATCTGGATTAATTCTTGCTGGAGTTGGCGCTATGTTTGGTAAGACAGCTCCAGCTAGGGCTGTTGGGTCAACGATTGGCTTAACAACAGGATTAGCTTATTCGGCAGTACAAAATACCAGAGAGGCAATCACTGGCGAAAGATTCATGCCCAAGGCAAGAAAAAAACAGCTAGCCCTTGAAGAGTATACTGATATTCTTAGTTATGTAAAAAATAGATCATTAGCCTCGCAAGCAGCGGAATCTGGCGATATGGCTTCAGCAGCTCAATTTTCTCAAGCTGCAAAAAGGACAATGTATGGCGCAGATATTTATGGTGGTTCAATAGACACTCTTTCTTTGGCTGTTCCCAAGAGAAAAAGAGAACATTTTAAATCGATGATACAAGAGCAGGATCCAGAGGAAAGAGAAAGAATATTGTCAACTGCTCCAAGGTTGGAGAGAAGAATTTATCAAGCTGCATGGGGGATGAAAGTAGAAGAAAGGCCTGATTTGGTTGAGTATTTTTCTAGACATGAACTTCCCGATTTGGGGTGGGAAGGCTGGCATCCAAACACCAACATGGATCATGTTAAAGTAAAGATAGGTCAGTCTATGGGCATCAATATGTCTCAGATGGGTTACTATCCTCAACAGTTAAGAGAAGCGAATTTAACCAATCCAAGCTATCCAGGATTTTCCAGAAAAGAAGATCCGAGAATGGTTGCAGCCAGGTTAAGAATGATAATGTCAAGAAATGGAATGTCTGGGAACGTATATCCAGTTTCTAATAGTTCAGGAACTTCGTCAATAAATATATCGTCTGGAGTAGTGTAACATGCCGATAAATGACAGAGTAAAATCAATGAGATCGGTTTTGAGGAGAACTCCTGCATATTCAATAATCAGCGTTCTTGAAGAAGACGGAAAAGTTGTTTTTTTAAATACTGTAACCAATGAAAAATTCGATACATTTCAAAAAGCATTGATTGATGCAGATCTATTAAAGATAGCAGATCATAGGGTGATAGATAGTCTTGGGACTACGACAACGGGGAGAATCGTAGGAGCTGCCGTTAATGCGAATAGAGTGGTAAGAATTAATAGGTATCTTAGCGACGCAGCTAATGCAGACGAGTTAAGAAGACAGGGTTTAGGTCATTTGGTTAACGCAAGTGTGAGTGGAAGAGTGTTCCTTTTTGATGTCAGTAAGGGTCAAACGGAAGAGAAGAAGGTAGCGCTAAAAAGAGTAAGTGATACCATTCAATCAAGATTGCCAGGAGAGTCTTTTATTACTGATGATGGAATTCAGTTATTCAGCCTTAGTCAAACTTTTTCAGATGGATCCAGTGTTATGATAAGCAGCGCTGAACAACAACTTTTACAACAGCTGGCTGGAAGTAGCATTTTCCCCAGAACAACTATTGCGGATTTTTTTGCAGACGTTGGAACAGCTGTTCATCGGATCAGTTCCTGGACGTGCGAACGTAGCACGTTTGATGGGCAAGCTTCCCAAAAGATTACAGTCCGTATTTTCTCCTAGAGATGTTTCTGCTACTGGAGTCGAGATAGAAAGGTTGGTTGCAAGAGGAATTTTAGATAGATCGGTAGCAGATCCAACTGGCAGAACGGGAATTAACTATCTTTATGATGAAGTTGAGGCAATATTAAGAACTGCTGGTGGCGATTATAAAAGTCTATCGTTTGCAGAAAAAGTACTTATAAGAAAAACAATCGAAGGAGCTAGTCCAATATCAAGAAGTCCCCTTCGACTCGTCGGTCGCCGCCGCCCGGCAGGTCGAGCCGGACGCGGTCACACTCGCGCAACGACGGGGTCTCTCACATTCGGCCTGCCGCCAGCAAAATTATCAACAAGTTTATTTGTTCCCAAAGAGGCGAGTTCAGCAGCCGATGCCGCATTCGAATCTATAGAAAAATCACTTCAATTAAGAGATGCAATTCAGTCCGCTGATGGAACAATCGGTTATTTAGACGGAATGGGAGATCTGTCGCAAAGGTTGAGAACAATGATTACAGATGCCGTAGAAGAGCAAAGAATAATTGCTGCCGATATTGTGGCGGGAGTTCCAGGAGCAACTCCAAAGAGCATGTTGAAAATTCTTGAAGAGAGGGCTGCCCTACTTGGACCAGACGATCCAGTGCGTCAATTGGTTTCAAAGTTGGAACCGTCAATTCTGGCTGCTCGTGAGGGTCATTATTTACTAATAAGACCTATTTTACAAGAAATATTAGATGAAAAAATAACTGCGCTTAGCAATATTAAAACAGATCCTTCTATAGTTATAGATGATGATGTTGCTAGAGAAATCGATCAACTTCAGCGGTGAAATTGAAGCCCTGGAAAAAGCTATTAGAACTGGAGACTCAAATCCTGCTAGAGTGGGTCAGTTATTTGAGGGCCAGTTGAAGGGAGAGGCGTCTATTGTTGATGTCGAAAAGGGTCTTTTAGGTGCAGAAGCTGGAGATTTTGCAAAACTCCAAGAGATAGCAGACGACTTAAACGAAGAAAAAAGAATTCGTCGGTGGCACGCTGCCTGACGAACTTCAAGAAACCTTAGACTACGTAGAGAACATGATTCAGACTAGGAATATGTTTAGTAGAAAATTGGCCATATCATCGGTCTCAGCGTTGAAAGAAGAGGTAGGTCAGGCAGACGAATATTTGGCAATGAATATAGCAAAAACACCGGGAAGTGGAGTTTTTAGCGAAGGATTGTTGCTTATGAACGATCCAACATTCATAGCCAGTCCCGAGCGCCAGCAGAGAATGCAGGCAATGATACAGGCTCAACTTGAGTCTCAAAGAAGATTTTTAGAAACTGGCGAGATACCAAAAACAGTATTGGATAATATAAAGCACGCAGCAGCACTTGATATGAGTGGGTATAGTCCATCGGGAAGAGCCTTAGCCCTAGTAAGAAGAAGACAAATGCTTTCAATAGTGGATGCGCTAAAGTCTGGAGTTGATCCAAGAAATATTCCGGCATTGGTGAACATGATTGCGGATCACCATATGAGTCAGGCGTTTACGGGCGAAGGACTGGATGTTAGAGTTAGAATCCCTGATGCTTTCAGATTTAAGATTAGACCTAGAGGTGGTTTAGATAAAACTCTTCCAGTTGATATCGATCAAAGATCTATAACAACGGTTGCGATAGAAAATTCTAAGGGTCAAATAAGGGACCTTCCGTTGGTTAACGCCTCATTTAGAGGAAAACAAATGGTGGTTGCAGATGACATCATGTCTACTTATAAGGCGGCGCTTGGAACCTTTGACATGGACGACTCTGGACTCCCGATTTTGCACACGTACACAGATGCAAGCGGAAGGCAAAGAATAGCTTTTGTAGCAATGCGTGATCCAAAGGGTTTCGAAGAATCTATTTTAATTAAACCTCAACTTGATACGGTGGATTCATTGGACGCATTGCTTCTTTCCGATAGCTCAGATGCGCCTCTAATAAAAGAACAGTTAAGGAAAGCTCAGCAAACACATATCGATGAATTAGTACACAGAGTTTTTGAAGAAACTGGTTATGACATTCATGCAAATGACGCAGTTGATATTACTCTGGAGATATTAAGAAGACCCGATTCTGTTGATCCCGCTAGCGATACAACTAGAGTTCTTCAAGACAGACTTACGAGTCTTAGATCAACCATGATAAGACTTCACGGTCAAAGGGAGGGCGCAGAAAAATTTGATGTACTTACGGAAACGGTTGTTAGGGTATTGAGGGAAGGTATGTATGGTACACATTTGGGAGAGGATCGTGTTGCAATAGCACCAATTAGCCAAAGATTAATTGACACTCTTTCAGAAAGAGCTTCCGCATCAATTAGGGGTAGAGACGTGTTGAGCTCCGCGGCAATCGAAGGGCGGTGGAATTCCAGATATACCAATAGGTATATTTAGTGACCTGAGCACTGAGCAGGGAGCTCCTTATTCTTATTCCAGATATGTTGAGTTGCAAAGAACACCTGACTTGGCGGATCCAGAGCGCGTACAAGATGTTATGAAACAAACTTTGATCAATCTAGGTATTGATCCAGAATCTTTTGATAGAACTGTTCGTGCAGATGGCGGATCGGCAATTGGTGATTTATTCCGAACTGATGCAGTGGGTGACGCTGCAAGAGCACGCCATGGACTAAGTGCGGAAAGGGTTTATGCTGCGGGTACGCAATCTATTTTACAATACTCAGAACAACTTAAAATTGCCGCCCTCACAGATCCAACAGCATTCGATAAATCGCTAGGTGTGACGATTAACAGAACTATATCTGCAAACTTTCTAGCGGCACAATTGTCGAAGTCGGATGAATTGATTGATACAGCCAGAGCCCGTTCTGACACACTTGGAAGTGTCGCTGAAAATATACTGAAAGACAAGACAGCAATATCTGGAATTGTAGCGCCTTCAGATTTCGTCGACCTGATAAAGCAAATGACTGGAATGACCAGGGTTAAGAAGTTGGCAACAATTAGCGACATTTCCACTGAGGCCGGCAAAATAGAAATGGCCAGGCAGCGATCTGCTTATGAAGCAATAGCAAAATATGTCAATGAGGAGAACGCTGAAGCGATAGGCGAAGGGAGAATGGTTGGGGCAACTGCGGACACTCTTCATGATTATTCAATATCTCCCGCCGCAATTGCAAAAGCCAATCTTGAACAACAAACTAAAGAATTAGCCAGACAAAGAGCTATTATGTTATCACTGGGCACAACTGCAGACGATTTACCAGGATTTGATCCGATGACTATGGACAAGGGCGGAAGACTGATTAAAGACGACATAATTCGAATGAAAGATGTGATGTTGAAGGAACAAAAAAGAGTTTTGGAACAATTAAGAGGAGCTGGAGCTGATGTAACAAGTCTAGAATCTTCAATTAACGAATTGCAAAGCGCTAATTTTGATCAAGTAAAACAAATCCTTAGAATGGGAAAAAATTTAATTCCCGAATATGGTTCCGTAACAACAGCTCACAAGATAGCTATGGAAGGAAAAGACGCGTTGAGCTCCGCATCGATTAAACCAACTAGGAGTCTTATGGCCCAAAACAGAGCGGTTGCCCACCCAAGATATGTAGAAGACGCAGCCAGTTTTTTGAGAACAAAAAAAATAAGAAGTTTATTTAATGAATTAAAACAATTAGAAAAACAATTAGAAAATCTCGAAATAAAAAAACCAGTAGGGGTGTTGACAACGCAGGCAAGGGAAGTTAAAATAGCAATTAGACAAGAGGTGGCAAGGGGTTTGAGGGTAATTTCAGATATTCACAGTGGTCCTGGAGTAAATGTTTTGGATATAGTTGACACTATTGAGGCGGAACTTCAAAGCCAATTCGGTGGAAATGCACATAAGTTTATGCAAGGTTTTGGTCTTGAGGGTGAAGAAGATCTAATGATTTCGCTTCAACTACTTGCGGAGAGAAGAAGGTTGGCAAGATCAGTTACGTACGATTCTAGGGCAAGGGGATTGGTTTCTGCACAATTGGATATGATTAGAATACCACTTCCAAGCACGCCTGATCTTATGGATGTAACCCCAAATCAAGCCAGAGATCTGTTGAAGGGCATACCGATGCCATATGATCCGTCCCGAACCTATAATATTACTGATGAAAATTTAAGATCCTATCTAGAATTGATAGCAGATGAAGATCCAAGTGTTGGCGCCACAGGAGAAAAAAGGACATCTGCCACAAGATTGGCATCAGAGGCTTACGCGGAAAGACGTCGCATAATGGCAGACAGAGAGATTGCGCAGGAGACGACAGACATAATGGAAAGAATGGGACGAGCTTTGCCGCTAGATCCGTCCGAGGCAGCAGAACTTACGTCAGAAATGGCGGATGAAATACCACGACCAATAGGTGAAGTCATTGATGTAGCGAGAAGTCCATATAGAAGAATATCGGAAATGTTAAGAGATAATGCAAGTTCGTTGAGAAGATTGGTTGATACAAGGGGGTTTAAGGCAACTGCGTTGGGTACAATGGCTTTGATAGCTGGAAGTTTTATCTATCAAAATAGAAAAAATAAAGATCACACACAAGACGCAGTAACCGGTCCACCCCTAATGCCCGGTGGTAATCCGTACGAGCAGGGATATCCGGAATTAAATTTTGCCCAACAAGACTCAAATATCCCAAATCGCAGCATTGCAGGGATGCAATATAGAATAAATACAACCGGCTCCATGCAAGATTTAAATAGACTTAGAGGCTTGTTTGGGGATGTTGTTGACGGCCCTATAAACGCTACTATGTATGATGGACTCCCTATGGCGGGTCAAGATCCTTACCCAGATCTCGCTTCTAGATTTTAGGTGTTTAAATTATGATTTTAGGTGTAGGTCAACAGAACAAGAACCTTTCAGATGCAGCCAATAAAAGAATAGATACCTCCCCAAGAACAAAAACTTCAAATGCACTGGCAGCAAAAATCTCCAGTTCAAAATCAAGTGGATCTGAACAAAGTTCTGTGGTTCATTCGTCAAGATCCTCCCTTTCTGAATCAAAACCGGATCCGGTTAAGGGTTCTAAAGAAGGACTTATGGATTCCGCATCGACCACAATTCAAATGTCCGGCGATGGTTATGATGATCCTAAAGTTCAAAAAGCCAGATATGAAGCAGCAGAGTTAGGTTTTAAACAAAAATTAAATATATCAAATAAACTTAATTTTAATTCAAAAAAAGATGGTATAATAAATAATCAAAGCTCTAAATATAATTTAAACAGTTCAGCAGGTATGCTCAAAGATCATATGCAAGCAGATAGTATGTTAGGTAGATAATGCCAAATCAAGAAACGGATTTTCCATCCGAAGAACCAATAAAGAGTTGGCAGCTTTACGAGGACTCTGATTTAGCACCATTATCTTCTCTGTTTAGGGAGATGGGAAATGACAGGAGCTTTTGGAGTAAACTTAGTGGAGGGTTCATAGATCTTGGTCAAATAGTTGCATCAGCAGCAGTTGGATTTCGTTGGACTCCAACATTGTCAGGCACAGAAGAAGTACAAAGAGATCTGAAAGATCTTGGTAATTTTACTGAACAAGATTTTAAAGGAGATAACGATTTTTTTATTAAATTGACGAGCTTCAGAAAATCTGAAATGGCTCATATTAAGGATGAAAAAAATAGAAAAGTAATCTTTGAAAAAATTAGTCAATCAGGATTGTTGGAACTTGCACAAATGGCAGGAGGAATTCAGGCATTTGCTAGACAAAGATTTTTAAGTGAACAAAATTTGCGAAAGTCAGCTGGACAATTCAGTGATCCAATTAGAGATACTTTTTGGATGGAAAAACTTGTTGCCGCAAAAAACTTCTTTTATAAAGATCCTTTTGCCTTGGCAACAGTGTATAAATATTTTCCAAATCTATACAGATTGTATATAACCGCGCTTGCCGCAACGGCAGATTATGGATATTCAGAGGAAGATCCATTAAACAATCATAAGCAAATAATGGAAAGTATGTTTAAGGCTTTTGGAACAGATGAGGAGGGTAATGCCACCTTTAAGCCCATATGGGCAATTGACAATTTCTTAACCGCTGATAGAATAAAAAATCAAATTGAAAAGATGACGTTTCCTTCTTCTAGGCCTCCAAAAACTCCGGACATATTTCATCTTAGAATTGGAGCCTCAAATTTTTATGTTCCACCTGTATCCATTAACGTTAATACCGGATTCAAAACCGGGAGCTTAACTGGCCGGCGCAATTAGGCAAAAGAGTTCTCCAAAATTTAATTCTGGATACAGGGAAACGACAATAACAATGCAATTGTTTTTTCCAAACTATGAAGAAATATGGGGAATATCGATAGATGATGCAACAAGGGTAAGTCTGAAATCTAATTTTCATATCGATTTTAAGGATCCTCTACATGAAGAAAAGATTGATAAGTTTCTATCTTCCTTGCGAGGCTTGGTAGCCGCGTTCAAGTATGCGCCGATACTTCCAATAAAAAATCATTATCTTAATTCGGTTTTTGATATTACTGGAGTGGCATTATCTTCCATGAACATATCTACGGTTCCGAATTATCCTTTTACTCTACAGGTTGATCTAGAATTATTACAGTTTAATCATAAGCCATTCTTGCCAATGATAAAGGACTTTAATCAGGCTGTTGATTGGAGTAAATTTAGATATTACATGGGAAGAGCAGCGGGATCTCTTGCCAATTCTGTTAATGCAGAATTCTTAATAAAAACAGCCGAAGAACAAAAAGCCCCCATAGATCCAAAAATCTCTACGACCTCATTAACCGCCGACAATAGAGAGATAGAGGTAGAGGAAAATTTGATGTACGGGGAGATGACTCCGTATGCAAACGACGTATTGACTACAAATGTTTACAATGATTGGATTAATGGCAACGGTATTTCCCTCTATATCCCAGCAGAAGTGCAATCAAAGATATTTAGTCCTGACACCTCAATGTTTAGATCTCCAGAAGAAAATGCAATTCAACAAAATAAAAGAGGATTTTGGGATCAGCTATTGGCACAATTTAGTATTACTGTTACAGATTTGGAACTTTATCAAAACCTTGATACCGTTGTAATAAATTCGCTTAACTTAACCTCATCATATTTAGATAAGGAAAAGGCAGCAAGAATAGTTGATGTGGCGTTAGCTGGAGCAAACGCAGGCGACATATACATTGCACTGTACGATGCCATGGCAGCAGACTATATATCTAGAAACAAATTAAGCAACGAAGCTATCGATTACATAAAAAATAGAAAATCTCCTTCCGAATTACAGGTGCCAGCGATGACCACGCCAGAAGAAATGGAGAAACTTAAGAACGATAAGTTTCGCTTGTATGTTTCATCTCAAAGTGTTAGGGGTTTACTAGATCATACAATAAGGGAAAATGTCAAGGCTATTCTTAAAAAACAGAAAAAAGACATAGATGAAAATTCTACTGAATTTGCAAGATTATATGATGTAGAACAGAAAAAGTTTATGGATGCATTTTATGGAATACTTTATAAAAGAATTTATAAAGATGAATCAATTCAAAATCTTTTAGGAGTTCAGTCGGTAAAAGATGCTCAAAAATTGGGTCTTCCGGTATTTACTTTGCGCGAATGGGAAGTTCCGATGATGAAAATAGACCTAGATCCAAACAATATAATAGTAAATTCAGTTAGCCTATCTATGGGTAACAATTTAGCCAAACTCCAATTGCAGATGCAGGATGAACCAACGTTTCAGTACATTGGATCCAATGATTCAATGGTCAGTATATCTATGACTATATTCGGTGAATTAGAATTAAAAAAGATTAAAAAAATGTTTGATTTTTTAAGCGGTCTAGCAAGACTAGAACACGCCGCAGGCGTCATAGGATTCATGGGAGTTAAGAACGTAATTTGCGCACTTGCCGGCATAAAGTACGTACTACCACTGAGCTACACCGTGGATACAATACAGGGTTATCCGCATGTTTATAGCGTACAGTTGATGTTAACTGACTTTGATATATTTCAGCAAAAGAGAGAAAGTATAACTTCCGACAGTCAAATAGCGTTGATAAAAGAGTTTGGAACCAAGAAAAATCCATTTTTGCGCCTTAAACAAAAATGGGAATCATTCAACGCTTATCCGGATCTTCCACTGACAATTATGGATGAAGAAAAAAAGATGGTTGTTGGCTCGTTTGATCCTGATTTTTATTTTAGAAGTTTTGAAATGTTTGATGATGATGTTGTTAACAACGTTATTGAGTCGGGCGAATATACTCTGCCCGTAGGAGACTGGCAACAGGAAAAAGATACCCTTCACGCTACACAGAAAGCATATGTATATCAGGTAAAAAAAATACTGATTGAAGAAAATGGTGATATACAAAAAGTAAAAAATTATCTTATAAATGGAGTAAGACTTTCTGCAAATGAAGCAATGAAAATTTTTAGAATATCAATTTTTGACCAAAATAATGAACCGGAATTTGAAAATTCTTTACAATCGTCTAGATTTATAGCGAATAAATATCCAACAATTTGGAAAGATCTTATCGATTCTTTTAAGGATGATTCCGGAATAGATTACAATTTTGAAGATGTAAAATTCAATACCAGATACGGAGTGGTAAAAATCGGAGATGTAGTATCGGGATCTAAATCTGAAATTGATAAATTTAATAAATTAGTAGCAGACAAAATTAATGAAACGAATGGTAAAGAGCTTCCATCTTTCGATCCGGATGATGTAGATCATTTTGGAATAATGCATTTTATTCCAGCAGCAGACTCAAGTGATACCAAGAGAATTCCAGCGATATATCAAACTCCAGATGGAGGATACATCATGGGTTATTCCAACAGGGAAGATGGAAGATTTTATATAGCACAAGACTTCTTGAGAGTTGGAGTAGACGGAAAGGCAATACCGACATCTAAAGTTACAACAATATCAGATACTCAAGTTCCAGAAAGAGACACGCAGGCAAGCCACACGGGAGTCGCTGGAGCTTCTGCGTTAACCGATTACATGAATGCAATGGGCAATTCTGAAAGTGGAAAAATGCAATCTCTGTCGACCGGCGGAACCCATAAGGGAGTTGCAAAACACTGGCAGAAAATGCTTCTAGACACTCAATATAGGGATTTGGGCGGAAGAATGATTAGAGCTTATCCAACCTATATGCTGTGGCTTATTGATGACATGAATTTTTATGCGGGTGTAAAATTATTTGATAATTTTTACGGGCTGCAGTCTGTTATAGATTTCTCACTTGTCTCTTCGGAAGATATTTTGGGAGATACTCTCATGCTAAGAATATCTAATACATATTCAAAATTATCAAAACCCGAAATGACCATTTCATCATTGATTAATGCAGATGGAGCAAGTGTTGGAAGTGCATCAAACGCTGACATCGATAAATCGATATACAATTTATCCCAGGGAACAACTATGATAGTTGAAACTTTGATCAAGAGATCATTAAACCTTAAATCCCACATGAATGCTAGGTATGTAACTGAAATTGAGCATATGAGACTAAAGCCTGGAGTTAGGGTTCACTTGAGGGCGGGATATGGCAGCAATCCTAACTCCCTTCAAACGATATTCAACGGCGTCATTGCTGAAGTGGATCATGGGGAAATAATAACAGTAGTTGCACAGTCAGATGCCGTAGAACTTAGCCCAATAATAAACAGTACAAAGAAAAAGGGTGACAGCGGAAAAATTGACGGAGGAATAAACACAGGATTGTGGATGTCAGAACCCAGAGATCTTATGATACGACTTCTCTCCATGGGCGCCTCAAGGGTGAGGGAGGCCTTTTCTCACGCCATGAGAGGTGCAGTATTTTCTGAAAATAAATTTGGAATTAGACACTTTGGTCAAATACTGTACGCACCGTTGACCGAAGAGGAAGCAACAAAATCTTCTTTGTATAAACAGAGTGTGATAAACGCATTCAATGAAGTTGGTAAAAATCCGATAAGAGGAACAGTTGGCCTTGGATGGAATTCAACTGCCAATTTAATAACTGGAGGAATGCACTTGGGGGCAGCTTCTTTAGCCAATGTCGCCCTAGCGCCAGTGAATAATTTATCAGGAGCAAATATATCTTATAGTGCTGGAACTGATCCAGGAATACAAAGTTTTGGGGGAGCTGTTAGAACACCCTTGGTTGGCGCAATGCAAACAATGTGGGCAAATTTTTCAACACAAAGAGATCTTGAAATATTTAAAAGAAATATATATCCAGGAAACGGAGTTGGTGTAGCACAATTTCTGGGCGGAGATTTAGATGATGGTTGGGCAACAATGGCTAGCATAGATGTATCTGAGATAGACAATAAAAAATTTGGGTATCTTGATAGGTTGTCAAATCAATCGTGGTCTGGTTTAATAGACGCTTCTTCAAAACCTGGAAACGTCGACGCATCAAGTGCATTGGAAAAAGCCACAGAGGGCAACAAGCTGCTTGATATGAGCGGAGCAATTGGAACTTCTCAGGTCATAAGCAGTGCGGTTGCGATAGCTGGAGTTGTAGCAGCACCAAGTCCTATGACTATGGGATTAGGAATGGGTTTAATTAAAACGATGAGTGGTCGCGGTGGAGCAAACATAATGAAAACACTCGGTCTTGTTTCTGATCTTGATGATGACATGTATGATGAGGTATCTTTTAGGGCTCAAACCTACATGAGAAGTGTGTGGGACATGTTTCAGATGTGCGCCAGACTTCTTCCCAATTATATAGTTGCTGTAAGACCATTTGAGGAAAGGTCGACGATATTCTACGGAAAACCTCATTGGCTTTACACCTCTGGCATCATGCCAATTTCAACTGGATTTCCAAATGAAGAAGTTGCAAAAAATAATAATATGTCGATTCCGGGATACGTTGGTCCAGATGACGGGTTGTCACGACTCCTTTATTCTCTGAACAAGGAGTTAGCACCAAGCTCAGACGCAATGGCCTCACTGCAAGCTGGAGAAAATAAACTGTCAGAATCTTTAGCTTCTTTGGCAAAGGATATGATTAGTATGAATGGAGTTTTTAAGCCAGGCAGAAGCTTAAAGGGCACTGTAATAGATCTCAAAGACACTACGAGAAATACGTATTACAAAAATGGAAAACCAGTTTCTCGACTACCAATTAATAAAGGCAGAGTTCAAGTTGGTTTTCACCTACCATTTCATTCTAGTGGCAAAGGTACTGAAGCTGGAATACAGGTAAGAAACACCGATGAATCATTAAATCACAAACAAATACCACAGTTACCAATAAGATACTCTTATCCATTTTTTACTAACAGAGTTTCAGGAGTTTTACCGTCACTAAACTTTGACAGAATATTTAAGGACAATGACGATAGAGAAATAAATACAAATATCAGTAATATAAGATTGATTGCTGATTTCGAAAAAGGCCTAATTTCCAAAAAAGAAGGACAAGAAGCAACCGCTCTTGTGTCTAAAAAAACAGAAGGCTCCGAAGAAACGCTTGACTTTAATTTCAATTTTGCCAATAAACTACAATTTGCAGGAATTGGTCCACTCTTAGTGGGGACAGCCGCCTTTGATCCTTCTGGAATATATGACCCGGAAGCAAGCCTTGGTCAAATCAATGCTTCACCAATTATTCAAATGCCACTTCCAATTATAAGTAAAACCTCCATAGGAGAGGGTGTTAAGGTTCCGGGTAGCATGGGAGGAAGCGGTGAGATTGAAATTCCAGAAAATTTACAATCGTACTACGAAGATTTAGATCCCGCATATGGACTTTTGTCTGATTATTGGCAGCAATTTCAACTCAACTTCACGGAATGGGGAATGCCCGAAAGTGCAGAAGATGAACAATTCTACATAGCCATGAGATGGCCATACAATCCCGTTACGGCAAGAATGGCCATGAAAGATAGGCAGGGTAATCCTTTTGAGCAGGTGCCATCTAAGACAATTCAAGACGAATTATTGAAAAAGTTTCTTGAAATGTATGATATTAAGATGGAAAATTTGGCTGGAACTCCAGATGATTACAAGCAAAGGAAAGTTCTTGTATATAATCCAGAAAAAAGAGTGGCAGTTGTGTGTAAACCGGCATACTTCCTTTGGGGTGAGCAGGAAGTCAATAGTGCTGGTGGTATAGCCGCAATAGTTTCTCCAGACGCTGCATATTATTTGCATCTTTTGATTGATGATAAGGGAAGAATAATTTCACCGATGGAAACAATTGGATCAGTCGACGGCGCATATGGTACCTCAACTCAATGGGAAAAATTATCAATGGTTGAAAAAGGATTGACAGAGTGCATGTTCACGTTTGTGCCGGATTCTACTGAAGTTGGAGTTGTTACAAGCAGTTATGTTCCAGCAAATAGATTTAAGTTAGAAAATTCTAGAATAGGCGATGATGTATTTTTGATTGGCTTTGGTGCGTTTAAACCAGTGGAAGGAAACCTTCCAGAACTACTACCAGGAGTTGCATCTGCTAGACCAGATGGGGTTCCAGTTCATGTTACCGCAGACGCAGCAGAAAGGATATTAAACAATGGAATAAGAAGCTCTACTTCTTACACTTACGCAAGTGATTTGATAGAAGAAAAGACGATGATTGATTGGCAGAGGGAATGGTCAAAAGGCGGTAACTGGATTGGCTACTTTGAATCAATACAAAAAGACAATGGGATAGAAGAGTTGTCTCAAGACTCTTTGTTTAAAAAACTTGAGGAAGACAAGAAAAATGAAACCAGAGAAGAATTTGCTTCTGTATACGATCCCCTTGATAATGTTTCAGTGATTGCAGCAGGATTTTACGACGAAAAATTTGACAACACCGTTAAAGTTATAGCAGGCGGCGGAAGAAAAATAGCAGAGGCACAACAGATATGGGATCAATTTAGGTTTGGTTATCACAATTATGAATCGGTAAAAAATATATTTCAAAAAACATATGGACTAGATCCAGATAATAATGAAGAATCAGATGACCCATTATTCAAAATGATAACAGGAAAAGACAAAATTGTATTTGAGGATTTTAATGCCGATAAAAGCGGATCTGAATTCAATACCTTACTTGGAACCGACTGGATAATGTCGATCAATCAAGCAGCCTCGGTTACATCTGCCGTTGAAATAGCCATGAATGAATATGTTGATGGTGGAGTAAGTGAATTGGATGAAAGCAAAAAACCAATTATAAATAAAGACCAGGGATTAATTGATATATATAATTTCTTATTAAAGAAAAAACTTGATGGACTGATTTCCTTAGTAAAAAACCATTTTCAAACCTATGAGTATGCTGACATAGCAGCAGAACCCGACTTTGATCCAAGAAACATAAAATCCGAAGAAGACGCACTTAATCTTCTTAAAAATATTAAAACACCCAAACAACTTTATCTTTTGTTGGTTGGTATATTCAGGCAGAAACTTTGGTCAGATCCATACGCTAGAGCTTGGCTAGTTTTGAGAGTTGACAAAAAGAGATTCAGCGCAACTGGACTTGCAGCCGCTGTTCAAGTTGCCGTTCCACTTGCTGGTGTCTTTGATCTATTTGGTAATGAAAATGATCAATGGAGTTTTAGGCCGATAGATAATATATTTGCACAGTTTATTAATTATGAAAGAGAATACGCAACCGATAGCAATGCTTTCATAAAGCTACTAAAAGAAAATGCAAAGGCGGGAAACAACGCAGGCAACTGGGTTACCGGAATTATGGAAGATGTTGATAACTTTTGGGATAAAAACATAGGGCCTATCATTACAGCCTTTGACACGGCCTTGGGCAATATGCTAAATATGTTTAGAATGTCAATGGCTCAAATGGGTTATGGTCTTAAGGAGCTTGAAAACTTTACCAAGCAAGCGAACATTCTAAATAAGGCATATAACGACTCTATTTATTATTCACTTGGTAGACCTGGGACCTTGCTCAGGGCCGTTGATAACCCGTTCACCAGAGAGTATGGTGAACCTGTTGTTGAAATAAGGGAATCATTTCAAAGAGTGCATTACCTTAGCTCATTTAGTCACATCATTTCTAATAATATAAAAGAAAATTTTCAACGGGATTGCCACTCAAATAACAGCGGTGTCAGATGGCAAATTTCCAGTGACAGTATCGCTTGATAAATCAGTAACGTCAGAGAAGCAAGTTGAAAAAACTGTTGAAACTGGGCTTTATTGGGACAATCCAAAAGGCGAAGGAGTTTTTGGTATACTTCATCCTATATTCCATCCTCTGGAAACCGCAAGAGGAATAGCAAAAAATGTGCAAGGAGAACCAGATGAGTTGACCGCAAGAAGAGTTGCTCTTTCGTATTTGAAAGATAATCTGAAAGACATTTATGGTGGAGAGATAATGGTAATTGGTAATGCAGACATAAGGCCGCACGATCTTGTTTATTTGGCAGACGTGTACAATAGGATGTATGGTATGTTTGAGGTTGAGCAGATAGTTCATCACTTCACTCCGGAAATGGGTTTTATCACAAGTATTACCCCCAATGCACTTGTTACGGTCAATGATCCAGCTAGATGGTTTATGACTTCTTGGCTTGGTTCTTGGTTGAGCACTCAAAATTTCAGAAACGACACTAGATTACTTTTGGCTAATGAGTCAAATAATGCAAGACTGACGACCAATGGAGATGTTTCAATAGAAAATCTTGCCCTCATGCTTAAGGATCAAATGGTTGGCGGCATGCAATATACCCATGGTCACTCGGCGCTACTTAAGGATATACAAGCGAATCAGCTGGCAGATTCGATGCCGGAAACACAAGAGCAAATAAAGCAGTTGATTAAAAACCAAACTGGAAAAACTGAAGGGATGAGTGCAGTTGCGGCGGTGACCTCTTCCCTGGTTATGCCGGCAGTAACTGCTGGCGCAACCGCTGCAGCCACTATTTTTGGAACCCCCCTGGCTGGAGCGGCCGTTGCCGCAGGCTTGACGCTGGCAACTGACGCTGCATGGAGTGCATGGAAGTGGGTTAGAAACCATATCTTAGATCAGCACGGCTGCTACATTCAATATTTAAACAAGAATGGTCAGGCGATGGATGCTGGTTTGGCCAACTTTCAGGGCATGGTGGTTGGTAAGCATCATTCAATCAAGCTTCTCCCCGGAGTGCTCGGCGTAAGAACCAAAACAAAAACGGCAGAAGGTCACGCTTACATTAGGAGCGATGATCTCCTGAGAAGCATGGGCTGGAGAGAAAAAGAAATATCGGATTTGGTAAGATATACAAGTTTGGAAAATGCAGTAGTGCATGCAGAACTTTTGAAATATTCTGGTCTTGGACCGGAAAAAACAGGATTAAATCAAAGCTTTAAGGTTATAGCAAAGGTTGTTCACATTGTTGACGGTGACACAATTGATGTTCAAGATGTGCTCAATCCGGAGAAAGGCATAAGTGTAGATGAAAAGCGCCAAGGTAATCCTGATGGAAAATCTAAAAAAGCGGCCGATTATAGAATTAGATTTGAGGGAATTCAAGCAGCAGAACTACAAAAGCTGTCGGTATATCCGGGTGAGGTAGGAATTGTTAATCCAAATTCCGAGGGAGCAAAGTCGTATAACTATACTAAAGAAGCTTTATTGGGTAAATTAATTGTACTGAGAATAAATCCCAATGATCCATCAAGAATATTAACCGCTGATGATATTGAAGCCGGGGCAAAAGAAAATAATCCGGGAAATTACGCTGTCGCAAAAACTGGGAAAAACAATAAAGACTCTAACGATAGATATATGGCTTCTATCTTTTATAGGGTAGACTCCATGAGGGAAGAAGCTATAATTAACAAGGTTAGAGGTATATTCTTGAGAATTCCAGAAAGTACATCAAACAGCATAGCTTATGTAAGGGATAAGACAAAAGAATTAATTTCTTTAAATAGTGTCATTGAAACACGATTCAGCATCATTTTTGATGCCATGATTGAGCAGCAAAAACAAGTTACGGATTACATTTACTTCAAGGTAACAGGAGCTGATGATCCACTCAACAGTCTTACCGCCACAGAAAGAGCCGTATTTGATGCCGCAGTAGGTATTCTAATACTTCAAGATGTGTATTCTACGGCCTCGGAATGGCCATATGTTGGCTGGGATGAGTACTATCCAGATGGTAGTCCAATTACACTCAACTGGGAGCTGGTTGTAAATGGTTTGGCTAGAGTATATACGGAGACTTTAAATTTGATTAAAGGACCGGCTCTACTTGATCCATCTAGGGCAATTCCAATCCCTAGAGAGATAGAACGATAGGTAAAAAATGTCAGATTATCCAATAGATATAACAGATTTAACCAGTACAAAGAGTATAACGGAAAAAATTGGTTCTTCCTTTTACCCAAATGGTGAATTGATAATCAAAAATACAAGCCTTTCTCAACAGCCATATCAGGATAGGTCGCTAAGAAGCGCAGATCCAACAAAACTTTTGCAGGGAGACGGGCTGTATAGAAATCCGGCATACGCGATAAACGCGTACGCACAATCAACTCAATCGGCACTGCATCGGCATTATCGCGGCACAAGCAGATATAGATGACAATGTAAAGATACTTGATCCCAATGATCCATCGGGCAAGAACGTCTTGACCGGAGCAGCAGCAAGAGCAGAAATAGCAAAGAACTCAATTCTATATACTGGCTATGCCCCAAATGGTTTTGATGTAGCGTTAAAAGCGCTAAACGATAGTGTCATAAATTCTACCACAACATCCACAGATGGTTCTAGCGGTTTTGTTGATACGCAAACTCGGCGGTCTTTTGGCTCACAGTCAAAAAGGTTATCATTCTTCGAGCGGAGGAATAACACTGAATGGTGGATCAAGGCCAATAGCCTTGCAGGATATTCTTACGGAAAAAGAAATAGAAACATACATAACAAAAACTAAAGAGTTGAACGATAAAGCAAACTTTGCGGGAAATATTACCACATTCAACATAGATTTCAGCACAAATTCAAAAGGTCAATCACTTGGCTCCTTGGGTTTTGAGATAAAACAATCTGGAAATTATGTCTCAGGTTCTTATGAATCTCTGCCTGTACCCAAGGATTTTTTAGGTACAGGAAAAAAAACTTGTTTCATGGCAGCCGCCTTAATAGAGATGATGTTGCAATTGACGAACAAAATATACATTAAAGCAGATACTGGAACTGGTAGGGGTTTGGTTGGAGCAAATTTTAGTGAATTAACAGCCGATAGCAATAGTGTTAGCGATCACGCTTTTGGAAGAGGCTTGGACATAATGCAGATAGGGAATACTGCGGATGATTCAATTGACCTAGTTTCTAGTCTAGACAATTTTAGAAAAGGTTTAAATATTCTTTTGACAAATTTACAGACTCTTTCAAAAGAACTTCATCCCGACCTAATTATTATTCACGATCAATTAGCTGAAGAATTTGGAATATTAGAAACTGGAATAGAGGGCGCCAACGCAGCGATTAGAACTAAGTATCCACTATTAGCTCCATTTATAAATTTTGCAACTGATTCTTCTCATAGAAATCACATACATATAAGCTGGTCAGCACAGAGAGCAGGATCTTTTATTACCCCAGAAATAGCTCAACAACTTACAGGGTCCACTTCAACGGGCGGCTCCTCAGTTCCTTCAACAGTATCTTTAGATAAATTTAAAAAAAGTTATTTTGATCAACCTGGTGCAACATTCAGCGCAGATGAGGTGATGTATCTGCTTTCAACATCGGGAATTTTTGGTGATGAAGTTGCCGCAATATTTGTTGGCATTGGAGAAAGAGAATCTCGTTGGCGACCGGGTGCACTAAACGAGAATAAGACTGGAAGTGGAGATTTTTCTTTTGGAGCTTTTCAATGCAATCTTCTGCCTGCTGCGCACGGTAAAAAAATGTTTATTCTCAAATACGATGCTACAGGACAGCCGTACGACCAAACTGTACTTGGCGTCAAACTGGCGTATGCGATTGATGACGATAATAATGTCGAATCGCTTAGTAAAAAAGTTGTAGAAAAAGCAACAAAATCAACTGTTGACAAAAGAATATTTATACCCTACAATCAAGCTTGGATGCTTGGCACGGTTGCTGCTGGGCAAACTGAGGTGGCAAAAGCATTAAAGGGAAAGCCAATTGATTCTTATGTGTTTACTGCATGGGGGGATTACAACAATAAAAATGGAACACCAAGGTCAACTGTTGGATTTATTTTTAAGGTTAAATTTACCACAGTAGCTAACTCCTATAAATTAAAAGGTAAATCAGAAGATTCGCTAAAAGCTTGGATAAGAAAGAACTTTAAAAACAAGAGACCATATTCCTATATTGAAAAATGGATGAGTGGAACTGTGTTTGAAGACGATGGAACGGAAATTTAAGGAGAAATCATGCCAGGAAATTATCCCAAATTTGACAAAAAAATCACAGATCATATTGATAGATCTAAATTTCTTCAAGTAAAAAATAGACCAGGAACTATCATGGTGTATAATGCACAAAATAATACGGCAACAGTATTGATAGATGAAAAGTTTTCTGACACGATCGGTAATGCCATGATAAATGTTCCGTGTCCTTTTACTTATGGAGTTCAATCCGCAGCCCCGTCTCCGGGAACACGTTGCCTAGTAGGATTTAGGGATGAGCATGAGGAAGAAGCATATATAATTATGTACTATAATGAACCTCGTTCATATAAAAATTCTAGAAATTTAAATATATATACTGGCATACCAAAGTTTATGGAGTAAAATGAACAACTATTATCAAGAAAATTCAAATGCGTCGAAACCATTTAATGAAAGTTTGGAAATTAAAAGAAGAACAGAATTTTCCCATAGAGAAGTTGGCCTAACGCATCCTGACAACAACGCCTTTATTAGGATAGCAGATGGTGGATCAATAGAAATTTTTGCCGCTCCTGGAATAGGGATAATTATTAATCCCAACACAAGAAGCATATCTCTTCATGCGGATTCTATAAAGATTTTTTCAAAAGAAGATGATGGTTTAAGATGGAATGATAAGTCTTTTAATCCGGCATCTGACGTTTACAATGAGCCCTCTTTAATCAAAACAGGGGATTTTTTAAACAATCCAGCATATCATAGGGTTAATTATTATTTAAATAATATACAAGAATTTGAACAGAGTAAGCAGAATAATCCGGTTACTATAAGCGGTAAGTATGCCTTGGGAAGTCAGAGTAATGAACAGGTTACCTCGGGTAGCACTAGTGGGTTTACTTCTGAGCAAATAGCCCTTATTGACTCATACGCAAAGGATCATACGCAGGAAGAAGTTTCAGTTCTTAAAAGAATGATGCATTCGGGATATTCTTATCAGGAATCTTTAAATAAAATAAATGAAAAAGACTTTAATATGGCAGACAACTCAAAAAATTTTCCATGGATTAAAAGTGATTTGGATAAATAATGCCCGACTTTTATTTTGACTTGAGTGGAGATATTTTAATATCATCCAATAAGGATATAGCTATTACCCAAAGTCGAAGTCAAAGGGACATTCAACAAATATACATTAGATTAATGACTGAACCCAATGATTTTATGCTTTACCCCAAGCTTGGTTGTGACCTTGGAATTCTGCGCGGCATGCCGCAAAACAGAATAACAGCAGATTTAGGAAAAAGAATTATAAGAGATTCATTAGAAAACGAATTAAAGGGCGGAATTTTTAGGGGGAGACTAATATCAATCGATGCAGTTCCGGTATCAGCAACGGGAATAAGATTTGATGTTCATATTGAAGATAATTCAACAGAACCAGTAACTCTTTCTGTTGTTCAAGAACTGTAATATAAAAGGAGTATAAAATGCCCATAGTCTATAGTAAAACAAAAACAGAAATATTAGGACGTATGATGAGGGCTCTGGAGGGCAACGGAATTACGGCAACTTATCCAGGTTCAATAGCAAGAGCGTTTGCGGAGTCTATTGCCATGGAGGTGGGGGACTTGTATGATGCTCTAAAGTTTGCAGTTGATCAAACATCTATTGCAACTGCGACCGGTAAATCATTAGATTTGATTGGAGAATTATATGGGGTTAGAAGAAGTACAATTACCCCAGAAGCCGAACAGGAAAGAGCAAGTTTTAATATCGAATTTTATATCTCAGCTCCAACATCTAGCAGTATCGTTATTCCGCAAGATACCCTAGTATTTAATGATGTAACAGAGTTTGCAGAAAGACAATATCAATATAAGCTTGCAGCCACTGTGATAATCGTTGCTGGAACCAATAAGGCATATGGAAGAATTGATCCGACATTTACCACCCAAGATTTCACGGCAGCAAAAAATACCTTAACTAAACATAATTTCGTGTCAACAGATGGCACTATAGTTTACTGCTCAAACCCAAAGGAAGTATATTCCATGCCGGGGATGGAAGGTGACGATAATTACAGAAGGCGAATAAGTATGTCGATTAAAGAAAGATCTTATGGCACCGCAGAATCTTTAAGGCTAAGCGCTCTAGCTATACCAGGCGTTAGGGACGTCAGAATTAGGGAGTCTTCGTACGGCCTTGGATCTTGTGATATAATTGTTGTTCCGGAATCTCAATCTCTTGATCCACTTTTTGTGCAAACACTAGCAGATAATCTTAGCGGAAAAAAACCAGTTGGAATAAAACTTAATATTAGAATAGCTGAAAGAGTTCCAATTAGCGTCGTCGCCAACATAGTTCTTCCACAGGGACTTGCACCGGCTGCAATAACAGCAATTGAATCGCAAGCTTCAACATTTGTTAAGAAGTATTTAAACTCTTTTACCATAGGAGGGTCTATAGCGTTCTCCGATATAGAAAGTGCAATTAGGACCTCTTCCGATTTCATTAGATCAGTCAATATATTAAGCGTAACCTCAAGGGGTCAAGAAGTGCCAAAGGGCGTATTTAGATTAAATTCCGAAAGAGAATACATAATTGCAGGCACAACTTCGATATTTTCTGTTATAATGTCTTCCCAGGGATATTAGTCTGAAAGAAAGGTAATCATGTCTGATAAAACATTTCTAATTACAAAGAATCATATAGTTAAGGCAAAAAATATGCGCCAAGCTAGAGGTCTGGTTGAGGGTGATGGGGATCTTCTCGGTGATATACTACTGGATGATTATGACATACAGGAAGTAGATGAGGGTCAAGCTTCTGAACACTTCTCTGCTGCAAAAAATTCATACTATAACTCATTTGATGAAGTTGACGAAATGATTATTAATCAACAAGAAGAGCAGGATTCTACTGTTGGAATTCAGTATTCTACTATGGATTTTTTGCGCTCAGAAAATAAAAGACTCGCAAAACAAGTTGAAAAACATAAGAATATTAGCGAGGAAGCTTCTCAAACAATATATAGAGCAGCCTATGACGCATTTGCAAACTTTAAACTTCCATCTATACGAAGAAAAACTCCAAGAAAATCAGGAAAAGGAACACCGGAAACAGCCGTAGTTGTTTTTTCTGATTGGCAATTGGGTAAAGTCACTCCAGACTACAACTCTCAGGTCTTGGCAAAAAGAATAGAATTATATACCGAAAAAATGATAGAGATAGCTGAAGTTCAAAGAGCAGATCATCCAGTAGATGATTTGCGCGTGTGGCTGCTTGGAGATATAGTTGAAGGTGAGGAGATATTCCCCGGCCAAAGTCATCTGATTGATTCTGGAATATACAGACAAGTGGGAATAAACGGTCCTGAAATTTTATCAGGATTTTTTAATGCGGCTTTGGAAAACTTTCAAAATGTATATGTTACTGGAATTATAGGAAATCATGGTTCTGTTGGCGGTAGAAACAAAAAAATGTATGATCCCGAATCAAACATGGATAGACTTTTATATAAAATATTAAGTCTAATTTTTTCTGAAAATAATAGAATAAAGTTTAATATACCCGATGGTCGCGGAGAAAGACACTGGTATGCCATAGATCGAATTGGGAACTATTCCACCCTGCTTATTCATGGGGATCAATTGCCATCACCAAGCTCTGTAACCGCATATGGTAGAAAGGTTTTGTCTTGGAAAGACGGTGCAATTCCAGAAGAGTTCCAAGATGTTTTTATGGGGCATTACCATCAGCAGACAAAAATGACTATAGGAAGTTCTATTTTAAGAATTTCTGGATCTACGGAAAGTTATAACACCTATGCACAAGAATATTTTAGCTCAATGAGTAGACCTTCTCAGCACCTTATGTTTATTCATCCTGAAAATGGTGTTACTTCCGAGTATTCAATTTGGTTAGACTCAATTTAATTAGGATAGTAAATGAAGACTTATTTTCTTGCTTTAAACAAATCTGATTTTAGCATAGACAATAATATCTGGACATCTAATACAATAGATCTTTATGCAAATAAATTTTACATAAACTATTCCACCTATAGGTCGTCCGCGGGAGAAAATATTTTAGGGGACCATACCCTCGTAGGAGCTTTGGGAAATCAGAATCAACAATCTACTATATCACAAGATTCTACACCGACAACTCTTGGTGAAATAATTTTAGATAAATCACAACGGTACTTTTTCACTATTTGATTCTGATCAAACAATCGATTCTGCTATTGTCTTCAATTTACAACAAGCTTCTCCCTACTGGATCCTCTCTCCCGATTCAAATTTAGCTCCATTCCAAAGGTTTGTTGATACAACATCAAGGGTAGACATACTTGGCTATAAGCATGCGTTTTCAAATCTTCCCGGCTTAGAAATACCAAGCATAAACTTAAAAATCTTTTCATCAAACAAAAGTTTACCAGCAGAATCTGAATGGCAACAATTGGCAAATACAGGTCAAGAAACAACGGTATTGTTTTTACAAGATGTTTCGAGATACTGTAAATTTGTAGTAGAAATCGATGCCGAGTCGGATATTTCTAATTGTAACTTTTTATTGTTGGTCCAAATAGAAATAAGCGAAATAATAAGTCCTTATATTACCGATCATGCAAGAAGTATTTTGTCCAGGTTTCCATCATGGACAAAAATTTATGGAGATTCTACCGAGAGAGCAATTCCAGAAACAGCACTTCCAAGAACAAATGCCGGTAGGTTAATTAATGCAATTATCGGAGAGGATTTTGACGACGTTGACGTCATGATATCCAGAATAGAACTTGATTCGTTCATTGGATTATCGGATCAAAAACAACCAGCATGGCTGTATGTTTATAGCGCAGTTAAACCAGGATTTGTTAAAGTGCTAGGTGATAACGTAGAATTGGCTAGAGTTTCTTCGATGAGGGAGCTTTTGGAGCAAAAAGATACCGATTGGGTTTTTTACTACAATTTCCTAACTTCTCAATTATATACATTAAAAAAAATAATCAATCTAAAAGTAGATGATACCTCATATAAAGCAGAAGTTGCACAAAACCTAAATAGTTTTGATGAATTTGGTTTGAAGGTAGGCTTACAGAGATTATATTTGGAATCAAATGCAAACTTTAGATTAAGAATACTTGATGTGTATCAGAATCCCCCCGCAATTAACGCAGAGGGTCTTAAGAAAACTCTCAGAAGAGAATTGGATATTTGGAGAGCATTTGATTCTACTCCAAATTCTGATTATCTCGGCGCTACTCCAGAGATTTTAGAAATGTCTGATATAGAAAAAGATATTAAATATTTTGGTTACGATAGAATTCCGACACAAGAGTTTAGAGATTTTGTAGAATATATTAACAGCCGATATCCGTCTAACCTTGGTTATATAAAATGGAATGATTCCTACTGGGATCCCGCCGGTAAAAGGGCTGAAGGATTTTCTCAAATACCGCAAATAACAGATAGCGCCACAAGCGACTATTACATTGAGGAATATCAGCAGGGCATTGGAGATTTTAATGATATAAAGATTAAGTTGGAAAAATTAGATTTTGGAACACAAAACCATTCAATTGGATTAAAAGCTTACGGTTTAATTAAAACTGGAATAGATAAGGCTCATGAACCCATAGACATCGTTTATGATACATATGTTTCTTATCGTGAAAACTACATTGATAATGATACAGCAACAATTTCTTACGATATAAAACTTACGTTGGGCCTGCACGGCGATGTGCAAAACGATTCTGTATATACCGCTAGATATGAATCTCTTGTAAAAAACGAATACGACGCAACGATAAACGAATATATGTCTAAAAATGTGTTTAATCCTTCCGGATTTACAAATGGAGAATCTATATACTATGATTCTGCAGGAGCGCCATATTCAAACACCCTTGCAGCAAACGCGACAGAATCATACGCACTTACAGAAATACCGTTGTTTGCGGTAAAATCGATGCAAATTGATTTTATTTCAGCTAAAAATTCCACAGGAACCACAGGAGATTATGGCAAAATAGGCTTCTTGGATTCAGTTCCCAGTACCTTTTCCAATCAGGGGTCTACATCTATTTCAAAAACTTCAAATCAAATAAACGATTCTATTTATGCAACAAAATTAAAAATTATCTCCAACATTAATGACGCCTTAAAAACAAGAATAGTTAATACTCCCAAGATAAGATCGGATAGGTTTGCAAATAAAATTAATATTTCTAATGACATAAGTAAAAAGTCAGACCTTGTGATTAAACCTTTTGATTTAATTAAACACTTTGTTCTTCCGAACGGAGCAATTCCGCTTTATTTTCACATAGAAAACGTTGTTGAAGATTCATATGATCTAGACACATCATCTAGCCCTTATCAGGGTTATGGCGGAATATCATTAAACAAAAATGATGGAAAAAAATATCTTTTGTCATCACAAGATAATATTAGATTTCATTTTATAAGTCCAAACTTTTCTACACCACATTTACACGATCACTATATTGATACAACCGATTCGTCAACCGCTAATTATCGATTTATTGATGTCAAATTTCCCTACCATGCCACACCAAATTTACTAGCCGTTTCTGCAACGCCCAGCATTTTTTATCCATTTGATTATTCTACTTGGATTAATTTTGATGCGGACTACACTCAGCAAATCGAGTTTTCAATATCAGATAATGGCATAGTCTCTTCCTCAGCTACGGTTAATTATGACCTACAAAATAATACTATCAGTAGCCTAATTGGTTGTTTTGATTTTAGAAGATATGATTTTGGTTTTGATCAAGGAGTTGATTCTTCAGACATACTGATTTATGCGCTCAAAGCAATTAATGAAAATGATGACATATTTGTTGACGTTGATTATGTATCTCCCATATTCGAAACATTAGATAATAATATTTTAGATTCTTCTTCTAATCTGCAAGCCAATTATCTTGATGCGGCGGTTGGCACAAACGATGCAACGCCGTACGGACTGCTTAACTACTATGATCCGATTTTAGAAGAATACATATCAAAGGGAATAAAAATATACGCTATTGTTTCTAGCGTTGGAAATGAAAAAATTCATCCAACAATAGAGAGTGGACACATATATCAAAACGGTACTCCATACTATCTTTACGCAGATCAGAATTCTCAAAGCTTCTACAATAAATCTGAAATTGTATTAAATTCAGTTGCAAGACAGGGAGCTCCCATAATAGTAAGGGTAAACGAAAAAGAATATTTACAAGTTTCTTTTGCTGACGAAACAAATCCCGCAGAACTTTCTTATCACAACATAGAATATATTAAGGCTATATACGACGACTACCTAGCTCTTGCATACTCAAATGTTTTTGATGTATCAATTGTAGACACATATACTGGAAAAATAATTGTCGAGAATGAATCATCTAGTTCAAATGTAATAATATTCTATTCAATAAATAGTCCAACAATAAAATCTGGAAATACTTACAAGGTTAAATATAGGGTTAAAGATACTTTTTCTGTTGATAATCAATATTACAATGAAATAGACAAATCATATAGAACAAAGGTATCTTTATTGAGTACGCCAAACGGCGCGTATGATACTTATGTAGAATATGAGGGGTCTATTTTTGATTCAGATATTATTTATCCGTTTATTTCTTTAAATCCCCTCTATTCTGCATTAAACGAGGGTTACATATATTTGGCTGACAAAACCTATCCAGTGCAATCTGTTGATGTAATAATATCACCAAAAGAAATACTTGATAACAATAAAGAGTTGATTACAGTGAATATATTTAGCAAAGATATTAACGACAATCCTAAACCGTATATACCCTATGTTATTCAAGGTGATAATATTGCAGCAACCCCTAACCTTGTTACAACAGATCAAGACGGATATGCCTTGGCATATGTAGATTATATTGGCAATTCGGTGGCAACTCCAAGCACTAGGTACATGTACGTGTCCGGGTTGCATAACGAGGAATATAATGATGGTCCACTAACATCAGCTACGGTAAATTATTATATAAAGCCAGTCACAATAACGTACGAAAAACTTTCTGCAGAAGTAACTAAAAAGATAGTTAATGCAGATGGACAGGAGGCTATTAACATATACGGTTCCGCAACGCCAAACGCAAAAGTGTATTGGAGAAGGGGTAGAAACTTATTTGAAGCGTTCAACACACAATATAGCAGCAGCTCTTCCGAACCTGGGCAAGACGGAAGATCGGGAATGGTTACTGCAAATGATCTTGGAGAATTTATAATTGGCCCCTACAGGGCACAAAACGATGCCACTCCGGGCTACTGGTTTGTGGCGGTTGACACCGAAATGTCCACTCTGCCTCAGGTAAATCCCAATACAGTGGCTGGAGACATAGTCTACTGGTATGAGAGATATGATGTTAATCAGTCAAATTCTTCAGAAGCGGTTCTTTCGGCATATCAGGGCGCAAACGTAAACTATTACCACTATTTAACTGATTCTTCTTTTAAAAAGGACTTTGAAACACAAGAGGTTTACTATGAAGATGTATTCCAAAACACGTGGAATCTTCCAAGATGGTATCCAATCAGCAGATATACTCAATATCAAATGGGACTTTTGGGTGCAACGCCGTATGTAATTGAAACTTATGAAAATTTGCATCCAGATTATGAAGAGGAATAAAAATGAAATCCTTTAGCAAACTCCTGCCCCTTGACCAGGTAGAGCCATCAATTAAAAGGGGTGATTCACTGCCGGTAGATTCGGTTAATCTTGGGTGGTATAGTGCAGATGAGGTCACGCCAGAAAACTTTCTTTCCGTGTTAGATCTTTCAAATACAATACCGGAAAACGGCAGTCAGATAAGAGCCTTAAACGATGACTTTTCAATGTATGCAGATGAGTTTGGGGTTTTAAGATATTTAAAAAACAATTCAGAATTACATCAATCAAAACATTCTCCAATTGTAAAAAATTCAGAAGTATCTATTAGCAATTTAATTATTAATAAAACTGAACAAGTTAAACAACCATACAATTTCACCAACGCTTCAAACTTTGAAGATCTGAAGTTTGCACACAGCGTATACGTTAGTAGATTTTATACAATACTGGCAGGAACTGGTTCAGCATATACGGGAATCGAAACGTCTCCGGCAGTTAACGATCCAGATAGGTATAACATTAGGGTAGTTGATGATTCTGGAAACAAATATGCAGACGAGTATGGCGAGCCTAAATATAGAATTCATATAGAAAAATATCCAAACATAATAAAAAATTCTTCATTAGATTTTTATAAAATAATTGTCTTGATGGATTCGCCAGATCCAGTAAATCTATATTTAATTTATGACAAATACGAAAAGAATTCAAGTGGGATACCATACAATCAGTTTTTAAACTATAGGGAGTACATTAACGCTGTTCCGGCATACACTTATGTCGTAGAAGAGTCAGAAGTCATCGATCCTAGCTCGATTAACAAAAGAGTTTATTCAACGCAAATGTTTGCACATAAAGAAAATAAGCTATTGAAAAACAAAACAAATGATGATGGATGGAAAATTGTAACTCCCAAAAAAGCCATACAAGATCCTAGAACATTTCAAAACTTCAATTGGAGATTGTTGGCAAAAATTAACTACAACTTCAGCAAGAACAAAGATATTCACGAAAGTGCAGAGAGGGCAAGATTAAATGTGGCCGTTCTGTATTCTGGATTGATAGAAAATATAGAAAATCCATATGTTTTTGCAAACTTGGAGGAGTCTGTAATCAATCAACAAAATTTCTTGTTTGAAAATCCATTAGCCAATATAGGATCAAAGAAAAACGAAAGACTGTATTGGGCATTAAACATAGACACTATTTTTTCTCCGACAACAAACGTTAGTGATTTAGACGTATTCTCTTATGATTTTTTAATTTGGAGTCCGAATAAGCAAATAAATGAACATCAAAAAAGAACAATTGATCTACTGTTATCCAACGGGGTTTCGATATTCATTGACTGCTCAAATCTTGATCAGGCTAGCCTTACCGCTTCTGGTCTCAGTAATTTTGATTTTACCCTTTCGTCAATAGAAAACAACACCGGTTTAATTAAAATTGTCGATGAGTACGTGAATGGAGATGAATCATTCAACGCCTGGGACATGGCTGAATATAATGAATCTTCGATAGGTAATTTTGGTATATTTGGAGATAGAAAAAACATTCTCTCTAATAATTCAATTTACAAAATAAGAGCATTCAATGGAAGTCCGGAAAGTTCAGATGGTTCAGCAAGATCTATATCCTATTTACAAGATGGAAACAATAAGTACTCTACAATACTAAGGGATAAGTATAATTCTGCCTCTGAATTTTCTGCATTTTCGATTTTTTGCCTTAATTCATTCCTAACATTTATAAATGATAATTATGGTGGGGGTGGACTTCTTGTTTCCGGGAAAAATAATGGATCAACAAACAAATTTCCAGTCGGAGTAGCTGGTAGTCAAACAGGATCTTTGAGTGAGGCAGTCATAGGTCCAAACAAAATGTTTTACAATATAATTTGTGAGTCAAACAAAAACAAGGTAAACAGTAGGCAGCAATATTCTGAGGATTCTGTTATAGTTTGGAATATTTCTCCTTGGAGAAACTCATGGACAATTAATGCAAGACCAGATGAAAAAGGTGACGTTACCGTCCTGTTTGATGATGAAAAAAAGGCTTTTAAGTTCGGAATGAAAATGCCAGAATCAATGCCCCCGCAGGATGGCATTACTCTTCAGGTAATGAAAAACTTTTTTTGTCGAGAAATTAACAGTTCCATAGGGGAACTTTTGATACAGGATTTTGAAGCAACCTCAAATGAGGTGGATGCGGCGACGATGATAAATCCCGACTTTAGCAACGTCGACTTTTATATAGAGTGTACAAATGATAACGTCAAATTTCTCAACTTTGATAAAATAGATAACAGCAATTACATTTTTGCAAATGTAAAAACTTCCTACAGCATACATCAAATTTCAAGTGCTGCAAAAAACAAACTTGCAGGATCAGGCTTGTCCGTGGATGCATACTCGATTGTCTACTCCAGACAGTTTGATCTTGATTCGATTTATTATCCCCATATAGTCTTGGACTATTCAGACTATTTGGCTCAGGTAAATTCAGTTATTAAAACACCAAGAGAATATTTACCAGGAAGTCAATTCGTTAGAGACTATGACTATAAGTTTAAAACACAGATTTTTGTTACAAAAGTTACAACGAATAGGTTTAGCTACGAGGTAAATTGGTCAAGTCCTTTTACTTTGGCCCTTGATGGAGAATCAAGCGGCGTAACCGTTACTACTAAAAATGCGATTGCGGAAATCGCGGAAGGACGATCTGCTGCAGATTACGGAGCTTATGATGATACCAAGTATCAGCAGATACCAGTCCAAAATAGGGAATCACCTTTTCATTTATACAGGTATCCAACAAATGTTTTTTCGGTCACTGACATTTTGTATAGAAAATTTGACAACATATCACACACAAGAAACAATTTTCATTACACAAATGATCTTCCGATAACACGCTATTGGGATGAGTATATGATTGGCAAAGCTGTTGGTTCAGATAAGGACTATTCTCCGTCGCCCAATCCCGGCGGTGGGGGTGGCGGCGTTGCTGGCGGCGTAGATACGGCCCAGGTGATGATGTCTGACGATAGCAGTGGTAATAACGCAAAGGTATACAATACAGTTCTTTTTCCAAATATTGCGAAATCGACTGCAAACAAGGGCATAATAGCTCGGAAAAACAAAAAAAAATGGACTGTACTCTTGGAAAAAAGTCCAGAATCAGGATAAGATTTGGTGGTTTTACGATTCAGCTCAGGGTTATGGCGGTAAGCGTAGTGAGTTCAAAACACTTGAGGATATGTTTTTGATTTGGGAATCAAAATTAAACAACTTGACTACAACGCTTCATGTCAAAAATTTAGGGGTAACCCTTACTCTTCAGCAGAAAATTGACATAATACATAAGACATACGAATCAACTGACAACTTTTTGAGAATACCATTACCGACGGGTCGGTGAGCGCCTGATTAAGATATCTAAAATCTTTTCAGGAGCAATTTCTACATTGCTGGGCTCTACTACAGGAATACTACGGCTCTTTACCCGACGACACAACTGGCATAGCCATATTTGATATATTATTTAATAGATTTTTAAATGTGTATCAAATTTATGAACCAGTTATCCAATCCCCAGGTGGCGGTGGCGGTGGTCGTATTACTGGCTCTGAGAAAGGCGGCGGCGGCGGAGGTGGCGGCGGTGGAGCTCGAACCACGACTCCAGGCAAATCAAAGTTAGGGATGTCAACAAGCTACATATTGTATGTTCAATATACTCTTTCTAAAAATAATATTGCCATTACGTTGAATGGAGTATATGATGCAAAAACGGCAGACGCAGTTAGACAATTTCAGTCGAAGAAAAAATTAAACAAAATAGATTCAATAGTTGATTCTGAAACTAAATCAATTTTGGGATTATACTGGCTTAATCTATACAAATATGACAGATCAAAATATCAGTCGCAATTAAATGGGGCACCAAAGGACGCAATAAAGTTTATAGCAGCTGCAGTCTTGTATTCCGATATCCAAAGTGCCTATGACGGATCTGAATCTACCGAATATAGAAGGATAAGCTATACCGGAGTGCCCGGTCCAACGACGGTGGTTGATCATATTGTTTTGGAAATTCCAGAAGTTGAAAAACAATCTGGAGAAAAAATGGACTGGCAAACGATATCGGCAATCAACATCACTTCGGGCAGTTGGCCGGTTAGGGTCAGAAAAGTTTGGATGTATGAAGACGATCTTGGGCTTGGGGAGCAAAGAGTTCCAGAATTCAATGAAGGTGCGACTAGGGCGAAACCACAAAATACTTTTGTAATTGACAGGTTGATTTCGCCAAATGAAAAATTTTCCATAAACGTCCCAGATGCAAATAATAGGAACATAAAATATGTTATGTTAGAGGTTGTCGGGGAATCTTTGACAAATCAAGATAAGGAAACCTACGGCCCCCACGCCGAAGGGTTTTCCATTAAAGATGTTAGTTTCAGGATTGCCACTCCAGTTCCGGGTAAAAGTGGAAGTCCACCTCAAACAGAAAGTGGCAATTTTAAATTTACTGCAACCGCATCAGGTTCAATCACCGGAGAAACAAATATTACCTCTGGTGATTTTGGAGTTTTTAAATTGGCTTCAGCCGCCGATGCCAACGCATATCCGGGTTCTACAATAAATTCTATTAGCTTAACTTCATTGAATATAAGGGCAAACGCAGTAGATAAAGATGGAAAAGTAATTTTGGACGCAGAAGGAAAGCCTGTAACTGTAGATTTTACGCATACTTTAAATGATCCATCAATTTATACTCCATCGACTGGTTTTAAGAATAGTGATATTGTTTTCATCAGAGATGGAGTGACATATACAATAGAACCCCCTTCGCAAACAACTGGTTTTTCTGGAATAAATCCGAGCATAACTTCGGTTGATCGTACGGGCGGGCCCACCGGTACGGTAACACTTAGTTCATCAGATGTTAATTCACAATTTAGTGTATTAAAAAATATGGCACCTATATATCAGGTTGTTACCACAAACGGTGTGCAGGTAGATTCTCAAGAGTTTTCAGAAGAATATGATGTTTCAAATTATTATGTTGCCGATGCAGACGTAAATGGTTTGAATAGCAAGCAAGATAAAAAGAGATCAATTAATGTCAAGGATGGAGTTGTTGTTTTGACAGATAGTTTGGGAAATCCAATAGGGATACCAAATTATTCCAAGTTTATTCAACCGCTAGATGCATCAACGAAGACAACAGTAGATGTTTCTTTTGGTAATACAATCTTAAAATGGGATTTAAAAGACTCAAATGGAAGCTCGCTGCCCGCACCTGACGGATTACAGTGGGGTTTCTACAATATAAAAACCAGACAGTTTTTAGGTAAAAAGTATACTTATCAATATTATATGAAAAATAAGAGGGATATATACATAGGTTTGATTGCCTATGACGCAGACAAAGAATCCATAACCACTGAGAATATTATTGGAATAGAAAATAGAACAGGTACGTTGAGAGAGTTTCAATTTCCGGCAAAGATGGTTTGCCCTATATATTCGGTCAGGTTAAGCGACAGGTCTAAAATCGCAATCTCCAACCCACCCAAGGATCTAACTAAATTTGACAATTGGTTTATAAACCTGAGCAGAGGTAGATTTTATAAAAAAATTAACATACCAACCAACGGAATATATACTGATTGGAGAAAAGACTATAAAGGGCAAACCGTAAGGTGCTTTTACGATACTACCAATATACCAATACCCTCTTCAGGAATATTTGGATCTGGTTATTATGATATCTTAGATGAGAATCCTATTGTTGTATCAAGAAATGAGATAAAACTAAGGCATGGTTCATTTCATGTTACTCAAGAATTGACCAACAAGCCAAATATAAACACCTACTACACAGATGCCGGATCAATTGAATGTTGGGTTGACATAAAAATAAAAGATTCCAACAATCAATGGCAAGAAGTTGGTGATGATCAAATCAAGAATTATAATAAACATTTGGGATTGATTTATTTTGACAACGAAATAGTTCCGTCTAATCCTAAAAATATAATGGTAAGCTATGTGGTTAAGAATCCCAATATAATGGTATATAGTATAAATAAAAAACAAATTCTTAGCAATCCGTTTATGGCAAACATGTCAAAGCAATATCGGAGACAAAATTGAGATCCTTAATGGCGCGATTAGGACTGATATTCCAACTCATTTTTACATACTTCCATGTAGGGTGGAGTATATAGAAAATGGTGAATATTTTGAAATAAAGCAATTTATAAAACCAACAAATTTTTTAAATTTTACCTACGATTATTCTTTGTTTAATTCAAGAAAAGTTTCCTACGATCCTCTTGCGCTTCATATTGGTACTGTATCTACGAATAAAAAATTTACTTTTGACCAAATCAATATAAGAGATTTAAGACTAAAAGGTGGCGGCGTAAAACCGCTTGAGAACACAACTAAATTATTGGACCAAAAACCAAATATATTAAACTTTTCTGATCTTTATTCTGGTAAAGGCTACCTATATCCCAATGGTGGATATGTTATAATTAAAATACCCAAAGAAGTGAAAGACAATTTTATTTCCAAAGAAGAAGTTTATAATATAGTAAGATCGAACTTAACTGCCGGTATCGCGTTTGATATTCAGGACATGGACGGAAACGACTGGAATACAGTATAATGTTGACTCAATTAAGCGAAAACATATCCTCTTTCAATAGACAATCAAGAAGGACCGTTAGTGAAATTTTGTCCGAATCCGTTGTTGAAAAGGCGCAAATAGGGAATCTTTTAAATAAAATAGGATCATTTTCTAGTGCGGCAAGCTATATTCCAAGCTTGATTAACTCCTTAAGTGTTATACAAAAAGAACCAATGATTGACTTATTCAGAGATATCGATTTAAGAATTAAATCAACCTACGATATTTCAAGAACATTATCGATACTTACATCTTCCATGTCTTCTATTTTCTCTGGAGAAATTCAAAAATTAGAAAAAGATATTTCCTATCTTGAATCTTATATAGATAAATGGAGTTTTCTTTCCGGAGAAGAAGACTTGTATGATCATACTTTTGTAGAAAATTTTGATAATGATTCCAATTCCCAAATATACTCAGACGCCATGCACATTATTCCGGATAGATCTGGAGTTCCTTTTGGGCAAAGGGAGAATTGTTTTGTAGATTCTTTTAGTGGAACCTTAAAATATTCTGAAAATTATGAGAAAAAATTAATTAATTTAGACATTAACGAAATTGAAAGCATCACTTATTACAGGAATTTTTCAGAAGAGTATATATCTAGCAATACTCGGAATAGAAAAAGTATTGAATTCCTCTTCAAATCATGTTTGGAATCTAACAGTTAAATCGCCTATGGTAATTCAAGAAAACATATTTGATCAAAGTATTTTTTCAAGTTTTAATTTAGAAAATGCAATTAGTCCATCAGCTCAAATAGGTATTGAAATTAAATTTAAAACAATAAAAGATATTGCCAGAATACGCATTACACCAAATATAAGTGATGATCTTGACCTTTTGCAAATATTTGTACAATCTACGAATACTACTTCATCAAATACACTTTCGTCTACTAGTTCAGGTAAGTATAAATTACTTCCTAATTCTTTAAGAATTAAAAATAGTGTAGACATAGAATTATCTGGAAATGAACCTGTAAAAAGTCTTGTTTTATTTTTTGGGCAAAGTAACTACTTAAGGACAAAAATAACCCCAATTCAATCAGAAATAAATGGAAAAATGGTTAATCAAATTTCTGCGGCAATAAGATCTTCAAGAAAAAAGAGTCATGATAAATTACAGGATTTGATAATTAAATATTTCTTAAAAGATTTTGCAGCTGATTATATAACTAGAAATAAAAAATTATATTATTATGATTATACAGATTATTATCCTAAAGATTATGAAGATTTTAATGTTGGCGTGATGGAGCAATTTAAGAACAAAAAATTCTTTTCAGACATTGATGATTTAAATCAGTTTAAAAATACAACTATATTGTCAAATATAGTGTTTTCAATAGTATCCTATTCTCTTGGATCAAAATTACGCTCCATGGTGAGTAGAGCTTATATAGAATCAAATTTAACAGACTTAGTTAAAGGTGTCTACAAATATGAATCTGGAGGAATAATACCATTATCTGATTCAAATAAGCCAGAAAACAATAGTCACTTCCTTGAAAATTCCATCGACCATGTTAGCGCAATGAGATCTTCTGAATTTTTTGACAATGTTGAAGACGCAGGAATGTATGAATACGTTTTTTCAATAAAAAATATATCATTCTTTTCAAAAGGTAACGAGTTTACGACCATGAGCACTTCAAACTTTTCTACATCCGCCCTTTCGAATAGGTCTTTTTTTGTGAGCAAAAAAATACCGACTGAAGGCCTTCCAATGAAAACAAAAATGTATGCAGAGTACTTTAATGAGCTAAATTATTTGGAAAATAATCCTCAATTTGATAATACGGGAGTTGAATTTAGTGTATCAATAAAAGATAATCCGATTTTTGAGGAAGATTGGCTGCCAATAATTCCGTATCAAGACACATTTATCAGAGGAGAAGTATTGTTCCCAAACCTTAGGGGGGAAGCATCCTTAAGGTTTTTGCCGAGGCAAGAGTCTCTTAGGTTATATGGAGATTCAACAGAGATTGTTTTTGGATCTTATAATATAAACGGAAAAAATATTCAAATATTAAATCACAATGCAAATAAAAAATATCATGTTTCGTATATTCCGGAAAATATTGATAATCACAAAGAGATATCTTTATTTTCTAAATCCTCGGCTAATCCAGTTTTGGTAAACGCATCTTTTAACGGCTTAAATGGTGAAAGGTTTGAAAAAACAAATTTAGACAAAACATGCAAACTAGCCTACGCACCATATATAAGTCAGGAAAAATTAGTCAATGCAGTTTATTCATCAATTAATGGAACGGTAACTACAAGTAAAAGTTCTTTTGGCAGTTTTGATTACTCAGGCTATTCTCCAGTCAAAATAATTTTTGAAGATGGATCTAATGCAATTAATCTGACAAATTACATCCTATCCAGCTCACAGGTTCCGAATTTTTATTCGTATGAATCTACACTTTTTGTTCATTCTGAGCAAACAATTTTATTTAATAAATTTATTGACAAATCGTTTAGGGTTTTCTATCAATATATACCCAATATTTTTAGATATAGGATAATTTTAAGAAGCATCAATAAGGGGGACGAAAACTATTCAATCGACAGACTTCTATTTAAATTCTCTCTTGACAAGGACATTGCAATAAATAATAATTTTCTTAAGTATGATAATAAATATAAAAAGAAATTCATATAAGGATTAGACATGGCTCAATTATCTACAGACACACTAGCGTATGCCCAAATAATATCTAAGGTTCAAAAATTTATTGAAGATTATTCTAATCTCAAAAACGTATCACCAAAAGATTATGACAAGGCATATCAAAAACTGCTGCAGGAAATAAACAAAAATATAGGTGGCGTAATGTCAAAGCCACTGACTTTACACAGGGGTGATATTCCAAGTTCTGAAATGTTCAATGAATTTGTATCTAATTTGTCCAATGATCTAAATATTGTTACAAATCAATTTGATACATTATCTGCAAATTATGTTAATACTTTTAATCTTTTTTCTAATAAAATAGAATCTGAAAAATCATTTTTAACCAGAGTAAGATCCAAGATAGATGTTTTAGAAATTTATTCCAAGGGTACTTCTATTAATATTAAATACTTCGGCGATTCTTTTAATGATTTGTCGATGGTTGAATCCTCTAAAATTACTCCCGGATATGTTCCCGATGTTTCAGATGGCTACGCTTCTCTTGCGAGAACGAACTCCAGCAGATGGAATGCCAAGGTCAGAATTGTAAATCAAAATTATAATGACTCAATTTCAAGTGAAGTAAAATTTGTAAAGACATCAAATGGTTTAAGGGGAAATCATTTTATTTTTGAAAATGACGGAAAAAATAATCCCTTTTTATATGAGAAGGACTCATCAATACTTAGATCAAATGAAAATTCAATGCTTGACAAAAGTGCTGCTACCTATTTTGAGTATGAAGCTATTCGACTTGAGGTTGTAAATCCATTGATACCTTCCGGCTCCGAGCAGGATAGGCCCGAGTATGAGTTTCAGTGCATGGGAAGCGGTGGCAAATACATTAATTGGGCCGCATTTGATACTTCAAAGCCGCTGAGTCTAACAATTGAGTTCACTAGCTCTTCAAAATCTGGAGAATACGTCAATACAATATCTATACTCCCATTTTTTGGCTATGACACGCAAGGCGCAAATGCTCTAATAAAAAATATAAAAGTAACATCAATTTTACTCTTGGATGAAACTAACAATAAAACTTACGAGTTGATAAAAAATGAGCCGATTGTGATTGGTTCCGACATCGCTTTAAAGACAATCCAGAATTATAAAAACTTTTTTTATAACAAAGGAATTGTAAATTTTGATGAAATAAAAGTTAATAAAATATATATTACATTGGAACAAAGCGAATTTAACAACACAACAATCAAACACGCATATTGGACACCATATGAGGTTGGCTCTTCGCAAAAATGGAAAAACCAAACAAGATTTAATCCATTATCCCTAATTTCTACACACAAAAATGAATCCATTTGGGACAAAAACCTTGTTATTCCACCCATTGATAATTTATCGGTACATAAAAGTTCTGCCAATAATCAAAAACAAGTGGTGATAACAGAAAAAGAATCTACTACGGGCAGTTCAAAATATCAAATAAAATTGACTTCTGGAAAAGAATCGTTTTATTGGTACAAAAAAGATAGTAATTTAAATATTGATCTATTTTCCACTAGGGATAAAGCAAATTGGTATGCAGAAAAAGGGTCTATGGACGCCACCATAAAAAGAATCGTCGATGGTATTCCGTCCACAGCATGTGTGTTGGTTGATCCAACCATAGATGTAGGAAAACAATTAGAAAATCTTAGAATAAAAATGAAGACAGTACAAGAGGATTCAAACTCTTCAACATTAATAATAACAACAGTCAATAATCATGGCTTATCTGTAAATTCTAAAGTCTATATTAGAGATAGATGGGGTGATGATCTGGATATATTGGCAACATTTAGAGTTGCACATGTAGACAGTCCAACACAATTTAGGGTAGGAATTTATCAAACCTTACAGTTCCCCGCACCTCCTCCAATCCCCTTAACTGATATAGAAAAAAACTTTGGAGTATGCCTCAAGGTTATAGATATTCCGCTTTCATCAAATATGTCTGTTGAAACGAATACAAATCCAATAGTCAAAGATAAAAAGGTATTTTTAAATCTTGTAAGAAATTTTGAATACCTTAAAGCAAAAAGAGCAAGCATCGGAATAAGAGATATTTCAATTGGCAAAGAATCCTACAGAGACAATGCGGAAATAATTTCAAAACCATTTTTTATTGACGGTCAATTGGAGCTATTAAGTTTAGAGGTTTCAGAATATATTCCGCAGACCAAGTTTGGGGAAGCCTCCATAAAATATTACATAAGCGTAGATGGGGGAAGCAAGTGGATTAAAATATCTCCAATTGGAAGAAGCTTTGAGGGAGTACCCGAAATACTGGCATTTAATCAAAATTTAAGCGATAATTTAACAATACCTCAAATAGCCTACTATAATGAACCAGATGTTCCAAATCCAATAAATTCTATTATACTCAAGGCAGTAATGCAAAAAAATAAACTATCAAATTCCACTCCAATACTTTATTGGTATAAGCTTGGTGCAAGGATAATTTAATTATGACAATAGAAAATATACAGAAAAAAAGATTTTTAGAGACAATATACAAAATATACTATTCACTTGGAAACAAGCCTAGTGAAAGTGAGATATCAACCATATTCGGAAGATATTTTAGTAGATATAGACCGGGATTTCCGATTCCAGTTCCTTATAACGACCTTTCTGCAAGTTCAATAATTGATGTTGAAAAAATTAATCAAATTACAGCACACACGTCTTTTAATGTAGATGTTTTATATGATTCTTTTCATGAACAAATTAGTGACTTATATGATCTAATAACGGCATTTAATTCTAGAATTGAAAGCCTTAAGTCTAGAAGAGCTGAATTAGAAAAAAATATAGATGACAAACTTTTTGCAATAAACAATACAGATGGATTTTACTATAGTCATACTAATGCCTTTAACAATACGGCTCTTACCGATTTATCAAAAACATCTGCTATTGTTGACGTATCAGCAAGAAAGTTAACTATTCCACAGTTAACTTCCGGAACATTTAATTATATTGGAAATATTATAAGCAAAGTTTCTAGCGCCTCGATCGAAATTTTTTTAGATGGCAAAAAAGTGTATGGCATTCCTTCCGTCAATTTGGCAAACGTATTTAATGGATTAAATAATTCTGAATGGAGGTATGCATTTCAATCTCCATCAATAGGTTTGTGTTCGCTAAAGATATCAATACCAATTTCATCCGCTGGAACAAACCTGTCTGGCATTTCTCTCGTAGAGGGTAGGTTAAATTCTAAGAAATCTGTTGATGTAGATGTGGTGATCAATAGGGTAAATGATATCGCAAATCCAATGACATTCTCAAAATCTGGCTCATCTGATTTTGATTCATTCTCTTTTTCATTTCCGACAACCGTTACTTCAAATATAGAATTATTCCTTACAAAAACAGAACCAGATTATATTCAAAATACTTCTAATCAAATTAATTACGTTTATGATTTTAGAATTAATGAGCTGATCATTACAGCCCCATACTACGATTCATCAGCCACTTTTGTCAGTCAACCAATATCATTGCCGGTAAATCAAAATAAAACTTTAACTATTGACTCCGTATATTTTGAGGCCAATCATCAGATTCCAAAAGGTACTTCAATAAATTATTATATAGCTGAAGAAAAGGGAAATGAAAAATTTATTAATGACTACAATTGGACGCAGGTATCGCCAGCTTCATTAAAAAATGCCTCAAACTCAAGTGTAGTTTCTTTTAAGGGGTCTAACAGAATTGAATCAAGAATAGTCCCCGCCACTACCAGCAGTATTCAATCTACAAAAAGTGAAATGACTAGAATTCCAAGATCAACCCAATACAATAATCCAATAAAAGACTTTTCCTATAGAAATGACGCTGTTCAAAATGGGTTTAGCGTTTATAGATTGGCAAAATTCCCGAAAGACACTGACCCATACGATGTTTATATGCTTGAAAATACCGAAAGCAATCAGGTGTTAGCCGCTTTGGTGACAGGCACGTCTCTGGGCAGGGATTCTTGGCAGCAAATTATCACCGGTGCCAGAAAAGACATTATCGCAAATAAATTTAATATCTCACTTGGTGATAATCAAGAATTTTATCAAGCCCAAAATGTTCCCTATGGTAGTATTTATATTTCTACAAATATTTATATGGAAAATTCTATAACAATGACCAAAAATTTTCTAAAGTCTTTATCCGCTCAATACTGGGATATCGAAGTTTATCTTAACGGTGTCTTAATTTCCGCAGGAGGAGCATTGTCTGCGGGAACACTTTTATCTTCCCTAACTTGGAATTTTAAAAAAGGTCAAAATTCAATTGTTTTAATAATTAACAAATCGACAAATGATTCACAGGGCGTTAAAACGCCGTTTAACGGGGCAATATCCCTGATGGAGGGAGTGTCACTTATTTCTATTCCAAATTCTGAAGTTTATCAAAACTACTTTTACTTTGTAAAGCAAGAAGATTTGCGCACTAAATATTCTAATATAGATAATGTATTTTCTGTAATAAATTATGAAAATAATTTAGAAATAATTTATAGAAGAACAGAGGAAATTAAAGACGGAACAAAAGTATATTATTTAACTAATAGTGAAAAATCTCCTGAATCAATCAGGGTTAGAGCAGATCTATTCAGGGGTGCTGATTCCTATTCTGCACCATCAGTAATCTCTTACACACTAAAGTTTAAGCATTAGGGGAGCCCATGGCAATATCACATTCAGATTTCAATAAAAGAGAAAACATCTTTGAACCCAATCTTCAGAGGCATAGGCTTACCTACAGGGGTCCAATACCTTCTAGTGTTTTAAACTTATTTAACGATCAATTCTTATTGGATATTAACAAACTTAAGTCTAAATTAGACGTATTAAGTAATCAAATAGATAATATATCAACAATGTTGGGAAATAATCTATATGCAGCTACTCCGGATTACTATTTAAATGAAGATTTAAAAATGACCATATATTCGCAGAACATCTATTATGACGAGGATAGCAACGAGTATATTGTTGAGCAGTCGACGCCTTATTTTAATGAAAGCCTAAGGTTTGAAAAATTCCAAAAAAACAGCGCTCATATAGATTGGTTAATGCGTAAACTTAGCTTAATCGAAGGCGCACTGCAGAAAGATAATTAGGAGATAAGATGTCAGAGTTTATTTACACTCAAAAAAAGCCCATTCAATATCATGGACCTATATCTAGTTCAGATTTTAATGAGCGCATAGAGCAAAATTATGCGGATTTAGTTTATCTTTATAATAAATATTCTGTTGTTGATAAAAAAATATCTGAAATAATTGAAAGAATAATAAAAGAAAATATCTTTTTATCTTCTGCAGTTAAAAATTTGGCTGATAGAATTAGGGTAATTGAAAGTATTAATACAAATCAACTTTCAATTCATTCCAAAAATCAAATAGACCTGGTGCCATTTATAAACACCCCTTACGCCATACCAGCTTCTCAAGCATTGGTCTTTAATGAGTATTATAATGACTTAACGCTCCCGCAAATCATTGGTTCATCTCATTCTAAAATTAAATATGTTAACGCCCTTAAGGGTCAGGTAGTCCCAGATTTTTTGGAAACAAGAATAGATCCAAATATTGCTGGAGGAGATGGAAGTGGAGCGTTTATAGATACCACCCCGGTTCAAAATGCATTCATCAATCAGCCAGATAAGGTGTGGAGAAGAAATGTTATTTTAAATGAACCCAATCCACTTGGCGTAAGCATGTTTTTCTACATAAAAATACCAACAGGATCAATTGGCAATTCTTTGAGTAATTGTGTGTCACTTTCTCCATTTCCCTCCAACGGAGTTGATATAATTAAAGTAGAATATACAACCGCTGCTAATCCGAGCATGTCGGATAAAGACGGTTATTATCCACTCAGTTACGGATATTACGATCAGGAATACGATGCCGTAGGTAAGGTGGCTCCAGGTGGCTGGTCGATAGTGGGATCCGATGCAATTATTAATTCTGGTCCTCAGAAGTTTTATTGCGCCGATAAAAAAATAACAGCCATTAGAGTTTTGTTAAGGCAAAGAAACTATATTAAAGAAAACAGCTCTTACGTTTACACGTATGGATTAAGCGATATAGACGTAAGATATGAAAAATTTATTGAGACAGGAAGAACTTTCATTAGATTTGACGCTCCCGCAGGAAAAACAATAAATGAAATCTTAAACGTTTCACCCAAAATATACACATTACCTCAGTCTCTTTTAAATAGTGTATTTTCCTATAGGATATTTTACCCATCTGGGTCAAACTATGTTTTAACAAACCCAAACACTTCAAGCCACGTTTATATAGAGGTAAGCCTAGCGATGCTTGAAAATAAGATACCCCCAGTTCTATCAGATTTAATTGTAGAAGTGAATTATAATCTGTAAGATATGGTGAAAAAGCATTATTGTTTTTACTATATAGTTACCTTTCTTCAATAAGGAGAATATAAATGGCTACTTTTTATGTTGGTCCAAGACCGGTTCTTAGAGGTCGAAACACCAAGGATATGATCAACCCCTTTAAGGGCACGGCTGGAACCTATTCCTATTATCCATTATTTGCCAAGGGCGTCCTAGATGGTGGTCCAGATAAGGATCACGTTCCGGGCACTGGCCATCATCCAGGTAATGTGTTCTTGTCTCAGGTTTTCAATGGTACGACTCTTTATATCCATCCTCTTTCGGGAACATTTGCAGATGGCGCGGGCTACGATGGGGCAAGGTTTAAGCCAAAGGAATTCAAGGGAGTATCTGGCATATTGTCCGGGTCTTATGGTCATTCTTCGGATAGAACGAGACCGTACGCCCTGTATAGCAATTACATTTTTGATGGCGTTACATCAGCAGATGTCTTTTCTTCCGGCTATGGTCATGAAAAGAGGGTAACATCCTACAGCCTCTACAACAACTATATATTTGACGGAGTAAGTTCAACTGAAGTATTTCCATCTGGATATGGACAGTCAAATACATCTTCTGAATACGGAAGAAATAAGGTTAACGAATATAAAGGAGTTCCTTCCGCAAAAGCTCTGTAGACAATCGTGCAATAAACCTGCTATAATAGGTGGGTGTTTCGAGTTCCCGCACAAATGTGCGGGAATTTCGATTTATTAGGGCACGTTTATATGTTTTGATGGAGCTAAGGAGGATTAGATATGTCTATACAGATGATGGATCAACTAATCAAAAATAATTCTCTTTCAATAGATGTCGCAGATAAATATTTAACGTTGTATCTTGGCGAATCAAATTGGCCAGAAAAAATATCCCAACTATGGACTGTGCAATCCAAAAGACATGGGGAGGAAAAAGCAAAAGAAGTAGTAAAGAAGTGCATTGCGTGCGCATGTCTTTCGCCAATTGTCAACAAGACCGCAATACCAGAAGAAAACCACGTACTCATTTTTTGGGTTGCAGGCTGGCCTCAATTTAATGAGAGAGATTGGTTTGAAATGTTTAAGGAAGTTGTCAAATCAGATTTGCAAATAGAAAAAAATAGATTAACCATAATGAAATTTGGAATTTTTGAGCATATTGATATACCGCCATTAACAAGACAGGCTTATAATTGGTTAAACGAGAAGGTGAATCAGGAAAAATTTGTAAATCAAGAATTAAAAGAGAAGTCTGTGACAAAAATGAAGAATCTTGTTAGGATTTACGGTGGCGCAGTTCTTTGTAATCTATTTACTAATTACTCTTCCAACGTAGAAAGAGTCTTAAACTGGAAAAGCGGATATTTTGTTGAAAAAGAAATATACAAGGTATATTCTTTGGATCAGATTATTAAGATTAAAAAATCAGAAATACAAAAGACAAATTCCAACTACATTAGAAAGGTTATTGAATAGTTTATGGTTACCACAGATATGTTTTTATTTAATTTAAGTGAAGAATTTATCAGCACCTACAAAAACAAGGTTGTACCATTCGGCTACAAAGACGCGGCAGGAAATTCTGTGGGGGAAATAACATTTCTAAGAACCTATTCAAGACTAAAGGACGATGGGGCAAAAGAAACTTGGGTTGACGTATGCGAAAGAGTGGTAAATGGAATGTACTCTTTGCAGAAAGAACACTGCAAGAAGAATAGATTGCCCTGGAACGACTCTAAGGCACAATCTTCCGCCAAAGAAGCCTTCGATAGACTTTTTAACCTTAAGTGGACTCCTCCTGGCAGAGGTTTGTGGGCCATGGGTACAAATATAGTGAATGTTCAAAAGAACTCGGCAGCACTACAAAACTGCGCATTTGTTTCTACAGCAGAAATGACAAAACTAAATCCAGCTAGGCCTTTTGCGTTTCTCATGGAGGCTTCGATGCTGGGTGTTGGTGTCGGGTTTGATGATAAGGGGGCTGATAAAGATTTTATTGTATACGAACCCAAGGATAGCGCTCATTATGTTATACCAGATACAAGAGAAGGTTGGGTTGAATCTTTGACGCTTTTGATAAATTCTTTTCTCAAGGAAAATCAGCCATCATACTCTTTTGATTACGGGCAAATAAGGCCAGCTGGTACTCCAATAAAAACATTTGGAGGAGTGGCCGCAGGGCACGAGCCACTAGAAAAGATGCACGAACACATAACAAGAATATTTCATAAAAGAAAAGGGCAAAAACTTACTAGAGTCGACATAGCCGACATAGGTAATCTTATCGGAGTTTGTGTTGTTTCGGGCAACGTTCGTCGATCTGCAGAACTTCTTATCGGAAGATTAGAGGATCAAGATTTTCTTAACTTAAAGAATAGGGATAAGTTTCCGGAAAGAAACTCTTATGATCCCAATTCTCCGGGCTGGGGTTGGATGTCAAATAACTCTATAGAAACTGAGGTGGGAAAAGATCTCTCCTCAATAATAGAGGGAATATCTCTTAACGGAGAGCCGGGAGTTATTTGGATGGATGTGTCCAGAAAGTATGGAAGACTAATTGACCCGCCCAACAACAAGGATCACAGAGTGGCTGGATATAATCCTTGCGCAGAACAATCGCTTGAATCATACGAATGTTGCACGCTTGTTGAAACTTACTTAGGACGACACGATAGCCTTGAGGATTACAAGAGAACGCTTAAGTTTGCGTATCTTTACGCCAAGACAGTAACACTTCTCCCGACCCACTGGGAAGAAACTAATGCGATCATGCAAAGAAACAGAAGAATAGGTGCTTCTATGTCAGGCGTCGCCGACTTTGCCGATCGCCACGGTATGCCCATCCTGAAAGAGTGGATGAACCAAGGCTATAAAACAATTCAAAGATATGACAACGTGTATTCTGAGTGGCTTGGAATTAGGGAGTCAATTAAAATGACAACTGTAAAACCATCTGGTACAGTTTCAATTTTGGCTGGAGAATCTCCTGGAGTTCACTGGACGCCAGGTGGCAAATTTTTCAATAGAACAATTAGGTTTTCAAACGAAGACCCAATGCTTCCACTTTTCAAAATGGCAAATTACAAGATAGAACCAGCAGCTGAATCTCCAGACACAACATCGGTGGTTTATTTTCCAATCAAGTCTGATGCAGTTAGGTCAGAGAAAGACGTCACAATATTTGAGAAGATGGCCCTAGCTACTACTGCTCAAAGATATTGGTCAGATAACTCTGTTTCAGTTACAGTTTCTTTTGATAAAGATACGGAATCTAGGTATGTTGGCACAGTTCTGCACATGCACGATGGTCAATTAAAAACGGTATCCTTCTTGCCCAGCGGAAATGACACATACCCTCAAATGCCTTACGCGCAAATAAGTGAACAGGAATACCTTAATCAAATCGACAAACTATTCCCAATTGATTTAACTGGCGTATATGCGGGCATGGCTGCCGATGCAATTGGAGAAAGACATTGTACAACGGATACTTGTGAAATAAAATATATAAAAGATAATCAATAATTTCATCCATACACACAACGAGTTGGGTGGTATACTGTAGCTATGGAAAAGCAGCATACAGTAAAGGTATTGGACAAGGGATACGTTAGACTCGTAGATCATATGGGTAGCGATCTGTCCGTTGTAAATGCGGCTAGAGTTTCTTTTGCAAAAGAGTCTAAAGAGTTTTCCGTTCAAGACGCAAGACTATTGGAGTTCTTGGCAAGAGAAAATCACATGTCGCCTTTTAGGCATGCATTTGCGACGTTTGAATTTAACGCACCCATAATGGTTGCCAGACAACACTGGAAGTATGTGGTGGGATCGGATCATACGATGGATTCTTGGAATGAATCTTCAAGAAGATATATTAGCCTGGAGCCAGAGTTTTACATCCCCAAAAATGATGAGTGGAGACAAGCCCCAGAAAGCCGTAAGCAGGGCTCAGGAGGCCCTATAGGCCCCTGGATAGGGGCAGTGCTTTCCAGCAAGCTTATACAGCATCTGGAGGACGCTGAGGCCCTCTATAAGTGGGCCATGGAGGAGGGCGTGGCCCCAGAGCAGGCTAGACTATTTTTGCCCGCCTATGCCATGTATCAACCTTACTTGTGGTCTTGTAGCCTACAATCTGTAGCTCATTTTTTAAACCAAAGATTAGCTGAGGATTCTCAGTATGAGATTAGACAGTACGCAGAGGCAGTTTATGATTTGATTCAACCCCTGTTTCCAGTTTCAATTAAGGCTCTTACCGGTAGATAAATGGCGGCTGGTAAATTGAACTATATTGTTGTTCACAAAAAGTCAAGTCAGGTTTATGGCTCTGCGTCTAAGAAAATTGCACTAGAATCTCCTCCACCAGACGGTTGCAAATTGGAGGATAAAAGAATATACTTTATAACACATGAACCAGATACCGGTGATTTAGCTGTTTATCAAGTACCACAAGAAGAAGTGGCAAACGCTGAAATAAAAGAAAAGAAAGCAAATGAGTAAGAAAACAAATCAAAAGAAAAAAGTAAATATAAAGCTAGAAAATAATCAGTCTTTTTTAATAGAAGATCTGGATGTTCTATTGCATATACAAAAGACGTATGCCGCCATGATTAGAGGGCAGCTTTCCGACAAAGATAGAGATACCTATACCAGAGTGGTTTCTGCAGTGAATGTTGCAATAGAAAATGTATACGTTGTCTCATACGATGGTTATAATGAAGACTGGTAAATCAGCTGGCTATTTAGTCATACTATTCTCTATTGGATTTGTTTTGGGAAAACTAAATAACAAATCCCTTAACTCAATAAAAGAAAAAAATAAACAGGGACCTACTCATCACCAGTACGCGAATAGACTTACAGAATTTTTTGACGAAGATCTCAATGAGGCAGTTGGTGAATATTGCGAATATTTAGAGATGGGTTTTAATCCGTCAGATGCATTTGAGATAGCAAAAGCAAAGGCTAAGATGTGATAGACCTTTGTGTTGTCAATTACAATACTAGGTCGCTACTAGAAAGATTATTGAACAGTCTTCACGACCAATTATTCACTGGAAATCATTCAGAAAAGTTTTGGAATTTATATATAGCCGATAACGGTTCAAGCGATGATACGGTAGATTTCTTTAGGTCTAAAGAAGACGACTATTTAATAGATAGAGTGTATTTAAATAAAAACATTGGCTATTCAGCTGCGTGCAATAAGCTTGCGGCCATTGGATCGAATAATGTTATAGGATTGCTTAATGCTGATGTCTGGTTTACAAACGAAGATATAACAAAAATATGTAGAATATTTAATCAAGAACAAGACGTACACATCCTTGGTCCAAAACAAAGAGATGAATATGGCCTTATAAGGCACGCTGGTATAGTTGGAACTAATGAAAAACCTACACTCAGGGGATGGATGCAACCAGATCCTTTAGATGAACTATATAAGGATAGAGTTAATTGCGTTACCATATCCGGTTCTGCATATTTTATCAGAAGATCCGTATGGAATGAGCTAACAAACAATCCTAAGTATAGGGAATTATATCCTGACGCCAAAGGAGCGTTTCTTCCAACGCCCCACTACTATGAAGAGACTTGGTGTTCGTATTTTGCTAGACATTTAGGCCATAATGTAGTGTATGATGGATCTGTGTCAATTGGTCACAGCTGGCATGCCTCTTCTCCTAAGCCGGGAGAGGGCTATAGTCACGCCGATGCACAGTTTAAGGTAAGTCAATCAATATTTCGCAAAGCATGCGATTACATAGGAATAGAAAGAGATTAACATGTCAGATAAATTGAACCCATGGATATATAATGCAGAAGTCAAAAAAGTAGTTGACGGTGACACATTTGATATTATCATTGACCTTGGTTTTGATACTCTTAGGAAAGGTAGAGTGCGTCTTTATGGTGTAAATACACCAGAAAGTCGAACAAAAGATGTAGCTGAAAAGCAAAAGGGGGTAGCTGCAAAGGAGTTTACTGATCAGTGGCTCACTCGCGCAAATTATAAAGTTAAAATAGAAACTATCTTAGATAAGAACGAAAAGTATGGTAGAGTTTTAGCTAAAGTCTGGGATCAAAGTGGCAACTGTCTCAATACCGATATTGTTACTGCGGGCCTTGCTAGGGAATACTATGGTGTAGGCGACAAAACTTGGACAGAATTTAAAAAAGATAGCTAATGCAAACGTTCCTGCCTTATCCAAATTTCAAAAAATCTTTACAAGTTTTGGATTCTAAACGACTAGGTAAACAAAGAGTAGAAACCTTTCAAGTATTAAACATTCTTTTGGGTAGAACCTCTACAAAGGGTTGGAGAAACCATCCTGTTACCTTAATGTGGGAGGGCTACGAATCGGCTCTTCAACTTTATCAAAACAATACCATAGAAGAATGGATTAGGAGAGGATATAAAAATAATATGTCTTTTGAAACAATTTTAATAGAAATGAAAATGCCACATTGGTTTGGTGACGACAGAGTGCACAGGTCGCATAGGTCCAATTTATTAAGAAAAGATTGGGAATATTATTCCCCATATTTCAATGAGGATCCAACGCTCTCATACTATTGGCCAGTGAAAAAAGAAAAAAAAGAAACAGAAGTTGCAAGCTCATAACTTTTCCACTATAATAGCAAGAGTCATATTCATATCATCAAAAGGAAAATCATGCCAGAAAATAAATTGAACTACTTTGTAGTGCAAGAAAAAATTCTTGTTAAGGCTAAGAATAAGCAGGATGCAAGCAAGCTTGCCGAAGGACGCAAGGGAGTCGGTGGAGAAGTTCTTTTCAAGTCTACGGACATTGAAAGAATCTCTTCTGTTCAAGCGCATAAGCGCATCACTCAGCTCAGCGCCTGATTCCTATCCTGAGGTAGGTTTTAATCTACCTCAGGAGCTGGAGATTAATATGATTATTGCTCAAATGGTCGGAAAAAACGAATCAAAAAGATTTCTCACACCAGTTTTAAGAAGACTTAAAGATCAAGTCGACTGCATAGTCTTTACCGACGACTGCTCGGACGATGATACTGCGGAAATAGCAAGCGAATATGCAAACGTATATGTCAACAATTCTTCCCTATTTCCTGTTCACGAGGCAAAATTAAGATCAGAAGCTTGGAATAATCTTTCTAAGCACGCAAATGAGGGCGATTGGATAATTGCCATAGACTGTGACGAAATGTTATATCAATCAAAAGATATTCACAATATTAATATATCCAAAGTTCTAGATACTTCGCCATTTGACGTTGTTAATGTCAGATTCTATCATATGTGGTCTCCAACAAAATATAGGGTTGATAAACTTTGGGCGCCGAATAATAGTTCAAGAATTTTTAGATTTAAAGAAGGTGGAAAGTTTTTGAATAAAAAACTTGCCTGTGGGTCGGAACCAACATACGTGTTAAACGAAATCCGAAGAAGAAATTATTGGGTACAATCCGGCCTAATAATGCAGCATCTCGGCTATATGCTAGATGATGACAAGTTTTCAAAGTATAATAGATACTCCCTGTTAGATAAGGGCGAATTTCATAATATAAAACACATAGAATCAATAATGGATAAAAATCCAACACTCATTAAATGGGGAAACTTTGGAATATGAAAACACACAATGCAGTAGAAACAATAAGGAAAATTTCGCACCTACTCGAATCCAAGCAGAGATTTAGCTTTGTTACATATACAAGATCGTCTATATTTTCTTTGACCGGTGAACTAACTGGTGATAAAAAACCGCCAAAGAATTTTATCAGACTAGTAACTTCAAGTCTATCAAACAAAGATAAAAATTTTCTAAAAGGTGTTCAAAGAGATTTAATCAAATCTAGTATGGAAAAGATAAAAGAAAATATTGAGATAGATTTATCTACCACAACTTTTTATGATCCAGGATTTTTGGAATACTATATTAATACCGACTATGATGTGTTTAAGATTTTTATATCATGGTACCTAAAAACAACTGACGTTGTGGTGGTTTCTTTTCAGGGTAATCAAATTATATCTAAATATTTTTCGAAAGATTCTATTCACATAAACGTCCCTTACAATGATTTTTACTCAAAAATAGATTTAATAACAGAAAACATTATTAAAAATAGTGACAGAACAAACCTATGCATACTCGACTGCCCGATGCTTAGTACAGCGTTGGCCCAAAATCTTTGGGAAAAGAGCTCTATGTCCATACTGGATCTTGGAAGAACTCTTACTGTAGCCAGATCACTGCATAGGTCAAAATGACAGAGCTAGATAAAAAAACAATAGATCTTTTAAACTTAAGAATAAAAAATTTTCTATTTGAAAGTAATTTATCTATATCCCAAATAGCAAAAGAATTATGCCTGTCATACGAAGAGCTTGATAAGTGCATAAAAAAAATTGGCTTGTCTTGGGTGAAAGATCATAGAAAAAAAATGTCTAAAGGTCAAACAGTTTTGACTAGCATCTTTAGAAAACTTATACCAGGAGAGACTATCATCAATGAGTTTCATATAGGCGAAAGGTTAAAGCTAGATGTTTATTGTCCAAGCTACAAGCTTGGCGCAGAATATCATGGAATTCAACACTTCAAGTATACAGAAAGATTTCATGAATTTAAAGAAGACTTTTTGGAGAGCCAAAAAAGAGATAAAAGAAAACTTGAATTGTGTAAAGAGCAGGGAATTGCCCTAGTTGTATTTAGGTACGATGACAAGCTTACCGAACAGGCAGTTTGTGATAGAATATTGTCAGTCCTAAAAACTTCCAGCTATACTATTAGTTTGAAGAATCAAAAAAGCATAACTCAAAATCCTTTTTATCAGCAGGCGAAAAAGAAAAATTCAGAAAAAAAGAAAAAGATTTATAGAAAACTAAAGGAAAAGAAAAAAAATGACAGAAACGGCAAGTGAACAGCTGCCCGAATACCCTCTTGAGTATCAGGTATTCGCCCTTGCCCTTAGAAACAAAGGTGCGATAGTATATTTTGATGCTAATCTTCCAGAGGAAGCCGTTGGCGCTGTCAATGGTCAGTTGGGATTAAATGAATTCTATAGAGCTCTTCTTTCCTATCATAGATTAACAAAATTAGATTTTGTAGATCCCATTGCATTCAAGGCATGGCTTGAGTCGGAGACTGATATTCATACCGCTCTAGGGGGATCAATAGGAGTTGATACAGTTATAGATATTTTGAAATCTATTGAGGTCTCAACCGAAGAGTCTATATCTCAAGTGTTAAAACATAGATGTAACAAGAAAAAGCAGCTAGATATATTGCAGGAGTTACAGATTTTACTTACTCAGAAGGGTGAAAAAACCACAAAAGAAATATCAAGAATTAATGAAATCACTGCAGAAATAAAAAGCTTAGAAAACGATTTAAACTTTAATGTTTTAGATAGTGTTATTACGGCAAAAGATATTTCTAATAGGGCAGAATCGCTTCTTGATATACCGAGTTTCCTTCCGACTCAATTTAAGGCCCTTAACAGGGCAATGGGGTACACAGATGAGGGTGGATTTTTTAGGGGGTCTGTTCATGCAATTATCGCAGCGTCAGGTAAGGGTAAGAGCACATTTGCTAAATGTTTAATAAATCATTGGGCAGATACCGGATATAGGGTTTTATATATAAATTTTGAAGAAGCTGTTTCCCACTGGGAAAGAGTATTAATGACTCAAATTATAGAAAAAAATGTTTACGCAGAGGCGTCCAATTGGTCGGAATTGGAAAAATTAAATAACCTAGAAAAATTTCAGCTAAAATTAAAAGAATGGGGTGATCGATTTATGGTTAGGCATGATCCCGACACTCTATATTTTGAAGACTTGGAGAAGTGGCTAAGAAGTATTATGGGGCATGCCGAACTTATTCCAGACGCAATTGTGATAGATACCATACAGTCAATGTTTACGAGATCAACTGGCAGGGGCAAGCCTAGGTGGGGCGAATTTGAGGAGATGATGGTTAGATTAGAAAAACTGGCAAGAGATATGGATTGTGTATTAATAATAACCGCTCAAGAAAACGCCAATAGAATGAAAGAAAGAAGAGAGGTTGTTCAGCAGTCGGACACTGGCGGTTCGCTATCGATACAGCAGAAGTGTGCAGTAACAATTTTTATAACTGAAAAAAAACTTGTCAGTGGAGATGATTCAGAAGACGAAAATATTATGCAGCTGCAAATTCCAAAAAATAGAATAACAGGTTCTACCTACATTTACAACTCACCACTAGTCAAATATATTGATCAACACAAAAAATATGTGGATTATGAACCAATAATAGAAGAGTCTTACGCAAAAGTTGTAAACTCAAACAATATTGAAGAATTAATTTCAAGCATGACAGTAGTCTAGGAGAAGATATGATACAAATAACTACTCAAGAATTAAAAGATTTTCAAACATGCGCTAGGCTATATGATTATAGGTATAAGCAACAAATGTCAGAAACCATAGGGGGCAGAACACTAAACTCCGCAAAGTTTGAATACACGATAAGAAGTATAGTTCATTATTTTTTCTACAAAAAACAAGCGGGAATAACTCCATCTTATATTTCTCTGCAAAATAGATGGGAAAAACTTTGGTTTCCAAAAAATTCCTCATCCCATGACATTATCTATGAGCAACACGAGACGCTTCACGGAAATGCCGCTAGTCTAACTAGCAAAGCTCAAAATGTTTTGATGGAGTTGATTGAAAATTTTGGTGACTTAGAAATAATTCCCATAGGAATAGACGAAGAATTTATCGCACCAATTAATCATCAAGTAGCTATAAAAGATAAATTTGATTTAATGTACTTTAAGGATAATAAAATTCATATATTAAAATGGATGTTTAATTACAGACTAAAGCATGAGCACACCTATGCATTAGACTTTTCGGTAATGAACATAGGGTTCTTAAATAAATTTGGTGATAAATTTAATCAAGCAACTTTTGGATATTTTGATTTATTGAATCAAAAATTGGGTTTTAATGAGTTTAATGTAGAAAAAGCTGATGTTGAAGCTGTAAAATATTGGTGCGAATCTCTTATGGCTGAAAAAATCTTTCCGTCCAGAAGAGGACTTACGGCATATTGTAAGGTATGTCCTTTTGATAAGCCGTGCAGCAAATGGACATCTTGGAACAAAAAGGAAAAAGCCAATGGCAAAAAAAGAAAAACCTAATATATTAGATGATATTCTTTCCGCAAAAATATCACCACACACAATTAAGGAAGAAGACAAAACTCTGGATCCTTTAATTGATGAAATAAATCTGATTGAGAATGAAGGTATTAAATCCTTTGTCAGATCAATTCTTTATAGGGCAGAAAGTTTTTGGAAAATTCCAGCAAGCTTTTCTGGCAAACATCACGCGCCAGACGAAAGAGGTGTTGGCGGGAATGTTCTTCATACAAAGAGAGCAGTTAGGGTTGGTTCAATTTTAGCCGATTCGTACTCTCTCTCGTCGGAAGAAAGAGACTTAATAGTTGCAGCCCTTATACTGCATGATCTAACAAAGGGTATAAAAAGCGAAGCCTCCGAAAACTATCGTTATGACCCGATGCACCCGTATACCGTTGGGCTGTTCGTTAAAAAGTGCCAAGACCAAGATAGGCAGTACGCATCAGATTCCCAATCCTCTACCCTTTATATAAGCGAGGAGGATACTCAAACGATACTTAGATTAATTAGGTGTCACTTAGGTCCATGGTCCCCCATTCCAGAAACAACTCCGGTTACATATATGGATATGATTGTTCATCTCGCCGACAACATTTCCTCAAAGCTTCACCTAGTAGTTGATGGTGAAAACATCAAAGATTCCAGATGGGTTATATGACAGATGCCGTGTCCGACGTTCTTCTAAAGAGATTTACACTCTTAAAAAGAATGGAATATTTTATCGAAGAATCGGTATACTATAGAACTCATTCCGACTCTATTGTGGAGTCTAGAAAAAAAATATTATTAAATAGCAGCAAAGAGATTGGTCAAATTAAAATAGCATGAAAATAAGTAGTGATAGTAACTATCTTAAGGGATGGGATCTTTACGAGGTTGCAAGATATGTTCCGTCTTTAAAAAGGGTTATAAGAGAAAAAAATAAACTATTAAATGCAAATCAAATAAAAGATTATGCAAAAAAACATGGCAATATTGGAATATACAATTCCGTTTTCGCCTATGACACAGAGGATTTTGATAAGGCTATAAGGCTACGGTCCTCTATATTTCGATTTAGACAGTGAACATTTCGAAGTCGCTCATAAAGAATGTATTTCCTTATATGAATATCTAATCTCTTTTGCACCAAAACATTCGGTATTGATATATTTTACGGGCAAGAAGGGTTTTCACGTAGAGTGCGAGCCGGTCACTTTTGGCATAAATCCAAGTAACAGCCTACAAAAAGTCTTTAGGTATATAGCAACTGATTTAAAATCAAAACTTTCTTTGTCCAGTATGGATTTTAGCGTATATGATGCTAGAAGAATGTGGCGTACACCAGGATCTATTCATCAAGATACCAAACTTTATAAAACTCTGCTCAACTCGTTTGATGGTGACTCTATGATTTTTTCTGACGAGAATACAATAAAAAAATATTCATCTACACCACAACCCAACGTGGTTGCAGATCAATTTTTTAACTACAAAGCTAATGAATGGTATAGGACTTACATTTATTCTTTTGAAGATAACGAAAAAAGAAAAGATGATCCAATAGAATATTTTAATCAATATGGATCAAGAGCTTTTAAAGATCTTCAACCAACAGAGAAGGTATTTGATCCGCAAAACTTAGTTACAAAATGTACGGCAATACAAAGACTTAAGGATCAATCTGAAAAAGAAAAGTTTCTAGAACATGAAGCTAGGCTTTTTTTGTGTTCCATTTTAAGCTACACCGAAGATGCGATTAAATATCTTCACGAAATATTGAGTCACTGTTCTGATTATAATTTTGATAAATCTTCTGCACACATCAATGATTGGATAAAAAGAAGACAGCTTGGTATAGGCGGCAGACCATACACCTGCGAAAGAGCAAATGCAGTGGGAGTTGGATGTGGTAATTGCAACCTACAGAAAAAAAATAAATGGCAAAAAGTTGGCAATAAATTTATAGAAACAAATGAAAAATCGCTACCATCACCAGTAAGATATGCTTACAAAAGTAGGTCAAAAACATGAGCAATATAAAAGATCCAGATGACGTCATAGGAGTTTGTTCGGAATGCAAATCCGATCAGCCAATGAGCTATATGTACAATAATCCTTTTGCGCAGAATGGTCAACCGGTTCCATGCAAGTACTGCGGTGGTGTTGTTATAATATCATATAGAGAAACAAGAGATTCATCCTTAAATTCGTCAGACAAGGAAAGAGGCATCAATTGAAAAATTGGACAAACCTCCATAATCACACGGTCTTTTCTATGCTAGACGGACACGGTAATATAGAGCAATATTTAGATAGGGCTAAATCTCTTGGCATGTCTGGGCTGGCAACTACTGATCATGGGAATATACATTCGTGGCTTGATTTCTATGATGCCGCAACTGCTGTTGGGGTAAAGCCAATTCTTCGGAAGCGAGTTTTATCAAGCTAGAAAAACTAGATTTGATAGAGACGAAGAAGAGAGGGCTGGTCCATCCAAGAATGAATGGGAACAAAGAGGCCCTTACCACATAACTATATTGGCAAAAAATAATATTGGCTATCACAATATTATTAAAATGTCTTCTAAATCTTTCCTGGAAGGATACTATGTAAGGCCTAGATTGGATCACGATTTGATTTCTCAATATTCTGAAGGAATTATTGTTTTATCTGGCTGTTTAAATAGTGAAGTCTGTCAAGCGCTTTTGAGAAATGATTACGACTTTGCCCTACAAGCCGCATACAAAATGCAGAGCATAGTGGGTAAAGAAAACTATTTTATCGAAATACAAAATCATGGTATATCGGAGCAGAGAAAGGTTTCCAACAAGCTTTTAGAGATAGCAAAAGCAATTGGGGCCAAGATAATTCCGACTAACGATTGTCATTATGTTCATCAGCACGATGCTAGGGCACATGACGTCATGCTGTGCGTGGCGACAAACTCAACAATACATACTGAAAATAGATTTTCTTTTTTTGGTGATAATTTTTATCTAAAGTCATATGAAGATATGGAATTATTATTTAACGAAGATTGGCTTAAAAATACTATGTCAGTTTGTGACATGGTTGATATAAATTTGAAATTTGGCGATATTTATTTTCCAAAGTTTCCCGTTCCGAGTGGAGAATCTTCAGTTGATTATTTTGAAAAATTAGCCTGGGATGGCCTTAGGATTAAGTATGGTCAGCAGCTACCACAAAACGTGATAGATAGAGCTAATCATGAGATAAAGGTTGTAAAAGAAATGGGTTTCTCTGAATACTTTCTAGTTGTTTCAGACTTGGTTAGGTGGGCAAAAGTAAATGACATTAGAGTTGGGTGGGGAAGGGGTTCCGCCGCCGGAAGTGTTCTGTCCTATGCTTTTGATATTACAAACTTAGATCCGATAAAATTTGGTCTTTTGTTTGAAAGATTTCTTGTTGAAGGAAGAAAATCAATGCCAGACATTGATCTTGACTTCGACGATAGACACAGAGACAAGGTAATAGATTACGCTAGATCTAAATATGGTAATGACAAAGTCGCTCATATTTGTACGTTCAATAGAACCGGTGCAAGACAATCAATTAGAGATGCCGCGAGAGCTTTGGGCTACGATTTTAGCGGTGGCGATAGGGTCGCCAAGCTGGTTCCTGCACCAGTCTTAGGAATTTCAAAATCACTATCGGAATGCATGGAGGTCGCCGATTTTAAGAGTTTATATAACTTTGACGCCGATGCAAAGCAGATAGTCGACGCAGCGTTTGGGCTTGAGGGACTTGTTAGGCAGACTGGAATGCATGCAGCAGGCGTTGTAATATCAAAAGGTCCACTTACAGACTATCTACCCATTATGCAAAAGGGTGTTGATAATCCTATTATTACACAATGGGATATGGGTAGGGTGGAGCAGTGTGGTCTTCTTAAGATAGATTTTCTTGGCCTTAGAAACCTTGGGGTTATTGATGCGTGTGTAAAATCTGTTAAAAATACAAGAGGAATTGATATTGATATAGACGCAGTGCCCCTTGACGATTATCAAACTTTCAATCAACTTTGCAAGGGTGGATCCATGGGGGTATTTCAGCTTGAATCAAATAGTATGAGAGAGATGATGATTCAGCTTCAACCCAAGAGCATTGAAGACATAATGGCGCTGATATCGCTGCACAGACCTGGTCCTATGGGTTCTGGAATGGACAAACTTTATATTTCAAGAAAACATTCTCAGTCCAACATAGAGTATGATCATCCAAAGATGGAAAATGCCCTTAAGAATTCGCTTGGCATTATGTTATATCAAGAAGATGTTTTGGCGGTCGCAAGAGAGTTGGCGGGTTTTTCCTCCGCAGAGGCGGATGATTTAAGAAAAGTTATAGGCAAAAAACTTATGGACAAGATTGCCTTATTTAGATCAAAATTTGTTGATGGCTGTGTCAAGAACTCAAACCTGTCTAAAAATAAAGCAGAAAAAATATATTCAGACATAGAATATTTTGGTGGCTATGGTTTCAATAGGGCTCATGCAGCGAGCTACGCCATGATATCTTACATAACCGCATATCTTAAGTTCAACTTTACCGTAGAGTATATGGCTGCCCTTTTAAGCTCGGTGGTTGGCAATAAAGAAAAATTGGCCTTATATCTTTCAGATTGTAGAAAACTAGGTATCAAGGTGCTTCCGCCGTCCATCAACAAATCATTAGAAGATTTTGCAGTCATAGATAATAAAACAATCATATTTGGATTTGCCGCCATAAGCGGGATAGGTTCTGCTGTTTCACAATCAATTATTGATTGCAGAAATGATAGCACCCCTTATAAATCCGTGCATGATTTTATGAGAAGGGTGTCTTCTTCTGTGTTAAAAAAGTCAACACTGGAACATCTTTCTTGTGCCGGTGCGTTGGACGAACTTTTGCATGAAGCTCTAGATCAAGATTTTGGAAGACAAACGGAGTTAAGTATATTAGAAAAAGAAAAAAATTCTTTGGGTATATATGTTTCAAAGAATCCGGTAGATGGTGTTTGGGATCTGCTTTCAAAAAATATTAGCAATGAAATAATATCGTTGTCTGAAATGCCAGCAGGGTCTAGAGTTTCAATAGGCGGTATCATATCTTCTTCCAGGAAGATGATTACCAAAAAGGGTGCAAAGATGTACAAATTTGTACTTGAAGACATATCTTCTGATGTCGAAATTGTAGTCTTTCCAAGAGAGGCAAAGAAATTTGATGATGGATTTTTTCAGAATGGTGATGTTGTAAGCGTCGTTGGGTCTATCTCTAAAGACGGTGATGATGAAAATTCAATAACAAAAGTTCTATTAAATTCTTGCGAAAAGCTTGACATTAGTAACTTTTCCGGGGGCACACCAATATATTTAAAGATCGACAAGAACATACATGCTAATATTATCAATCAACTATATGATATAATAAATGCCAATAATGGTGGTTCTTTGGTTTTTCTCTCCTATAGAGAAAATGGCAAAGAAATAACCTTTAAATTTAAAAAGAAGACTTCAGTTATTGCTAGGGAGCAACTCGAAAAGGTATTATCCGGAGATAATTAATGACTACTAGAAATTTTTATCAAAACCCATCAACAAAACCTTGTTGGAATTTTTGTCCGTCCTGCAACAGATGTCAAGATAAGGGTAGATACTCCAAGTGTACGTCGTGCAGCGGCAGATATGATCCCAATGGGAATATAGACGCTGATCCAGATGATTATTGCGATTGTAAAAATGGGGTACTTAGATGGAAAACTCAGCAGGGCAAACTTGTTCATGTTAGATTTAAGTCTAACCCATTTAAGGCAAGGGTAAAGTACGAAAAAAAGAGTCAGGATGAAAGAGATTGGGACTCTTACATTAAGGATATGCGCGAAAAAATGGATGATCCAAACTTTAATCCCATAAGTATATACGAGGAGTAATATGAAAAATGAGGTAGGAAGAGTCTTGTTGGGCAATGCGACTCTTATAGAATACGATTGTGGTGATGATACTCAATCTTTTTTTGTCCAATGTGGAGTAGCTGGGTTCTATGCAAATCAGCAAGAGTTGCGTGATTTATATGGCGCAATTAATTACTATTTAAACATAGAATCTATCGAAGATATAGTTGTATCTATAAAGGAGTTCTAATGTCTTGGCCATATAGCGAAGGTGATTTTATGGAAATTGGAGATAGCGGCTGGATTCCATTTGGTGAAAGCAAGTATAAGAACATACATACCGGCCATATTGTTGACGAAGACGGCAATGAGTATGACGAAGAGGGTAATCTTATTTCCGAAAATTTCTTCAACAGCGAAGATGAAGATCATATATAAATGAGCGATCTTTCCATAAAGTCTATTGATGATATAGACGAGTTTAGGAGATTAACACTTACAGAATTTAGCTATTCAAGGATAGATACATACGAACTTTGTCCATCTAAATACTTTTATTCTTACATTAAGAAAGAGCCCAAGCAATTTAGTGCTCCAGCGGTTTTGCGGAAACATAATTCATTCCGTCTTGGAAGATAATGTATCCAAAGAAACCCCCCTTGAGTTAGACCGGATTAAAACAAAAGTTTGAAGAACACAAAAAATCTTTTGATCCCAACAATCAAATAGATCAAAGCTTAATCTCTGCCGGAGATCAAATTATAGTTGACCTATATGATATGTATGGCGGTCGAACCTTTGATGTATACGATAAAGAAATGGAATTTAGATTTGTTATCGGAAATTATTCCATTCTAGGATATATAGATAGAGTTGATGTTTATGATGAAGTTGTTGAAATCATAGATTATAAAACTGGTAAAAGGGAGGTGGCTCAAAAAGATATTTCAACAAATCTTCAGATGGGAATATATGCCCTCGCCGCACACACCGCTTTTCCGGGAAAACAAATAAAAGCTTCTTTACATTATTTAAGAAGTGGGAGAATTAAATCTCATCAATATACAAATGAAGATATTGAAAATGTTAAAACGCTGCTCATTAGTAAAATATCAAAAATAATGAATGATTTTAACTTTACCCCAACTAAAAATGAAAGGATATGCTCGTTCTGCGATCATGCCAAGAGTGGCGCTTGCGCTACCGGTGCCGCAAGATTACGAAGGATGTCTAGGGTTTAATATAAAAATAAAACCCAGGGGGTTGTCCCCTGGGCACCTAGTTTTACCTAGATTATATCTAATATGTATTATTTAATTAAAATTGAGCTACGGGATACTGTTCGATTGAAGCGATGATGTCAAAATCATGTGCTTCAACGAGCTTCACAGCCTCATCTACGGTTAGGCCAAGGTCCGTAAGACCCTCAGCTGCCATAGAATTGATCGTGTCCTTCACGCTCTTGATGATGGTGTTTGTAACTGACATGTTATTCTCCTTAATGGTTTGTTATTTGAATTGTTATTGAATATAAAGTATAATATATCTGTATTGACACATAGAGGATATCAGTAGTATGGCAGAAAAAACAACTCCAGAAAATTTTTTCCTAGAAAGATCTAGACTTAAGGGTCATCCAAAGGTCATTGACAAAAATTTGATTCAAAATCATGAAGACATTATACCGCCAAAAGGCGGAAGGGGTAATGTTTATAGACATACGAAATCAGGCTTCAGAAAAGATCTTAATCTTAATATGAGGTCAAATTGGGAAGCAAATACCGCTAGAATAATGAACTTGTATAAGATAAAGTTTGAGTTTGAACCAAAAGTTTTTTCTTTTCCAATTAAAAGAGGAACTAAATCATATACTCCAGATTTCTTTTTAATATCCACCAAAGAGTGGATGGAGATAAAAGGTTATTTGGATGATAAAAGTAAATTAAAAATAAAAAGATTTAAAAAATATTATCCGCAAGAGTTTGATAAATTGATTTTTGTTATAAGCAAATACTCTTCGGATGCGTTAGAGTTTGCAAAAGATATGCAAATAAAAAAAGTTTTATTTTATGAGGATATCAGATCTTTTTTTGCGGACAGAATATTTATATGGGAAGGAAAATAAATGGCCGCTTATAAGGAACAATACTACACTCTTGAAGAGCATGAAATGCAAGCCCTAATAGTAAAAGCTAAAAAGGGTAACACGAAAGCTCAGGAAGAGCTTTTGAAAGTATTTAGTAATTTTTTGACTAAATATGTTACAATGTTGTTTGTTGGCAAATATAGTTATTCAGATTATGATATTAGAAGATTCATGTCGCTGTTCGTCAAGGATACTTACGTAAGGTTTGCGTTGATGAAAAATAAATTAAACCAAGCTGGATACAAACACGTTAATGAGTGTATCCGGCGGCATACTTTACATGGTAAAAAGATATTGCACCGAAGAGGATGTGCAGCAAACTGTAAGGCTAACATTTTTTCAGTGCGTAAATAGATATGAAAGAAGGGATTCCGAAAAGGGCCCCATACCATTTAGCGCTTTTCTATATAGTTATTTTTTGTATTTATTGAAAAAGAATGTAGATACATTTTTGATAGATCAATTAGGAAGAAAATCTTTTCCCCTGATTACTCAAGATGATATACCAGGAGATTCTTCTGAGCAAGAAATTATGAAAAATGGATCCTATGTAGATACTAAGCAGTACGCAACAAATGATATTTTATTTTCTATTGATGTTGATGAATTGTGGGTGCTGGGTGTTGATATCAATCCGCCATTTGATAGACTTTCTGTTCAGGAGAGGCAGTTGATTAAATGGAAATATATAGATAAGAAAAGGTCATCTGAAATAGCCTTGAAGATCACCGAACATCCGAATACGGTGAGAGAACACATATCTAAGGTAAAAGACAAATTGAAGGATATACTGAAGGCAGATGGAATGGAAGAATATTTACTAATATCAGGACTAGAAAAGGAAGAAGAAGAGGAAGATGACTCAACTACCCGCAAAAGAAATCCTAAATAAATTAAGTGAATTTTTAAATCCTCAACTAGAGGAACTGCTACAGGCATTTTCTTCCAAGGAAGAGACTGAAAAATATTACGTTGAAATACCGGACACCAACTATATTGATCTCACCATTTCTGATATTGCCTCGTTAGTTGCAAGATCTTCAAACGTATATGGAAGAGCAGCTCGATTCGCCGGAATTGCTAGAGCACAATATAAGTTATTAGAAGCTCAATACAAGAGAATATATAAGGCCAATAGAGTGGGTAAGAACGAGGCGGAAAGAGAAGCTGCTGCGGCAGCTGCAGCTGACGAACAATACATGGCTTTATCGGCAGTTGAAGCGGTTGTTCAGTTGGCAGAATCAATGGAGCTTGCGGCAAGAATCTCGTCGGAATCTGCGAGAAAGCTTATGGACAAGGTTCAATCCATGCAGGTTGCTGCAGCAAGAGGGGAAAAAGGCTTCTTCTCAGAGAGCGATTTTTCAACTTTTTAGAAAGGATATAATATGTATATAGGTCATTACAAATCTGTTTCTTCTAATTCGAAAGAATTTTATTCTTCCAAAAGAGAAGAATTAGATTTTCCAGTTCAAGTTGAATATAAGGGAGAAAGATATTCGTTGGCTACCACTTATATCGCCTCAACAAAAAGTCAACAGCAAAGAATTAAAAACAGAGCAAATCAGTTGGGTATTTTGTTTGGCGTTAAGGTTGATTGATGAATATTGAAGTTTTTTGCGATGGTGCCTCAAGGGGGCAGGGTCAAAAAAAGTATGGCGAATCTGCGTGCGCTGCAGTTGTTTATAAAAATAAAAAGAAAGTGGTACAATTTGCTCGAGGTCTTGGCAGGAGAACCAATAATGAAGCGGAGTATGAGGCGGTTATAACCGGCCTACTCATATGCTCTATGTCAGATTTTATCGATCCAATTATTTATACTGACTCTGCAGTTGTTGCTAATCAAGTAAATGGTAAATGGAGATGCAAAAATCAAGCCCTTATACCACTGTTGATGACGGTAGAGGAAATAAAATCTGAGTATAGATTTAGACTTATTCAGGTGCCAAGAAAATTAGTATGGGAACCAGATAAATTGTCAAATCAATTTTTAGATCACTTAGAAATAAAAAGCAATTGACAATAAAGCCTGATATACTATAGGAACTTATGAAACTTATGGAAACCGATAGCCACTCAATACACATGGTAAATAGAAAAAATACTTTTGTAAAAGATCAGCCAATCATATTGGGTTTAGCCGGTAAGGCAGGCAGTGGAAAAACAAGTGTTGCCGAACAGGTAGTTCCCAAGGGTGCAATTGAAACGCAAAGAAGTGGAATTAAGTGGGATCATATTTTTTACGCACTTCCGCTATATGAAATGGCTTCCATAAAGAAAAGCATACTTGGAATAAATTCAAAGTCCAGAAAAATGTACGCTCTGCATGAGGTTCTATATGAGCTATATGGGGGTTCGTCAATCGGTTTGGTGCCCGATTACCCAGACTTGGTCAAAATGGTTCAAGAGATAGAGTCAATGCCCATAGACCTAGGGGATGTAAAGCCAAGAACCTTTTTGCAAAAAGCGGGAGATGTCTGTAGGGCACATAGACCCAATGTTTTTGCCGAATGGGCAATCATGAAATCTGTTAGATCATACAGAGAATACCAAAAGTCTATGAACGATATTCCAGAAGAATATATTAATCCCTTCTGCATGATTGTGTCGGATGTTAGATATTTTAATGAAGCTGAATCAATACTGAAGCAGCCAAATGGAATTGTTATTTGTTTTGAAGCGTCTCAAGAAACTTTAAATTTAAGACTGCTCAAAAGAGATGGCCAGCTCATGTCCGAAGAGCACAGCTCTCACCCATCCGAAAATCAAATAGATAATGTCAAAAATATTAGCACCTGTGCTATAATCACAGAGGATATGACCCTAGAGCAACAAACTTTGGCAACAATCCAAATAATTCAAAATATACTGGAGGAAACAAATGCCTAAAATAACCAAAAATGCACACGAAGAATCATCTGGTTCGCCAATAGATCAAGTGGTCTCTTCCTTAGCTGGAGAGATAAGCCTGTCTAGCGACCCAATTTTTATATGTGGTGTTAACAGAAAAATTAATATTGGAAACTTTGAAAATGTCGATGTTTATGCTGGTATAACAATACCACTAAATAACATCAATCCGCAAGACAAAGAAGTTTTTGCGGAAGCAGTTAGAGAAGCCGCGGCATATGGGTTTTCTCTGGTTTCAAAAGAAACAGGAGAAAGATATACCCTTATTAAAGAGTCTCAACAAACAAAGTAAGTTTAAAATTTGATTAGTTACTATTATACAGGTATAATGTAGTTCACATAAGTCCAAACGAGAGGTTAAAATGTTTAAAAAGTTAGTAGAAAAATTAAAGAAATTGCTATTAAATTCCGTTCCAAAGCAGAGCAATCCAATCGCAGCTAAAGCTCAAGATGCGGCAATCAAAGATCTACTCGCTAAAGCCGATGAGGTTGTAAAGATTGTGGACAACGCTGAAAAAGAAATTCATCAGGAAGTTGTCAAGGCTGTGAATGAGATAAAGAAAAAGGGACGCCCCGCAAAAAGCGGTACAACCCCAAGTAAGAAGAAGCCAAGCAGCAAGAAGAGCGGCGGTGGCGGCGGCGATAGCCAAGTAGCCTAAATTTCACATGCTCGATAGATTCTGGACATTAGTTTGGTCTGTCTGGCTTGCTGTTTTCGATTTCTTAGAAAAGCTTGATAAGAGAAAAGAATAATGAACATTCAAAAATCCATTTACATAAGTGGACCAAGGATGGGTACAAATAATTCCACTAAAGGAATTGAATCTTCGCAGAAAAAAACTAAGAAAAAAATAAAAAGAATTAAAAAGGAGAAACGTCGTGGCTAAAAAGTCTGCAGTATGGCGACGCAAAGAAGGAAAGAACCCCAAGGGCGGCATGCCCGGTCCGATGAAAGACAAAAACAGCAGGCCCACTCGTAAGGCTTTGGTGTTAAGAAAATGGGATTGTTAATAAGGTATAATGGTTACTATGTCTAGGTATGTGAAAACACCTCAAAAAATAAAAACGGAACAACCTGAACAAAAAACAGAACAACCTGAGCAAGGGCAAAAAAAGAAAAGTAAATACAAAAAAAGAAATAACAACAAGGAGAAATAAATGCCAAAAGTAGGAAATAAATCATTTGCATATACAAAGGCTGGCGAAAAGAAAGCTAAAGCATATGCGAAAAAGACAGGTAAGAAAATGACAAAGAAATCATCCAAGAAAAAGATGGGATACTAATCATGGCCGCAAAAAAGAAAATGGCACCAAAGAAAGCCGCAGCTAAAAATGGAGCAAAGAAAAGTGAAGCTGGTTTAACGGCCGGTCAAAAGAAACTTCTTCCATTCATTAGGGCAGCTATTCTAAAGAAGAAAAAGAAGAAGTAATTCATAGTTCTGGTAGATAGGAAGTCGCAATATGCCAAAAGTAGAATGGGACATCGTAGTTCCGGTTAAGCAACCAGTTGATCTTAAGGGTGTTGCTCCCGGTAAGCTTCCAGAATCTCTTTTGCGTCCAGCAGCTGGCGGCGGTAAGCTTCATTGGCTTGCCGCAGCTGCGTGGGGCGCAATGGTTGAGGCAGCAAAAGCAGACGGTATCGAGCTAAAGCCGGTTTCGGCTGGCGATACATACCGCACTTATGAATCACAGCTTACAGCCTTTAAGCAGCGTTACACAAATGTTCCGAACGGTAATTCTACTAGAACTTTTGAAGGCAAGAAGTGGTATAAAAAGGATTCTAAGCTAGCTTCTTTGGCGGCTCCTGGTACGTCACAGCACAATAGTCGGATTGGCCGTTGATGTTCATACTGCTGGAGAACCAAAGCGTTTAAAATGGCTTATTGCTAATGTTCGCAGGTTTGGATTTTCGTGGGAAGTGGTACCCGAGGAACCTTGGCACCTGCGATACACCGAACGGAGATAATCCTCCTGCGGCAGTGGCAGAATACATGGCAAAAAACAACTTCGTCAAACCAATTTTAACATCAATG